>OCZU010001776.1_pt1 | contig 13941 bp, 9 predicted proteins | sample 1539001 | NCBI WGS metagenome assembly OCZU01 (sample SAMEA3539306, study PRJEB22396) | soil metagenome | biome: tundra; feature: field; material: soil | place: USA | collected 2010-05 | depth 0.15 m
CTTGCCTCCGATCAAAATCGGCATGAACTTGCCAATGTAAGGCGCCACTTCCGCTGGGGATTTCGGAGTAAAGCGGCCGGCATACTTGGCCGCCCACTGGTTTGCATACACATTCCAGCCCCCTGTCATGCCGTGGGGAGGCATAGCCCAAGAGCCCGGCGTCATGGCGGCAGCCATGGCATTGGCCTCGGCCGAGGTCCAGGTAAAGATGACGAAATCGGCAGGCGGAAGCACGGCATCCTGTCCGTTGTAGGTGAACGATTTGTCCGGCTCCGGCGCCAGGTTCTGGGGCCAGGGAATCTGCGAGATGGCATGCTGCGTAACCGAGACCGCCCCGCTGCCAAACGAGGCGGCCGCGTCTTCTTCCAGCGGGTTGTAGTCGATGATCTTCTCGGCGTACGGATCCACATGAACTTCGGGATTCTTCAGGGTCCGGATCGGCTTGACCACCATCATGTCGCGCGGGACCGGGCCCCAAACGAGATCGTTGGCGAAGCTGTTGTCGAGCGCGTCGTTAACCATCTTGGTATAGACCGCATACTTGCCCGGCTGCCCCTGCAGGGCCAGCGTCAGCCCGGCCAGAAGCTGGGCGTCGTCGCCGGCGCTGACCACCGTGAAGTTGTTCTGCAAACGGGCGGCGATTTTGACGGCGGCGTTCTCGTCGGCGTCGTCCCAGGTTTCGATGTCCTGGATGGAATGGTTGCCCAACGCGGCCAGGGGCGAGGTCGCGATCATGGCGCCAACCTGGCGCGCGGCGGCCTGCATCACATCCAGCGGGTAGGCCGACTGGAAATTCATCGTCTTTCCGTTTACTCCCACGGCCTGGCCGGTCAGTTCAATGGTGGTGGCTCCGTTCCCCAGTGAACTGGCCAGCGCCGCGATTTGATTCACGTAGGAGTCGCGCGTGCTTTGCGAAAGTCCCGGCGACGCCTGGATGACGCCCTGCACCAGCGCCATGCGCAGCAGGTCCGTGGGATGAACATCCATGGCATTGTTGTCGTCTGCTCCAGAGGCGTTGCGAAGCCCGGGCTTCCGGGCCGGCGGCTTGGCGAATTGACCGATGAACACCGCCAGCAACATCGCCAGGTTGAAGCCGAAGCTCGGCCCCATGTTCAGCACGCCGTAGGTGTCGGCGGCGGCTTCTTCCATCCAGTAATCCCAGAGCAGGGCCTGCCATTGGTTGCTGGAATCCGGGAACAGCGAATAAACCTGCTGGCGCAATTGCTGCATGAGGCCGTGGTCGGCATGGATTACATCATGACCGCCGGTTTCGTGGGCCAGGCTGCCGAAAAACAAGGGATGGTCGGCGAAGGTCGCCGGCAGGCTTACCACGCCGATGGTCCCGCCGGTCAGCGTGGCGACCATGTCGCAGGGAATGGTGAACGGGCCATTGTTCGCAACCGACTGGTAAACCGCCAACGGAGGCAGCGTTTCGCTCAACGGAATTTGAAGATTGGTTCGTGTGCTCCTGTTCTGGAATGACTCGTAGAGGTCGGAGATCACCGCCAGGAAGCGGTTCATTTGCGGCTGCATCGACGTGTCCGCGTGCTGGTAGACGCAGCCGGTCAGCGTCTCCACGGTAAATGCATCGGCAGCGCCCACCCTCGCGAAGAGGCTGTCAGCCCGGTTCAGCAGCGGCGTGACATAGCCGCTGCGAAATGGGACTGGCAGCAGTGGGTCCGCCTTGTTGATCAGGGCCTTGATCTTGGCTTCGGTAGGTCTGGCGCCGAAGGCCGGCGTCGCGTCCGCCAGGAACTTCGTCTTCATCAGCTGGGTGTAGAGTGAGTTGAAATTGGTTTCGATTCCTGTGACGGACATGGTTGATCTCCTCTTCTTCTTCGGTCAATCTCTAGATCTGATTCGGCACGATTCAAGCTTTCTTACGCTTCTTGGTCTTTTTGCCCTTGGACTTGGGTCGAATTGGTTGTCTTCCGGCCTTGGCAGTTCCGGGTTTTGGTGGCTCCCGGTCCAGTTGGCGAGCCGGGTCGCCAGAGAGCTGCCAACCCTGTAAAGCTAGGCGGACGCGGGCTTCGGCAGCCAAAGCTAAGGCGGACGGCGCGGCCCTCGCCGCTTGCATTTCGCCCAGGACCGGCAGAGATTTCTTGCCTTTGGTTTTGCCTCTGCCCTTTTTCCCTGCTCGCTTGTTCAGGAACGACTCCAATAGCGACGATTGCACTTGCTTCTCCGCCATCAGTTCCGGCACCGAGGATTCCGCCGTCAGGCTGGGCGCGTTGCTGAGCGGTTGCAGCTCCGCTTCGTACTCGCAGGGCCCGATCTGCATCATGGTGCAAAATACACATGCGCCCTTGGGGCGCTGCAAGTGCCCTGTAGCCGGGTTGAATTGCAGATTGCCGGCTTTCGCTTCGGCGACCAATTGCGCCAGGACTTTCGCTCTCGCCGCGGCGAATTGGACGGGATCCCCCGTGATATGAGGCGAGAAGATGACGCGCGCCTCCAGCGGTTGGCCCTGGCCATCCACGCCGTATCGCAGGCGCACCTCGCGATTCAACAAATCATTGAGTTTGTCGCCAACCTTGGGATTGCCGACGGAGAAGTGGCCGCTCATTTCGGCCAGGAATGCGTCGGTCGTGGATTGGCTGAACACCATCAGCACCTGGGGAAGACTCTGAAAGAGCTGGCGCAGGAAATATTGACGATGATGAAAACACTCGGTCACGATCCCCTTCTGCTGGTCGGCAGTCATCGCGGGCATGGTGGGATTGGCCGGATCGGTTTGGGTGATCCATTTCGCCGAGGCGCAGGCCACCATGTTCCCGTAAGAAACGTCTTCCCCCACGATGAGGTTGTGATTGTCCCAACCCATGGCGCTGGCCAGGTCCGCCAGCAGCGACTGGTAATTGAGGTACATCTGTACCGTCTGCAACTCGACGGGGACGGTCGGGAAGCCGTTGGCATCCACCGGGACATTCAGCTCGACGCCGGAAAATGGGCCATCGGTGCGGCCGTTCAGATACTGCTGATATTGCGCCATCGGGATGTCGAGCTTGGCGGTTTCGCGATAGCGGAAATAGTGGGCAAATTGGTCGACGGTATCGAACAGCGGGTTGATCGAATTGATCGTGGCCGGCCACCAACCCGGAAGATTGGGGTTGATCCCCACCGTCATAATCGGGGCCTTGCGGCAGCCACTGAGCATTTCCGGCGCCAGCGGCCCGCGCCCAAGGTACTGCGTCAACTGCACGATCCCCGGCTTGGCCGGCGGCTGATCCGACTCGTAGCCGTAGCTGTGGTAAGTCCCCCATTGGCGGAAATAGGCACATGGATGCAGAGTTGGGCCGGGCTCCTCGGCAACGCGCATCGCCTGGCACGGCATCACTTCGTAGGCCAATTCGACTTCGGTGGGAAGCTGGTTGTTACTCATTTGCAATGCCTGCCAATCTGCCTGTGACTGTTGTCATCCGAGTTCAGACCGTTAGTGCTGGTGCGTTGATAAATCTCGGCCCGTAAAACACCGGCTGATCCAAATCCGTGTATCTCTTCAAGAACTGGAATTCCGCGGGATAGAGAGTCGGGAGCTGCGCGATGATTTCCGCCGGAATCTGATGCCGCGTGATGTTCTCACGTGCCAGTACCCGGAAATCGATCATGCCCGGCGGATTTCCCCCGACTCCGCGAACGGATAGGCCCACCGTTTTCCAGGAAGCAGCAGCCGGGCCGTTCCACGCGGTGTCCAGCGCGGTCAGGGTCGTGGTGAAAGCCGAATCAATAGCCGAGAGGTCCTTGGTGACCGCGGCCGCATTGGGATCGAGCGCAATGATTTTCGCGTAGCCGTCCGCGGGAACCGCAAGCGTGTTAATCACCACCGGCCAGCCCACCGGTTGGCCGCGGAAGAACAGGTGTTCCGTTTCCGGCGTCAAATCGAAATACGGGTCTGGTTCCTCGTACGTGGCGCCGTAAAACAATTCAGCGAAGCGGGCGTAGTGCGACTGCTCCAGTTCGAAGTCGCTGGGGGTGATAAGCGTCTTGGTGGAGGCGCCTTCGGCTTGTTCGAGAATTTCTTCGATGCCGTCCAGCATGGCCTGCACGGGGTCCGTGCCTTCCACATAGAAGATCTGCACTAATCCTATGTTGTCGTAAACCTGGTTGGAGGCGCCCCCAGCTTTGACGGCTGCGCGGACGGCATCGGCGTTGTCCAGGATCGTCTGGCGAATGCCGTTGTAAAACACCGATATCGTGGGATAGGTTTCGTGCCGCTTCATTCCGCGCAGCAGAAATTCCGGCGTCTCGATGCGCATGAAATTTCTGAGCTGGTTCCGGGAAAGCTTGGCCAGCCCGACGTGAAGATCGGGTTCCGCGCCTCCCGGCAACCCCTGAGTTGGAAAGCGGACATTAATGTTCTTGATCTGAGGCGTTCCGCCAATGGCCGCCAGAAGGTTGGCGGCGATGGCCATGTGCACCATCTCTTCCATCGCCACGCTGCGAACCTGGTTATAGGCGCTGTAGTTTTGCACGTGCAGGGAAAACAGGGCGGAAAGATAAAGCGGCAGCGTCGAGCATTCCAGTTCAATCGCGGTCTGCAAAGCCTGCTTGATCCAGGCGAGGTCGCGTACCACCGTTTGTGGAGGGGCTGGCGTCATTGCAAGTCCCCCGTCGCGCCCTGATAAAGGAGAACGTACGATGTGTCGCCGATCCGGTATGGAACCGCCAGGGATGCGCCCGTGACCGTGATGCTGGAGGTCTGGAGCGTCCAGCCCAGGCAGTCGGAGCGAATCTGGTAAACCGCCGTCTTTCCCGAAGGCGCGATGTAGGTCAAGAGGTAAGGTTCGCCGTAGGCCCAGGGAATGATCGCGGCGGCAGTGATGGAGAGAGCATCCGGCAACTGAGCCTGCAGCCAGCTTCCCACCTCGATGCTGCCCATCGCCGGGTTGTCCTGCATGTGGTCGATGTTGACGTTCAGCTTGGCGGTGTTGATCTTGAAGAAAAAATTAGCCCCGCCGAGTTGGAAGAAGGAGAATTGAGTCCATCCCTTCGCCCACAGGTGATACCAGATATTCAGCGCGAGCAAGGGAGGCGCGCCGCCGGTGGACGACGGCACCACCGCGACGCTGAAATTTTCCACCCTTCCAGTATTGAAGTCGTACCCCAGCACATATTGCCCGCCCAGCGACGTATACGGCACCACAGTCGTAAAGCCGATCGAGGGGGTGGTGTGTGAAGAGGTAAAGATGTAGGGAGGCGACACGGTGAGGTCGGCGGCAACCGCAAAGAAGCCAAACCCTCCGGTGTCAGCGCGATAAGTCAGCAGATATTGCAAGTTGCCCAGGACAAAGACGCTGAGCGTATCCCACGGACCGCCGGAGAGATTCGCCTTGCAGGTGGTCTGCTGCACCCATTGGGCGCCTCCGGAAAGGATGTAGGCATCCAGTTGCTGCGTCGCTTTGTTGAAAGCGAAGAGCACAAGGTTTCCACCCATTTGAACCGGCACCAGGCTGGTATAGCCCGCAGACAGACCCGTGGCGCCCTGATTCCATTGCTGGTTTAGAGCGGCTGGGGTTGAACCGGAAGCGCCGGTGATGGAGTAAATTGCGTTCATATGCTCTCCGTCATGTTCAGAAGCTTTTCAACCATTCCCAATCGGCTATCCGACTTGTTCCACGAAGATCGGCAATGGAACCGGATCTGCCTCTGACACCTCGAAATAACTGATTCGTCCCGGCTTCCCCGCGCCGGACAATTCGAGAAGCTGAAATCCGCGGTTGTACCAGCCGTTGGTCAGTCCCAGCGTGAGGTCCGGACTCTTGAGCGGCACCGGAAACTTTTGCGCGTAAGGCGCCTCACTCAGTTGCACTGGAATCGCGCTGTGGCCCGCGCAGCGTCCCTTGGGCAGCGTCTTGAAAATCTGCATTGCGTCGGCGGAATTGGCCGGCCAATCCGCCGGGCGATAGTTGTCCTGGTAGATGCCCAGGTTATGTTCATGTCCCCAGATCCAGGCGGCGACTTTGTCGCCGAAAGCATTGCCCAACTGGCGCCACAGGCCGGTGTTGATCCAGGTCCGATTGAAATCGGCCGGGTCAGGCTTGGACGAGCCGTCGGGCTGTGGCAATTGCGCTTGCGCCACCCCACACGTCTGCAATGCGGAATAAAGTTGATGGTGGGAAAGCAGAATCGACCGGCCGGTGAATTTTGCCAGTTTGTCCTGATGCCACGCTGCCTCGTCGGGACGCAGTGTCACCTGCGGAGGAGGCGCCGTGGGATCCTTAACGGGAAGATCGCCGCCCGGGCCCCGCGAGAAATAAGGGTTAAACGCTCTTGGCCAGTGCGGATCGGCGTTGCTGCTGGAAGTCTCGACCTTGCCCAGGTGAAGCCGTTCCAGCACGGCCTGCTGCGCCGCCGGCGGCACGTTCATGTAATGACCGTTGTAGCCGGTGTCCAGCCCGAGGAACTGCCAGCCGTCGTCCGCGGTGCGCAGGCAGAAATAGCTCGCCGCCTGTTGCTGGCTATCTTCGACCACCAGATGACCGGAATCGAGCGCCGCAAGATAGGACACTGCGCCGGTAAAGTACTCGTGGTTTCCCGGTACCGTAAAGAAGGGAGCGCGCTGTTTTCCCATGACCGAGCGGATCAATCCGACCAATCGGTGCTGGGTTTCGAATTGCGTTGCGGAGAAATAGACGTCACCCAGATGCAGGATCGCGTCTGGATCGAATTTCAGCGCCGCGTCCAGCACCGCCGCCGCCACATCCGTGCCCGTTCCAATGTCTCCGACAATCGCGATACGCGCGTTGGCCGGCAAGCGCCAGTCGATCACGCCGTAATTGAGGTCGCCCTTTCCGGCGTCAGCCGCCTGCCACGATCGATACTTGGGAGACCCGCCCTTGTGGAACGGATATTGCCAGTAGTACTTGAAATACTGCTCGAACATCTGCTGCCAGAGCGGATTACCGAACTTGTACTCCTGCGTCTGCTTCTCGACATCCGCCTCGATGGTTGGATTCTCGGCGATTTTTGCATGCGCGCGCCGGTGGTGCAGATAGGAAAGATACGCCAGCACCGCTTCCTCATCATTGCTGTCAGCGGGCGGCTTCGGCAGCGGCTGGTTCTGTTCCATGCTCCGGCAATACCGGTCCGTCGCGCGCATCATGGGATGGTCGAGATCGATACCTGCGGCATTGGTGTGGGTTTCCCCCAGGTCCTGGGCGAGCACCTCCGCCACGCACGACTTCCAGAGCGCCAGATGTGGCACCTCGAAGTGTTCGATGGACGTCTTGTGGTGTGGAGGCTGAGGCGCGATGACGGAGGGTGCGGGTCGGCGTAGTTGAATGTTGATGCAGGTATCTTTGGTGAGGTCCAGGCCGGGCCAACTGTCCCACAATCCAGCCGGCAGTTTCAGGGCTTGCGGTGCGGCACGCAGAACCGGCACCGTCAATGCTGCCAGGCCGTCGAGTGACGTGGCCAGATCGGCGTTGCGCCTTGCGCTGTGCACCCACGCCACCAGATAATCGTTGCCACAGCAAAGAAGAGCCGCGTCAATGCCCTGCGGAGGCTGCTTGGTAAATCCCGACGCCCACTGGTAGACCGCATTCAAAAAGTCGGCCTGAGCAAGATCGGCGCGACGTCCTCCTACCAGATGATGGACGCTTCCCTTCATCCAGTCAGCCGATTCACTCAGAAGAAAATAGGGTTGCTCCGCTTGCATGGCGCCCGTGGTGGGGAGTGCAACCGGTACCTCGGGAAGCTTGCTGCGAACCATGTCGTAGGCATCGCCGTGGAGGTTCTGGTAAATGCGGACCGCGATGGCCTGAGCCGCCAAGTCGTGGGACTGGGGCGTGGCCCAGAACATCAGCGCGGTTTGATCGGGCACGGCGGTGGGCTTGCCAGTCTGCGGGACCATCGTGGGCACATACGCGTGCAGGCCTACCGAAGGCTGCAGCAGGGCGCACGCAGGTACGAAGACGCTGCCCAGGAACTTGACGAAATCGTCGTAGCTGGTGCCGGCCTCCTTGAAGCCGCGCCAAACGTAGACCGAGTTTGGCGCAACCGAATAAGGATCACGTCTGGCTGTCATTTCTCGGCCAACCGCGTAAACTGCATGTTGAAGCTGCTTCCGGCTCGCACATCCATGCCCGCCCATTTGTCCCAGAGACCAATGGGAAGGAAGGTCGGCGCCGGGGTAAAGACTTGATTCCATCCTGATAACACAGCTTGCAATGCGGGAATCCCGCTGGGCGGCTGGTTGGTACCGATGGCCACTGCCCTCAGTTCCCAATAGACCAGGTAATCATTGCCAACGCAGGCGATCGCGCCGTCCAGCGGTACTTGCTTCTGTATGGTGGACAGCGCCTTGGCGATGGCGATCTGAAATGCCGTCGGATCGACGTTCGCCGCGCGCCCCGCAACCAGGTGGGTGATTGTGCCGTGCATCCAGTCGGCCGCCTTGTCGAAAAGATAAACTGGCTGCTCGGCGGCCAACGACCCGGAAAAAAGTTTCGGCAAATCCGCCCGGCTTAGTTCACCGAGTTTGTCGTAGACGCCGCCGTGCGTGAGCGTGTAAGTGCGTACCGCCAGCGTCGTGAAACCGTTCCAGTAGGTTTCCTGCGAATCCCAGAAGAGGATCGCCGTTTCATCGGGCACGGTATCGGGCTTGCCGTCCAAACCCCCGGGCACCGTCGGCGTGTAGGAATAGAGACCGGCGTTGATCTGCATCAAAACCGTGGCCGGCACAAAGACCGTCCCCAGCTTCGAATAAAACTGATCGAGCGGAAGCGTGGACAATCGATACCCACGCCAAACGCGGACCGCATTGGGTGAGACTGGTTTTGCCTTGTCTGTCGTCATGGCCGTCCAAGTTTCTCAAAATCGTTGCATCTTGCCTCAAGTCCGGCATGGATGCCCGGGCTTACATGGGAACTGGCGGATCCGGGGGACTGGGCATTTTCAGCAACTGCTCCATCTGACCGACCATCCAAATGAACGGACTGATATCCGCCGGCCCAAAGTGCGCGGCCAGATTCAAAACCATGGCATCGTCTATGGCATCGAAAAAACTGCCGGCCGTGGAATACATCCAGTCATTTTCGCGTACCGCGTGGTACTTGAAGAGGTAGACAAACGCCTCGGTCGAACGGTAGAAATCGACGATGGCGAACCATCGATCGTCGTCGTCGCCAGTCAGGATTCGCTGCCAGGCTACGTTGATTGAATTCCAATAGGCGCGGGCCTGATCGTGCTGGTTCTTGACCCATCGTCCGTCGGCCTGGGGCATGCCACAGGCGACGGCAATCTCCAGCATCGATTCCTCGGCCGTCAGGTGCACCTGATTGGCGAAGTGATCGAGCAGGTGAACAAAGTACCCCATGGCTCGCCGAACGTCGTCAGGAACGGTGACGACCGGAGCGTTGACCCACTTGCCTGCATCCAGCGGCGGCGCGGCGTCTGGCGGAGCCAACGCTTCCAGCCTTTTCGAGATCTCGTCTCCGCAGGCAAAGATGCGCTCGCCTAAAAGATGCTCATGCTTGAACAGCGCCTCGAATTGCCACCCGCTGTCGACTGGAGTTTCCCCGATTTTCCCGACCAGGGCCTGCACGAAGTCCCGGCCGGGTGGGCACTCTTTGCGCTCGGCCTGCATCCCGGCATTGCGCGCGCCCACCACTTCGATCAGGTTTGCCCCCACATAAAGACACTCGGAAGGGCTTACCCCCAGCGCGTTGGCCGCGTACTCATAAATTCCCGGCGAGGGTTTGTCAGCCTTGGCCGCCACATTGGTGAAAATGTTCCCGCGCTGAATATATTTGCCGATGGTGGTTGGCTTATGCGTGGTCGGGTCTTCGGACATCTCCGCATTGAGAATCATGTCCTTAACTTGATCGTCGGTCAGGCCCGCAGATAAGTTAGTAATGATTCCCAGCTTCACACCCAGCTTGCTGCAGGCCTTAAGTAGTTGCTCGGTGCTGGGTAGGTATGGGTTCAGGTGCCCGGCAGGGTCACACTCACCCAAGGTGTTGGTTACGCCGAAGAAGACAACTTTGATCTTGTTGGACATACCGGCTCCCTTAATTTTCCCAGGAAAGTACTCCCAACCGAAGGTGGCTCTCCTACAAAAGCCGACGTGCCCGAGCTGGCAGCGTCGTTAACATGGCGCATCCTGCAACCTGCAGGCAGGTGGATACTTACTTAGCAATTCGCGGGCGCTGCTCTGTTGTATTCAAGGATTGCCATCTCGTCCAATGCGGACAAGGTAACCGCGATTGCCCGCCAGTGTCAACCATTTTCGAGGTTTGCTGTAACTCGACGTTGCCAGCTACATCCACCAGCCTCGCAAGGCGATAACTACGATGTCCAAAACAACCACACGTAACACTTCAGCAATATAGTGCGGCTTCTAGGCCGATCGTTTCATTGACGCTCGCGAAAGTAATAGATCCATCTCTAAATGTTTTGTTTGTGTCGGACTGTTGCGTGGCGTCGCGGTCTGTCTGGAGTGCCGAGGTACCCGCTGTCAAACTTCGTGGGCAAAGACTACCATCCCGTTGGCTGCGATCACCACATTCGCCGAGGCCTGGAAGCCGTGCAGCGGCCCGCCGGACGCCACAATCCCTCCTCCATTGCCTGCTACCACGGGATTGACCCAGTTGTCATAGACGTCGCTATTGAAAACTTCAACCCACCGCCCGGGGTATGGGAATCCCAGCGTGTAGTTGTACCAGGTTGTCTCCGCCAGCGTTGCGACCACAATGATGTCGGTCCCCGTCCCCTGCAGCCATCGATGAAAGGCAATGACGCGGTTCTGGTTGTGCACATGGAACGGATTCACGCTGTCACCGCGCAGAGCAGGCTGACTCCACCTCAGCCGGATCAGATCCTGAGTGAAACGCAGATGATCCGCCATCGCCTGGTCCACGCCTGGAGTGAGGCCGTCCCACCAGATGAGATTGGCCGCCGACGTGGGGTCCCAATTCCATTGCTTGTCTTCCAGGAACTCCTGCCCCATAAAGAGCTGGGGAATTCCGGGCGCCGTCAGCAGCAGTCCGGTGGCGAATCTTGAGCGGCTGCGGGCGTACCAGGAACGCGCGTTCGAACCATCGGCCAGGGCCGGAATGCGCGGCTCCCGTCCTGCGGCCACGAGATCGTGGTTCTCGACACAGGTGACGGCCTGCCAGCCGTGGGCGAAGCCTTGGGGATAAAGATTGCCGGCAATGGTGTCGAAATTGACCGCCGCGCTCTGGCCCTGTGCCGCCTGCTGGACTGCGCTGCGGACGGCGCTCCTCAATCCATCGTGTTGCAGAACGTCAAAGCCCGTGCCGCCGCTGCCGGTTGGGGTCACGATCAAGGGGCTTGGCCGCGGATAATTCTGAAACTCGAAGGGCCAGTATTCGGCATTTTGTAGCAGCCGTGGCTTGAGGTAGCATAGCGTGCTGGTCAGATCGCGGCAAAAACTCCAGCCGGAATCCTGGTTCATGGACAAGAGCGCGCTGATTTCGTCGTAGCGGAAGCCATCGACGTGGAATTCCTCGATGTAGAAGCGCGCGCTGTTGACGATGAACTGGCGAACATCGCTGTTCCATAGCGCGAACGAAAGACCGCCCGCCAGGCCCATGTTGGTGAAGTAGAGACTTTGATTGTTATCGTTGGCGGCGGCCGCACGATCCCAAAAATAGAGGCTTTCATCGTCACCCTCAAACCCACCCGCGTGGTTGTAGACCACGTCGAAAACCACGGCAATGCCGTAGAGGTGACACAGATCCACTAACACCTTCAATTGCGCCGGTCCTGAAGTGATGTCCTCTATCGCTGTCGGCGGAATGCCCTTCGCTGCCAGCAGGCGATTGATGGTGGCAAGGTATCCCGACAGTGCCGCCTGCCCGGATACAACGTAGGGAAAATCCAGAGAAAAATAGTCCGCGCCGTTGTAGCCCATGGAGGGATCGGTCTCCAGTTCGTCGATGGGCAGCGGCTGTAGCACGTTGACCCCGAGCGCCACCAGGTACTCTATCTTCCCGATTACATCGAGAAAGGTCGAAGCCACGCCCGGCGAACTGGGGGCATAGGTTCCGACATGTAGTTGGTACACGATCATGTTGGAAAAGTCCGGCGTGACAAACGCGGAGTCATGCCACGGGTAGGCTGAGCCGGAACGGATCAGGCAACTGCAGTTGGGGAAGGGAGTGTCCGTGGCCATTTCGCGCGCATAGGGATCGCGCTTGTAACCGCTCGAACCCTCGCCCACGACCCAATAATGATAGGGGTCGCCGTCTGCGGCATTGGGAACGAAGCCCGTCCAATATCCATTGGCATCCTTCGCCATCAGCAGGTCGCCGGTCTGGCCAGTTCTCGGTGTGCCCGCAAATGTGCCGTTGAGGTAAACCGCGGTCGCCCGCGGCGCCCAGGCGCGAAACGTTGCGCCGCCGGCGTCGATTAGATTGGCGCCCATCGGAGTAATGGGAAGGATGTTGGCTTGCGAAATCATGAAGGGTGCTCCTCCAGGTCAGGAGTTGAATCTGAGGCCTTCAACCGGGCGAAGATCGATAAGAATATCGTACCTCTTCAGGAAACTTGTGGAAAGCGAGAAGGGGTTCTGCTCTGAGTGGGCCAACAGGATAGAAAGAGGCAAAAGTCACTAACAGGATCGATCTTAGGTTAATCGTTTCGGGTAGTTTCAAACTATGTCTTTCGGCACGCGCGGATCGTTGTCACCCTGCAAGACCAGAAGAGAAGCCTCGACGTGGATTAGAAAACTACTCTTTCCAAGAACGATGAGTGGAAATCAAGGAGATCCAATCTCTGCCGGGTTCCACGATTCGAGGAAGTGAAATCCTAATTACGGGCTGAGCCATGGCGACTTTCTCATAATCAGCGCGGCCGTCATCTCCGCGATAATCTCTTCCACTTGCTGCGATGAATCAACCGTGAGCACGTCCGGTCCTGCATCGCGTGCTGCACGCCATCCGGCAGAAAGCTCGGAGCTTGCGAAACGGAGTGACCGGTCAGGGACGCGACTGGGACTTTCCTGGGACACTTCCAAACAAACGATCTTGACCAGCGAGGACATTTTGGAGATCTGCCTTCGCTCTGTCTCGGTCAGCATCGGGCACGAAACCACCACATCCCGCCAGTCATAGATCCAGTAGTTAATGGCGGCTGATAGGGTCTCTATGCGCGAGGGTGGATCGGCAGTAGCCAGAGAGGTGCCGCATTTCCATGCATCAGGATGGCCAGGAGCACGAAGATTCTCGGCATCGGCAAATTCCCATCCCAAGGCTTCTGCCAGGCGCCGGCCCAGGGTGTTCCTGCCTGGTTCCGCCGATCCCGTAATGATGAGGACCATGGTGCTCACCTCCCTCTTCCCGGAGGCGATCAACCCGGACGAATTGTTTTCAGAAGAATTCTGAAATGGCCAGAATCGACACAATGACTACGCTCTGCCAAGAATCAGCGCTACCTGGCAGGTTACTTCATGTCCGGTACGGGCTGACTCCCAGTTTCTGCACTTGCTCAGTGAACTCCCGCACCACCTGCGCAAACCTCGGCCCTTCGGCCGCCGAGACCCATTCCAGGCGAAAGCGCTCTTCCTCGATACCGAAATCCGCCAGCATCAACTTGATGGCGTCCGCGCGTTTTTCGGTTTTGTAATTGCCCTCTTGATAATGACAATCTCCATGATGACAGCCGCAGATGAGGACGCCGTCCGCGCCCTTGGTGAAGGCATCAATCACCAGGTTGGGATGCACCATCCCCGAACACATGACGCGGACGATGCGGATGCTGGGCGGGTATTGGGTGCGGGAAACGCCCGCCAGGTCTGCGCCGGCATAGGAGCACCAGTTGCAACACAGGGCGATGATCAAAGGTTGAAAGTTGTCGTCCATCACTCCACTCCCAAAGCAGCATGGATCTGGGCCTCGATTTGACCGAGGGTGAATCCACGGATGAATATGCCATAGATCGGAAGAGCACACGTCTGAACTCCAGTCACCTTGTAATCTC
>OCZU010001777.1_pt1 | contig 13939 bp, 8 predicted proteins | sample 1539001 | NCBI WGS metagenome assembly OCZU01 (sample SAMEA3539306, study PRJEB22396) | soil metagenome | biome: tundra; feature: field; material: soil | place: USA | collected 2010-05 | depth 0.15 m
ATAGCGCCTGCCTGTCGCCCCCACTTCCACACATCGCCCATTCCGTATTGGCACATATTAAGGACAATGTCCCGATCTTGCTTCTCCAACAACGAACTCATCTTTATATAAGGCTTTTGTAACTCAGGAAGACTTTTGTCCTTGACGACTTTGCTATAGCCGCACCAGTCGTATTTCAGTAAGTCAAAACCCCAACTCGAATATTGGCGAGCGTCGGTGTCTTCGTGTTCATATGAAGCCTCTAACCCCGCGCAAGTCAGGGGGCCCGGGCCTGAGTAAATGCCGGCTTTCAATCCCAGCGAGTGAATGTAAGCTGTCAGGCTGGACATGTTTGGGAATCGGACATTTGGACGGATGGTTCCGTCCGAATTTCTTGTTGGATCCCCCAACGCCTCATCGGAAGATCCAGGCTTTCTCGCCCAACCGTCGTCGATATCTACGAATTGGTATCCGTACTCGGACATGCCCGACGCAATCATCGCGTCTGCCGCTTTGCGAATGTCGGCATCTGCGGGCCGCTCGTACAGCGTGTACCAGCCGTTCCATCCCATCTGCGGGGTGAGGCCGAGTCTATTGCCCACCACGATCATGAAGGAACGAGTTACTCGACCTCGCGAGTTTACAGCCTTCAATGTCACGGGGTAATTGCCTGGAGCCTCCGGAGTACTGCCGGAGATGATGCCGGTATTCCTATCCAAGGTGAGTGATGGCGGAAGGCCCGCTGCCGAGAAATGCATGGGCCGAATGCCTGTGCATGGAATTCGATAAAGGAATGGATGCGTAGGCCTTGCGCCATAAACTACCGGACCATTGATACGGGGCGCAGCAGGCGCTTTTGGGGTTCGCAACTCGGGCATGGCGGCTCCGAATCCAGCCGGACACGAGATCCCAAGCGCCAAGATCGCGCTCACCGAACATAGTGCAAAAAAGCCAGCGTTACGTGACATGTATTTTCCTTTTCTCCTTGCGGAGCGGCAATCGTGCAAAGCAACGGTTTCGCAAGCCGACCGAATGGTCAAGCCCCGGTTCCTTCTTTCAATTCGACAACCCGGTTGATTCGCTCAACAACAAAGTTCTCTCTTTTGCCGCTGGGCCAGAGCACCTCTACTGCGTCTACCTTTTGAGCATTTCCCAAACCGAAATGTAGACGCATGTCGCTTTGAGAGAGATAACAGCAACCGCTTCTCACTTCGGCCAATTGCACCAAGGTTCCCGCTTGCACTCTCACCTGAGCACCAATTGCGTCTCGATTGCTGGTTGTCCCGACTAGCTTTACGGTAATCCAGTTGCTCTTCTTTCCACGGTTGACGAGCAGATTTGGCGTGGAGTTGAGATTGTTGATGACAATATCAAGTGAACCATCGTTCAGCAGATCTCCATAAGCCATCCCTCGCGCTACAGTCCTCGCCCTGGTCCCTGGTCCCGACTGCTCGGTGATATCCGCGAATGTGCCATTGCCGAGGTTATAGTAAAGAGTCTTCTCTTCACGATAGTGACTTTCTCTGTGCAGAGTGTCTACATTCGGGTATATGTGGCCGTTGGCTATGAAGATGTCGAGCCAGCCTTTGTTGTCAAGGTCCAGGAAGGCTACACCCCAGCTAACCTGGTGCGTGCGGAAACCCAACCCGGCCCGAAGATAGACATCGCTGAATTCGTTGTTGCCTTCATTAAGGAACAGTGCAGGCACATCGTCGTCAAATGTCGTAGTTACCAGGTCAAGTCGACCTGTATGGTTGTAATCTCCCGCATCGGCGCCCATGTTGGATTGTTCTTCGCCGTCGTCACTGAAAGCCGTACCGCTCGGGATAGCTAAATCTTTGAATGTTCCGTCCCGGTTGTTATGCAGAAGAATGTTGGGGGTCGAATCACATGATATGAAGACGTCGGGCCAACCGTCTCCATCGAAATCACCTGTAATTACTGAGAAACTGTAATGACCCGATGGTTGATCGAAGTGAGATGACTCGGACACATCCTTGAACGTTCCATCTCCCATGTTCCGGTAGAGAACGTTCTTTCCTCCGTTCAGTCCCCGCGGGCCGCAGATTACCGGCAGACCTTTGAATTGACAGATTAGGTTCGTTCCCGGAAGAGGAGATGTCTTGGGATCGAAGTCCACATAATTGGCAATTGCAATGTCCAGTTTGCCGTCGCGGTCGTAGTCGAAGAATGAGCAGCCTGTGCCCCACCGGGTACCCTGAGTCGGAAGCCCTGAGCGTGCAGTCGCGTCGGTAAAGTGGCCGTTCCCCTCGTTGTGGTAGAGGATGTTGTGGCCGTAGTAGGTAACCAGCATGTCTTCATGGCCGTCATTGTCGTAGTCGCCGGCACACACGCCCTGGCCCCATCCGGTATGTGTCAATCCCGCCTTTTCCGTCACGTCCTGAAACTTCAGATTGCCAAGGTTTCTGAAGAGTCTGCTGGTCGGCTTTGATTTGGTCGCGAGGTTCGTCCAGCCAGTCGCGTTCACCAGGAAAATGTCCTGCAGGCCGTCACCGTCATAATCGAAAACCGCGACCCCACTTCCAATCGACTCCAGAAGGAACTTTTTATGGAGTGGATCGCCGGATTCATGTTTGAACGTCAGACCCGCTTCGGCGGCAATATCATTGAGAGATATGCTGGTGTTAACGATAGGGGTGTTGCCCGCGCTCATTGGCGGAGCAACATGATGAGATCCTCCCATCCCTTGGGAAAAGCTTGCTAGACTTCCCCCGCAGAGCAGAACGATATAGGAGAGCATGGCCGCATACCTCGGTTTAGGTCTGCCCTGGTTTGTGCCTGCTCTATCCATACAAGTTCCTTTCATCATGCAAGTGTCTCGAAATCGGAATTCCTTTCCTTAACGCGGCTCCGTTACGGCTTTCAACTTAGTCGCTCTGTCCTCCTCCCTCTGGACCTCTTCTTTCTTCATCTCGCCGATCTTTTCAAAGAGTTCCGCGGCCCGCTTCGGATCGCCATGCCTCTGTTGCAAACGAGCTAATTCGTAATAACTGAGTTGAAAGGTCGGGTCAGTCTTAATGGAAGTTTCCAACATTGCAATGGCTTCGGAATAGTTCCCCATCTCTTCCTCGCAGCGGCCGAGGAACATCCACGGCAGCGGATCCTGGTCATAGTGCGCAATTGAAGCTCTAAATTGCCGATCCGCCTTCGCGTACTTTCCCAGTTTGAATAGGACCAGGCCATAATCGTAGGCGTAAGCGTTAAAGGCCTTATTGCCTTCCACGTTCCCCAGTTCCACTGCCGCGGCAAGGTAAGGTTCGGCTTCGACGAATCGACCTTGCGTATAGGCAATATTCCCGAGGAAGAAAGAGGCGGATGCCTTGAATTGAGGCTTCTGAACCAGCAGCTTGAATTCATCGCCGGCGGGCGCAAAGCTGCCGAGACGAAATAGGCTGAACCCGCGGCTGAAATGCCACGTGTCCGACAATTCCGGGTTTGGATGCGCGATCTGGAGAATCCGCAGTGCCTCTTGATCGTCGCCTTTCTTCTGCAGGATTTGAGCCAGATCAAGACGAAATTCAGTGTCGGAAGGCTTGAGGAGAATTGCTCTCTTGAAGTGCTGGATAGCCGCATCCTGTTGCCCCAGTTTCGAATCCACCTCAGCCAGAGCCGCCTGGTAATCCGCAACCGAAGGAGAAATCCTGACGGCCTCCTCCAATAACGACTTGGCCTCATTCAGCCGACCCTCTTCGTATGCCTTCCATCCGGACACCGCCTGTGCAGCCGCTGGGTCAGGCTGTTGCGCATGAAGAAGTGAAAGGCAAAAAAAGGAAATCCCGACCAGAATTGCCGTCTCGCAGAAAAATACTGAGTGGCTGCAGTAGCGGAAAAGAGGACCCCTTGGACTCATTCGACAACTCCAACGCGGAGTTTATCAGACCAAGGAGATTTTATAAGGGCGAGCATGTTTGTGAAAACCATGCCCCGCCCATTTATCCGATTTAGCAGCCTCCTCATATCAAGTGTCCGTGCGTCAGAAGCTGGTTCTCATGCCGAATTCCACGACGCGCGGATCGGTTGCAGTGGTGATTACGCCAAAGTTGGACGAGGTGAGGGGGTTGCCCGGCCCGCCCAAATTTGCATGGTTGAACGCGTTGTAGAGGGAACTCCGGACTTCCAGGTTGATCCTCTCGGTGATGGCGAAATTCTTCTGCAGGTTGATATCGAAGTTGATGAAACCCGGATTAACAAGAGAATTCGGGCGGAGCGTTCCGAAGGTCCCGGGTGCGTTTTGAACGAATGCAGCCGGATTGAACCAGTGTGCAAGCCGATCTGCTCTTGAAGTGTTGTTGATCTTGTAGCTTCCGACGATGTCTGGCGTGTCTTGTCCAATTCCCGTCAGAGAATTGTCCAGTCCGGAATACAGGTTAAGCGGGGTTCCCGAATGCAGAGAAGAGATGCCGCCGAATTGCCACCCTCCGGCTATCAGCTTGAGCGGGCGAGTGAAGTTATGGCCATCTAGCGGCTGCCAGATGACTGACGTGGCCCAAACCTGGGCCGCGCTACCGGCGATTGGGCCATAGTCGGCGCGCCAGTTGTTGGGATTGCGGGGACCCGAGCCGCCGGCGCCCTCGCCGCTGTTCACGCCCAGGTTTTTCGACCATGTGTACGCGCTCTTGATCATCAGACCCTTTTGCAGAGTCTGGTTATAGACAACCTGCAATGAGTTGTAGTTTGCACTCAGATAATCGCCGTCCAACTCCACGGGGCCGATGTCCGGGTAGAGCCTGCGTTGTTGCTCATTGGTCGGGCTCGGGGGCTCGCCATTTACGGCGATGTATTGGGCTGCGTTGGCCTGAGCAGAGGTAAACATGTGCGAGGAGGAGGAGCCCACATAGTTGGTTTCAAGCACCGAACTCTTCCACAATGCCTGCTGTATCGACAGGCTCCACATATCGCTTGTTTGAGTCTTCCAGGTGGTTGGGAGAGTCGTCTCACTGCCGTCAGGAACAAATGGTACGGTCTTGAGGCCGGCAGAGGAGTTGGCTATCGGGTAGGGGTCTTTTCCGTTGAAAGGAGCTTGTGCCCAAATGTTTTCCGCATCGCCCGCATTGAGAGAGACTTCAAGGCAGAAGGGTTGGATGAGCGTCTGCCGGTTGAGAGAGATGCCCTCGGTCATGGGCACAAAGAAGGTGCCAAATCCTGCTCGCAGCGATGTTCTCCCCTTTCCGAAGACATCCCAGGCGATCCCTAAACGCGGCGCGATGTCATTCCATCTGGTTCCAATCACATCGGCCGGTACTCCTTTATCGCCCGCGAAGAGCAGGCCGGGAGTAGCCAGCGGAAACACCGTGGATTGCTGGCCGGGCTGCAGAGTCATCAGTTGGCCGTCTTCCGAGTTGTAGCCGCTTACCACATCCCATCTGATACCGGCATTCAAAGTCAGCCGGGGCGTGAGTTTGATGTCGTCCTGAACATAGGCGGAAGGCAGCGTTTGATGGAGCCTGGAGCTTAGCCCGCTGATTTGCGTGTAATTGGAGAACTCCCCGAGGATAAAGTCGGAAGCCCCCACACCGGAGAATTGGCCGCTGAAGCTCATGGCTCCGCCGGTCCAGAAATTTTGCAATTCGTTGATGCGGTTTTTGTAGATCTGTATACCGGCGTTGATCGTATGCCGTCCCTTGATCCACGTGACATTGTCGCTAAAATCGTATGTCGGCATGATATCGCGAGTCGGCGCGCCAGGGTAGGCGCCAAAGTCGCCCCCGATGCTTAGAGAAGAATCCGGTGTGAGCCCATAGTTGCTGTACGCGCTCTCGGTATTCACGCTATATCCGATCGCGGTCAGAGAAAACGGAAGGCTTGTGATTTCTCCAAATGTGCTTCTTTGATAGGTGATATGAAAATCGTTCAGCAAGTTCGGGGAGAATGTGTGTACCTCGCCGATGGTTGTGTCCTGGTACCGGTATGGAAACGAGGATATCCAACTGGTGCCGAGCGCCGATCCGGTTCCCGAGCCATATCCCGTGGAAGGGACATCGTCAAAGAAGTAGCGCGCAGATACGAGATCCTTCTGCGTCGCCTGGTAGTCGACCTTTACGATCGCCTGATGCTCTTGAAGGGTCCCGACGCTGGGATAGTTGTAGCTGTTGTCTCCCTGGTTCGGCGCAGGAAGGAAGTCAGTGAAAAACTTCGTTGCCTGCGGGGTGATGCGATTGTTCGGAATGATATTGCCAGGGAACTGATGTCCCGTCAGCGGATCGATGATCGGAGTGCTGATCCCCGAAAAGTCAGCGTTGGTCCCGTTCAACCCCCTCTCCACGATGGGAATCGTAGTGTACGTCTGGGTGCCGGGGCTTCCCACTTGCTGTGTGCCTTGATAACTTCCAAAGAAGAAAAGCTTATCTCTGAGGATGTGGCCGCCGATCGACCCGCCGAATTGATTGCGATGGAAAGCTGGGATGGTGGAGGAGAAGAATGGGGTCGCATCCAAGTCGGTAGTCCTCATGAATTCAAACAGCGATCCATGAAAAGTGTTGGTTCCAGACCGGGTAACCGCGGATACGTCTGTTGAGCCGCGTCCGAATCTCGCGCTGTAGTTGCGGCTTGAAACGGAAAACTCCTGCAAAGCATCGGGGTTAGGGTAATTATTTGAAATCGCGTAGAACGGATCCACATTGATTCCGCCATCGAGCGTGTAGTTGGTGTCGATGTCCCTGCCTCCGGAGGAGGTAAACGAGACTTGAACAGCGCCAAACTGCCCCGATGTACCGGTTGACACAATCCCCGGTTCGAGCGCTTCAAGTTGCAGGGCATTTCTGCCGTTCAGCGGCAATTGTTCAATCTGTCGAGATTCGACAACTCCAGAAAGCGTGCTGTTATCGGTGGTAAGAAATGCGGCTTGCGATGTGATTTCGACTTGCTCCGTTGTGGAGCCGATTTGGAGCTGTGGATAGACGGTGATATGTTGCGCTACGGTCAAAGTGATTGAGGGTTGCTCCCACACCTTGAACCCGGTCTTGTTAACTGACACCTTGTACACGCCGGGGAGCAAGTTCGGGAATTCGAACAGCCCTTGATCGGAAGCCGAAGTCGCGCGAGTTTGTGCGGTCGCGGTGTTGGTGAGCGTGACTTGACTGCCGGCGATGGCAGCCTGTGATGCGTCTACAACCGTACCGCCGATCGAACCGGTTCCTTGCGCGATCGAGTGGCTTATAGCGATGACAAAGAACAGGCCGGCAAGCAATATTGCGGCCCTTCCGAATGCATAGCTGTGTCTCACTGTTCCTCCAATCCATCTTTCGTTCATCGTTCACTATTGAGTACCTTTCGTGGGTACCCAGAGAGTGAGGTTGCATACATAAGAGGTGCGTTTGTTCCGAACGCAATTTTTGCCGTCGGAACCGTTCGAACCACCAGGGACATGCCTGAGCATTTGGGACTGGCTACCCTGGAACAAAGGCAACGTACTCCTCCTTTTTTCCGGTCATGAACGTGTTTGTGGTTAGCACACATCGGTATGGCGCCAGGCCGGCCGAGATCTGTTCACTCGATACCTGGATTGGGTCGAGCAAATCGGTCGTGCTGTGGCTCGTGGACGCTGCCGCTGATCCCCCGATAGGCAGGTTCTTAAGGGAACACGGGTTCAGATCGGGCAGTCGAGGTTTATACATCATGATCTCAACGTCTTGGCGCGATGCTTTCACTGACCCGTCCAATTCCAGCAGCACGGACGGCTCTAGAATGCGATGTGCCTGCTCGTGTTTGGGCACCCCATCGTGGGTTCTTTGCACGGCGCTTCACACGCCCTTTACGGTAACGTACCCGCAAGCTTATACAGATTCACCTAACCTGTCAACACCAACTTCCTTGGGGCAGCGGCAGGTTCCGGATTGGTCCGCCCACTGTCGCTTCTCCACAGTTTCCTTGGATCAGGTACAATGCATTACGCAATGAACCAAAAGCCATCGCACGTCGCAGGCATCAAAGAAATTGCAAGAGCGCTCGACATATCGATAGGTACGGTTGATCGAGCCCTTCATGCTCGTGCAGGCGTGAGCCACAGCACCAGGGATCGCGTCCTGAAGATGGCAAAGAAGTTGAATTACCGCCCCAATGTTGCTGCAAGGAACCTGAAACTCAACCATCGTCTTAAAGTAGGTGTCTTCCTTCCGGAACAAATAGCCCTTTTCTATGACCGGGTTCGGGAAGGGATTCGCGCAGCCTGCGCCACAGAGAGCGGGATTGGGGTAGACCTCGTTTTTCACTCCTTTCCACGCCTCGGTGAAGGTGAGTCGAACGCGATCGAGAAGGCAGGCTGGCAGCAGTTCGACGGCATCATTATTGCGCCTGGCAATTCGGCGGAACTGGGGCCGATCTTCAGTAAATTCGAGGGGCAGCACAAGCCGGTTATCTTTGTTACAACCGACGCAGCGCGATTGCCTCGCCTCGCCTCAATTACAACTGACGAGACAGCCAGTGGCGGAATCGCCGCCGACTTGCTTGGCCGCGTGATCTCCTCGCCCGCCAAGGTTGCGACGATTACTGGAGATCTTCGCATCCAGGGTCATGCGGAGAAACTCAGGGGATTTGCGGCTTCTTTGGCCACTTTGTCGCCTCACTTGTCTTTGCTGCCTGCCATCGAAGCGCATGAGTCGCCGGCCGATGCTTACAATGCGGCGGTGGATTTGATCAAGAAGCACCCCGATCTGGGCGCCTTGTACGTCAGTACAGCTAACAGTCTTCCCGTGCTTCTAGCTTTGGAGGAGAACGGATATTTGGGCAAAGTGCTTGTAATCACCACGGATCTATTCCCCGAACTTGTGCCTTTTATAGAGAATGGCAAGGTTTTCGCGTCCTTGTACCAGCGGCCATTTGCTCAGGGAAAGACGGCCTTCGAAATGTTGATTCGCTTTCTTGCAACGCGGGTCGCCCCCAAGCAAATCACTCGGTTGGCTCCTCACATCGTGCTTAGAAGCAATCTCAGCTTGTTCATCAACCTGGTCTACAACGACGATTCGAGTTCCCTTTCGATCTAGCTCCGCCCTAATCTGGCCAGAGCGGAATCCGCGCAATTTCAACCTCGGTCAATTTGACAACCGCGGCGGCGAGGTAATAGATTCAAGTCGTCTCCGTTAACGTACCCGGGAAGTTGGTATGATTCGCTGGGATTGTGTGCTCTAGTCAGGCGTCTATCTGGCCAAGGTGGATTAGTAATGCCGCACCGGCTGAGTTTCAGAGAGCCCAGCAGAATGATCATGCCCGTCTCCGGATCCGGAGTGTGAGTAGATGGCAATAGCCCCTTCGCGAAGTTAATGTTTTGTTGGCTGTTGCCATTGGCTCGATTCTGTCGCCTTCAGCCGCGTCTCCAGAGGGCACAGTAACACTGCCCACGACTTCGGGTATCCAGGAGGAGTTCAGTGGAACTACAGGGAAAGCCGGATTTCGAGAAGGCCTTGCAGCGCGTCGAGGCGTGGTTCAATCATGAGTACCTTGATCGTCCGCCGGTGCGTTTTTCGCAGACGAACGCACAGTTTTCCAGCTCGCCTGCAATTACGGATCGCTCATGGACAGGTCTGAAGGCCCGCTGGTTCGATGCCGAGTATCAGGTCGATTCATTCCTCGAATCCATTAGGGGGCGCAGGTTCTACGGTGAGACCTTCCCTGTTTTCAGCCCCAATCTCGGCCCCAACGTATACGCAGCCTTCCATGGCGCCGAATTGGACTACGACGAGGTTACTTCTTGGGTGCTTCATTGCGTCCACGGTTGGGATGACATCCACCGCTTGAACTTCAGCCGGGACAACGAGTACTTCCGCGGAATCGAAGAACTTACTCGCGTGGCCCTGGAGAAATGCTCTGGCAAGTTCATGGTAGGGTACACGGACTTGCATGGCAGCCTAGATTGCGTCGCTGACTGGCGTGGCCAACAAGACCTCTGCTTCGACCTGATAGACGCTCCGGGGCGAGTTCACGAGATGCTCTGCCTGGCCGGCAAGAATTTTCTTCCCGTATTTGACCACTACGATGCATTGCTCAAAGCGAACGGCCAACTCTCCGTGAACTGGATGAACATCCCGTCGCGCGGCAAGATGCACGTTCCCAGTTGCGACTTCACGTCCATGATTTCGACAAAGGCCTTTTGCGAATTCTACTTGCCGTATCTGCAAGCGGAAGTTCGCCATACGACCCACAATATCTTCCATGTTGACGGCAGAGGCGTTCTCCGCCATATCGACCATATTTTGAGCATCCCGGAAGTTCATGCCATTCAATGGGTGCAGGGCGTTGGAGACGACCTCCCTATCCTGCAATGGTTGCCAGTAATCAAGAATATCCAGGCTGCGGGCAAGGGCGTGGTCGTCGATTTGCAGCTGAGCGAGTTGGAGCCGTTCATTGCCGGACTGAAGCCCGATGGCCTGTTCCTTTGCATCGCCGCCGAAGAGAGCGACCAGCCCGACATAATTAGGCGGATTGAACGGTGGTAAGGGAGCAAGTAGCCGCTAAATCGGCAACTGCCCGTACACTATGTAAGGCTACGGGCCCGCAGTTTCAGGAGGCAAACCGACTATGGGCGGCGACGCTGAAGTTCTTTCGAACGCTACGATCAAGTTCGATTACAGTCTTACCGGCGTAAACTCCTCTCTTGCTGTGGAGAAGGGCCTTGCCGAGGCGGATTGGTACCAGTGTGCAGTGCCTCGGGAAACCATGCGCGAGCTGCTCGAGCGCCGGGATGGGCCGGCGATTCGCGATACCATCCTCTGGTTTGCTCTCCTGCTTGGTACCGGCTTCGGTACCTGGTTCCTCTGGAATACGATTTGGGCCATCTTCCCTTACGCAATCTACGCGGTGCTCTATGCCACAATGTCAGACTCGCGCTGGCACGAGGCCGGCCATGGTACCGCGTTCAAGACCGATTGGATGAATAACGCTCTCTACGAGATTGCGTCATTCATGATCCTGCGCGAGTCAACAGTCTGGCGCTGGAGCCACAACCGCCATCACAGCGACACTATCATCGTCGGCCGCGACCCAGAGATCGCCGTGCCCCGTCCACCCAACATAAGAAACATCATCCTGTCGTTCTTCAGCCTGGTCGTTTACCCCAAGTATTTCAGGCGCATCCTGCTGCACTCCACGGGACGGATGGCCTCCGAAGAAAAGACCTTCGTTCCCGCTTCGGAGTTTTCAAAGGTATACTTTCGGGCGCGCATCTATGTTGCCATCTACACCGGAGTTATCGCTCTCTCGGTCTATACCGTTAGCATCCTCCCTTTGCTGCTGGTCGGCCTCACCAACCTTTTCGGCACTTGGCTGACGGTAACTTACGGCCTTACCCAACACGCAGGCCTCGCAGAGAATGTCCTCGATCACCGTCTGAACTGCCGGACAGTGTACATGAATCCCATTCACAGGTATATCTACTGGAACATGGGCTACCACGTGGAGCATCATATGTTCCCGCTGGTTCCTTACCACGCATTGTCTCGGTTGCATGCCGCCGTCAGGGACGACTGCCCAACGCCGTACCCCAGCCTGGTCGCCGCGTGGAGAGAGATTCTTCCTACCTTGCTCAGGCAAGTCAAAGAACCCTCGTATCATGTCAAACGCCGGCTTCCCGAGCCAAGGGCTCACGTCAATGCGCGCCCTTGTATAACCTGCGGAGAGGCGGATTCCGAGGGATGGATCGACCTCTGTGCCACATCGCAACTGGGTCGCGCCGATGTGATTCGCTTCGACCACGGCCAGAAGACCTACGCCCTTTATCGCGACGAAGAGAATCGACTCTACGCCACCGACGGAGTCTGCACTCACGGCAACACCCACCTTTCAGAAGGCCTGGTGGTGAGGAACATGATTGAGTGCTCCAAGCACAATGGACGCTTCAACCTCATCGACGGTTCACCGGCGCGCGTACCCATCTGCCGCGGACTTGCAACATATCCATTGGAAGAGCGCGGCGAGCGGATCTACGTGAACATCCTCCGTCCAGGCGGAGTTGGCGCCCGCGCTCAAAAGGCTTGCCGGTTTCGCGTGGTCAGTAACCGGAGTGTAGCCACTTTTATCAAGGAGTTAGTCCTCGAACCACTGGTTACATCCGCGCAATTCGCATTCATGCCCGGCGACTACCTGCAACTCAACATCCCTGCCTACGACGCCATTCGCTTCCGCGACTTCGACATTCCAGATCCCTTCGCCACCGTCTGGGAGAATCAACGCGTATTCGATCTCGTCGCCCGTAATTCAACTGCCGGCCGCCGCAACAACTATTCCATGGCCAGCAACAACCAGACGGAGCGAACGTTCCGTTTCAACGTCCGCATTGCCACGCCGCCGCCGGGCCAGGAGTGCGCCCCCGGAATCGGGTCCAGTTACGTCTTCAGTCTCAAGCCTGGCGATGTTGTCTCCGCAATCGGCCCCTTCGGAGATTTCCATATAAAACCAACGAAACGCGAAATGATCTATATCGGCGGCGGCGCCGGCATGGCGCCGCTTCGCGCCCACCTCGCGCACCTGCTTGAGAACGAGAACACTGACCGCAGAATCAGCTATTGGTATGGCGCCCGTTCACGACAGGAGATCTTTTACGATGACTATCTTCAATCCCTCGCTAACGCGCACCATAACTTCTCCTTCCACGTTGCTCTTTCTTCACCGCAGCCGGAAGACAACTGGCAGGGGCACGTTGGATTCATCCATGAGGTCGTCCTCGACCAATATTTGCGGGACCATGCGCATCCCGAGTCGCTGGAGTATTATCTCTGCGGCCCGCCCATGATGATTAAGGCGTGCAACAGGATGCTCGCGGCCTTGGGAGTCCCAACGCACCAGATCGCTTACGACGAGTTCTAGAAAAAACGCGATTCCCCCGACCATGCCCCCAATCGAGGACGCCGATGACCGCAGTGGATGCAATGACGATTTTGAGAGATGAGTTAGATACGCCATACTTGCTTTCACCGGAGCAGATTAACTTCTACGCGGAGAATGGCTACGTCAAGTTGAAGGACGTGTTTTCTCCAACACTACTCGAACACTTCGGCAGTATTATCTCGGAACGTGTTACTGAGTTATCTGTCAATGCCGTACCAATGGAGCAAAGAAATACCTACGGCAAAGCTTTTCTGCAGATTATGAATCTTTGGGCAGAATCGGAGGCTGTTAAGGAACTTGTATTTGGAAAGCGACTTGCCCGCATCGCGGCAGAACTGATGGGAACCGCAGGGGTCCGTATCTATCACGATCAGGCGCTGTACAAAGAGGCCGGCGGTGGCATCACGCCATGGCACGCCGATCAATACTACTGGCCCACCTCGAACGACAAAACGGTTACAGCGTGGGTGCCGCTCCAGGAAACACCGCTCGCGATGGGGCCGCTCGCATTCTGCGAGAAGAGCCACCGATTTCAAGTAGGCCGCGATCTGGAGATCAGCGATGATAGTGAACTTACACTCAAGGAGGCTCTGAAACAGTTCCGAATGGAGGAGAGCTCCTTCCAACTCGGAGAAGTGAGTTTTCACTCGGGATGGACGTTTCACCGTGCCGGCGGAAACTCGACGGATCACCCTCGCAGAGTAATGACGGTGATCTATATGGACGAAGATATGCGGCTCGTTGCACCGAAGAACAAAAATCAGGTTAGGGATATCGAGCGATGGTGCCCGGGCGTCCAGATCGGAGAGATCATTGCCTCCCGTTTGAATCCAGTAATCTACTCTAGCCGCTCTGAATAGAATCACGGGCTATCCCATGGTTTCATCGTCACCGCGTTCGTCTATACTTGAACCCACAAACAGGAATTTATGAATTGAACGTGGCAGTGAGCTACAGACGCGCCGCGAAGCGCCTAGGCCTTCCGGCACTCGTCTCTATTCTCTAAAAGGATACCGGTATGAATAAACTCCAGGACCCTTCGACTAATCCGACGATGGCTGCTGCAGCACGCCCACGTTTAAACTCGCTCACACGCAAGGAACGCATGCGGCGAGCACTTCGCAGG
>OCZU010001778.1_pt1 | contig 13938 bp, 11 predicted proteins | sample 1539001 | NCBI WGS metagenome assembly OCZU01 (sample SAMEA3539306, study PRJEB22396) | soil metagenome | biome: tundra; feature: field; material: soil | place: USA | collected 2010-05 | depth 0.15 m
GTGGCAATGTAGGTCGATCACAGGTCTCGAACGATAGGCCAGGAGCCCGTTGCCGGGCTGCGCTTGCCGGACGGATATGATCGCTTCTACCAAAGCGGGCAAAGAGGATCATGTTCAAGTCGATTGTGGTGGGCACCGATGGCTCGGGCACGGCCACCCAGGCTGTACGCCAGGCTGTGGGCCTGGCTAGCGCCGTTGGGGCAAAGCTTGAGCTTGTGAGTGCTTATGAACCGGTTCCGACGCAGCGCTTGCGCGAGGAGAAGCGGGATGCTCCGGAGGATCTGCAGTGGGCTATCGGCCCGCGCGAGGATGTCGATGCGACACTCGAGGCGGCCGCCACCGTCGCTCTGATGCGGGAGTCGAGGTAAACGTATATCCGCGCCAGGGCGATCCCGCGGATGCGATCCTCGATGTCGCCGAGGAGCGCGAGGCTGATCTGATCATCGTTGGCAACAAGGGTATGACCGGCGCCAAGCGCTTCCTGCTTGGCTCGGTGCCCAACAAGGTGTCTCATCATGCGCCCGGCTCGGTGCTGATAATCCGCACGACATGAGGTCATTGATCGCGCGAGGTGCCGATAATCGGCACGACGTGAGGTCATTCCTTGCGCGAGGTACATATCGCGCGAGGTAGCATCAGTCACCGCACCCGGATGGAGCGGCTATTCGAGCACTAGAAATGTGATGCGCGCATACTTTCGCGTGGTGGGAAAGCCTTCTATCACGCGGTCGTCGAGCGCACCCAGCCGATCGGCAAGCCAACGCTGAGCGCGAGCGGGCAAGATCAGGTTGAGTGGCATCAGCGGGATCGTCAAGAACTCGCGCTCATAGTGGCGAAAGTCCTTGAAGATCGATGCACAGAGTTCCCAGTCGGCTGTCGTCAGCGGATGCTCGTCAGGAGTGCGCGCCGACGGTGTCAGCGCTCGCCCCAGGCGCAGTAGCGGGTTGTGCCACATCGGCTCGAGAAAGACCGCCCGCCCACCCGGCTTGAGGATGCGCTTGATCTCCTCGAGCGCCACACGAAGGTCGAGATGATGGAGGATCGCTTCACCGACGATCAGGTCAAAGGAATGGCCGTCAAGCCCAGTCGCGTGCGCGTCGGCGGCTAGGAAGCGGCTCTTCTCTGCAAAGCCCTCACGCTCGGCCATCTGCTGGGCCTGCTCAATCTCGCCCTCTGAGATGTCGATACCGGTCACATGCAGAGCGCCGCCCTCGAGCAGATAGCGTGCCTTGTAGCCGGGTCCGCAGCCGTAGTCGAGCACGACCTTGCCGCTCGGATCGTAGAAGTTTGTGATCTCTCCGTTGCGCCGAAACTCGCCCAGCGCGCGCCAGATCCATCGGCGAACGGTGTGGTAGGAAGTCTGTCCCTTTTCGTTGTAGAAGCGCTTCTCGCGGTCAACGCGCGACTCGAGTGCTGCATTCTCAGGTGCGGCCACCGCGTGAGCCTAGCAACCGTAACTCCAGGCGGCCGATGATGGTCAAGCCAGTCCCGCGGCAGGCCCCCTCGCCGTTGGCTGTTGTCGCCCCCAGCCGCTACGGTGTGGCCATGCCGATCCACCGATCCGCGGGCGCGCACGATGGCCATGCAAGGCGATAGCGAGGCGTTTCAGGGTCCGGCCTGGTTCGCGCCCCAAGGGCCGCGCGAGGGCTTGGGCTACTACGTTCAGGTCATCCGCGAACATCGACGGCTGATCATCGCCTGCGTGCTCGTGGCCGCGGTAGCGGCGGGCCTATACGCAAAGTTCGCGCCGCGCACTTGGCAAGCCGAATCCCAGTTGCTGATCACGCCGGTCAATGGCGAACCCAGCCTGATCGGGCTCAGTCTCATCACCAACTCCGCGAGTCCCACCGGCGACGTCTCGACGGCCGCCAGCTTCGTGACAACCCCGGAAGTGGCGACGCTTGTGGCTGGCCGCGTTGGCAATACCACAGCCAAAGCCGTGCTCGGGGACGTCAGTGCGGCGCCGGTTGCGTCCAGCAACGTGATCGCGATCACCGCCAAAGCATCGAGTCCCGCTCGCGCCCTGGCGATCGCAAATGGGTTTGCGATCGCGACGGTCCAGAATCGGACGCAGATGCTCCACAAGCAGCTTGAAAAGATCATCCCCGCGTTGCAGACGCGGGTTGAAGCGCTGCCCCCGGCCCAGCGCACCGGGGTGGGGTCGTTGGGTGAACGACTCGCCTCGCTGCAGACGCTTCTAGCAGGATCGGACCCCACCATCAGCGTCGAGTCGCTTGCCCAGCTCCCGACTTCGCCTTCCTCACCGAAACCCAAGCTGGACATAGCGGCCGGAATCCTCGTCGGCCTGGTCATCGGACTCGGAGCGGCCTTCACGCTGGAGGGATTGGACCCACGCGTACGCCGAGAGGAGCAGCTTCGTGGGATCATTCGGCTCCCTGTGCTTGCGCGGATCCCGCATGAGCGCACCAGCTCCTCGCACTCAACCCCGCTGCGGCCCAGCGAACTGTCGCCGGCCGCGCAGGAGGCCTATCGCATGTTGCGGGTGGCGCTTAGCGTGCGCGGATCCTCCTCGGCATCGCGCTCGGTCATGGTCACGGGCTCGATGCACTCCGAGGGCAAGTCCACAACGGCTCTCAACCTTGCCCTCACGCTTGCTGCCGGTGGGCGACGAGTGATCCTGGTGGAGGCCGACCTGCAGCGTCCCTCCCTCGCAGGCGCGCTTGGAGTCGATGCATCACAAGGTCTGGCAGAGGTTCTGATGGGGGACATTTCGCTCGAAGACGCACTCGTGACGCCCCATGGGACGGGAGACGACCTGAAGGTGCTGCTCGCCGGACGGTTCTATGGTTCCCTGGTCGATGGCCTGTTGACAGCCGCCGGCAGACTTGTCGAGCCTGCCAAGGAGCTTGCCGACTACGTGATCTTCGACACGCCTCCTGTTACCGATGTGAGCGACATCCTGCCGCTTAGCAGTTATGTGGATGACGTGCTGATCGTCAGTCGCCTCGGTCACAGCCGGGTCGATCAGCTTGTCAACCTGGGCGAAGTTCTCTCGCGTCAGGGCGTGTCCCCGACCGGACTCGTGATCGTCGACGATGACCTCAAGCAAGGGAGCGGCTACTACTACGCTCAAGCTCCTCAGCCCAAGCGGCGAGGACCGTTGGGTCGCGGCGCCCGCGCCCGCGCCGCTCGCAGCTAGCCGGCGATGGCTGCTCGCGCTCGCGGGGTTGGACTGCTCGCACCAAGCGCTCTGGCCACCGCGCTGATACTCGGGCTGGTCGCGGCGGTCAATCCGCTTGTCGCCATTGGAGTGGCTCTGGGACTGGTCTTTGCGTATGTGGTCTTTTCCGATCTTGCGGTGGGGTTCGCAGTGCTCGGTTTTCTCAGTTTCCTCGAGGTGCTTCCCACCTCGGGAGGCTTGAGCCTGTCCAAGGGGGCCGGTCTTCTGCTGGCGATGGCCTGGCTGGCACGCCTCTCAACGCGCCAGCGCGAGGGGGATCTCTTCTCCGAGTATCCGGTTTTGACCTGGCTCATGATTGGCTTCCTGGCATGGGCGTCGCTGACGCTTGTGTGGGCCGGACAGACAGGTACCGGACTCACGGCGATCTCGAGGTATTTCTTGGACATGCTGCTTCTGCCGATTGCCTTCTCGGCGGTGCGCACGCGTCGAGACCTCGTGGTGGTACTTGCCGCGATTGCGGTCGGGGCGTTTGTGGCGGCGGCATTTGGGATTCTCAAACCCCCCAGCCCCGAAGTCATCGAAGGCAGGGCCACCGGAACCATCGGCGATCCAAACGAACTCGCCGCGGCCCTGCTCGTCGGCCTTGCGCTCGCGGCTGGGTTGATGCTGTCGCGGGGACAATCCGCGGCAGTGCGATTCGGAGCCCTTGTGGTGATCCCGTTTTGCGCTGCCGGGATCTTCCTGAGCCTTTCGCGTGGCGGTCTGGTGGCACTGGCAGTCCTACTGTTGGTCGGGCCACTCCTGGCGGGACGCTGGCGCCCGGCGATGGCGGGTCTACTCGTGCTCGTGGCCGCGGCCGGATTCTTGTATTTCACACAGATCGCCTCGCTGCCCGCCCGCGAACGAATCACCATGTCCAATGGCGGGTCGGGGCGTACCGCCCTGTGGACGATCGCGCTGCGCATGGTCGATGCGCATCCGATCGAGGGGGTTGGCGTTGGCAACTTCCCAGCCGCCTCTCCCAACTATGTCCTACAGCCCGGCGTGCTCGAAGAGGACCAACTGATCTTCTCAGTTGCCCCGAAGGTGACCCACAACACCTATCTACAGATACTTGCCGAGATGGGATTCCTGGGTCTCATTCTGTTCCTGGGCATCGTCGGCACCAGTCTGCTTTGCGTCCTGCGCGCCGCGCGCCTGTGGTCCAGACGTGGGGCGGTCGGAATGGAGGCGCTTGCGCGCGGCGTACTGCTGGGCCTGATCGGACTGCTGGTGGCCGACTTCTTTATCTCTGAGATGTACGGCAAGCTGTTGTGGACGATGCTAGCGCTCGGCCCGGCGATGTTTGCGATCGCTCGTCGCGAGGCCACCGACGGCAGCTACGCGGAGGACGAGCGGTTGGGCGTAGCGATCTAGTCGCGCTCAGCGCCGGCCCGGTGTTGGCTCTGTTCGCGTCGACGTAGTGAGCTTTGAGCTGGTATCTGGCGCGTGGCGCCTAGCCCCAGCGCCGGTGTTCCTGTCTCTGCTCTCGCGGGGGCAAGTCTGTCCGGATCCGCTCGATGCGGGTTTGGACGGATGTAGGACTGCGGTTGAGCCGATTCAGGCGGCGAGCGGGGGCGCCGATGACGTGGGAGAGGGCCGAATGACCTCGTTGTGGTCGATCAGTCCGCTCCTCGATAAAGGCAAACCCGTCGTGAGGCGGGGACGCAAAGCCACGAGACCGCCACCGGCGGTCAGTCGGGCTCCCGAAAGGCACACCCATGGCAATCATTGCCGGCTCATCCCCAAGTCACGCAAGTCGCACTCTTCTCCTCACCGCGCTTGCCGCCGTCATCGCGATTTGTAGCGCGATAGCCTGTTTCTCAAGTGCTCCGGCACTCGCCGCAACCACCTCAGCGACCTGCAGTCTGTACGCCTCGACCAGCGGAAGCGACAGCAATGCGGGCACGGCAGCCGCGCCGGTTGCGACCGCCAAGCACCTTATGGAAAAGCTCTCAGCCGGACAGACCGGCTGCCTGGCTTCCGGACAAACCTTCGCCGCCTTCACGTTGTCTGAAGGAGAGACGCACGGAACCGAAGCCGCGCCGGTGACCCTCACCTCAACGAACCCCGAAGATCCCGCAACGATCGACGGGCGTCTCACGACCGAGAAGGGCGCCAACTGGCTGACCTTTAGCCACCTGAACTTCATCTATGGGCAGGACACCCTTCTTCCCAGCATCACGATCGCCTCGGCGCACACAAGCTGGACCTACGACAATGTCTCCGGTGCCGATCTGAACATTTGCTTTCAGACCAATCCCGCCGGAGATTCCTATGGCGCGGGTGAATACACCCTGATCGAACACGACCGCGTTCACGACTGCGGTCACCCTGTCACAAAGGCCGAACTCGAAGCCCAATCCAACGACACCTATGAAGGTCGGGAGAACGGCTGGCACACTCATGGCCTCTACGACGAGGGAGTTCACACCACCGTGCGCAATTCCTACTTCTACGACAGCTCCGGCATCGGAATCCTGCTGCGCAGCGGTGGTTTTGCGGTGGTCGAACACAATGTGATCGATGCCAACGGGCGTGGTGTGGAGGTTGGAAACGAAGGTAGCGAAAACGACACGATCGCCTGGAACATCATCACCAACACCACGAGCCCCTGCGGTCGTGAAGTGGGCGGAGGATCGCACTGCGACACCTACGGGCTGATGACCAACGGCAGCGTTGGCGCCGGAAGCGTTTTCCGCAACAACGATCTTTACGGCAACGAAGGCGGCGACATCGAACCCGGGATCAACAGCATCGTCTCCCTGCAGGCCAACATCGAAGTCAACCCACTCTACGAGAACGCCGCCTCGCACGAATACACGCTTGCGAGTGGTTCTCTGGCAGCGGGATACGGGCCCGATACAGCAGGGCCCAAGGTGACGTCTACGCCAGCCGAAACAACGCAGGCTACGCCTCCAGCCAAGAGCGAAACCACATCAACTCCCCCAGCCAAAGAAGAAACACAGTCCACCGCTGCTCCAGCCAAAGAAGAAGCGAAATTCACTGCACCTCAAACCAAAGAAGAAACTACATCCACCACTCCTCCGGCAAAAACCAAAACGACAGGAACAAAAAGGCAGAGACATCACCGTGGCTCAACTAAGACTCGCGCTTCGGCAAGGGCCGCCAGCCTGCGATCAGGCGGCAAGCGCCACCGCCGTACCAGGCACCTAAAGAATCAGCACGGCCCCAAGAAGTAAATCGAACAGCAAGTAAAAGAGTCAGCCCGCCTTCGTACGGGCTGACTTGCTTTAGGTGTAGAGGGCGGGAGTCTAGGGTAGGCGCTGGCCGGCCAGCAGTTCTAGGTAGAGGTCTTCCAGCCGGTGTACGAGCACGTCGATGTCGAACTCCGTGCGGCGTCGCTCCCGACCTCGAGCTCCCATCGTCCGGGCCCGCCCCGGATCTCCAAGCAGCTCCGAGATCGCCTCGGCGAGGGCAGACGGGTCGCGTGGAGGAACGAGCAGGCCATGCACCCCCGGCTCGATCAGGTCCGGAACTCCACCGACCGCCGTTGCCACCACAGGCAGTCCCGCGTCCATGTACTCCATCACCGCAAGCGGACTGCCCTCAAAATCTGAGCAGCAAACGGCGATGTCGAGAGCGCGCAGGACATCGGGAACATCTGAGCGATTCCCCACGAACCTCACAGTATCTGTCACTCCAAGTTCGCGGGCCAGTCGCTCCAGAGTTTCTCGCTCGGGACCATCTCCCACTATCAACACCTGCAGCCCCGGCCATTTCTCGGCCAGTATTGAGCTGGCGTGCAAGAGCACGTGAAGGGCCTTCTGGGGGCGGTGCACTCCAACCGCGCCGACCACGGGGGCGTCGGGCTCGATGCCGAGTTCGGCTCGCACGTTCCGTCCACGTGGGGGCGGTGAGGGGGGGACACCGTTGGGGACAAAGAGCGTGCGGCTGGGGTCGATTCCCTCAACCTCGGTCATGCGTCGCCGGTCCTCGCGCGAGACCGCTATGAAACGGGTCGCCCCGCGCGCTATCAACTCGCGATCCAAGAAACGGCGCAGTGGCTGACCCTCGTATGACCATGTGTGCTCGTGTGCGAGGATGACGGGTACATGTGCCATCCTGCCGACCAGCGTCCCCCACACGTTTGAGCCGAACTTGTGGGCGTGCAGGACATCTATGCGTTCCCGACGCAAGAACCGCCCCAATAATGCCAGCGCTCGCGGATCGACCTTGTGTTGGCGTTTCAGCCCGAGAAAGCGCACTCCAGCCGCGTCGATTAGCTCAAGCGCCTTTTCGGTCGAAGAGTTGGGGCCTACGCGTACCTGGTGGGGCCAGCGACTTATGCACAAGATCGATTCGAAGCGTTTCGGATCCAAACGCGTGGCGATCAACAACGCAAGATGCTCGGCCCCGCCAACGCTACTCAGATAATCGACAAGGGTGACAACACGTACGCGGTCGTCCGGTGAGTCCAGAGAGGTGCGTCCCATGCAGAGCGCCATCCTACTGGCTGCCTCTTGGCCGAATGAAGAGTGTCAAGGTGCTGACAGCACTCCGTTAGCATGCGCCGGCGACGAAGCGGTAGACCGACTCGACATCCTCGGCCATCCGTTGGACGGAGAAGTAGTCCAGTGCCCGTCGGCGACCATACTCGCCCATCCGGCGACGGCGCTCGGGCTCGTCGATGAGGGCGAGCAGGTTCGCCGCCAGCTGCTCGGCGTCGTCCGGTTCCCCAAGCAGCCCGGCCTTCCCGTCTTCTACGAGCTCGGGTGTTCCACCAGCCCGGACGGAGACGACAGGCTTGCCCATCGCCATCGCCTCGACGAGGGCCAACGCGCATGGCTCTCCGACAGAGGGGAGGGTGAAGACATCCGCAGCGGCGAGTATTTCGCGTACGTCGCTGCGCCGCCCTGTGAAGATCACCTGCTCCTCCAGTCCAGCGGCGGCCACCTGCCTTCGAAGTGTTTCTGTGTAGGCCTCGCCACTTGATGGCGGGCGGGCGGGCTCGGCTCCGACCAGCATGAGACGGGCGGTGGGATGGCGCTCCAGCACGCCGGGGAGGGCCTTGATCGTGAGATGCTGGCGCTTCCAGTCGACCAGTTGTGCGACCTGCACGATCAACGGGTCCTGCGGTTGGAGGCCGAACTCGCGGCGAATCGCCACCCCGTCGACGCCCGCCGGGTCCCAGTTGGAGAGCTCGATCCCGTTGAGCACCGGAAAGATGTGCCGCGGCGACACACCGTCGACGCGGATCTCGTGCCCGGTCCAGCTCGACACGGAGATGATCGCGTCCGCACGTTTGACCGCCAGGCGCGATGGGCGCGACATCCAGTCTCCGTAGCCGAGGTGGAAATGCACAACGCACCTGGCGGGCGTCACCCGTGAGAGTAGATACGCGTAAAAGGCGTTCCGCGTACCCTCCTCGCAATGGAGGATATCGATTCGCCGGCGAGTGATGAATCGGATCAGACTCCCCATGTCTCGCAGCGCTGGGATCGTGGCCTGCGCGCTCTGTGCGAGCAACTGAGACCTGGGAGCGTCCCCCACGGGCCCGAACTCCAGCGGCCGCAATGTAACCTCCGGCGTTTGAGGGAGCGCGGCGAAGGAGGAGTATCCCGAGGCATCGTACGGTGGCTCGGTGGCCATCCTTGGATAGACCGCGTTGACTTCGACCCGCTCGCGGTCCAGGTATCGCATGAGATTGGCGTGCACCGAGATCGAGGGTGTCACCCTTGGGCGTGAAACGATGAACAGGACCCTGATACGGCGACGCATCGCCTTGGTTGAGAAACGGCCATCCGGGTCGGGCCCGTCGAGCGTGCGGGGAAGTGACAAGGGTTGCACCGACAAGTCTCTAGGCATGATAGTGAGGGACCCTCACGGGGTGTCGCTTTGCTCGGCGCGGCGGTTGACAAGCCGTGAGCGGATCACAGCAAGGACGGCTTGCGTGAATTCTCGCGTGGACTTGGGCGCCAGTACGGCCAGTATGGATAGGGAGATCGCAATCCCGAGCAGCCCCTGGAGGCAAAGCAGGGTGAGGCCGATAACACGACCATGGGTTTCAGCATGCACCACAAGATGCTCGAGTGGGAAGAGAGCGCCCGCCATCACGATCGCAGCTACCGTCGCCGGCCAGATATCGCCTACCAGGTCTTTGAGGGGGATGCCAAGCGCCCGGCTCATTCCTCGCACGGCGTAGGCAGCTACCCCAACGGCACTCAGCGACATTGCGATGGTAACGCCCAGTAGACCAAAGGGCAGCAGTGCCCCTATGAACACGACGGTCAGAACAAGCGAGGTTCCGTGCATGCGAGGAAGCATGTCGGGCCGGCCGTATGACTTCCACGCCTCGCTGGCCAGTGAGTCCAAGGACAGCGCCGCACAGTAAACACCCAGGGCCGCTGCACCGTTGCCAGCTTCGTGCCACTTCGACCCAAAGACCAACACCACAAGGGGAGTTCCCAGGGGCACCAGCAGCAAGCCTGCCGGAAAGGAAATCGTACACAGCCATCGCAAAGACCTGCGCAGGGCGCCTTGGAAGCGCTCGTCATCGTGCGACAGACGCGCAAGCGCGGGCTGAAGCACATATCCTCCCGCATTGATCACCGCCCCCAGTGGTTGGGCCGCGGTCTTTGAGGCATAGGTGAACTGCCCGAGCACACTCGCTCCACTGAAGCGACCGAGTGCCAGGACTGGGAGTTCGCCAACCACGTGACGGATGACGTTGGCGCCCATGACCGGGCGACCAAACCGTGCCAGCTCACGCCACATGTGCACGGTTGCTTGCCGGGGATGAGGGCGCCAGCCAACAAGGACCCACGCCGAGATCACAGTGATGAGAATCGATGCGTAGGTACCGATGACCAGCGCCCACACTCCGAGCCCGGACGCTGCTGCCGGGATGGCGCCAGCCGCAAACGCCACGCTTGAGAGTGGATCGATGACCACTCTGCGCATGAAGGAGAAGCGGCGCTGCAGCAAGGCGTCAGGCACAACCGCGGTGACGCGTAGGAACATACAACCCGCCATGACGGCAGCTACGACTTCATCCTCGTGGTTTTTGAAAAACAGACCGATCAATGGGGCCGTTGCCAGCGCGAGCATCGTCATCACCACGCCACCCGCAAGGGTTGCAAGGAAAGCTGAATTCAGTGCCTCCTCGATATCGGTGCGGCGCTGGATCAGGGCTCCCAGCAGCCCCGACTCGCCAAGCACAAAGCCGATCCCCACCACCACCGTGCCGGCTGCGAAATGCCCGAAATCGGCCGGGTCGGCAAGTTTGGCAAGAATGATGTACGCGAGCAGGGTGAGCAGCTGGCTGAGCGCATAACCCATACCGGCGAGGCCGACGCCGCGGGCCACCACTCGAGTAAGGCCTCTCGGGGGCGGCTCGTTCTCCGGTGTGGGAGGCTGACCCTTCAGAAACTCCGTCTCCGCCTCGTAAAGCAGATCGTCTTCGGAGCTTGGTGTCACAGATGACGCTTTGTCGTGGGACGCAGCGAGGTAGATCTGCCGAGGCCGAGGTTCGGGAACGCCTCGGCGACATGGGGAGGGGGGGTCGATCGCAAACGCCAGCGCGAGCGAACTCTACGGGTTGCCTCACCGAGCTCGCGACGTACACGCTCTCGAATGCGAACGTTGCCACGAGTGTACCGGTCAATCTCCTCCAGCCGAGCCTGGGCAAGCGCCTTCACGCTTGGTGAAGCTGGATGGCGCTGGAGCACGCTCTCATAGACGGCGTGCAGCCCGTCGATCATCGCGGTCTCGTCGTGGGAGAGCGAGCCGGGACGAATCCGATAGATGGCCAGTTGGCCCGCGACCCGCACGGCGTCAAAGCCTGAGATAACGATTCGCAGCCACAGCTCATAGTCCTCGCTGTGAGACATCTTTGGGTCATAGCCGCCGACCTGCTCGAACACCGTGCGGGGCACCGTCACCGAGTTGTGCACAAAATTGTGTCGCAGCAGCGCGGCTATGAACCGCTCGCCGGACATCGGGGTCGAGGGGTGGTGGCGCAAAGTGGCCGTAGTCGCCTGGAGGAAGCGTCCACTGGTCTCCTCCAGGGCCCATGCGTCTGTGTAGGCGAAGCCGGCGTTGGGGCTTTTATCGAGCGCTCGTCCCATCTCCGATAGGTAGTTCGGAAGCCATAGGTCGTCGCTGTCGAGCATGCTCACGTACTTGCCGCGGGCGAGTGCGATGCCTCGGTTGCGGGCGGCCGATGGCCCGGCATTCTCCTGCCTATGGACCTTTACCCGTCCATCGGCCGCGAATTCAGTTGCGACGCCGGCGGTATCGTCGCGGGAGCCGTCGTCGACGATGATCACTTCGAACTCCTGGCAGGTCTGACTCAGTACCGAGCCGATCGCCTCCCCCAGAGTGCTCGCCGCGTTATAGGCGGCGATCACGACGCTGAATCTCATCGCGCCGCACTCATTTTCAGGCGATTGAGCCAATCAAGCGAATCCCATAGTGGAGAGCTGCGTAGACGTGCGATGAGGGGCGATACCTTCAGGCGAAAGCGCATATCGTCATCTGCATGGTAGACCCCGACACGGGGCCAATCGAGCGCTTTGCGCGAGTCTTGGCGGCTCGGGAGCGCCGCGGCGGTGCGATAGCCGGCGCTTGCGGTCTTCGCGATCACCCTTGCATCGACGTCTCCATATGGGTAGGCAAGTGATGTACACGGCCTGCCCATATGATCCTCACAAGCTGCCTTGGAGCGCGCCAGCTCGTCTGAGAGCGTATCGTCGTCGACCTTGGTGAGGTGAGGGTGAGAGCCGGTGTGTGAGCCGATCTCCCAGCCCGCCTGCGCGAGCGTATGCAGCTGCGCCCACGACATCGGCACCAGCTCCCGCTCGTGCGGGCCGCCGATCCACTGGTCGATGCCCGACCACTTCATCGGTCGCTCCGAGTCGATGAAGTCGGTGGGTGCAAACACCGTCGCCGGAAGTCCCAAGCGGTCGAGGATCGGCAGTCCGAGCTCGAGCACCGAGCGGTAGGCGTCGTCAAAGGTCACGGCGAGCACTCGCCCCGTGGGTGGCGCGCCGACGGCCTCGCTGAACGTGACACCGCGATAGCCACGCGACACCAGCAGTTTGAGTTGGCGCTCGAAGCGCTCCGGGGTGGTCGAGAGATCGGCCTCCCATGTGGGGCTCAGAGCGTGGTAGCAGAGGACGATTGAGTGGTTCATGGCGATCGGAGGCCGGAGGGCACGATGGATACCATGATCGGTCTTCGCTGTTGACGGACGCAACCCTCGCTCGGCTCCTCGCCGATGTCGTCCCTATGGACTGATAAACCAACCAACACTCGGCATGACCACCAACCAGGCCTCAAGTTCACAGGTAGCGGCTGCCGAGACAGAGCACGTGGATGTGAGCGTGCTGATCCCCGTGCTCAACGAGGAGCATCACATTCGCGAGGCCGCTTCAGCGATGCTGGCTCAAGAGCCGAACGGCACGTTCGAGCTGATCTTTGCCGACGGGCGCTCGGTGGATCGCACCCGTGAGATCCTCGAAGAGCTCGCGGCGGAGGACCCCCGCGTACGAGTGCTCGACAATCCAGCCCGGCAAACGGCGAGTGGGTTGAACGTCTGCCTGCGCGCTGCCCGCGGCGAGTTCGTCGCGCGGATGGACGCCCATACGTACTATCCAAGTCGCTATCTCATGGCGGGGGTAGCGCGCCTGCGTCAGGGAGATACCGAGTGGGTCAGCGGACCACAGGTACCTTGGCCGACGGGCCCGATCTCGGGCGCCGTATCGTTGGCTCTGGCTTCCTGGCTTGGGCGCGGTGGATCTCGCAAGTGGAGCGAGGACGATGCCGCCGCCGGCGAAGAGCACGAGCTGGATACGGGTGTCTTTGGGGGGGTGTGGCGTCGCACCGCGGTGCTCGAGATCGGGGGCTGGGATGAGCGCTGGCCGATCAACCAGGACTCTGAGATGGCCGCCCGCTTCCTGCGGCGCGGCGCGCGACTCGTCTGCATTCCCGAGATGGCTGCCCGATATACCCCGCGCAACTCACTGCGCGGCCTGGCGCGTCAGTACTTCCGATATGGCCTCTACCGTGCCCAGACCTTTCGCTATCACCCCGACAGCATGCGACGCTCGCATCTGATCGCCCCCGCGCTCGCCGGCGCGCTCGCCGGTGCGGTAGGGTCGCCCAGGCCGCTTCGCCGTCTATCTCAGGCGGCCATTGCGCTCTACCTCCTTGCCGTCGGGGCTACCGCCGCGAGCGCGGCGGCTCAGCGCGAGCAGCGCACTGAGGGGGCGTTGCTCGCGGTCGTGCTGCCGACCATGCACTTCGCTTGGGGCTTTGGCACGCTCGTGGGGATGATTCGCTTCGGTCCGCCTATACAGGCATTCGCTGGCATGTTCGGTTACGCACCTGAGCCTGTGGACCGGCAGATCGAGCACGTCGTGTTCGCGCCTTCGCTGCATGGCGAGTCTGTGTGAGCGGTGCGCCTCGCTGTCTACACCGACTATGAGTACCGCTCTGACGGAGTAGATCGCTATGGACAAAGGGCGTTTGTCGTCTTCCTCGAAGCGCTGCGTCCCCATGTCGACCGGTTTGTGCTCGTGGGACGGTTGGACCCGCGCCCAGGGCGCTCGCACTACAAGTTGCACAAGGACACGGAGCTTGTCGGCCTGCCCCACTACACGAGCCTCGCCCATCCATGGTCGGTGGCTCGCTCGCTGCTCGCTTCGATCAGGCGCTTCTGGCGGCTGCTGGACGAGATCGACGCGGTCTGGGTGCTCGGGCCGTATCCACACTCGATCGTCTTTGCTCTGATC
>OCZU010001779.1_pt1 | contig 13937 bp, 9 predicted proteins | sample 1539001 | NCBI WGS metagenome assembly OCZU01 (sample SAMEA3539306, study PRJEB22396) | soil metagenome | biome: tundra; feature: field; material: soil | place: USA | collected 2010-05 | depth 0.15 m
ACCTGCTAGAACCGAAGAGACGCCCAGTTCGCCCCGGTCTGGACCCCCGGAGAACATCCGCGACGTCACCTACGCCGAGGACGCCTCCCAGACCAGAACCGGCAGCGGCCCCCAGACCATGGCCGCCCTCAGAAACCTCGCCATCGCGATCCTGAAAACCACCGGGCACACCAGCATCGCCGCCGCCTGCCGGCACCACGCCCGGGACGCCACCCGCACCCTGGCCACCCTCGGACTCAGCCCAGCATGACGAAAACGGGCATCACGCGACTATGCCGGAGCCCTGCTCGTACCACGTCAAGCAGCGGTGCCCGGAGAAAAACTTCCTCGTGCTCGAAGGGCTCGAGAGCTTCGGCGGTACCTGGCTCACACACCGGTACTCCGGAATCCGCTTCGACAGCGATCTCTACACGTTCGGGTACGGGTTTAAGCCGTGGACGGGGCTGATCATGACCCGGTAGGCTCGCGGGTTAACTGCGCTGGATTTGGATGCTTTCCGGTGGCCCTAAATAGCAGGGCTTCAGGCCACCGGTGTCGACGACCAGCTTCTGCAGCACCACGGTCGGGTCGACCATCCAGAACTTCAGGACGTGTATCCCTGGTGCTGCGATGACATGTGTCGTAGCGGTGCGGTTGACGTTATCGGAGGTATTCCTTTCCCACTGCCGGTTCATCGCCGTATCGTCAGCGCCGGTCGCGGTCGTGATATTCACGAGCTGTGGCGTTTCGCCGTCGATGGAGATGGCATACTCCAGCCCATCGGTCGGGAGGACGTTGTTTCTCGGCGAGAGGTACGCCCAGGCGGTCACCTGGCCGGTAGTGAACAGGCTCATCATGTACTCAAGGCGCGGACTGGCGCCGCCGGGAACCTGGCTGGCGGCTGTGGCCAGGGAAGGCGTCATGCCGGCGCCGGTCCGGCCGATGTCCGCTATCCGCCGCCAGGACACCGGTCCGGAATTGACAGCCTTGGTGAAATGGTCCGCCCCCATCGAGACATAGCCATTGGCCTCGACGAAGCCGGCCAACCGCGGCCGTGGCACGTCAGGGTTATCGATGGGCGCCTGAACCACCACGCTGCGGCCGCCAGGTCCGGAGATCGTGATAGGCACCTGGCGGCTGCCCTTGGGCGCGCGGGACCAGTCGATGCGCACGGTGACACGCGCCTGCGCCTGGATGCGGCCCTGGGCTGGCGCGGCGTGCACCCACGGGACACCTGGCCGAACCGCATACTCAAAGGGGGCCTGGCCGCGGTTGAAGACGTCGATGTACTGCGCCGGCTGGCCCTGGTACGGGCTGAAAGCAGGCAGGACTGCCAGGGTTTGCTCGGCTGGCCACCACTTGGCGGATCCGTCGATGGCGACGCCGAGCTCCGCCTCGGCCGGCAGCTGAATCCGCTGCAGGGCGGGGAAGATGACGTCAGGGATGGCCACATTATTCAGCTCGGGTTCTTGCCATGGCGCGTTCGGACCGTACCTCGCCACGTCTCCGTAGTCGATGTGCGGCTGGAGTTCGAAATTGTGCCATTTGCCACCGGCGAGTGACGTGTTGAAATAGCTCATCATAGCCAGGTCGTCAGCGAACCTGGCCTCGGCGGTGGCAGCGACATCATTGGTTGCCGCGCGCCCTTGCGTGGCATAGAGGATGTTCGTGAACTCCGCGTGGCGCAGCGCGTACAGGTTGGCGGTCGCCTTCACCTCGTAGAGCACTATCTCGTAGTAGGCGTCCTGGTAGGCGGTCGGGAGTGACCGGCCGATCCGCTCAGCCTGGTCGGCCAGATGTTGCCATTCGGCGGTGACCTTGTCCATTTCCTGGTAGTCGGTCAGGCTGAATGGGCTTGCCTGATCATTGTAGATAACCGCGGACGGGTCCGTGGCGAGGTTTTTGGTGGGATCGAGATTGATCTGCCGGTTCAGCAACTCCGGCTTGCGGCGCGACTGAAGCTTGCCGTACGTATGCAGAACGCTCGCTATGGCCACCGCCTGCTCTGGGCCGAAGCTCTGCGCAGCGTACTTTTGCTCCCACTCAGGAAGCAGCTCGGCCGGCCAGCGGTCCGGGTTCCATGCGTAGTCGAGGAAGAACTGCAGCGGGAGCTCGTTGCCTTTCATATCTCCGACATTGGCTACCCAAAGCCGGGAAACGCCGTGGCTGATAGCCTGGTTTAATTGCTCCCACGTATTGGCGATAAGGCTGCTGTCCACCCACTTGTAGTTCCTGCCGCCGCCGACATAGTCGAAGTGGTAATACAGCCCGTAGCCGCCGCTGCGCGGCGGCAGGCTCTGGTCGGGCAGCTTGCGGATGTTGCCCCAGTTGTCGTCGGTGAACACCACCATCACGTCGTCCGGTGGCCGAAGGCCCTCCTCCCAGTAGCGCTGGACTTCCTTATAGAGCGTCCAGACCTGCGGAATCGTGGTCAGATCCGCACCCGTAACGCTGGCCAGGATCTGCCGCTCGCTGGCGATGATGTTCTCCATCAGGCCGATCCCGTTGCCGTCCGGGAGGCCGGTATCGCCATTGCCTCGCATGCCGAGGGTGACGACGCCCTCGAAAGCCTGGTCCACCATCCGGTGGATGCCGTCCGTCCAGTACGCCTTGATCGCATCGGCGTTGCGCAGGAAACTCCACTCCCCGGTGCCGCCATAAGGGTCGTGTCCTGGCGTGATGATGTTCCCGTTGCTGTCCCGGACGGCCGGGACGGCATGCCGGTTCCACTCCTCGATGCCGCGCATCATCGGCGCCTCATGCGAGGTCCCCATCACGATGCCGTAGGCCTTGGCCGTCGCATGGTTCCGCGGATCGTCCTCGGCGAATGCTCTTCCCCAGACCGCCGGCCACAGGTAGTTCGCCTTGAGCCGCAGCATGGTCTCGAAGATCTTCGAGTAGAACTTGCTGTTGAACCCACCTGGGTACCCGGCAGCCAGGCCAGAACCGAAGAAGGCCGGTGCCCAGGTACCGAGGTTTGGATTCTCGTCGTTGATGAAGAAGCCGCGGTACTTCACCGCCGGTGTGCCCTGGGTGTGGCGCCCGGGAAGGACATAGAGCTCGTCCGCATGACCGGGCGGGATGTCGTCCCACCAGTACCAGGGGGACACCCCAATCTCTTTCGAGACATCGTAGGCAGCGTAGATCGTCCCACGCTGATCGCTGCCGGCGATCACGAATGCGCTGCGGACGCCAGGCAGCGGGTTCTCCACCACCTGCTCCAGCGACGTCTCCCACTTTCCCGCTATCCCGGTGACGTCCAGCTTCCCGGCGGAAACCAGATCGTCGATAAGAGGGCTTTTGCCGATGGTGCCGATCAGCACGATCTCGGGCTGCGCGGGTATCTGATCGGCCGACACGGCCGGCTCAGCCCCGGTGACCGCCTTGATATCCGCTTGCAGATCATTCACCACCCGGATCACGCCGGGATAATCGCTGCTGCTGACCACGAGCGGTGCGGGATTCCTGCCCGCCACCAGCGGAAAATGTCCTGGTCCCGGCATCGTGGTGAGGTACACCCCCGGATCAGCGCCGAGTCCCCGCTGCGCCGCGAGCGCCTTCTCCCCCATGACCAGCCCGACCGAGGCTCCAGCTGTCAGCGTCGCCACAATCTTGAGGAACATCCTCCTGCCAAGCTCGTATGCAAGCGGTCTGGTCGGCGGGAGGGAAGGTAATCCGGCCATGACGATCTCCGCGGGCGTAGACGGCGGGGGACCATTTTCAATGGTCAAAACATTTCGAAGAGTCTCCGAAACATTCGCACCATAACGCTCCTGCCGTCTACCTTCAACCCCTGCGATCCGTCCCCGCCTTCATCTAGACCGCCTCGCGGCCTGCCGGACTGGCCGGAGATCTGCGTGGTGCCAAGAAGCTGGGCATCGGCACCATGGAGACGCTGCGCAAGCGGGCCCGAAAGGCGCAGGTGGACGCGAGTCAAGTGGCTGGCCTCCTGACGAGGCCCTTCCCGTGGGTCTCGGGCAGCGCCTTGACGGCTGCGGGAGTCCGGCGTACGTTGCCTCCGAAACTTAGATGTCTTCTCCGAAAGTTTCGGCGTTTGCCTGTCACCACGAACGGTGGCGGCCTGGCTAGTACTGCAGGTCAGCGCTGCTCCGGCTGTCTGCGTGGTGATCCCGGTGACCATGCTGGAGATGCGATGAAGAGTTCCGGCCGATGGCCTTCGCGGCAACATGCCTTGCCCGGGGAACAGGCCTGCCTGCGGACGCACGGAAAGGCATGGCCGCTGCCAGCGGTGGGCAGGTTACGGCGGCGATTAGCAAGGACATCACTAGCCATCCGGCTGGCCACGGCAGGGGCCCTCGCGGCTGCCGTCGCGGTGGGCTCGTTCACTGCCGGGGTCCAGGCGGCGGGCATGCCCAGCCCGTCCCACCCGCCTGGCGGCGCAGTCTCACCAGAGATGAACGGGCACTGGATTGACACCTGGGTGGCCGCGCCCCAGTTGACGGAGCCCAGCAACCTGCCGCCCCCGCCGTTCACTCAGGACAACCTCGTCTTCGCCGACAGCACGATTCGACAGACCATCCACGTGACGCTCGGCGGCCAGCAGATAAGGCTGCGCTTTTCCAACGCCTACGGAGGTGCGGACCTCCCCATCACCGCCGTCTCCGTGGCCCTCCCCCTCGGTGGGCAGGCCGGGGTCAGCGCGATCCAGCCAGGGACCTCTCAGCCGGTGACCTTCGACGGCCAGCCCGGCGTGGACATCCCAGTCGGGGCTCAGGTGGTCACTGACCCGCTGGACTTTACCCTGGCCCCCGGGTCCAACCTCACGGTGACCATGTACCTGGCCGCAGGCCAGGCCTCTGATGACATCACCTCGCATCCCGGTTCCCGGACCACCTCCTACATCGTGACGGGAAATCACGTCGGTGACGAAAACCTGGTCGGGGCTGCATCTGTCGCTCATTGGTATTTCCTGAGCGGCGCCGAGATGTGGTCCAGGCCTGCTACCGCCGCGGTCGCCATCGTGGGCGACTCGCTGACCGATGGCAGGGGCTCCACTACCAATGGCAACGACCGTTGGCCGGACCAGTTGTTCACCCGGTTGCAGTCCATCCCGGACACTTCTGGCGTGGCAGTGCTGAATCAGGGTCTCGGCGGGAACCGGGTGCTGAACGACGGCCTGGGCCCCAATGTCCTGGCCCGCATGGACCGCGACGTGCTCTCCCAAAGCGGCGTCAAGTGGCTGATCGTCTTCGAAGGGGTGAACGACATTGGCACGGCCGACCCGGCAGAAGCCGCCCAAAAGCAGGTCGCAGCCGATCTGATCGCGGCCTATCAGCAGATCATCACCCGGGCCCACGCGCTGGGCATCGGGGTGTTCGGCGCGACGATAACCCCGTTCGGAGGCAATGCCGGGTACGACGATCCGCAGGGACTGCGCGAGGCGGCCCGGCAGACCGTCAACCAGTGGATCCGCACCAGTCACAAGTTCGACGCTGTCCTCGATTTCGACCGGGCTGTGCGCGACTCGGCCAACCCGCGGAAGATCCTGCCGTCATTCGACAACGGCGACCATCTGCATCTGAACCCGGCGGGATACCAGGCACTCGCTGATGCCGTCCCAGCCAGCCTGTTCCGGCAAGCACCGCTCCCGTGGGGCTTCGGCTTCCGTTGACCAAAGGCGGCTAGGCGATGCGTTCGCCATGGTGCCCAAGGCGACCAAGGGGTGGGACAACGCCGAAAAAGGTCAACGGCCGCAAACGCCACGCGGTAGCCCTCCTGGTATCCGGTCACTGCGGTGGATCCGGTGGCACGGCGATGCTGCCCGGCACCTGTTCACCGCGTCACCGCGCCGGGCAGCAAGCGACGTCGGGCTGGGCCGCGCACGACCCGCCGGATGTCGCGGCCGACCACGGACAATCCGGTCCCTCGCTGGGCGGGGCGCTACCCCGTCTTCCGCTGACCTCTGACTGACCTGCTGTGTACCTCGGGTGGACCTGGCATGGACCTCGCGACCCTTGCACAGGTGACGGCGGGAGGTCGAAGGGAGCCATCACCTGCGTAGTCCCCTGGTCACGCCTCCAGTGTCACCCCGGGTACGCACAGGACATGGAACCGGGTCGCGGAAGCCGGACGGCTGATCATTTGCCATCCATGCCGCAGCTGCCCGGGAGCCAGAGGGCCAGACCGCGACATCCGAGCAAACATGCGTACGGACGGGTCTAGATCAATGCAGGCCAAGAGCGTTAGCGCGGACCGGGACCGGCGGGCATGAGCCGGGGGGCGGTCGGCACGATCGTGATCTCCGCTGGTGAAGCGGGGTGCAAGATAGGCACCGGGCGCCATCGCCTAGGCGACAGCGGCGGGCCAGCGGCACCTGGGTATGCCTCTACAGCGCTGAGCCTGCCCCGCGGCGCCCAGGCGGCCTGGGCGCCGCGGGCGCCTCACCCGTTACCGTGGTCGTCGGCCAGCCCGAAGAACTGGAGCGCCAGCTGCGCCCAATCGGGATAGTCGAACCCCAGGTTGTGGGTCTCGCCTGCGACGCTATACGCGTCGACCTTGACCTGGCTGGCCCGGTTGACGTACACGGTGTGTGTCCAGGTGGGCTGCGGATGATCGGTGTACGCCAGATGGGCATGCAAGACGTTGGTCCACTGCTTTATCTCTTCCCCGAAGTTCGGGTAGCAGAGGATGGTGTCCGCGGTGCCGTGCCACAGCTGCATGCGCGGGCGTGGCCCGTGATAGCCCGGGTCCGCCGCCCGGGCGAGGTCCCCCCACTGCTGCGGCGTCTTGATGATGTTGCCGTTAGCGCAGGCGGTGTTCCACAGTGAGCCGTCGGTGGTGGCGAAGCAGCCGAATGGCACTCCCGACATCGCCGAGCCGGCGCGGAAAACGTCGGGGTAGTCGCCGAGCAGGACGTTGGTCATCATCGCACCGGAGGACAGGCCGGTGACGAAGACCCGGTCAGGGTCGGCGTGCAGGTGCTGCTCGGCATACCGCACCATGGACACCATCCCGGCCGGGTCGCTGTTCCCGTCGTGGACCAGCGCACCGGGCGACGAGACATCGAAGCAGTGGCCCGCTCGTGGTGCGGACGGGTACACCACGATGAAGCCGTACCGGTCGGCGAGGGACGCGAACTCGGTCGAGGCGAAGAACGCCGGGCCTGAGCCGGTGCAATAGTGCAGTGCGACCACCACGGCCGGATGCGGGCGCACCTGTTCGGGCACGTATAGATACATCTGCAGGCCGGTCGGGTTGGGCCCGAAGTTGCTGATCTCCTGCAGGGTGGAGGTTGGCGGTGGCAGGGTCGCCGACGCGGCGGCACCCGCGAGGGGCGCGGCCGCGACCCCGGCAGCGCACAGCGCAGCGACGGCGAACACGCGCCGGTGACGGCTGCGGCCTGCTCTGGTGCCAGCTCTTGCCATGAGGCGAAGCACGGTGGACTCCTTCGCAAGGGGACGGTGGTTGCGGTGCGCTCAGGTGACTACGGAGTGGAGCAGGTGACCGCGGGTGCGGAGTAGTTGCCGTTCGACGTCTTGACGGTGAACCCGAACGAGGTCGATTGGCCTGCTGCGAGGTTGCTGTTGGAGCTCGCCGGTTTCATGACCATGACGTTGGCCTGGGGCCAGGTGGGGTTGCCGTTCCAGGTCGCCGAGATCACCTGGCCGGAACCGAGCGTCACCGTCGAAGTCCAGCTGCTGATCGCGCTGCTGCCTGCTGTGATGGTGACCTGGCCGTTGAATACGCCATTCCACTGCTGGGTCTCTTGGTAGGTGGCGCTGCAGCTTCCGCCTCCGCCGCCGCCTCCGTTGGAGCCGCCCAGCGCGGTGACGACTGCGTTGTAGGCCGGCTTGGGCTGGTAGTTCTGGTCGAACATGGTGGCCGCCCCGTAGCCGGAGAAGGCGCTGGGAATCCACGAGTCGGCATCGCCGACGCCCCACTGGCTCACGCCCACGCAACGGGACACCTGCAGGCAGTCGCTGACTACGGTGGAGAAGTCGGTGGCCTGCTGGGCGAGATTGGCGCTGGTGGCCGGGAGCTGGATGCGGTCGTCGAGCTCGGTGACGGCGACGTCCACGCCCCGCGCGGCGAAGCGCTGCATGTTCGCCAGCAGCGACGAGGGGACCTGGCCGAGGATGAAATGGCTTTCAAGGCCCACGCCGTTGATCGGGACGCCCTGTGCGAGCAGCGATTGGACCAGGCTGTACATCGCGTTGCTCTTCGCGTTCTCGCCCTCGATGTTGTAGTCGTTGAGGTAAAGCTTGGCGTTCGGGTCGGCGGCGTGCGCGGTCCTGATCGCGTCGGCGATGTAGCCGCTGCCCATCGCGTTGTAGAAGGCGTCCTGCCGGAGGCTGCCGTTGTCGTTGAATGGCTCGTTCACCACGTCCCAGGCGTAGGCCTGGCCCTTGTAGTGGGTGACCTCGGTGGTGATGTGGTTCTCCATTACCGATTGCACCTGGTTCAGCGGCAGGCTGGACACCCACGACGGCAGCTGGCTGTGCCAGACCAGGTTGTGCCCGCGCACCCGCATGCCATGTGACTGGGCGAATGACACGATCTGGTCACCGGGGCCGAAGTTGAAGGAGCCGTTGGACGGCTCGGTGGTGTCCCACTTCATCTCGTTGCCCGGGGTGACCATGTCGAACTGCTGCCCCGCGAGGGTCGTCACCGTCGAGTTGGACAGCATGTTCTGCGTCATCGCGGTACCGAAGTAACGACCCTTCGCCTCCGCCAGGCTCTTCAAGCTCGTGGCGGCAGAAGCGGGCCTAGCGGCTGACAAGGCAGCCGCGCCCGCGGTGGTGAGGAGGAGGACTGCGAGTGCCGCGGTGAGCCGCAGCGAGGTCCTGTGCCGGGCCAAGTTCTTTCCTGGGCCCAGCAGCCGCTGATCTAGCGGACGTTTGCCCACGTCAGTACGCATGAGGGTTCGCCCTTTCGCCGAGACCACGGTCGCCCCTCACCGGTCGAAACAGATTCCGAAATGTTTCGCAACGACGCCGTGCCACGACGCTAAATCGCCCTTGCAGTAGTTGTCAATACCAGGCAAGTGGGACCTGTTAAATGAGAATTTATTGGACAAAAGAGACCAAAGTTCATGTCGATGGGTGGTTCGAAATATTTCAGAACGGAAAGCTGATACCGGCGGACGGCTGATCTCGGCGTCAAGCGCGGCGGCCTGCTCTCGGTCAAGCAGGACGTAAACCGGGGAGCGCCCGTCCGGGCGCCACCGCACCGGGTCGCTCGTGTCCCACCGGTCGGCGGCAAGTGCGCGGGTGAGCACCTTGAGCGTGGCCGTCCGCGGCATCTGGCTCGTCATCCTGACGAAACGCGGATGCTGCTAGTGCCCGATGTCGCCTTGTGCGGTGAGGAAGGCGCCAAGCTCCGCGGGTGTCAGCGATGCTCCGCTGCGCAGCACGATGCAGGCCATGATCTGGCCGTCGGCCACCGGGTGTGGCAGGCCGTACACTGCCGCCTCCGAGATGGCAGGGTGGCGCCGCAAGGCCCACTCCACAGGCGCGGTACCAAGTTTCTCTCCGTCGGCCCGCAGCCACTCGCCCGCCCGTCCCGCGAACCAGCAGAACCCGCGGGAGTCCGCATATCCGAGGTCGCCGCTCCCGTACATACCGTCGCGCATCTTGCTCGGGTCCGCCTCGGTGTCGTTGTAGTACCCGACGAACAGGCGGGCGCCCAGCGTGTTCACGAACTCGCGGATCGAGCAGACCAGCACCTGGTCCCTGCGTACAGCTGCCCGACTAGCGCAGGTCAGCTGCCCGATCCCGTGCCTGATGAGTTGGTCCAGCGGCGGCAGTATCAAAGGGACATTGGGAAGTGCCCGGTGGCGGCAGTGAGTTGTGCCCGCTGATGGCTATGAGATCTGCCCGGTGGCGGCCATTAGGTGTGCCGCCGCCCCGCCGCATAGGCCGCCTTCATCTGCGCGACCGCCCGCCGGGTCGTCCGCTTCGACCCCGCATACCCCATCGCGGTGATCTTCTCGTGAGCCACGTCAGCGCGGACCTTCCCGTGCGACCGGTCCACCAGCTCCTCCAGCTTCGCCAGGGACGGGTCAATCACCCGCGCCCGGCGGGTCGGCGCTTCCCCCGGCAAGCGGCCCTCCTCCCGGGCCGCTACATAGCGGCCCACCGTGTGATGCGAGCACCCCGCCAGCTCAGCGGCATCCCGCTCCCGCCTGACACGCTGGCCGGTTTTTTGGACGGCATCGATTTCGACGACTTCCGCTGGCTCGGAGGCCGGATCTATCAGTGGATGGCCGACTCGCGTCGGCGGCTTCCGACTGGTGTCCTCCTGGGCGATGTGGCGCAGGGAGAATCTGGCCGACCTGGAGTCCGATGCTGATCAGGTGTTGGCGGCGAGCTGGCTCGGCAGCCGGTGAACTGTGGACCGTCCGGGCAGAGTGGCTGATCGAAAACTTTCGAAGCCTCCACCCGTAGTTGTCGTCACCTGGGGTAAGCCTCGATACCAGGTAAGCGGCGGTGCTGAGCGGCGCCGTGGCTGTTGACAGAGGATACTGACGCGTCTACTTTTGCCTCACTCTACATCCGCGGCTCCGAAACTTTCGGATCGAGTGGGGCGGCTTGACGCTTAGGAGGCAATCCCATGAGACGCCGTAGTTTCCTCACGATGGGTGGCGCTGCCGGGGTAGTGGTAGCGATGCCCCGCATCGCTACTGCCACCGCTACCACCACCAGCGCAGCGCGGCCCGCCGCTGGCTCGCGCGACTTTGGCCCGCCGGGCACCCTGCGGGCGCTGGCCGTGAAGATCGGCCTCCGCATCGGGACGGCGGTAATACCGTTCGACTTGGACACTCCTGCCTACACGGCCATACTCGCGGAGCAGTTCTCGGCCGTTACTCCGGGCAATGAGATGAAGTGGGGGGTGGTCGAACCGACCCGGGCAGTGTTCGACTGGTCGGGCGCTGACCGCCTGGTCCGCTTCGCGGAGCAGCACGGGCAATTGGTGCGAGGGCACACGCTGCTGTGGCACAACCAACTACCTGACTGGCTCACCACGGGCGTCGCGAACGGCACCATCAGCAACTCTCAGCTAATGGGGCTGCTGGAACAGCACATCTTCACCGAGGTGGGACGCTACCGGGGCAGGATCTGGCAGTGGGATGCCGCGAACGAGTTCTTCACCGACAGTAATCCCTCCGGCATCAACCCGAACGACTTCTGGGTCTCCCACCTCGGGCCGGGAATCATCCCCCAGGCGTTCCGTTGGGCGCGCGAGGCAGATCCGCACGCGCTGCTCTTCTACAACGACTACAACATCGCCGGCGAGGACGGCACGAACGCCAAGAGCGACGCGGTGTACGCCTGGCTCCAGCAGATGCTGGATCAGGGCGTGCCAATCGACGGTGTCGGAGACCAGGGACACCTCGACACCCGATACGGGTTCCCCACGCAAATGACCCAGGACTTTCAGCGGTACGCCAGCCTCGGCCTGAAGGTGGCCATTACCGAAGCTGACGTCCGCACGTTCGTCGACAGCCCGACCACGCAGGTGCCTACCGATCACCTCGCGACATTCGCGCAACCGTACGAGTTCTCGCAAATGCTCAAGGCCTGCCTGGCGGTACCGGAGTGCATATCGTTCACCGTTTGGGGCTTCGGTGACGCAGACTCCTGGGTTCCCGGCTTCTTCACCGGCGAGGGGTACGCCACGCTCTATGACGTGAACCTCAAGCCGAAACCTGCCTTCTTCGACCTGCAGCAGGACCTCCAGCTCGCCGCCTACGGTGCCCCGCGCCGATTCGGCGGCAGAGGGGGCTTCTAGGACGGCGCTCAAGGAAGACTGCTCCGGCCCCGCGCTGCGGTTCGGCATCTCGAACGTGCCGCTCGGGCAGATCTGTCAGCGTCACGAATGCCGCGGTTGCGGGACTAGCGCGGACGGCGCATGGCAGACGATGGCTTACGTCGGCAAGCGGGCTGTCGATTCCCGCACGATCAGCTCAGTGGCGAGTTCCACCCGCTGACTGCGCAGCGGAACGCCCTGGATCAGGTCGCCCAGCATCTCGGCGGCCACTCGGCCCATGTCCGCGAGAGGCTGCCGAACAGTCGTCAGCGGCGGCGAGACCCAGCGCGCGGCGGGCAGGTCGTCGAAGCCCACCACGGACAGGTCCTGCGGGATCCGCAGTCCCCGCTGGCGCGCCGCCTCATACACCCCGAGCGCCTGCTGATCGCTGCCAGCGAATATCGCGGTCGGCGGCTCGGCCAGGTCCAGCAGCTCACCCCCGCGAAGGAAGCCGCCTTCATGCTGGAAGTCCCCATGTCGCACCAGCGCTTGATCGAACTGGGCCCCGAGCCGCTCGAGCGCCGACCGGTACCCATCAACCCGCGCTCGACTGCACAGGTAATCCGCCGGGCCGGTGATAGCACCGATAGGGTGGTGGCCCAGGCTAATCAGGTGATCGGTAGCGGCAAGGCCACCCGCCCAGTTCGTGGCGCCCACGCTCGGCAGATCGGGTTCGGGCAGGTTGACCGGGTCAACGACCACGAGCGGGATGCCCTCATCGTGAACCTGGCGCAGCTGGGGCATGGTCAGCTCCGAGGTCACCAGGATCACCCCGTCGGTGTCATGGCTGGCCAGCGCGCTCGTCCAGCTAGCAGGCCGGGCACTGCCATGCCGCACAGCCGAGACCCTCGCACCCATTGTGTGCGAGGAGCACCAGTCCTCCACACCGCGCAAGATTTCCACCGCCCACGGGCTGTCCAGTCCATTGAAGATGAGGTCAATCAGCCCTGCCCGCCGCCCGCGCCGCAGACCAGGGCGCTGGTATTTGCGCTCCCCGAGCAGGCGCTCCACTAGGGCCCGGGTGCCCGGTGCGACGTCTGGGCGCCCGTTGACAACCTTGGACACCGTCGGCAGCGAAACGCCCGCCTCGGCGGCGATGGCAGCCAGAGTCGGTCGGCGTCCGCGGCTCACGCGTGGGGTGTGCCCAGTCTTCGTCGGCTCAGTGGTCGACACGTTCCTACCACCCCTCATGACGCGGCGCCCGGTGCCTGAACCCCTCGCCTGGGCACGGGATGCACAGCGTCTCCTCCGTGCGGTGGCACGGAGGAGCGGCCTCAGCGCATTCCAGTATCTCTCGAAAACTATCGACCTGAGTATCAAGCTCCCACTCAAGGTACAACGAGCCGTCTGGCTTCCTAGCCCGCGGCATTGTCGAGCGAGCTGAGCACTTTACGCAGCGGCAGTGCGCGGACGGCCAGCCGGAGCCGGTGCAACGGGCCGCTGATCCGGGCCCGCTGGATCGCCCGGCCGCTGGATCACCGGTCCGAATGACGCTGGCGTAGGTGTGCGTGCCGAAAACCTCGTCCATGTCATGCGACCAGGTGATATTCGTTGATCATGCCACCGGAGCGAGCCTGTTTTCGGACGCGGTAATCGTCGAGATGGACCGGTTCGGGTAGCGGTTTCAGTGGCGCGGCGTCGTGCAGGGAGCGGTGTGGCCGGTGCTGATTGTGGTGGGTCTCGTACTGGCGCAGGATCTGCCGCAGGTGGGTCTGGTTCCAGATGAGGGTGCGGTCCAGGAGTTCGCGGCGGCATCCGCCGATCCAGCGTTCGGTGATCGCGTTCATGCGTGGCGTCCGGACGTTGCAGAGCACGGTCCGGATGCCAGCGTCGGTCAGGACGGCGTCGAATGCGGCGGTGAAGTTTGATCCGCGGTCGCGGATCATGAACTTGACCCGGTGCGTCTGGTCGTCGAGGTCCATGAGGAGGTTGCGGGCCTGCTGGGCGGTCCATTCGCTGGTGGGATGCAGGGTGACCCCGAGGATACGGATGCGCCGGGTCGCGTGCTCGATTACGGTCAGGACGTAGGCCTGGCTGCCGTTGAGCAGGTCGGCCGTGAAGAAGTCGCAGGCCAGGATCGCCTCGGCCTGGGAGCGCAGGAATTGTGGCCAGGTCGGCCCGGTCCGCCCCTGGGCGGGGTCGATGCCGCTGGCCTTGAGGATCTCCCAGACGGTGGACGCGGCGACCTT
>OCZU010001780.1_pt1 | contig 13934 bp, 12 predicted proteins | sample 1539001 | NCBI WGS metagenome assembly OCZU01 (sample SAMEA3539306, study PRJEB22396) | soil metagenome | biome: tundra; feature: field; material: soil | place: USA | collected 2010-05 | depth 0.15 m
GGTGAACCCGGCCGCCAGCACTTCCCCCGCCCCCGCGGGCGGCCGGGCGGCCCGGGCATCCAAGGACTCCCCGGCGACCTCCGAGGCCACCTGCGCCAGCCACGCATCCTCGCCTTCCGGCGGCCCGGAATACTCGTTAAACCACGCCTCCGCGTCAAACGGATCATCATCATCATCATCATCATCATCATCATCATCATCATCATCATCATCGCCGGGCAGGGCCGCGGCCTGCAAAGCTCCAGACTGGGCAACCGCAGACAGGGCAGCCGGGGGACTGGGCAGCCGGAACGGACTGGGCAGCCGGGGCAGCCGCACCGGCTGAGCGCGCTGGGGACACGGATGGCGGCCCGGGATGCCCAGCTGGTTCTTCTGGCATCGGCCGGCCCGCCGGCTCTGCTGGCATCTGCTGCTCCTCCTCCCGAGCTGTCTGCCGTTCCCTTGACATTCTTCGATTAAATTATCGACTGCCACCGACAAAATGACCCGCACCAGACGCCGTACCGAAAAAATGTTCCAGAATATTTCGGCGACGCAGTGCGTGGCTGGCATCCAGGCAGCTGACGCAAGGCTCCTGGCAGGCTCGCGCTGGCGCACCTACGCTGGACTAGCGCCCGGCCGCAGCCCGGCGGCAATCCGACTGACGGCGAAAGGTACGGCGGGAATGCGCATCGGGATGTCCCTGAACTACGCGGGCGGATTCGCTGAGACGGTCACCGAGCTTGCCGACTACGAGAAGGCCGGCCTGGACATCGTCTTCGTCCCGGAGGCGTACAGCTTCGACGCCGTCAGCCAGCTCGGCTACATCGCGGCGAAGACGGAGCGGCTGCAGATCGCCTCGGGGATCCTCCAGCTGTATTCAAGGACACCGACCCTCACCGCGATGACTGCGGCGGGGCTCGACTACGTATCTGGCGGCCGGTTCGTGCTCGGCATCGGGGCGTCGGGGCCGCAGGTGATCGAAGGCTGGCACGGCGTGCCCTACGACTCGCCCATCGGCCGCACGCGGGAAATCATCGAGATCTGCCGGGCTGTGTGGCGGCGTGAGCGGCTGCAGTACGCCGGGCGCCACTACACGATCCCGCTGCCACCGGACCAGGGATCTGGGCTAGGTAAGGCACTCAAGCTAATCAACCACCCGGTCCGGGAGCGAATCCCGATCGTGGTGGCCGCACTCGGCCCGAAGAACGTGGAGATGGCCGCCGAGCTGGCCGAGGGCTGGGAGCCAATCTTCTACTTCCCCGAGAAGGCCGCATCCGCATGGGGAGCGCCGCTCGCGGCTGGCGCGGCGCGGCGCGATCCCTCGCTTGGCCCGCTCGACGTAATAGCGCAGGCTGGGCTGGCGATCGGCGATGACGTGACCGGCTACCTGGAGCTCGGACGGCCGATGCTGGCGCTGTACATCGGCGGGATGGGGGCGAAAGGCCGGAACTTCTACAACAACCTTGCCGTCCGGTTCGGCTACGAACCCGAGGCTGCCGCGATCCAGGAGGCTTACCTGTCCGGCCGCAAGGACGAGGCTGCCGCTCTGGTGCCGGGCTCGCTACTGGCAGGGACATCGCTGATCGGGCCGCGGTCACTGGTAGCCGAGCGAGTGGCAGCGATGCGCGAGTCCGGTGTGACGACACTGAACGTCGCGCCACTCGCGGCCACCCATGCAGAGCGTGTCGGGCTGATCGAGCAGGTTCGTGACCTGGCCGGCGGGGGTGGCGGTGCTTGATCAGAACGTCACCCAGGAACTCGCCCGCGAGGCAGCTGAGCTGCTGAACATCGCCGACGCATCGGACCTCCGGTCGCTGCACCGGCTGGCGATCCTGGCCGCTCGTCAGGTGCCTGCCTGCTCGGGAGCCACGTCGGCGCTGTGGCGCGACGGTGAGCCGGTTGAGATGGCCGCTACCCATCCCGATCTGGCCGAGCTCTTCGAGTGGTCCTGGCAGGGCCGCACTGGTCCCTGGCAAGAGGCGCTGGCTACCGGCGAGGTAGTTATCTGCCCGGACAGTCTCGCGGAGGAACGGTGGCCTGAGTACGCGAGCGCCGCGCTGTGCCGCGGCGTCCGGTGCTCAGTCACGCTCACCCACCAGTTCAGCCCGATGGCGGTGACGTAGTCGCTGTTCGGTGCACGGCCGCGCTCGCGAAGGAGAGTCAGGAAACCGGGCGGTGAGGGGTCACAGCACCAGCGAGAGGCCTTCCGGCAGGCACGCTCCGCGACCACGCCGTCGCGGCGTGCACGTAGCGCGCGTTGATATTCAGTCCTGGCGGGCTGGCCCTGACGGCGAACGCAAGTATGGCGCCGACGGCGAGCAACGTCAGTCCGGTTGCGGTTTTCATGATCCTCCAACCGTGGATAGCCGCTTCTCCGACCCGAGCAGGCACTCGCGCAGGTAGCACAGCGACTGGTTCAGCAGGCGGGACACGTGCATCGTGCTGCGCGGCAGGGCACGGTGCAGGCGGCCGGTGTGGCGCGCCGGATGCGTTGAGCAGCCGCTGCCTGCCGACTGACCACGGCGGCCGCGTCATAACTGATCCTGATTGGCGCCCCGTACATACAGTCGTGCCTATGCCCGACATTCATGCCGCCCGCAGGGCGCAGCTGCAGGAGCAGGCCGCAGCGCTTGGCGCGGACGGTGCGCTCATCACCAGCCCGGTCAATGTCCGCTACCTGACCGGCCTTGCCAGCTCGAACGCGGCTCTGCTGCTGCCGGCCGCCGGGGCCGCACTGCTAGCGACTGACTCGCGGTACGCGCCAGCGGCCCAGCGTGACTGCCCTGACCTTGAGGTGGTCGTCGACCGCTTCGTCGAGCCTGCTCTCGCGGCGGCCGCGGCTGCCCACGGGCTGGCCCCGGTCGGCTTCGAGGAACATGAGATGACCGTCGAGCGGCACCAGGCGCTGGCCGCCGGCGGCCTTACCCTGGTCCCGCTCGGCCGGCTTGCCGAAGGCCTGCGGATGGTCAAGGACGACGCGGAAATCGCGCTGCTGGCGCGCGCCTGCCAGATCACCTCGGAGTCGTTCGAGGCGGCCCTCACCAGCATCAGGCCCGGCATGACCGAGCGCGAGCTCGCGATCGCCCTGGAGCGCGAGATGATCGAGCGCGGCGCGGAGAAACTCGCCTTCGACACGATAGTCGCCAGCGGGCCGAACGGTGACACCCCGCATCATGTGCCCGCCAGCCGCCCATTCGCCGCCGGGGATCTCATCACGATCGACTGCGGGGCCAGGTATGCCGGATATCACGCGGACATGACGCGGACCGTGGCGATCGGCGAGCCGGCCGGCTGGCAGCGGGAGATCTACGACCTGGTGGCCGCTGCGCAGCGAGCCGGCCTGGCGGCGGTGACCGCCGGGGCCGGGGTGGCCGCTGTCGACGCGGCGTCCAGGGACCTGATCGCCGCCGCGGGCCACGGCGGGCATTTCGGGCATGGCGTCGGGCATGGCGTGGGCCTGGAGATCCACGAGGCGCCGATGATCGGTCATGGCCGGACGGGTAGACTGTCGGCCGGAGTTCCCGTCACCGTCGAGCCCGGCATCTACCTGCCTGGCAAGGGCGGGGTCAGGATCGAGGACACCCTCGTGGTGCGGGCCGGCGCCGGCCCGGTCCCGGGCGAGCTGCTCACCACGGTTACCAGGGAACTGCTGGTCCTCTAGCCAGATCTGCCGTCCTCTCGCCAGGACGCCCGCCCGGCCCGGACACGGGCCCCCATGCAGGAGACACGACCAACGTGGCCACGACGAACGACCTCAAGAACGGCATGACCCTGAACATCGACGGCCAGCTCTGGGGTGTCGTGGACTTCCAGCACGTCAAGCCGGGCAAGGGCGGGGCCTTCGTGCGGACGAAGCTGAAGAGCGTGCTCACCGGCAAGGTCGTTGACCGGACCTTCAACGCCGGGGTGCGGGTGGAAGTGGCCAATGTGGACAAGCGGGAGATGCAGTACCTCTACCGCGAGGCCGACGACTTCGTCTTCATGGACGTACAGGACTACGACCAGCCGCGGATCCCGGCGGCCACGGTCGGCGACGCGGCGAACTACCTGCTGGAGCAGCAGACCGCGGTGATCGCGTTCAACGACGGCGTGCCGCTGTACGTGGACCTGCCCGCGTCCGTGGAGCTGACCATCAGCCAGACCGACCCCGGGGTGCAGGGGGACCGCTCGACCGGCGGAACCAAGCCGGCCACGCTGGAAACCGGGGCGCAGGTCCAGGTCCCGCTGTTCATCACGACCGGCGAGAAGATCAGGGTGGACACCCGCAGCGGCGACTACCTCGGCCGGGCGTGACCCCCGGATCTGCACGCCACCAGCTAGCGGACGGCCATCATGTCGGCACGTGGTAAGGCCAGGAAGCGGGCGCTCGACATCCTGTTCGAGGCGGAGATCCGCGGCGAGCCCGTGCTCGAGCTGCTCGGCGAGCGGTCGGCCACGGCCAGCCCGCCGGTGCCCGAGTACGCGGCCGGCCTGGTCCGCGGCGTGCAGGAGCACCGGGCGCAGATCGACGAGATGCTCGCGGAGCATTCCCGTGGCTGGACGCTGGCGCGGATGCCCGCGGTCGACAGGAATATCCTGCGAATCGGCGCCTACGAGCTCTTCTGGGCGGCCGGCGTGCCGGACGGCGTCGCGATCAGCGAGGCGGTGACGCTGGCCCGTGAGCTGTCCACGGACGCCTCGCCGGCATTCGTCAACGGCTTGCTAGCGCGCCTGCTGGAGCTCAGGCTCGCTGCCGACGGCTAGCCACGCTGTGGCCGGCCGAACTTCCCGGCTGGACTCCCCGGCCGAGCTTCCCGGCTGGGCTGTCGGTTTCCGGGGCTAGTGTCAGGAGCGGGCCGACGCCGCGAGGAGGCGCCAGTGACCGCCGACCAGGTTCCCGGGACCAGGGCCGACACGGGCTGTCACATCCTGCACGCGGACATGGACGCGTTCTACGCCAGCGTGGAAGTCAGGGACCGGCCCGAGCTGGCTGGCACGCCGGTCATCGTGGGCGCGGCAACTGGCCGCAGCGTCGTGCTCTCGGCGACCTACCAGGCCCGTGCCTTCGGGGTGCGCTCGGCGATGCCGATGAGCCGGGCGCGGCGACTGTGCCCGCAGGCCGTGATCATCCCGCCCAGGCACCACCTGTACGCTGCCGTGTCCAGGGAGGTCATGGCGGTATTCCGGTCTGTCACCCCCGAAGTGGAGCCGCTCGCGCTTGACGAGGCTTTCTTGGACGTCTCGGGCGCGCTGCGCCGCCTTGGCCGGCCCGCCGGGATCGGCGAGCAGATCAGGGCCGCGGTACGCGGGCAGCAGGGAATCGCGTGCTCAGTGGGAGTCGCCACCTGCAAGTTCATCGCCAAGCTCGCCTCGGTTGCCTGCAAGCCGGACGGCCTGCTCGTCATCCCGGCGGACGGCATCCTGGATTTCCTGCACCCGCTGCCGGTATCGGCGCTGTGGGGCGTGGGGGACCGGACCGGGCGGGTCCTGGCGGGTCTCGGCCTGCGGACGGTGGCCGACATCGCGCATACCCCTCCCGCTTCTCTGGAACGAGCATTCGGGCGCAGTGCCGGCGCTCACCTGACAGCGCTCGCGTGGGGCCGTGATGACCGCAAGGTACTGGCCGGCGCACTGGAGAAGAGCATCGGCGCCGAGGAGACCTTCGCCATCGACGTCGAGGATCCCGAGGTCATCCGCCGGGAGCTGCTCCGGCTGTCCGGGCGGACGGCGCGCGGCCTGCGCTCGGCGGGCTGCGCGGCCAGGACGGTCGTGGTGAAGCTCCGGCTGGCTGACTTCACCACGATCACCCGGTCCCGGACGCTGCCGGAGCCGACGGATGTGGCCCAGCAGGTCTACTCGACCGCCTGCGCGCTGTACGCGGCCGCCGGGCTCGATGCCCGCGCGAGGCTGCGCCTGGTCGGCGTCCGGGCCACCGGCCTTGTCCCGGCGGCGGCCGCTGAGGAGCAACTTGCCTTCGGTGACCGGCCCGCGGCCTGGCGCGAGGCCGAGCAGGCGGTGGACCGGATCGCCGGCCGGTTCGGGACGGACACGGTGCGGCCGGCCGCGCTGGTCAACGGCAACCCGCAGCGGCCGTGAGCCCCGCCCGCGCGCCGCAGTTGCCTGGCTGGCAGGGGTGGCTGGCGCGGCCCCTGGGAGCCCGGCCGGGGCGGCGGTTCCCAGCTGAGGTCGGTGTACCCTTTCTATTGACGCACTCGCGCTCGTATTCTGGGCATAAGCCAGGCCGTGAGGCGAAGGTCAGAACCTATCGCCGCGCGCGAGTTTCTTATGGGAGGCAACGTGCCGCTTTCTGAGCACGAGCAGCGTCAGCTCGAGCAGATCGAGCAGTCGCTCTACGCCGATTATCCGCGCTTCGCGCATGCGGTCCGGGCCGCCGACCCGCGTGTGCACTACAAGCGCAGGGTGGTCGAGGCGGCGTTCGGGTTCCTGCTCGGCATCGGCATGCTGCTGGGCGGAGTGGTGTCCACCTACATCTGGATCGGCGTGGCAGGCTTCGTGGTAATGCTGGCGTCCGCGATGTGGGCGCTGACCAGCTGGCGGCATATGACGGGCCAGGCCGCAAGCCGAAATGCCGCGGCGGCCCGCAGCGGCGCGGGAGGCCGCGCTGCCAAGGATCGCCGGGGTGCCGGAGATCGCCGCGGCGCCAGGGACCACCGGGGTGCCAGGGATCGCCGCAGCGGCCGTCCGCAGGGCCAGGGGATGATGGCGCGGCTGGAGGATCGGTGGCGGCGCCGTCAGGAGCGGGACCGCTAGCGGCCGGTCTGCCCGGTCAGGCGGCATGCCCGGCCAGCCCTGCGGCATACCCGGCCAGTCAGGCAATATGCCCGGCCAGCCCGGCAGTGGGCCCGGTCAGTCGGCCATGCCCTCCGGCCCCGGCTGGCGGACCCGGCCGCGCACGCGCAGCCCGGCCGCATCGAGCCAGCCGAACACGTCAAGCGCGTGCTGCAGGCCCGTGCGCACGGGCACTAGTGCCGACGGGGGCAGCAGCCGGGCTCGCCAGCAAGCGGGACGGGTGGCCGTTGCGGCGACGGCCCGCCGGACGGTATCGACGTCCGCGCGCAGCGACTCCGGTGCCCGGGCCACACTCGCGTAGCGTGCCCGCTCCTCGGCCTGCGCGATGCGGTCAAGCGCGTCCCGGCCCGCTGCCTCCAGCCGCAGCACGGTAGCGAGCCTGCGGAACACGGCGCGCGGCGACTCGCTGACCCGCCAGCCGATGCCGTAGTCGGCCAGGTCGTCGTGGAGTTCCCGCCAGGCGGCATGGGCGCGGCCGCTGTCGTCCCTGGCAGCCTGCCAGCGCCGCCGCCGGACCGTGGTCCGGATTGTCCTTGGCCCGACCGCCATGAGCACCACGATGCCGATGACGATCGGAACGACAGGGACTGAGCTGCCGCGCGATGCCCTTGACGTCCCGGCCGGGCCGGTCTGGCTGGCTATCTTCTTGGACAGCGTGCCACCCGGGCCGGGGCTGACCGACTTGATGCCGGTCGAGCTGCCCGGATTCGGCTGGCTCGGCGACGTGGGACCGGTCTGCGTCGTGGTCCGCGCGTAGTCCGGCTGGGTCGCGGTGCCCTGGCCTACCTGCCCGCCCGGCGGGGTTGGCTCGAAGCGGAGCCATCCGGCGCCCTGGAAGAAGAGCTCCGGCCATGCGTGCGCGTCGGCTGCCGTGACCTTCCAGCTGCCGTTCGCTTGCTGCGCCCCGGCCGTATAGCCGACAGCGATCCGGGCCGGGATGCCGAGCAGCCGGGCAAGCGCGGCCATCGCGAAGGCGAATTGCTGGCAGTAGCCGCGCCTCGACGTGGTCAGGAAGTTGACCAGGCCGCTGGGCGTGTCCGGCTCGCTCGACTGCACGCTGTAGGTGAAGCGTCCTGGCGTGATGAACCACTTCTCCAGTGCATAGGCCTTCTGGTACGCGGTGTTCGCGCCTGTGGTGATCTGCTTCGCCAGGGCCAGCAACTGCGCACGTGCGGCCGAGGGGAAGGACAGGTACTGGCTGCTGATGGTGTTCGGCGGCGCCGCGGCCGCGTTCAGCTGCGAGCTGGAGGGCTCCACGTCCTCGCTGGTCACCCGGTAAGTAAGACCGGACAGCCTGGTCCGGTACGAGTAAACCATCAGCGTGGTGAGATCAGCCTGCCAGCTGCCGGGCACGAGGACGTCCTGCGGCACGTACGGCAGCGGCAGGAAGGTTGCCCCGGAGGTGTAGCCGCTGACGCCGTTGCTCACCGTGATCTTGGTGGTTGCGGGACGAGCATGAACGAGCGCGTTCAGGCCGGCCTCTTGCGGAAGTTCCTGCCCGCTGGCTACCTGGACTCCCTCGCTCGGCTGCTGCGGGAGCCAGGTATTCGTGGCGGGGCTGTAGTTGAGTACCTGGACCTGCAGATACTGCTCTTGCGGGCGGGGATTGCTGGTGCGGTAGGTGAGGATGGTGGCGTTGCTGCCGTGCCGCAGCATGCCGCTCATCTGGACGAGCGGGTTCGGCAGCGTGAGATTCGGGGCGCCGCCTCCGCCGGCCGCCCCGTGCCCGCTGAATAGCTTGTGCACCTGCAGCCCGGGCAGCAGTAGCGGAATGAAGATCGCGAGGCTGATCGCGGCAAGCCCGATGCGCCGTCCTGACGCGGCCAGCGCCCGGGTATCGGGACTCCTGACGGGCTCGTCGTCGTCCGTGCCGCCCTGCCAGAGGGTGACCAGGCGGCCCCAGATGCGCAGCCGCTCTCGCCCGTCGGCAGCCAGCAGGGCCAGGTAGCCGGTGATGCCGAGGCAGAAAGTCACCGTTGCGCCGACCGCGCCCTGCTTGGCGCTTGTCGTGATCGGCACGCTGAACAGCGCAAGCAGCGGCAGGCCGGCGATGGCCGGGCTGCGCAGCCGCACGGCGATTAGGTCCGCTGCCACCGCCATCAGCCCGACGCCTGCCGCGGCCATCAGCACCACGCCATGCGTTCCCGGCACGGGCGGCGCGTATATCTTCTCGGCGACGCCGCCCTTGGCCAGCGTCCACAGGTGGCGGAGCGACTCTCTGGTTGGCACGAGCCGCCCGGCTGACTCGGGACCTGCGAACACCAGGTTGAGGTACAGGAGCAGGCTGGCCAGGCAAGTGATGAGGCTCGCCACCGCCGGCAGCAGCCGTAGCCTGGTCACGCTGGCAGCAGCGCATGCGACGATCACCAGGCCGAGCAGCTCCAGGTACCAGCGGGGGCTGACGAGTAGCGGGGCGACAGCGCCGAGGGCCGCCACGGTGGCGATCACTCCGGCCGGCAGGGCGGCCAGCCGGGTGGCGGTCCCCGCGGCTGCGGCCACCAGGATTGCCCCGGCTCCTGCCCAGAACCAGCCGATGCCCTGGATCAGCGGGTACAAGGAGACTGACGCCAGGAGGACGGCGACAGCTGTGGCCAGCGTCAGGCGGTGCCTCATCCGACCCCCCCAGGCAGGTCGCTTGTCATGGCGGGCCGCGCGGCGATTCCGGCGCCGGCTACCCGCTGCCAGGCGGTCGCGAGCGTCATCGCTGCGTCTACGGTAACGACGCGCCAGCCTGCGCCGGTCAGGATGGCCGCGGCCCTGCTTGTCTCGGCGCGGGCGGCCGCGATGCTGGCCGGGTCACTCGCGCCGGCGGTCCGCCCGGCGTCCGGCGCCCGGTCTGCTCCGCCTGGCTGCCTGGCCGCCCGCCCCGCCGGCCCGGCCTGGCTCGCGCCATAGCGGCCCTGGCCGGACTCAGCGTCGGCGGCCAGGTCCCTGTCCCTGCCGCCCTGGGCGCTCCACGTGGACACCGCAAGGAGCAGCGCGATCCCCGGGCCGCCGTCGCGGCGGCTGATGGCGAGCTGCCGCGCAGCCGTGGCGGAAAGCCTGCCCGCGACGACGATGAGCAGCCCGCCGCCGCTAGCCCTGATGGCGGCCAGGCCGCCGGACAGCTCGGTACCGCGCGATGGCCTGATCACCGCGAGCGAGTCGAGCAGTACGTCCTCGAACATCCCGCCGGTGCTGGCCGCGCCGGCATCGGTGATCAGCTGGCCGTCCATCCCCCCGCGGGCGATGTGCACGCCTATCGACGCGGCCGCGCTGACGGCGAACTCGAAGGATGACGCGATCCCGCTTCCTGCGTGCGCGCTGCGCCGGGTGTCGAGCAGCAGCAGCGCGCGGTTCCGCCAGCGCTGCTCCTCCCGGCGTACCATGAGCTCGCCGTAGCGCGCCGTGGACCGCCAGTGCACCCGGCGCAGCTCGTCGCCGTCCCGGTAGGCACGCGGGACCACGTCGTCCTCCCCGGCGGCTACCGCGGCGCGGGCCCTGCCATCGCCCTCGCCCACCCAGGTTGCGCCGAGCGTCGTCCGGTCCAGCGGCACGACCCTGGGCGTGACGACCAGCGTGGTGGTGGTGGCGAACGAGCGCCCGAGTTCGACCAGGCCGAACGTGTCCGCGATCCGCACCTCAAGCGGCCCGATGGCGAATTTGCCGCGCAGGTCTGAGCGCAGCGGATAAGTCAGCTCGCGAATGCCGCCCCGCTCCACCCCGTCCAGGACGTATCTCGGGCGGGTACCCAGCGCGTAAGGTATCGCGTCCTCAGCGAGCAGCAGGCCGGTCGGCAGCCGCGAGACGTTCTCCAGCCGGACTGTCACGCGAGCGGTATGGCCGGCCGGCACCCGGGCCGGGCTCACCTGCCGGGCGCAGCTGAGCCTGTACCTGGCCCGGCCCGCGGCCAGCGCGGCCAGCAGCGGCAGCACGAACAGCAGCGCCCCGATGCTGAGCAGGTCGCGTTCGCCCAGGGCAAGCCCGGCGATGGTGGCGGCCAGCCCGGCGGCAAGGAATGACGTGCCCCGCGTTGTGAATCCCGCGAGCAACGACCGCATGTCCGGCCCTTCTTTCCGCCCTGCCCGTCCAATCTATGATGCGCTGGTGACCTGGGCCACTGCCCGGCGGTAGCGCCCGGCTTGGGTGCTACTTGAGCGGCAGCGGCAGCCGTTCGATGAGCCTTGCCAGGACTCGCTCGGGAAGCTCGCGCTCCACCATGGCCTCGGCCGTCGGCAGTAGCCGGTGCGCGAGCACCGGCCCGGCCAGCGACTGGACGTCGTCCGGGATGACGAAGTCCCTGCCGTCTAGCGCGGCGTACGCCCGGCTAGCGCGCAGCAGGTGCAGGGCCGCCCGCGGCGAGGCGCCGAGCCTCAGCTCGGGGGACGACCGGGTCGAGCTGACCAGGCTGATGACGTATTGCCTGATCGCCAGCGCCACGTGCACGGCACGCACGGCCGCGATCAGGTCGCGGATGTCGGTCGCATGAGCGGCCGGCTGCAGGCTGTCGAGCGGCGATGATGATCCGTGTGTATCCAGCATCTCCAGCTCGGCATCCTTGTCCGGGTACCCGATGGAAATGCGCGCGGTGAACCGGTCCCGCTGGGCTTCCGGCAATGGGTACGTGCCCTCCATCTCGACCGGATTCTGGGTGGCGATGACCATGAAGGGAAGCTCAAGCGGATAGGTTGATCCGTCCACAGTCACCTGACGCTCTTCCATGCACTCGAGCAGTGCGGACTGAGTCTTTGGTGACGCCCGGTTGATCTCGTCGCCGATCACGATATTGGCGAAGATCGGCCCCGGCTTGAACTCGAATTCCCTGAGTTCCTGATTGAATGCGCTGACGCCGGTCAGGTCGCTCGGCAGCAAGTCCGGCGTGAATTGCACGCGCCGGATAGAGCAGTCGATCGACCGGGCGAGTGCCTTGGCGAGAAGGGTCTTCCCGACGCCGGGAACGTCCTCGATCAGCACATGTCCCTCTGCGAGCAGGACCGTGAGGGCTAGCCGGATCGCTTCTGGCTTGCCCTCGATCACCGTCTCGACGGCTGTGCTGATCTTGCGGGCTACTCCGACCAGGTCGTCCAGCGTCCGGTCCGCTCGACCCGTATCAAGTACCACATGTCCTCCTCGCGTCACCTGCGGCGCGATAGTTGAGTCCGCCATGCCGGGTAGCCCCCATGCGCTGTCATGACCATGCGTTCAGACAGTACGTCGTGAAAAGGCCTGAGCGCGATGCCGCTTCGGTATCGGCGGGGTAACGAGGTAGCTGCCGCAAGCCTGTCACCTGACAATTTCCGGCACGGCCGCCGGCCCGTGCGAGGGCCGCCCCGGGCGGGGTGCGCCGCACGGCCCGGGTACCGCGCTCCACTTCACTCCACCCCTCCTGACCTCGATACTCCCCGCGATGGGTGACCGATTCACGCGGTGTTCATCGTTGACGGTGGGGGGATGTGGAGTACAGTGGTGCACCGTGGGGCGGAGCCTGCTCCACGGCGCACCGTGGGTGGGGGAGTGGGGAGGTGAGCGCCAGTGTTCCTTGGCACTCACACGCCCCGCCTGGACGAAAAGGGACGGCTGTTCTTGCCTGCGAAGTACCGGGACGAACTCGCCGCCGGGCTGGTGCTGACCAAAGGCCAGGAGCGCTGCCTGTATGTCTTCCCCGAGCCAGAGTTCGGCCGGATAACAGAGGCGCTGCGCACTGCACCAGTGACCGCTAAGGCCGTGCGCGACTACAGCCGGGTCTTCTTCGCCAGCGCGTCCGACGAGGTACCGGACAAGCAGGGCCGGATCACGATCCCGCCCAGCCTCAGGGACTATGCCGCCCTGCAGCGCGACTGCGTGGTGATCGGCGCCAATACCCGGCTGGAGATCTGGGATGCCACGGCCTGGCATACCTACCTGGAGCAGCAGGAAGACGCCTTCTCCGACGCGTCAGAGGAGGTGCTGCCCGGCATTCTCTGAGGCGCCTGAATGCAGGCGCCGGTGCCCGGCGAGGTCTCCACCCGCGCTGGGTGGCCAGGTCGGCTGACGCCACTTCCCCGGCGCCAGGCGGCCGCTGGCCATCAGCGCGTCGCGCGGATGGGGACCTGGCCGGGCACCGGACGGCAGTGACCGGCCACCGCGGCACCCGGCGGCCGGGGGCTAGGAAGCCCGGTGGCTAGGAAGCACTGCTTAGAAAGCACTGGCTTGGGAAGCAAAGGGGGTTCCATGGGCACGGCGGACACCGGGCACCGGCCGGTCATGACCGACCGGGTACTGGCCCTGCTGGCTCCCGCGCTCGATGCCCCCGGCACGATCCTGCTCGACGCGACGCTCGGCCGGGCCGGCCACGCCAGCGCGCTGCTGAGCGAGTTCCCCGGACTCACGCTGATCGGCGTGGACACCGACGATGCCGCGATCGAGGCATCGCAGGTGCTGCTCGCCCCGTACCGCGAACGGGTCAGCCTCGTGCATGCCGTCTACGACGAGATCCCGGCGATACTGGCCGGGCTCGGCCAGCCTCGGGTGCACGGCATCCTGTTCGACCTTGGCGTGTCCTCGCCGCAGCTTGATGATCCCGGCCGCGGCTTCGCCTATTCCTATGACGCGCCACTCGACATGCGCATGGACCAGTCCGCGCCGCTCACCGCCGCGGAAGTGGTCAACACCTATTCAGCCGCCCGGCTGGCCCGGGTGCTGCGCGATTTCGGCGAGGAGCGGTTCGCCCGGCGGATCGCGGACGCGGTCGTCAGGGCGCGCTCGCAGGCTCCGCTCACCTCGACGCTACGGCTCGGCGAGATCGTCCGTGACTCAATCCCCGCCCCGGCCAGGCGGCATGGCGGCCACCCCGCCAAGCGCACATTCCAGGCGCTGCGGATCGAGGTGAACGGCGAGCTTGACGTGCTCGGCCGGGCGCTGCCCGCGGCCATGGACGTAGTGGCCGTGGGCGGGCGGATCGTGGTGCTGGCTTACCACTCGCTTGAGGACCGGCTGGTCAAGAGGGCGTTCGGCGAGCGCACGGCCGATACGACGCCGCCTGGGCTGCCGGTATCGCTGCCCGGTAGCCGGCCGCAGTTCCGGCTAATCACCAAGGGCGCGGAGCGCCCGGCCGAGGCAGAAGTGGCCAGCAACCCGCGCGCGGCCTCGGCGCGGCTCCGGGCAGCCGAGCGGATCCGGGCAGCGGCATGAACGTGGCCGCCCCT
>OCZU010001781.1_pt1 | contig 13934 bp, 12 predicted proteins | sample 1539001 | NCBI WGS metagenome assembly OCZU01 (sample SAMEA3539306, study PRJEB22396) | soil metagenome | biome: tundra; feature: field; material: soil | place: USA | collected 2010-05 | depth 0.15 m
AGCTCGAGTGGGAAGAGGCCAACGCAAAGGCGCTGAGCGAGGGCGGCGAGCCCGCCATCGCACAGACGGTGCTGCTCGGCCTCATCAAGGCAGCCCTCAACACGGCGTCGTGGCTGTCGGCCGCGTCGTTCCAGGAGACCACCCGCGTCCTCACCGAAGCGGCCATCTCCGGCAAGATCGACAGGCTGCGCGGCCTCAAGGAAAACGTCATCATCGGCAAGCTCATCCCCGCCGGGACGGGCCTTGACTACTACCAGAAGCTTCGTGACGAGGCGCTGCGCCTGTACGAGGAAGAGGCAGCGGCCGCCGGTGGTGGTGATCCGGACTACGTCGGACTGGACATGGGTGTTGACGCCGACGTGGCGCTCGCCCTCGAACCGGAACCGCAGCCAGACCCCGTCGCGTAGACGGGGCTGCGCCCCGCAGTCAGCACTCACGATCCGGTGACGGCTTCACGGCTGTTACCGGATCGTGAACTGATGCGTCGCAGCCGGGGGCTACGCTTTGCCCCGATGCTTCTCCTCCTTGCAGCCGCCGCGCACGCCTCGAAACCTGGATCGATCCCCGGAGACGTCTACCTCGCCGCGACCGGCGCGCTCGTCTGCTGGGTGGTTGTCTATCTCGTCTACAAGGTCGTGATGACCGGTCGCAAGGATTTCGGCATGCCGGTCAAGCGCCGCCTGCTCTGCAAACACCTTCGGGTTGATCATGACCAGAGCGCCGACGTCCCGATCTGGTGGACCGATCTCCAGGTACAGCGCGCCGTCCGTGCTCACTGGCGGCACACGCTGCGACTGCCGTTCGGTACGGCACCAGACGCGAGGTCCCAGTTGTAGCGTTCTCGCACAGAAGTGTGACGAGGACCTCCGATCTGACGCGATCAGGGACTATGAACGTCTAGTCGCGATCGATCGCGGGCTCGGAACGAGCGCGCCTCGGAGGTAAGCACCAGTTGGCTCGAGTACTCGTCGCCGAAGATGACAGCCTGACGCGCAGGTTCATCGAGGAGACGCTCGAGTTCGCCGGCCATGAGGTGACCAGTGCCTCCAATGGGGCCGAGGCGATCACCACCATAGACACCCCGGGCTGCTTCGACGCGGTGATCACCGACTACGCGATGCCGCACGCCAACGGCGTCGACCTCATCGCGCATGCGCAGCGCGTGGACCCGATGATCTCGTGCATCGTGGTCACGGCGTTTCGCGACCTCGACCTCGCCATGCTGGCGATGCAGGCAGGGGCTGTCGCCTTCATCCCCAAGCCCTTCAAATCGATGCACCTGCTCACCGTGCTGGAGCGCGCCCTCGAGCGCCGCGAGCTTGCCGACGAAGCCCTCCGTCTCCGCTTTCTCGCACCCATGCTCGAGCGTTTCACGATGGTGCTTGCCAACGCGCTCGAGTCGAAGGACTACGAGACGCAGGAGCACTCGACGCGCCTCGTCGGGATGTCTGATGCGATCGCGCGACACCTGGGGCTCAACGATGGTGCCCGCAGCGTTATCCGGTTCGGCGCCTGCCTTCACGACATCGGCAAGGTGGCCGTCCCCGAGGCACTGCTTCGCAAGCCGGAGGCACTCACGCCCGAGGAGCGAGCGATCGTCCAGACCCACCCCGAGGTCGGCGCCGCGATCCTCGCCGACATCGACACCTGGGAGGACGTCCGGCTCATCGTCCGGCATCACCACGAGCACTTCAACGGCGCGGGCTATCCCGACGGGCTGCCCGGCGAGCAGATCCCGCTTGGCGCCCGCATCGTGTCAGTGGTCGATGCCTTCGACGTCATGCGCACCGGTCGGCCCTATCAACCGGCACGCTCGTACGACTGGATCCTCGAGGAGCTGCAACGCGAAAGCGGCAGCCAGTTCGACCCCGACATGGTCGCGGCCCTGCTCGCGGTGATGCCGGACGAGGGGGCGACCATCACGGTGCCACCGCTGGAGTTGCAGCCAGAGCGCCGGGCCGCGGTCGGGCGCCGGCAGAACGAGATCGCCATCGAGGCCTGGCTGCGCGGCGACACGTCGCTGATCCGGAAGCCGGTGCTGCCGCTCTGACCTCGCGGGTCTGAGCTCGCCTTACCCTGCGAGCGGGCTCAGCGCGGTCAGAGCGCCGAGATCGCCCGCAACCAGCGCCGCTGCCAGCGACTGCACTCCCTTGCCGTTCCGCTCGGTGAGCACCACGTCAGCGCGCTGCTTCAGGGCGTCGACGGCGTTGGCGACGGCCACCGATACTCCCGCGACCGCGAAGAGCGCGACGTCGTTCTCTCCGTCGCCGACGGCAACCGTCGAAGCCGGCGTCTCCCCAAGCGCGCGCAGCGCCGATTCGATCCCGGTGCGCTTGCTGATCCCGGGAGGCAGCACCATCGCGGAGTCGCGATTGTGCACGACCTGGCGATCGACGCCGACCTTGGCGATCGCCGCAGTGAGCTTCGCGTCCTGGCTGATAGCCGTCGAGCAGAGCACCCGTCCGACGATCAGCGGCGTCACGCCCACGCGCTGGAGCTCCGCGACCAGGGCAGGCGGGACGCGGGGTGCGAGCAGTTGCTCGTGGCCACTCGCGGCGTCGATGACCACCGCGCCGTTCTCGACCACGATCTGTTCGAACAGGCTGCCCGGATCGAAGACGTCGATCAGCTCCTCCCAGGTCCGGCCGGTCACGAGGACGAGGCGGATGCCGGTCGCCGCGACACGCTGCAGCGCCTCGACCGTCTCGTCGGTACAGACCCCCATGGTGGCGAGTGTCCCGTCGAAGTCGCATGCCAGTACGCGATGCCGCATCCCCTCCATTGTCGGGGGGGCGTACCGATCGAGGCTTCGGGAGGGCCGGATGGGCGCGCTCAGAGATCGAATGTCGCCCGGACCTCCGTTCCCTTGCCGAGCTGCGACCTGATCTCGAGCTTCCCCTTGTCCCCGTCGGCGCGCTCGCGCATCGTGAGCAGTCCGAAGTGGCGGGTCCGGTCCACGCTGGCCTCGGTCGCCTCCACGTCCATGCCGACGCCGTCATCGCGGATGACGGCGTTCACCTGCTTGGGCAGGAAGGTGATCACGACCTCGACATTGGACGCCTTGGCGTGTTTGCGAGCGTTGTTGAGCGCCTCCTGGACGATCCTGAACAGGGTCTGCTCGAGGCCGCCACCCATCCGGATCTCCTCGCCGACGACCCGCAGGTGGGCGTTGACGTTGTTGCGCTCTCCGAACTCCGCGACGAATTTTCGAAGCGTCGGCACCAGCCCGAGGTCGTCCAGGGTCATGGGCCGAAGGTCGAAGATCAGCCGCCGGGTGTCGTCCAGGACGGCGCGGACCCCATTCTTGAAGTCGGCCAGCTCGCTGACCACCATCTTGGGATCACGTGCGATCAGCCGCTCGATGATCTCCGCCTGGAGCACGAGGTTCGCCATCGATTGCGCCGGCCCGTCGTGCATGTCCCGGGCAATGCGCATTCGCTCTTCCTCGATGATCTGAAACGTTTGTCGCGACGCGTCGCGCAGGCGGGCGGTGCCATTGGTCGGTCCCGCGTTGGCTGCGAGGAGGTCGTCGAGGCTGCGGTAGACGGCGCGCAGCACCTCCTGCTCCGCGCGAATCCCGGTCAAACGCGTACCCAGCTCTACCTGGCGCTCCTCGGTGGCGGCAAGATCGGCGCGGATCTTCGCGAGCGTCCTGAAGGCGCTGTCGATCTCATCGACGTCGCCGGCCGGCAGAACGCTGAGCAGCGCTCCCCACCGTCCCTCGGCCTCGTGCTGTGCGGTTCGCAGGTCGGTGAGGCGTGCCGCCACGGCCGACAGCTCGTCGTCGAGCGCGGCAGCGGTTGCATCGAGGTCTTCGATGCGCTTGGTCACCAGGAATCGGACACCGGACAGCGCCGATGGATTCATGGTGGGGGCCGCTTCGACTTCGCTCACCATCGTCATCATGTCACCGCAGAGTCGCACCCTGCCCGTAGTTCACAAATGGCTGTGACAGGCCTGTTGCACGCCGAGCCGCAAGTTCCGCCCAGCGTATAACCAGATCTCAGCCGAACCACCGCTCCATGAAAAGTACAGGCATATGACGCACGGCGACCCACCTCGCATTCTCGTCGCAGAAGATGACGACTCGCTCCGACGTCTTCTCGAGCTGCGGCTCGCCAGCGACGGCTTCGACGTGCGCTGTGCAGAGGACGGCATGGAGGCGCTCGAGATCGTGATCAAGGGCTGGCTTCCGGATGCGGTTGTCTGCGACGTGATGATGCCTCGGCTGAGCGGGCTGTCGGTCTGCCGCGAGCTTCGCGCTCAGACGAAGACGGCGACCTGCCCGATCATCCTCCTCACCGCACGCTGTTTCGACGAAGACATTCAAGCTGTCATGGATCTCGGCGGGATCACATACATGGGCAAGCCGTTCGAGTTTGCGCATCTGCTCAAGATGCTCTGGTCGTCGGTTGGGCTCGAACAACCGGGCAATGCAGCCGCAGCCCGCGTGATCTCGGGAGCATCGCAGGGCTGACGAACACGTGGCGGGCGGCGTGATGACGAGCGTGGCGGCTGAGGCGGTACACGAAGAGCGGAGCCGGTTCCGCGCGCGCCTCGACTCCTGGATCTCGCCGAGCGGCCTCTTCGTGGCTGCGGTGCTGGTCATCATGGCCCTCCCGGTCACCCGGACGATTCAGGACCCGGACTTCTGGTGGCACCTTCGCGCCGGCCAGCTCATCCTCCAGCACGGCGGACTGCTCGGCAACGACCCGTTCACATACACGGTCGCGAACCACCACTGGACCATGCACGAATGGCTCAATGAGGTGCTCTTCGCCGTCGAGTTCGCGATCGGCGGCCTCGGACTGATCGTCCTTGTTCTCTCCGCGGTCACCTGGCTCGGACTCTTCGCGATCATGCAGAAGGCGCGGCTTCGCAATCCCGGTCGCGGAGTCCTCGGCCTTGGAATGCTCATCGCCGTCGTCGCGGGATTCCCCATCTGGGGACCGCGCGTGCAGATGATCACGTTCGCCTTCTCGGCGTTGACCCTGTTCCTCGTCGAACGCTACATGGTCCGCGGTGGGAAGGCGATGTGGGTGCTCGTTCCGCTGTTCGTGTTGTGGAGCAACCTGCACGGCGAGTTCGTTATCGGACTCGGGTTCATGGCGCTGATCCTGGTCGCGGAGGTCGTCGGTGGACGCCTGCACATGCCCGACCCGGCACAACGGTCACGCCTCCTCCCGCTGCTCTACCTGCTGATCGCCTGTACCGCGGTGAGCATGATCAACCTGAACGGGCCGACCATCCTCTTTTATGCGGCGGGCACGCAGGCTTCGGCCGCGCAGCAGTCGCTCATCGAGGAGTGGTTCTCTCCGAGTTTCCACGACTGGGAGGTGCTCGTTTACGGCGCGATGATGCTCAGCCTCGCGATGCTGATCGTCTTCAACAGGCGTATCCGTGCACGCGATGTTGCGCTCGTGTTGGTGACAACGGCGCTGTCACTGCAGTCCGCACGGCACATCGAACTGTTCGTGGCGGCGTCGACACCGGTATTCATCGACCAGCTCGCACTCGCGACACCGCGAATGCGAGCTGCGCTCGGCCGCCTCAGACCCCGGCCCGCTCGCACGCCGGCGCGGACTCGAGTCCAGCCACCGCTGCTCTTCCGTCTCACCGCGTGCGCGATGCTCATGGCGGGACTCGGTGGTGTCTATATCGCATGGCTGGTGCCGAAGATGCAGCTGCAGCCGGATTCCCTTGCGTACGCGCAGGAGTTCCCGGTGTGCGCCGCGCAGTGGCTCGCCGGCGCGCCCGCACCGCTCCGGATCTTCAACCAGTACGGCGAGGGAGGCTACCTCTCGTACGAGCTGTCCTCGCACGGCGACAAGGTGTTCATATTCGGTGACGCAGCACTCATGGGCGACCAGATGCTCGAGACGTACGCCTCAGCCGAGACCGTGGCGCCGGGCTGGGACTCGACCATCCGACGCTTCGGCACGGACATCGTCCTCTACGACATCAACACACCGCTCACCGACGTGTTGGATCACGCGGCGGATTGGACCAAGGTATACCAGGATGGTCTGAGCGTCGCCTTCGTGCCGACCGACAAGCTTTCGAGCGTCAAGCTTCCGCCCGTCCCCCATTGGGCGCCGGGAAGCGTCTGCGCGCGGCAGCTGAAGGCAACCGCGAACACCGGAGCGCAGAACCAGTGAGACGTCCCGACCTCCTGGTGGTCGCCGGCGCTTCCGCGGACCGGCGAGCTTCCGCAAGCCGGATCGCGTGGATCGCGGCGGCTGCGATTGTCGTGCTCGTTCTCACCGTGCAGCCGTTCAGCAACTCAGACGTGTGGTGGCATCTCGCCCTTGGCCGCCTGATCACGACCAGCGGCATCCCCGCGCATGAGCCCTTCAGCTTCCTTCCCGCCGCACATGCGTGGGTGGGCCAGCAGTGGCTGTATGAGGTGCCGCTCGCCGGGCTCGTCGGTGCCGGCGGCGCCGGTCTCGCCTCGCTGGTGATGGGCCTCGCCGCTGTCGCGGCCGTGGTGCTCGCAGCACTCTCGATCCCGAGGTCATCGCGGGTCAGCGGACCGTGGCTCGCGGTCGCGATGGTGATCACCGGCGTGGTGCTCAACAGCGTCGCAGGTGTGACCAGTGCGGTGATCTCGGTGCTCGGGGTCGCGATTGTCCTGTTCGTTATCAATCGATGGCGCGACGGGCAGACGTCGGCGATCTGGGGATTGCCGGTCCTCTTCCTGGTGTGGGCCAACATGGATGCCGGCTTCGCCGCCGGTCTCTTGATCCTCCTCGCAGCACTGCTTCTGATGCCGCGGGCCGACGCGAGCCGGCGGCGTCAACTCGCGCTCGTTCTCGGGATCAGCGCCGTCGCTGTTCTCGCCAACCCGGTTGGACCAGGCATCTATGGCTCGGTGCTCTCCGGCGTCTTCAATCCGGGGGTCGCTCAGAGCCTGGCCGGCTTCGGAACGCCGGACTTCCACCAGTGGTGGGCCCGCCTCTTCGAAGCCGAGGTGGTTCTGGTCATCGTGCTCTGGACCGTGTCCGGCGGGCCCGACCGTTTCAGCGCGATCACCGGGTTCGGCCTGCTGATCGCAACCCTCTACGCCCAGGAGAACCTCGGCCTGCTCGCGGTCTTCATGACGCCCCAGCTGGCCATCCACGGATCCCGAGCATGGGCGCGCCACGTCACACCACGGCTGCAAGGGAGATCCGGGAGGGCCGCGCGCCCCCTCCATCCCGTGGCCACCACCGCAGCACTGCTGGCGCTGACCGCCGCCATGCTCGTGGCACTCGTCCCACGCGTCAGCGCAAGCGCTGCCGCGTCATACCAGGCATCAACATATCCGGAGGCGGCGGCGACGTTCGCCGGCGATCACTTCGCGGGACAGCGCATCTACACCATCGACACCTGGGGCGGATACCTTGCGTATCGCTTCCCGTCGGGCCGGATCGTCTTCCTCTACGACGAACCAGCGGTCTTCGGCGGCAACGCGCTCGCGCTCTACCAGGACATCGACCAGCTGGTCCCGAGCTGGGTCCACGTGCTCACAACCGAAGACATCCACCACGCGATCCTCCCGGCCGAGGCACGCGAGGCGGCGGCCCTCAACGTTCTCGGATGGACGGTCAACTGCTACGACCCGACGAGCAAGAGCCTGGTGATGTCATCGCCGCCGAGCGGCACCCCACCTCCGCTGACCGGCCTGGTGATCCCTCCACCCGGGGTCCCAGACTGCTGACGATCGCTCAGAGCCGGTCGCTGTTCGCTGCCGGATTGACGACGGACCGCGCTGCCTCGAGCCCGGCTTCGAGGCGATTGGTTCGCGCCTCGGCGCCTTCCACGGGAAGCGCCGTTTCGCCGGAGAGTACCTGTACCAGGTCGTCGCGCTCGAGAAGACGGTAGATCTCAGCTGCGCCATCGTTGGCCGGCCGGGCAACATCGTCGAGGCCCGCTCTCCCCGCTTCCGCACTCACCAGGAGAAGGGTGGCGGCGCACGCTTCGAGATCGTCCTGTCCCATCGACAGAATGACCGCCTGCTCCGCATAGCCCAGGGCGCGCAGCAGCGCGCCGCGCTGGATTGACACCTCGGCGAGCGCTCGCGATCCGGATGCCGCGAGCGAGTCGAGGCTGAGGCTTCGGGCGATCACGACACTCTCGGTGAGACGGCGCGCGGCGTCGTCGAGCACGCCCGCGACCAGCGCCATCCGTCCGAGGTCATGAAGCGCTTCGGCGGCTACGGTCAGGTCTCCGCCGCGACGCGCGCTGTCGAGGAGTTCCTCGCCGTATCGAGCGGCGGCGGCGAAATCGTTGCGCGCACGGGCGAGGCCGGCCAGCGCCGCAAGCGTTCGCTCGCGGATCTGCCGGTCGTTCCCGCTCAGGGAAAGCGCCTGCTCGAGGCAGAGCTCGGCGTGCGCCGTGTCTCCGGAGTGGAATGCCCCGGCCGCGACGTCGATGAGCAGGCCCGCGGTTGCAGCGCGAAGCTCGCCTCGCTGGTCCCGGGCGAGCGCTTCGCCGATATTGCGCATCGCATGACCACCTCGCCCCGAGTCGAGCTCCACGCGCGCGAGGTTGACGAGCGCTTTGGCGACGATGGCGTCATCGCCGGCGCGTCTGCCCAGCTCGGCAGACTTCTCGAGCAGTGCGACTGCGGTCACGGCATCGCCGGCACGGGCTGCGTGGCGCCCCCACTCACCGGCGACGGCCGCCTGGAGCCCGACATTCCCGCTGCGCTCGGCGAGGCGGAGCGCCGCTTGCCAGTACGCGTCCGCTGCTCCGTTGCCCGCGCCCGACAGTGCCTCGGCGAGATCCGACATGGCGCTCGATGCCCAGTCCGGACGCACGAGCGCCCAGACGTTCAGGGCTGACAGGACGTCGGTGGTGGCTTTGGATGTGTCCCCGAGCAGCTGATATGCAAGACCGCGCGCGAGTAGCGCAGCACCCCGCTGCTCGGGCTGCCCGTCAGCGGAAAGCCGTTCAAGTGCACGGTCGTATGCGGCGATCGCATCTGCGACGCGTCCGTCCCTGAGGGCGGCTGCGCCTGCTGCGAGTTCATCCGGACGATCCGGGTGCAGAGCGGCGATCGGTGGGAGCGACACGGCTGACCTGAAGTTTCCAGGACCGAGGCATGCATGCGTTCGCCTGTAACAGTGGGTGGTGCGGCATCGTTACGAGACCTTCGTCTGGCAACGGGGTTGCGCCGGTAGGCTCACCAGAGTGAGCGAGGCGATCCGCGACCGTACGACCGTGCCTGGTCGGCATGGCTGAAGCTGTGAGCCAGGAGCTCACGCAAACCGCTCCTGCGCGTCCGATGACCATGACGGCGGACCGGCCGGCCGGTCGGTTGCCGACTCGCAGGCCGCGCAGCGAGTCGACGTCGATGCCCGCTCGTGACCGCAGAGCCGGTGTCGAGCGAACCATCGAGCTGAGCCGCTGGATGGTGCTGATCTTTGCAGCCGTCGCCAACAACTTCCCGGGTCTCGCCAGCGGCCAGTCGACCGCCGCGGTCAACCTGGTGCTCGGCGCCTGGGGTGTGTTCAACCTCGCGGCGACCGTGATGTTGCTCGCCAACCGGATTCCCGGCCGCCGCCTCCAGGTGGCGACCATCGTGCTGGACCTCGCGGTTTCCAGCGGACTCGTCTATCTCACCGGCGGATACAACTCCGACCTTGCGGTCACATTCTTCATCGTGGTCATCGCCAGCAGCCTGCGTTTCGGACTGGTCGGAAGCATGGCGTGCGCGTTTGTGGCCGGTGTCGCATATTTCGTGGTCGGTTTCAACGTGGCAAATCACCACCTTGACACGGTGCTCATCGATGCGCTCGTGTCGCGCCTCTTCCTCCTCTTTGTTGTCGCGCTGAGCAGCAACCTCCTCGCCCGCGAGCTGGTCGGCGAACGCGACGCTCAGGTGCGCAGGTCCATCGAGCTTGAGCATGCCGCCTTCGCCGAGTTGCGTGAGGTTGATCGCATCAAGAGCGAGTTCATGATGCTGGCCTCGCACGAGTTGCGGACACCATTGACCAAGATCAAGGCGTGGCTCACGCTCATGCACGATGCGGGCGATCGCCTGCCCCAGGATGCGCGCGACGAGGGGCTACACGAACTGCGGCTCGAAGCCGAGCACCTTGCCCGCCTCACCGACAACCTGCTCTGCATCGCCCAGCTCGAATCCGGTGAGATCCGCCTCAAGACGGCCGCGGTCGACCTCGAGAACGTCTTCCGCGAGGTGATCGCGCGTTTCGTCGAGTCCGCCGATCACGATCGCTTCGCGATCACCGTCGCGCCGGATGCACAGCGTGTGCTCGCCGACCACGAGCGCCTGGCACTGGTGGTCGCGTGCCTGATCGACAACGCGCTGAAGTTCTCTCCCGACTCCGAGCCGGTGCGGGTCACCACCTACCGAGCGGTGAACAAGGTGCACGTCGAGGTGAGAGACAACGGCCGGCGCATCCCGGACAGCGATGTGGACCGCGTCTTCGCCTCCTTCTATCAGGTGGAGTCGCCCCTGCTCCGCCAGCGCGGCGGCTTCGGTGTCGGCCTCTACCTCGCACGTCAACTCGTCGAGCGAATGGGCGGGAGAATCTGGATCGACAACTCACGCGCACGCGGCAACACCTTCGTGGTCGCGCTTCCGGTGCACGTCTGATGCGGCACGGCACCGCACCGCGGTTGCAGACCCGTAAAGACGGGCAACGCGTTCGTAACCGCCGCAAACGGGACGCGGTGCCGGTGCTACGTTGCGCCAATGGGCACGTTTGGTGCGGTCGATCCAACTTGAGGAACGGATGACAACCTTCACGGAATCGATCCTCGCGCCACTGGGTCATGGTGTCGTCCGAGCGCCGGCCGAGGCGACGGTCCTCGTGATCGACGACGACCCGGCGATGCGGGACATCCTTGCCACCGTCGCCCAGCAACACGGCTTCGGTCTGCAGTTCGCCGAGGACGGTGCCGAAGGACTGCGCCTCGCCGAACAGACCGACGTCGACCTCATCCTTCTCGACCTGAGCCTGCCGGGCATGCCCGGCCTGGACGTCTGCCGGCGCCTCCGAGGGGCCGGCGTCGAGGTCCCGATCATCATCCTGTCGGCGAGCACGGACACCGTGGACGTGGTCGTGGCACTCGAGATCGGCGCCGATGACTACATCGCCAAGCCCTTCGAGATACGCGAGCTCGCAGCGCGCGTCAACGCCAAACTCCGCCGCCAGCGGACCACGCAGTCGCAGGTGCGCCCCGGGCGCCTCAAGTTCCCGGGCCTCATCGTCGACATCGGCAGGCACGAGGTGCTCCGCGACGGCGAGTCCGTGAACCTGACGCCGACCGAGTTCGACCTCCTGGCGCTGCTCTCGGCGTCACCGGGACGCGTGATCTCGCGCTCCGAGATGATTCAGAAAGTATGGGGGCAGGGCGCGGACCTCGATCTGCGAAGCGTCGATGCCCACGTGTACCGGCTCCGTCGAAAGATCGAGCCCACGGGTCCGCGCCCGACGTACATCCACGCTGTGCCTGGCATCGGTTATCGGTTCGAGCGCCGTGGCCTCAACGAGCGGCTGTCGCGCAGCGTGACCGGGAGCGACGAGACCGGCCTAGCCAGCTGACCAGGGCGGTGGCGACCATGCCGATCGTGTGGCCATGCTGCGCGGCAGCGTTCGCCGCGGACCCGACTCCTCGACGAGCACGAGTTGACCGCGAGCATTCAACGTGGCGGGGCGGGCCTCGACGATCTGCTGACGGAGCAGCGAAAGCGGTCTTCCGTGGGGTCGCTGGAACTCGTAGCAGATTGCCTCACGGCCATCCCACAACCGTCGCTTCGAAGAGCCTGCGAACACCGCGAGGCTCCGAGTGACCCGCCGCTGCTGCGGGGTTCTCACGGTGTACGAGATTCGATACATCTCCCCCCGCCGCAACTGGAAACGTTCCACCTCTCCGTGATGCCCTGCACTCTGTGCATTCATCATCGTTTGCAAGTATTGACGCGTTTTGTGCGATCCACTCGGACCCCGCGTGACGCTCGGGTCACAGACCACCATCGCCCCTTCGGATCCTCTGACAGGGTCGAATCGCGATGGCCATCGAGCGGCAGTGCAAACTATCGTGCAGGTTTCAGGTGACCGTATCCATCGCATGCGTTTCCGGCAAGGGCGGCGTGGGCAAGACCACGACCGTCATCAACCTCGGCGCCGCGCTCGCCGAGCAAGGTAAGCGCGTGCTCCTCGTGGATTGCGATCCGCAGTCGAACCTCACCAGTGGCGTTGGCCTCGACCCGTACGACGAGCGCCCGGGAATCGCCGCGGTGATCGGCGGACACGTCGAAGCGTCGGCGGCGATCACCGAGACCAGCTGGCCGAACCTCTGGGTCCTGCCGGCATCGCCGGACCTGTCTGCCGTGGAGGGCGAGCTGGCCTCCTCCATAGACAAAGAGCTGGCGCTCCGCGACGCGCTGCGCCGTGACGGGGCGCGCGCCACCTTTGACTACGTGCTCTTCGACACCCCGCCGAGCTTCGGTTTCCAGACCATCAGCGCGCTCGCCGCCGCCGGCGATGTGCTCATCCCCGTGCAGATGTCTGGATTTGCGATTCGCGGCCTCAAGGAGGTGCTGCGCACCGTCCACCTGGTGCGCGGACGCCTCAACCCCGATCTCGCCATCCTCGGGATCGTCCCCACCTTCGTCAACCTGCGCACGCGGTTCAGCCGCCAGCTCCTCGACGGGCTCTGCGAGCTCGCCAACATCCGGGTGTTCGCCACCGTGATCACCCCGACGGTCAAGCTGCAGGAAACCTCGCTCGCGGGCATCCCGATCACCGCCTATGCGTCGTCCTCCAAAGCCGCTGCCGCATACCGTGAGCTCGCCGGTGAGATCGCGAGAGACGAGGTGGCCGCGAGTGTCTGAGGTCGGCGAACGCGCTGTGCCACCGGTGAATGGACCGCCGCTCTCCGGCCCCATGGCTCGCTGGCTCGCGCCCACGTCCGAATCGCGGGTCGAGCGCATCGCCATCGAAGCCGTGCACGACCGGCCCTGGTGGCCGGGCAGCGATGTCGACCCCGCAACGCTCGCGGCGCTCCGGGCAAGCATTGCGTCACGAGGCATCATCGAGCCGCTGCTCCTCCGCCGCCGCGGGAGCGACAGGTTCGAGGTTGTCTGCGGATCGCGCCGCCTCCGCGCCGCGCGAGACCTGGGTCAGACGCACGTCCCGGCGATCGTTCGTGAGCTGTCCGAGCGCGAGGCGCTGCTCGTCGCGGCCTGGACCACCGTCGAGCGCCGCCAGCACACGGGGGATCGCACCGCCCTCAGCGAACGTCTGCTGGCCGCCGGGTTCACGCCCGAGGAAACGCGCGTCCTCGCCGACCAGCCGTCGCTCGCCCCCGCCCAGGCGGTGGCCCACGGGAATGCGCCGGCATTCGTGCTTCGCCCCGATCCACTCTCGCGGCCCCGCCGTTTTGCCGCCGACATCGCGTTCGACCTGCCGCATGCGGAAGTTCTCCCGCAGATGGCGCCGGAGGCGCTGACCGCCGCGCTCGCCGCCCTTGACGGGGTGAGCCTGGTCGCCCTGGTGCGGTGAGCTCTGTCCCGCGTCACTCCGAGGAAGAGCTCCGCCAGCAGTGGGCGTTCCTCGACGCTCTCGTCGATCGGCAGGCCGCCAGCTTGAAGTCGGGAGTCCAGGATCCTGAGGAAGAGGATCTAACGGCGCCGATGGTTGCCACCGATACGGCTTACCTCGAGGAGATCTCCACCCTGACCCAGCGGGTCACCACGCTCGAGGATGAGCGGGCGACGCTGCTCCGCCGGATTGATCTGTCCGAGGAGGCGCGCATGGCTGCAGAATCCGCGCGATCAGCGGCCGACGCTGCGCGCCTCTCCGCCGAGCGGTCCCTCGCGGCAGAGCGAGCTCGGATTGCAGCGGCCCAACCGGTTCAGGCACCAGCGCCTCCGAGACCTGCCCCTCGCGTCCCTCCCGCCCCACCCGTTGACGGAGCCG
>OCZU010001782.1_pt1 | contig 13934 bp, 9 predicted proteins | sample 1539001 | NCBI WGS metagenome assembly OCZU01 (sample SAMEA3539306, study PRJEB22396) | soil metagenome | biome: tundra; feature: field; material: soil | place: USA | collected 2010-05 | depth 0.15 m
GGGGCGAAACCTATCCCGACTTTATGGACGCACTCATGCCCCTGGCCTGCCAGCCGGTCGAGATCGCGGGACGGAATCGAATCTGGCGCAAAATGGTGATCGACGGCATTCGCGACGATCCGGAGTGGAAGAACGGCGACTATACTTCTCAGCCCTGGACTGCGCTGAAAATCGGGGGAGAGATGTTCTACATCGCCGCGGGTTCAGCCCTGCAGATGCAGGAAAGCTTTCCTACCCGGGACGCGACCGACGCGGCAGGTGCGGACTTGGTCAAGCGGTTCATTGCGAGCCATGATGCGAACGACCTGCTTTTCGCGGTGAATGCCTCGCGGAATTATGATCCCGCGCCGCAACTCGAAAAAATCACCGTGCCCGTCATGTTCGTGAATTCAGCCGACGATTTCATCAATCCTCCGGAACTCGGAATTGCAGAACGTGAAATCAAACGAGTGAAGAAAGGCCGTTTCGTGCTGATTCCGATCTCCGCGCAAACCCACGGTCACGGCACTCACACCTGGGCCGCGGTGTGGCAGCAATATCTGAAGGAGTTGCTGGAAGCCTCGCAACATTGAGGCATTGTCATCCGAACGGAACGAAGAGCCTGGATGCGGTTTCCAAAGGTTCGCCGTAGTATTCTCGCGAGGAATAGTTTCTGGTTCTCCGATTGGGGAAAGGACTGGCAACGTGGCGCACGACGAAAAGGCCGGCTACAACCGCTTCCTGCTGCTGGTAGCGGGGCTGGGCGGCTTGCTGTACGGAGTGGATGTCGGCATCATTGCGGGCGCACTACCTTATTTGGAAGCCACTTCCGGATTGAATGCGAACCAGCTTTCGACCGTCGTCGCAGCCGTACTCCTGGGCAGCGTGATCTCAACCCTGTTTGCCGGCGCGCTGGCCGACTGGATGGGACGCAAGCTTCTGATGACCCTTAGCGGTGTGCTGTTCGTCGTCAGCATTCCCGTGATTGCGCTCTCACATGGTTACGAGTCGCTGGTTCTTGGCCGCCTTTTGCAAGGCATCAGCGCCGGCTTGATCGGGGTGGTCGTCCCGCTGTACCTGGCGGAATGCCTGGCGGCAACGAGTCGCGGCAAGGGCACCGGAATCTTTCAATGGCTGTTGACACTCGGGATCGTGAGCGCCGCCCTGATCAGCATGTTTTTCAGCATTCGCGTCGAAGAGGTGGCCAGACTCGGCGATCCCGCGAAGCTCTTTGCCTTTAAGGACACAGCTTGGCGCAGCATCTTCTGGGTTTCGCTGCCGCCTGGCCTCTTGTTCGTGATCGGCAGCCTGATGGTGGCGGAGTCTCCGCGCTGGCTGTTTCGCCGTGGCCGGCGTGAGGCGGCCTATGCCGCGCTCCTTCGTTCGCGCACCACGCAGCAGGCGGACCTTGAACTGGCGGAGATGGCGCAAGCTGCCGCCGCCGAGAAAGCCCAGACCGCAACCGGCACGAAGGTCAAGGAGTCCTTGTTGCGCCGGAAGTACGTGATCCCGTTTGTGCTGGCCTGCGTGATTCTCGCGTGCAACCAGGCCACCGGCGTCAATTCGATCATCGGCTATAACGCTAACATTCTCTTGCAGAGCGGGCTTTCCGATGTGCAGGCTCACTGGGGCTACGTTCTTTTCACCCTCGTGAACTTTTTGATGACCATGGGCGGCGTCGTGCTGGTGGATCGCAAGGGGCGAAAATTCCTGCTATCGGTGGGCAGCGCGGGCATCATCGTGTCGCTGCTGTGCACCGGCGTACTGTTCCGCCGGACGGAAAAGCTGCGCGTGGATTCGCGGGCGGCGGTGCAGTCCATGGTGAGTGCCAATCAGAAGGTCGTGATCCAGTACGACGAGCAAACCGCGAATACGCTCCTCGCCTCCACCGGCGACGCTGGCGCTGGCAAGGACATCGCCGTCAGCAACCGGCCGACATCGCTGGTCGTCATTTATTCGTGTGGAGATTTTCGCGCTGCCACCAAGGCCGTGCGCTCCGACGACCCGGCGGCGAAACCGATTGCGATCACCCGCGACAGCTGCCTGCCCCCTAATAAAGTGGTGGCGTTTTTTTCCAATCCATTCAGCAATCTCGAAGCCTCGAGTCAGGCCCCGTTAAGAATTGACAATGCGCTGATCAGTCCGGTGCCGAGCACACACAACGGGTGGATGGTGGCGATCACCCTCTTCGTGTTCATGGCGTTTTTCGCCATCGGTCCCGGGGTGTGCGTGTGGTTGGCGCTGTCGGAGTTGATGCCGACCCGCATCCGCTCCAACGGCATGAGCATCGCTCTGCTGATAAATCAGGCGGTGTCGACGGGCATTGCCGCCACCTTTCTGCCGACCGTCGGTAAGTATGGCTACTCGACCATGTTTTTCGGCTTCGCCGCCTGCACCGTGATTTACTTCATCACCGCCGCTTTCTTCCTTCCGGAAACGAAAGGGAAAACGTTGGAAGAGATCGAAGCGCATTTTGAGGGCGAAAGAAAAAAGCCTGGCCTCGCGACCGCGTGAACCGCCCGAGTTGCGGGCAACCACCCTGAGGAATGATGCGTCGAACCTGTAGCGGTCTTGGGGCGGAGAAATTGACCAGGGTTTTAGTGGACTCGGCGGCTCCAATGATTCCATACTCGAACCATGCACGGGTGGAAGGCAACCGTGAAATGGGCACTCCTTGCGGTGCTGATAGCGTGGGCGATACCGTCTCCGGCCCAGACCGCTGCGTCTCCTTCTGCGCCGTCGTCTTCTACTTCCTCTTCGCAGCACTCCCCTTCTGAGCGGGTTTCCCCAGAGCATCCCGCCAAGGGACCAAAGCTTACGGTCACCGTGACCGACGAGAACGGAGTAGCCGTTGCGTCCGCGCGCGTACAGTTGCAACCGCCGCCGCCCGCCCTCCCGCTGCGCTGCGGAACCGATTTCGCCGGGCATTGCGAGTTCACGGATCTGCCTTCCGGAACCTACGAACTGCGCGTGGAGAAGACCGGCTTCTACGCTCTGGTGCAGCCCGATGTGCAAGCCGGCGTCACCGCCAATGTGGACGTCACTCTCTCCCATCAGCAAGAGGCGCACGAGGTGGTGAACGTGGTGGAGTCCGCGCCGGCCATCGACCCCGCGCAAATCGCCGCCAAGGAGGAGCTCAGTGGGACGGAGATCGTCGACATTCCTTATCCTGGGACGCACGACTACCGCAACGCGCTGACTTTCATCCCCACCGTCACGCCCGATGCCTTCGGCCAGGCGCACGTGGCGGGCGCCGAGACCTATCAAACGCTGGTGCTTCTGGACGGTTTCAACGTGACGCAGCCGACGAGCGGCCAGTTGCTGGTGCGAACCAGCGTCGAATCATTCCGGTCCATCGCGGTGACTCCGAGCCGCGAGCCGGCCGAGTTTGGCAAAGGCTCGGGCGGCGTGCTCGGCTTGAACACACGCATGGGCGATGATCACTTCCGCTTTCTGGCGACCGACTTCATTCCTGCGCCCCAAACCATCAAAGGGATCTCGATCGGCAACTGGACGCCCATCTATACGATGTCCGGGCCGATTCGCAAGGGAAAGATGTGGTTTATCGATGCGCTCGACGGCGAGTACGACGACTACATCACCAAGCAACTGCCATCCAATGCCGATAGTGACCACGTCTGGCGCCTGGATAACCTGGCCAAGTTGCAATCCAATCTGACCACCCGCAACATCGTGACCCTGAGCTTCCTGTCGAACTACTACCACGAGCAATACGCGGGACTTTCGTTTCTTCAGCCCCAGCCGACCACCACCACGAACGCCGAAACCGCCTACCTGGGCTCGCTCAAAGACCAATACTATTTCCGCGGCGGCGCGCTGCTGGAAACCGGATTCGGCGTGGACCAGTACAGCGTGACCCTCACTCCTCAGGGAAATGGTCCGTATATCGAGACGACCCAGGGAGCGGCAGGCAACTATTACCTGCACGAAAACACGCTGGCCCGCCGGGAGCAGGCCGTGGCCAACCTCTTTCTTCCGCCGCAGCAGTGGCACGGTCGCCACGACATCAAAGTCGGCGTCGACGTGGACCGTCTCAACTACAACGCGCAGTTTTTGCGACAGCCGATTTCGTATCTGCAGGCGGGTGAGCCTCCGCCGAACCAACTGCCGCAGGCCTGCGCCACCGATGCGAATGGCGTGCCCGTTCCTCCGTATACGTGCGCGCGTTATTCGGTTTTCTCTGGAGGCAGCTACAACACAATTTTTAATACCGAGGCCAGCGCCTATGCCGAAGATCGATGGCTGATCACCAATCGTCTGCTCATCGAGCCGGGCTTGCGCCTGGACTGGGATCAGATCGTTCGGAGTCCGCTACTCTCGCCACGCCTGGCGGGGACTTACATTCTCGATGATGAAGGCAATACCAAGCTGTCCGCGGGAATTGGAATTACTTATGACAATACGACCCTGGGTTTGATTCATCAGCCCTTGGAGGGGCAGAGAGTCGATTACTTTTTTGAATGCCTGCCGAATTCCACGGGCGGCTGCACGGTGACGCCGACAGATGCAAATAACAACCCGACCAGTGAACCCACTCCCGTGCCGACCACATTTGCCGTGAACCGCAACACGCTGGCCGCGCCGCGCTACCTGAACTGGAGCCTTGGCCTGGAGAAGAAACTGCCCGCGGCCGTCTTTCTGAAACTGGAGTTCCTGGAGAAACGCGGCGTGCACGGCTTCGCCTACAACACGCTGAATGGCGCGGTGGACGGCAACTTCCTGCTGACGAATGGGCGCGATGACCGCTATGACGCTTTCACGGTCAGCCTGCGCCATCGCTTTCGCCAGCACTACGAAATCTTCGGCGCCTATACGCGCTCCCGCGCGCACACCAACCAGGTGTTCGATTTCAGTTTGGACATTCCGTTATTGAGCCCGCAGTTGCCCGGCCCTTATCCCTGGGACACACCCAACCGCTTCGTGGGATACGGGATATTGCCGTTTTTCAAGCTGCCCCTCATCCACAAGTTCGACGTGGTTTACTCCTTCGAAGCGCGCACCGGTCTGCCCTTCAACGCGACCACCGACCAGGGACAGATCCATCCGGGCACTACTCCAGAAACCTATCGTCTGCCCGCTTACTACACCGTAAATCTGCAGTTCGAAAAGCGTTTTCATCTGTTCGGACGATATTGGGCGCTGCGCGGGGGCTTTGACAACGTCACCAACCACGCCAACGTCTATCTGGCCGACGGCATCATTGATGCGACCCACCCGGCCCCGACTTTCATCGACAGCAACGGGCGCGCCTTCACCGGCCGCATCCGCTACCTGGGACGGCAGTGATCACAACGCTTGAGCCGCTGTCTGCTGCCCTGTGTAAGCCTTCCGAACGCAGGCCAACCAATCCATCTTCTTGGACAGAAACCGCTGAAGTGCTACGCGGCGGCGCGGGCAGCGACCAGGGCGTCGTATTCCTGTTGCGACTGAGCGGGCAGCAGAACCCACATCGTGTAAACGCCGACAGCCGTACCGAACGGAATGTTGAACAGCGAGATGAAAGCCAGCACCAGGGCAATGACGCGAGCCCAGGGTTCGCGCTGCATTAATCCCCATCCCGCGATGAATCCACAGGCCGCCTTGGCCAGAACGAAGATACCGATCACGCTCAAGAGAGGACGCAGAAACGCGGTAGAAGCTTCCGGCGCACCCAACTCGCGCACATGAGCAAACAAGGTGTTGGCCAGGACATACAGAACCACGCCGCCGATGGTGTTGAACGCGGAGATGGCAAGCCAGAGTATGCCCAGCAGATGAACGTGACTCTGCACGCGCCCGGGGTGCTGCTGCATCGCGGTCACTGGTCCGACGATTGGCTTCCCGCACCGGCCGCAAAACGCCTGGCCCGGTTGCACCGCTGTGCCACATGCATCGCAGAACATGATTTCCTCCGCGCCGATTCGTGAGCGGGACCGTTGCCGAAACACACGCTCAACACATGAATGCCCAACAGATGATACGCAGTTCGTAAGTAATAGTTCAGTTGAAAGCATTTACGTCGGCTCGAACCTTACTCCTCGTCCTGTCGTCAACGTGCGGAGCGGGTGTGCGCGCAAACGAAAAGGCCGCCCGGCAACAGGGCGACCTTTTCTTTTCAAGGGAGAATAGTTCCAACGGAGCTTTAAATTCCGTCAAAACTTTCTGGACAAAATCTTATGAGCCGAAAAAGGGGAGTGTCAAGCGATTTTTGGGAAATAAATGTATTTATTTTCAATAACTTACAGAATCAATCAACATGCGGCGCAATTGTTCCATTTTGAGACGAAAAGCTAGCCAAACGGCCCTAAGCCAATATTCCTGAGGCACTTAAGAACCGTTTGAGCTCTCCGTGGTGGCCGAAGGGTGGGCTGGAGACCCCTGCGCCGCGGTCTCGGCCAGGTGAAGAGAAATGAACTCGGCTTGATCAGCGCGACCGAAAACCGGACCGGGGAAATAGCGCCGCAAGAGAACGCGAGCGCCTCCGAAGGCGACACCGGCGGCCAGAGATATCGCACCCACAAGAATGCACAGAAGAATAATGTTGACCAGCAAGTTGGCAATGTTGTTTTTCTTGTCGAAATAAGTGTTCTCGTTCCAGGTAACACTGGCGTCCCAGTTCACCGCGCCCAAGAGCGTCTGTGCGTCGCTCTGGGAGAGCGGGCCGGCCGCAATGGCGATAATCGGCCCAGTACGCTTATCGAAAAATGGGCCGAGGTTTTCGATAGCGGCAACCCCGGCCTGGGGTTGGGCGGCATGATGGGCGGCATCGATACGGCGCAAATGCTCGGCAGCCAACGCCGGCGTGGGATACTCGATCAGCATCAGCGTGGCGCCTCCGCTTGGAGTGCTGTACTGCCTGAGCAGCACTTCGGGGCTGGCACTGAAATCAACCAGGTCCGCTGGCAGCGGAGAGCCGATCGCGCCCAGCGCCAACGGCCCTTCCGCGTATTTCTCAGTATTCGCGACGTACCCGTGGTGCGGCACGAAGGCGAGAATCGGAGGCAGGGTGCCCGCATTTCCACTGGGGCGAGGCAGCAAGCCAGCCAACTCACGCAGTCCCGCCGCCGACATCGCGGACTCCTGGCTGAATACCGCCTCCATCAGGATGTGGCCACGGAAGAAAAGCACGCGGTGGTTGAGCGATGCGCCCCGGTCGCCAATCTCCTCCGCCGCCATCTCCGGCTGCAAGTACATGCAAAATGCGCCGAAAGAACCGCTGGCGTCGGCAAATCGCGCGGCACGGATCTTCAGCGTGCGGCCATCGTCACTTTTGTAGGTGGCGGCCTCGAAATCCGTGAACCCGTATTCTTTGAGCAAGGCCGCGTTGGTGGGGTCGGCGGCGGCGGCATCTTTGCTGGCCTGAGGCGCGCCCTGGATCTGCCACCCGGCAAACTGCTTGGGCAGGATCGGCGGGGCGGGCGAATCCGCGCCCGGGGTGGCAGCGAAGGACGCGCTGGCGAAAGAAATAATGAGCGCCGATACGAGGATGAACCTTAGAGAAAGCATGGATGAACCGATGGGCACAAAACCCCTCCTGTAATTAGACCACAGAGGAGGAGAAAAAGTTTCCGGGAGGGAACGCTATCGCTTCGGCTTCAGGGACCGAGCGGCCTTGATGATCTGGTCAATCTGGCGCGAGGTCAATTTGCTCGTCCCGTTCCGCTCTGATTCCTTACCGATGACTTTCAGCACCTTTGGCTCGGGAGCAGCCAGCTTGACGCAATCGCGGATGCTGAGCAGCACGCCTCTGGGCGTGCCCGTTTTCTCGATCATCGGCGACCGGCGCTTATTCACAGCCTTCGACATACTGAATCGCCTCGAAGGTGCCCGCATAAAACATCGTGATCTTCCCATCAGTCGTTTCAAATCTCACGCCAAAGCGTGGGTCCTCGGAGCGTATTGTCAGGTAATGGCCGGTATCGACATAGGTGTGCGGAGTCGCCTTCACTCTCGATCCGTAGACTTTGTGAACACGCTCCTCGGAATCTCCTACCTGAATGCCAGTCGAAGTAGCTATGCCACGGGAGTCCACATCGACGCGAACCAAACGCTTGTCGACAATCATAAAGGCGATATGCTCGTGTCCCAATGGGTTCACATAGAAGCAACGCTGGTCGTCTTTTTCTGCGGGCATCGAAAATTCTTGATGCAGGGCGGCGCCTAGCTGAGCGAGGCTCATGCCAAGCTTTGCTGGCCCAGCCCCGTGGTCTCGAATTACCCAGGCGTCGCCCGCTAGAGAGCTAGTTGCAACAAGCAAACATAGAACCAATCGTACGGGTGCGTTTTTCCGTTTCATCGCGAGCCCTGATCTGCGGCCCGATAAACCTGGGCCGCCCGACAGCCGAGGCGGCCGTCCCCACATGGTCATTCTATGCGATATCGGAGAGAATGCTGACCATCAGCTACTGCCCCGCGGCTTTATCCATCTTGCTCGCCACTTTGACGCCGCTCAGCCCGTTCACATACTTGGCGATGCCGCGGTAGAGCGACTCGGCGATGCGCTGGCGGTATTCGCTGGTGGCCAGGCGATGCTCGTCGGTGGGATTGCTGACAAACGAAATCTCGGCCAGAATCGAAGGCATGTTGGCGCCGATCAGCACAATGAACGGAGCCTTCTTCACGCCCCGGTCGCGAATGGCCGGACTCTTCACCGCGAGTCCGCTATGCAGCGAGGCCTGCACGTCCCCGGCAAATTCGCGCGACTCTTCGATCTTTTCCTTCAACGCAATTTTCTTCACCAGGTCCTGCAGTTCGTAGATCGATTTCTCCGAAACCGCGTTCTCGCGCGCCGCCACTTCCAATGCATCCGGTGAAGAGGTGAAGTTCAGGTAGTAGGTCTCGACCCCGCGGGCCGCGGCATCGTGGCTCGAGTTGGCGTGGATGGAAACGAACAGGTCGGCGCGCGCCTGGTTGGCGATGGCGGTGCGAGTTTCGAGTGGAATGAACGTGTCGTCCTTGCGCGTGTAAACCACTTCCGCGCCCAGTCGCGTCTCCAGCAGTTTGCCCAAACGACGGCCCACATCGAGGACGAGATCTTTTTCTTCCAGGCCGTTGGGGCCGATGGTGCCGGTGTCGTGGCCACCATGTCCGGGATCGATCACGATCTTGCCAATTTTCAGTCCCAGGGCGCGAATCAGGGAACGGTCCCCGCTGGCGGTCGGCTTCGCCTCGCGAACGCTCAGATCGGAAGCATCAAAAGCAGTTCCAGACTTACCCGAAGCAAGGGTGCGCGAATTATCTTTGTGCCGCGAGTCGCTGGGACTGCTTCGAACCGGGCCAGAGACGGGGGAATCGGAAGCGTCCACGTCGCTCTCGATATCGCTGTCTGCAGGCTTTTTCGCGGCGACCGTATTCCGCGCGGGCGAAGCGGCCTTCTTCACGCCATGAGCATTCCGCTTCGTTACTTCGGCAGGAGAGGCCTCGGTATCATCATCGTCGGCATCTACGATTTTCTTCACGACTGAGGTTGATGGCTTCTTGCTCACAGCGGTGGTCCCAGATGCAGAGATTTTCGCATCGTCGTTGACCCCGACGGCGTGCGCTGGGATAGCGACCTTCGTCCCAGATGAATTCTCGTCAGCATCGTCGTCAGGGACTGTTTTCGGCGAGGCCATGATGTCTGCCTCTACCGATGTGGTCTCTCCGGCGTCTTTGTCTTTGGGCTGCTTCGCCCGCCCATTCTTGCCGTGGATATCGATGATGAGGCGGTAGGGATTGGGGAGCAGGAAGGCATCATAATCGGAGAGGTTGTCGACCTCGAGCACAACGCGCGTGCGGCCCGGCGCAAACTGCGCCACGCGAACCTTCTTCAGGAAACCATCGTCCACGTCGAAGCTCTTGCCGACCAGCGTGGAGGCGAGCTTGGTATCGCGCAGGTCGAAGAAGATGCGCGCCGGACTGTCGATGCGCTGGGACGAGAACTTGACGTCGCTTTCCACATCGATGGCAACGCGCGTGTAGTCGGGCGTGGACCAGTGCCGGATGCCGGTCACGCGCGGCAGGCGCCCGGAGCGCGGCTCGGAGGATTCGTCCTTCCCGGAGGATTCGTGGGAGGCACGATCGTCCGCGGCCGCTCTCACGTCTTTGTTGTCGCCGTTCTTCGCCGGCTTTTTCTTCTCCGCGGCCTTCTGCGTTTCCGCGGCTTTCTCGGCCTGTGCCTCCTGGTTCAGTTCGACGATGGCCTGACGGGCATCGTCGGCCAGGCGGTTGCGGGGATAACGGCGCAGAAACTCCTGAAAAGTGGAGCGCGCCGCATCGGGATCGTTGAGATCGTCCTTGTAGATCTCGCCGATGGTGAACAGTCCGTCGAAGCGGTACTTGCTGCCGGGATACTCGCGGCGCAGGAACTTGTATTGCTCGATGGCCTCGTTCAGAATTTTGTCGTCGTCGAAGCGCCGTCCCATTTCCACCAGCGTCTCGGCCACGGCAACCACGCTAGGATCGGCTTTGGTGGAAGCAGGCGCACCCAGATAGACAGAGCGGTAGGCATTCAGCACGCGCTGGTAATCGCGGCGGGTTCTGTCGGCAGGAGGCCTTCCGTTCAGCGCCTCGCGCATGCGCTCGGCGGTGGCGAAATGCTCCCGCGCCCAAGCGTCGGAATGGCGCGCACGGGCATGCGCCGGCTGAGCGGCAAGCACCGCGAACATGGCGAGAGTGAGTAACGCCCCCCCCAGACCACGTTGGCGCGATCTCTTCAAAGTAACTCGCACGATAATCGGCCCGTGCCTTCGTTGCTAGTTGGTTGAACCAAATGCCCTGGGTGCCAGAGAGATTAAAGTAAACAGATGCCGCAAACCTAATCTGTGTTGCTGATGTAAAGCACGCCCCGCGCATCCCGTTGAACTCGAACGGGATCGTGCGACGCGCCCGAGCTGAAATCGAATCCACCGTAGTACAGGTTGGTGATCCGCCGGACGTAGTTTTGGGTTTCGGCGTAGCGCGGCACGCCGGAACTGCGCGCCACCGCTCCCGCGCCCGCGTTGTAGGCGGCCAGGGTCAGTTTGATATCGCCGCCATAACTTTCCAGAAGTTGCTTCAAATGACGCACGCCCGCGTCCACGTTTTGTTCCGGATCAAACGGGTTCTTCACCTTCAACTGGCGTGCGGTCGAGGGCATCAACTGCATCAATCCCATCGCGCCCTTGCGCGAAACGGCGTTTGGATTGAAGTTCGATTCCACTTTCACCACCGCGCGCACCAGGTTGGGGTCCACGTTATGCCGCGCCGCAGCCTGCTCGATGGCGCTATCAACATCTCCTGGTGTTGCCGCTGTGCCGCGGAAGTTTGCCGTGACAATCCGGGCAGTGGCCGATTGGTTAGAATCCCGCCCCAGGTACTGACTGACTTCGGCGGCCGCCGACCGCGCGGCGCGCATGGCCGCTGCATTCGGCGGAGGCACTGGCTTCCAGCGATTCTCTTTCGAGCTCCAGTACATCAACGTGTGACGAGGCGCTTCCGACGTTTCCGTGTGGTGAGCCGGAGCCGCCGGGACAGAATCATTGACGTAGATCTTGCGGCCGTGTTCGTCGGTTGCGGTGATCTTGGCGGAGGCCCCATCGCCACTTTCGGCGGCGCGGAGCACGGGCATGAGAGAAAGAGAGGTCGCGGCTACGGTGCTGGCCATCAGGGCGATTTGCAGGCGCTTTCGCATAACCGGGTTCTTGATCCACCTTGGCACGAGGGAAGACAGACTTCACCCTCGCTTGCTGCTACCCGGAACCTGACGGAGAATTCTTAAACCAGAGTAGGACGATTATAGGCGCGGAGAAGGGGTGGAGCAACCTATCTGAAGGGCGTAGAACCACCGGAGTAATCTCGGTAACCAACGGATAATAAAGGTCTTAGAGAGTCGCGTTCTTAGGGATCTCTCAGGCGCCCCTCTCCAGCGCCAGGGCGAAGCTATCCAGCGACAACGAGCGCAGCAGGTTGCGGCGCATGCCCCGCTCCACCTCGGCCAGGCGGTCGGAGGCTGAGGCAATCCAGTCGAAATCGGCAGAGTCCGCCATCTTCGCGAGCTGGCCTTGAATATCCGTGTTGTGAACCAGTTCCGGCGCTCCCGACCCCAGAAACATCAGGTCGCGCAGCAGGGAGTAGAGCGTGCGAAGGAGTTGTTCCGTTTTCTCCCGGCCCTCGGCGCCGGGACGATAGGATTCGGTGATCTTGAAAAGCTGCGTGTGTTCGCCTCCCAGCAGGGCCGAGTTGAGGAGGGTCAGCGCGTCGGCGCGGGCGGCCACGTAGGCCTCCACATCGAAACTGCGGGCCCGGCCCAGCGCGCCTTCGCACAGCCTGGCAACCAGCGCCCGCTGCGGTGGCTTCCATTCTGGACGATACTTGGCCAGGTAGCGCTCCACTTCTTCCACCGGCACAGCCGCGAGGGGAAACGTCATCGATCGCGATCGGATGGTCGGAAGCAGTTCGCCCGAATTCTCCGACAGCAGGAAAATGGTGGCGAACTCCGGAGGCTCTTCCAGAACCTTTAGCAGCGAATTCGCCGCCTCTTTCATGAACGCCGAGTCGGTGAAGATATAGACGCGTTCCCGCGCTTCCGCCGGACGGTAGTAGATGGTCTCGATGACCCGCCGGACCTGATCCACTTTGATCATCATCTGCGGAGGATCGGGAGGGATGATCAGCACATCCGGATGTGTCTGCACGAAGAGGCGGGTATCCTTCTTGTCGGTCTCGCGCAAGCCTTCCCGTGTCTCCACCGCTTCGGCAAAGCGGGCGTCGAGATCGGCAGCCTGGGCGATGCGGCGGCAGTTCGCGCATACTCCACAGAAGTCAGGCAGGCCATCCGTCTCCGTCGGCGCCAGGCAATTCAGAGCCTGCGCCAGCATCAGTGCCAGCGTGTACTTGCCCGATCCTCGCGCACCCGAAAGGATGACCGCATGCGGAAAGTGTTTCCGCGCCAGCATGTCGCGCAGGCGATGGACGGTTTCGGCGTTGCCGTGGAAATCAGAAAAGCTCATTCCTTCTCCTTGTCGACCGACGGCCCTTCTGACTTCACCCGAGCGAATGGCCAAAGAAGAAGCGCAATGACTGTATAACAGAGAACGTTTGAGCCGATAGATACCATCCAGACGAACACGACCGTAGCCATCGGCGGTCGATTTTCCAATGCCATGAAGCCCAGGACGCCAGGCCAGAAGATCACGATGCCCTCCCCGAGAGTGTAACCAAAGGTCAGATAGATACCGAGGTAGACGAGAGGTGCGACCAAGCTGGCTATGATCCACCCCCTGAGCCATCTTCTCAATTTCATTTCACACCGTGCGTGGTGATCATGCGCTCCTGCCCCCCGCCTTGAGCCTTCTCCCGACAACTTCCATAATCCGCCGATGGGTCTGCGCGGGCGTGCCACGAGCATCCACCGTGACCACGCGCTGCGTCTCTCGGGCGGCAATCGCCAGATAGCCCTCATGCACGCGAGCGAAGAAGGCGCGGTTCTGCTGCTCAAAGCGGTTTTCGTCGGAGTGATGCTTGCCGGCATGAGGGGAAGCACGCTTATTCCTGCGCCGCGCCCGCCCCACGCTCATCGCCGGGTCGGAGTCAAGCAGGATCGTCAAGTCAGGCTGCAAATCTCCACAAAGCACGCGATGCAGTTTCAGGACAGCCTCGCTGCCCAGTTTCCGGCCGCTGCCCTGGTAGGCTTCCGTGGAATCGGTGAAGCGATCGCAGAGCACAATCTGCCCGTGCTCCAGCGCCGGCTGGATCACCTCGGCAATGTGCTGGGCGCGCGATGCGAACATCAAAGCCATTTCCGCCAGCGGCGAAAGGCCCTCCGTTGCCGAGTCGAGCAAGACGCGGCGAATCTTCTCGCCCGTAGCCGTTCCCCCCGGCTCGCGGGTTTCCACGACTTTGTGGGCAGCGTCGCGCAGTGCGGCCGCCAGCTTCCGCATCTGCGTGCTCTTGCCGGTTCCGTCGAGTCCTTCGAAGGTGATGAATTTCCCGCGCCG
>OCZU010001783.1_pt1 | contig 13918 bp, 14 predicted proteins | sample 1539001 | NCBI WGS metagenome assembly OCZU01 (sample SAMEA3539306, study PRJEB22396) | soil metagenome | biome: tundra; feature: field; material: soil | place: USA | collected 2010-05 | depth 0.15 m
CTAGCGATGTGCGTAAAGAGGCCCCATCGGCAACTTGGCAGTCTGACCTGCGCAGACATGCAGCAACCCCCGAGCAAGGAGTTAGCGATTGGCGGCGCTCCTGCCTTGCTCGGGGGTTGCCCTTCCCGCCTGCGCTCAAGCGCAGCGGGGGTCTACAGGCCGGCGAGGTACCGGCTGAGATCTCGTTCTTGATGCTCGGGTTGCTCGAACAGATGGCCGTCCATCATGGCGTCGTCATCGGTGGCCATGCCGCATGAGCACATTCGCACGCCGCGACAAGCCATCTCGGCGTCAATCGCTAGCAGGTGCGCGCTGATCGGCGCGAGGATCGGCGAGTCAGGCCGCGATAGCGCGGCGCTCGCCGTCAGCTCGCGCCGCGCCTGCTGTAGCTCACTGGCGGACATGCTGCCGACGTTATGGATGCGCATCGGCGCTCCCGATCCGCTCGCGCTCGGCTTGCTCGGCTAGTACCGTCTCTAGCTGCTCTTGTAGCTGCTCGCGCGGCAGGCTGTACTTAGGCAGCTCCGCTTGCGCTAGCGCGGTTTCCAGGCTCTCGCGGTACTTGGTCAGTGCCCAATCGTCAAAGTCGGACAGCGGGCGGGGTTCGGCCGCATCGTGGTCACCCATGAGCCGCTATCCTCGCTCGCTCGTCCTGCTCGGCTAGCACCTCGTTAAGCTTGCTGCGAAGGTCAGCCTGAACGGGGGCATCGGGAGAGATGCCCTTGACGGCGTGCTCTAGCTCTCGGCGGTAGCGGGCAAGCTCTGACGTCGTTAGTTGCGCTATCGGGTGTGGCGGCTCTGCGGTGGTCGCTGGTTCGGCTGGCATCGGTGATGATCCTTCAACATCTGGCGGCGGGGTCTCGCTACTCAAGCTGCCAGGCCAGTGACAGAATCGGGAGTAGTTACCCGCTACCGACCCAGGATTGAACCCGGTAACGAAAGGTGCGCACCGTGGCGACACCGAGAGAACAGCTAGCCGACATTCTCCGTAAGTCCCGCATCGATGCTGACTATGCCTCACATGGAGCACTGGCGCGCAAACTGAACGTCTCCCGTCCCGTGATCACCAAAGCGGAGAATCCAGCTCACCCGGTACCCAGTGACGCGATGCTCGCGGCATGGGCGGGAGCGACGGGTGCAGGACTGGACGTGCTTACCGACCTGGCGCAGCGCGCAAGGTCAGGCCCGCCAGGCTGGTTCGCGAAATGGGCAGACATCGAGGCCCGCGCTAGCTTGATCCGCTGGTTTGAGCCGCTGCTTGTACCTGGCTTGCTACAGGTCGAGTCGTACGCGAGAGCGGTGCTCGCGTGGAAACCTGACAGCGCCAGTGCCGAAGCAAACCTCAAGACCCGGCAAGCTCGGCAAACCGTACTAGGCCTCGCTGAACTGCGCGTCGTGATCCTCGGATCGGTGCTGAACCGTGAGGTGGGCGATGCGTCCGTGATGTGTGAGCAGATAGAACACCTTCTGACCGTAGGCAGCCGACCGTCTGTCATGATCCAAATCGTGCCGGATGTACCAGGAGTAGCCGGTGCTCTGGGAGGCGCGTTCGCCATAGCGACCGAAGGGACGGCCGACGTAGCCGCTTACACAGACTCGATCGTCAAGGGCGGCGTGTACACCGATCCAGACCTGATAGCGCGCGCTGTCCGCGTGTTCGATGGCTTGCGCGCGGACGCGCTACCGTGGACACAAACCCAAGATCTTCTAGAAAAAGCAGGTGAAAGATGGACGCTTTGAACTGGCGTAAGGCCAGCTACAGCGCCTCGAATGGTGGTTGCGTCGAAGTTGCCGACAACCACGGTAACCGAGTCATGGTGCGCGACACGCAGGACCGTACCGGCCCGGTACTGCGGTTCAGCTCCATGGCATGGCGGAAGTTCGCCAGCAGGGTAAAGGCAGACGCATCGTTATCTCGGCCAGCTAGGGGCATCCTCGTCCGAGGATGCCCCTTTTTGCTGTCCGTTTGCTGGGGGAGCGATGCGCTGTGCTCCTCGGGGGCCAGCCCGCGACCGGCGGGCTGGCTGCTCAGGTCATCATGACCCGCCCAGCATCTCGCGGCGGCTTCCGCGACCAGGCGCGGACGATCCCGTGGTCCGAGGACACCATCACCAACGTCTGGTCATCGACCAAGACCGTGACGAGCCTGGCCGCGCTGATGCTGGTCGATCGCGGTGAGCTGGACGTCGATGCCCCGGTGGCCAGGTACTGGCCCGAGTTCGCCGCCGAGGGCAAGCAGGATGTCCTGGTCCGCCACCTCATGTCGCACGCTTCCGGAGTGTCCGGGCTGGACCAGCCCGCCGTCGTCGAGGATCTCTACGACTGGCCGAAGTCCACTTCCCGGATGGCCGCCCAGGCTCCGTGGTGGGAGCCGGGAACCGCGTCGGGTTATCACGCGCTCAATATGAACAAGATGGGACCGGGGGTCGTCGGCTCGGACCGGGGCGCCGAGTACGGTCAGGCCATCTACGACGCCGTCACCCGGTAGGCAGCGCGGGTCGCCTCAGGGTGCGGCGGCCCGTCGTGGCTGTCACGGTGACGCCACCAGGAAGGGCTGGCGGAGCCTGGCCGTCGGGCCCGGGTTGATACGCGTCAGTCGCCGCCAGCCGGCGGTGGGCTGCCCGTGATGAGATGAGTGACGCGAAGACGACGGTGGAACTGAGGTAGTGGCCGGTGGCGTAGTCGAAGGCGCCGCCGCAGGTGATCAGGCGGAGGGCGGCATAGGTGGTCGCGCCGTAAATAGTTTTCGCCGGGAACCTGGATTTCGGGTACTGGCGTACGCCGGTGACGCGGAAAATGGCCGTGATCCCGTCGGCGAGCCGCACGTCCACGGTATCCCCCGGGCGCAGGGCACCCAGGCGGAAGAAGACCGCGGGCCCCTGGTAACTGTCGACGTGGCCTTCGATGACCGACGCCCCGACCTGGCCGGGCGTCGCCGAGTACTTGTACCACGCCGCCTCATCGGAACTCGTGACAAGCGACGGGACCTGGATCGTCCCGTCGGAGTTGACCCCAAGGTGCAGCAGTTTCGAGTTCACGCCGATCGCGGGGATGTTGACGGACACGGGCAGTGAGCGCCGCAGCGATAGCCGGGCCGACGACCCGATCGCGCCCGCGGCCGCCAGGGACGGCTGCGGCGCATGGACCTGGGCACCGATCGCGACGCCTACCGTGGCGACGCCGCCCAGGATGAGCAGGGCGCCGGCCATCCCGGCCAGGCGGGCGCGGAGGCTCGGGGACGTCGTGGGCGGGGGAGCGTACCCGCTCTGCGGCCAGGAAACGACCACGCCAAACCCGGCTATACGCCGCCATCTCGCGTCCCCCAACGCGACATCCCCTCCTTGTTCTCCAGCGTGCCCTACTCGCGTAGCCTAATATTTCCATGCTGAACACGCCATTGCCTGTCTGCGCCGTCCATGGACCTTCGCTTTACGGGACGCCGGCGTTTTCTGAGGCCGGGATCGGGAAACGTTTCTGACGCCGGATCCGGAAACAGGGTCGCCACCTGCCGGACCCACGAGGAGGCTCCATGAAGGTACGCATTACCATCGCCGGAACGGTCCTGAGCACGAGGCTGACGGCCGCCGGCTGCGGGGCTTTGACCGTGCTCGCCTCCGTTGCGCTCTCGGCCTGCTCGGCGTCTTCATCATCGTCGACGCCGGCCATCTTCTCACCTTCGGTCACCGGATCGGCGACCGCGAGCGTCAGTGGCACAGCCAGCAGCGGCGTCACGCCCACCGCGAGCACTAGCCCTTCCGCCAGTTCATCGGTGACGGCCACGGCATCTCCCACAGCCACGGCATCTCCCACGGCAACGGTGTCTGCTTCGGTGACGACATCCGCGTCGCCGACCCCATCGGCCAGCTCTTTCCCCACCGCCGCCCCGCCCACTGGCGGCGGAGGCACGGCCGGCGTTCAGGACGTGCTCCTGTTCGGGCTTGGCGGAGGCGCGATCCTGGCCGGCGCCGGGAGCATTGCCTACCGCAGAAAGCTCACCAGGGACCGGTGAGGGATGTGGCCATCAGCTATCAGCAGCTGAGGACCGATACGAAGAGGGCTGACAATTTTCCGGCCGGTTTTCGCCGCCATCAGATCCGGTGGGATCGGCGCCTGCGAAGCTGTCGCGGCTAATTTCGCCGGACTGCTTATGCCGCGGTGGTGAACCGCCGAAATGGTGGTGAGCTCAGGGCTCCAGGAATTCGTGGCTGGTCACTGGCCCGGGCGTGATGACACTATGTCGGGATAAAGGGCAACGGGGCCGGTGGCCTGCCTGGCAGGCCTTGGATCCTCCGGTGATGTCCTTGTCCGCTCAGGGAGGGAAAAGTTCGATGAGCAGCACCGAGCCCGTTCACACCGAGGGCGAGACGCATCCGTGGAAGGTCAACGTTCCTGACCATCCGCTGCGCGCGGACTCCCCGGAGTACGTGGCGGCGCGCAAGCAGATGATTGAGATCGCCGCGCAGGCGCCGGGCCTGATCTACGGGGAGGCCCCGTACCAGGATCATCACGGCGGTGCGCTGTGGATGAAAGACGCCCAGGGCTGGTTCCTGGTCCGCAATCTCGCGGGGATCGAATGGTCAGCCCAGTTTTGCGCGGACCCGGCAAAAGTCGACCTCCTGCGGCAGAACGCCAAGCGGCTTTATGACCTGCTCGCGCCGGAGATCAAGCAGCAGCTCGATCCCGGTGGCCTGCTGGACACGCCCATCCAGGACGCGGCGGGGGTGGCCCGCTGGACCGACTCGATCTTCAACGCTGGCGTCCCGCTCCAGCCCAGCTTCCACACTGGCTCTCTGCCGGGCGGCAGCACAGCGTCCGACAGCACAGCATCGAACGGCACAAGCACAGCATCGGACGGGACCGCCACGCCGGCCGACGGGACCGCCACGCCGGCCGACGGCAGTGCCACGCCGGCCGACGGCAGTGCACCGAGCCCGAGTCCGAGCGGGGGTCCGAGCACGGGCCAGGAACCCGCCGGGGTGCATCACTATCCCACACCGATTGTCGACATTCAGCTCTTCAAATATGACGACTTCCAGCTGTGGGTCACGGACGCCCAGGGCAACCCGGCCGCAGTGGCCCCGGTGGCCCCCCGCGGCAGCGGAAACGCATCTATCCATGTCCTCTACGCCACGCCGGGTTCGCAGCTGGCGCAGCAAAAGCAGGCGGCAGAAAACGTCAACGCCCCGCTGATCCTCGGTCCGGATCACCCGCTCGCACGGCAGGCCTTCACGAACCAGCAGGCCACGGGCGCAGGGAGCGCTGACCCGCCGGGCCACCCCTAGCTGGGATGCCCGCGGGCCGGGACAAGCCCGGAACGGCGCCGTGTCCGGGGCGAGACAGGGGAGTGGCTCAGGCCTTGCGCCATGCTGACCCACCCATCATCATTTTCCCAGACGTCCACCTGGGAACCAGCGACGTCCCGCCTCAGCCAGCCACACCCCGAGGGTCTATGGTGCCTGCCAGCAAGCCGTCAGCGCACGCCGGAGAGCCAGCCGCGACTGCTGGGCCGCCCTCCCGCGGGCCTCGGCGCCGCACGGTCATCACGGCGATCTCGGTGCTTCCGGCCGCCGCGGCGGTTCTTGGAGTGAGCGGCTGTACGTCGCCGGAGGCCAGCTCTGGCGGGCCGGGTCCCGGCGCCCGGGTCCTCCGGTTTTTCACCGCCCATGAGGCGGCGGTGGTCGAGGACGCGACCGCGCGGATAGCTCCGGGTCCGAGGGACGACCCGGCCGAAGCGGGTCATTCCGGTGCGCGCGAAGCCGGGGTGACCGACTACATCGACATGATGCTCGGCGCGCTGGGCGCGCTCAGCGGGAACGAGCCCACCCCGCCGATGATCTTCGCCGGCGGCCCGTGGAGCAACCGCCATGCCGCCGGCACCGATTTCATGGCGTCCTTCCTCACCCTCGACCCGGTCACCCGCATCGCCTGGCGTAAACGCCTCGCGGGCTGGCAGCAGCGGTACAAGCAGGGCATCACGGCCCTGGACAAGCTCGCGGGCGGGGACTTCACCGAGGCCACCCCGGCAGAGCAGGACAAGATCCTGGCCGGGCAGAGCACGTTCACCTCACTGTTGTTCGAGCACACGATCGAGGGCATGTACGGTAACCCCGAGTACGGCGGCAACCGGGGCCGGGTCGGATGGAAGGACATCGGCTTTCCCGGCGACATTCAGCCGCGGGGCTATCCAGGTGACGAGGTCGAGCGTTCTGACGGGCGCGATCCGGTCGATGACACCGGCATCGTGGCCGATGTGCTGAAGCTCCTGGGCGCAGTGTGAGGGGCGCAGTGTGAGGGGCGCCGTGTGATGGGCAGGGCGGTGGTGATCGGCAGCGGCGCGGGCGGCTCTTTCGCCGCGATGGAGCTCGCCCAGGCCGGATGGCAGGTCGTGGTCTTCGAGAAGGGCGCCAACCACTTTTCCAACCTCGGCGGAGAGGGTCCGATCGGCACGGTGTTCGCCAACGACAGCCTGGCCACCCAGGTGCGCAACTTCCCCGGGACCGACCCAGAGGTGTTTCCGCGCACCTGGCGGCCGAACCAGGCCTCGACCGTCCAGTACACCGGCAGCGTCGACGAACTGCCGCAGGTCGTCGGCGGCGGGACCGTGCACTGGGACGCCAAGGTGCCGAGGTTCTGGGACATCGATTTCCAGCAGCTTTCCGCCCTGGGGCCGGTGCCGGGCGCCGACGTGGCCGACTGGCCGTTCAGCTACGCCGAGATCGCGCCCTACTACGACGAGGTGGAGCAGCTGATCGGCGTGCAGGGCGACACACAGGCAATCCCCGGCATCGTGCGGAAGCATGCGCCCCGCACCAAGCAGTACCCGATGCCGCCCGGCCCTCAGCAGCGCTCGTCGAGCGCGGTGGCCGCCGGGGCTACGGCCATTGGCCTGCACCCGTACCCGTTCCCCATGGCGATCAACTCACGGCCCTACAACGACCAGCACGTCTGTAACGACTGCGGATTCTGCAGCGGTTTCGGCTGTCCGGTGGTAGCCAGGCCGGCCGCGCTCATCCCGCTGCGGCGGGCGCTGCGGACCGGGCGGGTCAGGCTGGTCCCGGAGACGATGGTGACCAAGGTCCGCCTCGGGGCCGGGCGGGCCACTGGGGTGAATTGGATCCGGATGACCGAACGAGGCCCGGTAACAGGCACCGAGAACGCCGATATCGTCATAATGGCTGCGTCGGCCATCGAGACGATACGCCTCGCGTTGCTGTCAGAGTTCCCGGACGCCAGCGGCAAACTTGGCCGGAGGCTGATGCTGCACTCGTTCGTCGACGGCACCGCGATCTTCCTTGACGAAAGGATGCACGCTTACCGCGGCCGGACGATCACGCAGTGCGCGGAGGACGCCGCCGACCCCGACTTCCCCGGCGCCCGGGCCTTTGCCAAGGCCCACGGCCTGCCCTACATCCGCGGCGGCCTCATGGAGCTAGGCGGCAGCCAGGACCCGATTAGTGAGGCGCAATCTTACCAGACCCTGCTCGGCTTCGTCCGCTCGGCCAAGCCTTTCGGCACGGACTTCAAGCAGCTCATGCGCTCTTCGATCCTGCGCGACCGGCTGGCCGGCTGCCAGATTATCGGCCACGACCTGCCTTACCTGGACCACACGGTAACCCTCGACCCCACGGTCAGAGACGTCTTCGGGCTGCCCGTGGCCCAGGTCACCTGGAGCTCCGGCCAGCACGAGCAAGCCGCCCAGCAGTTCTGGATACCGCAGCTGAAGAAGATGATGACCAGGGCCGGAGCCGGCTTGGCCCTCGCGGTGCCCGCCACAGACAACAGCGGCGGCCTGCCCACCGGCAACCACGTCATGGGCGGCATGATGATGGGCGCCGACCCCGCCACCAGCGTGACCGACGCCCACGGTCGCGTGCATGGGCTGGACAACGTCTACGTGGCCGATGGCTCGGTCTTCGTCACCTCCGGTGCCCACAACCCGACGAACACGATCATGGCCGTAGCCATGCGCAACATGCGCCATCTGGCCGGGACGCCAGCCTAGGCAGGGCGGTCGTCGAGGTCGTGGACCGCCTCGGGCATCATGCATCCGGAGATCGCCAAGGTCCTAGTCGCGCAGCGTCACGATGAGCTTGTGCACGACACGGCATCAAGCCGGCGCGATCCCGGCCGGGCCGCTCGTCGCGGGTCCTCCCTGGTGATCATCATCTCGGCCTGCCGTTCGGCGTGACGCCGCCAGGACCTAGGCGGGTGAACGCTGCCATGCCGAGGCGATGCCGACGCACCGGGAGGTCCTCGCCCGCCTCCTGCCTGCCTCGATTCTGCACGCGGCAAGTACCGACCCCCTGGGATAGGGTTAGTTCCTCACAAACGGGCTGAGTCCGGTCACGGCCGGTCGGCGGGGGGCGAGATGAACGATGCCTGAGCATCCGGCAACCCTGCGGGACGTAGCCGCCGCGGCGGGTGTCCATCCCGCTACCGCCTCCCGGGCGCTCAACCCGGAAACGCGCCTGCTGGTCAGCGAGAAGACCGCGCAGCGGGTGGCGGCGGCGGCCGTGAAGCTCGACTACCGGCCGAATCCGGTGGCGCGGAGTTTGCGGACCAGGCGCTCGCACACGGTCGGGGTGCTGATTCCCGACCTGACCAACCCGATCTTCCCGCCGATCGTGCGCGGCCTAGAGGACAAGCTGGCGGCGGCCGGTTACGTGGCCCTGCTCGGCAACACCGATGCCGATGGCAGCCGTGAGCGGCTGCTCTTCGAGCAGATGCGGGCGCGCCACGTCGACGGTTTCGTGCTGGCCACCGCGACGCTGCACGACCGGCTGCTCGCCGAGGCGGCGGACGCCGGGCTGCCTGTCGTGCTGATGAACCGGCTCGCGCCTGACTACAGTTTTCCCTCCGTCTCGGTCGACAACGATCAGGGCGCGCGGATGGCGGTCACTCATCTGGCCAAGCTCGGCCATACCCGGATAGCGCACATCGCAGGCCCGCAGGAGGCGTCGACGGGCGTGAGCCGCCTGCGCGGGTTCCGGGCCGGGATGGCGTCACACGGCCTTGAGGTAGACGAGAACCTGATCGCTTACAGCACCAGGTACACGATCGAGGAAGGCACGCGCTGCGGCCGGGAACTACTCGACCGGCCTGGTGATTTCACCGCGGTGGCCGCCGCCAACGACATGCTGGCCATCGGGTGCTACGCGGCGCTCGAGGAAGCCGCCCGCCGGTGCCCCGACGACATTTCCGTGATCGGCTTCAACGACATGCCGTTTGTTGACCGGCTCCGGCCGCCGCTGACCTCGGTGCGCTTTCCGCACTACCAGCTGGGCACCGAGGCCGCCCAGCTGCTGCTCGAGCGGATCAACGGCAGCGACAGGCCAGTGAAGGTCCTCTACCTCGCGCCCGAGCTTATCGTCCGAGGATCCACGGCGGCACCTCCGGCGCCGGCCGGCCGGACCGATCCGCACGACACCGGTGAGGCAGGGCCGCCGGTCCCGCTGCGCCAGGTGTCATCGCCCCGAGCTCGCGGAGAGTCACCGCGGCACCAGCGCTGACGGCAGCGGCCGGCTATTTCTTGCGGGCGAGCGTCAGTCCGTCGCCGATCGGGACCATGACCAGGTCCACGCGGTCGTCGGCCGCGGCATGGTCGTTGAAATCCCTGATCGCGATCACGGTCGGGTTGTCGTTGCCCGCGTCGATAACGCGGCCATGCGAGAACGTGTTGTCAACCATGATCAACCCGCCGGGGCGTACCCGCGGTACGACCTCCCGCCAGTAGCCCAGGTAGCCGTCCTTGTCGGCGTCGATGAACGCGAGGTCGAACAGCTCCTCATCGGGCAGCGAGCGCAGGGTGGCGATGGCCGGGCCGAGCCGCAGCTCTATCCGGTCCGCGAGCCCCGCCTTTTCCCAGTACTTCCTGGCGACCGAGGTCCACTCCGCGTTGATGTCGCAGCACAAAAGACTTCCGCCGTCGGCGAGTCCCCTGGCGATGCAGATCGAGGAGTACCCGGTGAAGGTGCCGATCTCGATAGCGGACGCGGCCCCGGCCACCTGGGTCAGCAGCGTCATGAGCGTGCCCTGCTCAGGCGCGATCGCCAGGCTGGTCTCGTTCGGGAAGAGGTCGGCGGTCTCGTTCGCCAGCTCCCGGAGGACGGCGTCCGGCGGGCTGCTGTGCGCGGTGAGATACGCGTTGAGATGAAGGCTGATCTGCTCGGTGCGCCGCGTCATGGGACAACGCTATAGCTATGTCCTCGGTGCCCGCGAGGTGGCTGAGCTATTAGCTATCTTAACGACCAGATAAGCCGGGTTTTATGGCGGTCCGAACGGCCCGCGGCCCCGCTCAGCCCGTGCTGTGGTCCGTGCTGTGGTCCGTGACGAGCCAGCCCAGCCGGCTGGACATGCTCCGCGCGCAGTTGACGATGGCGTTCACGTGGTCAGAGGCCTCGCCCGCGCGCCACAGCACGGACCACGGGTAGTACGAGGCCGGCTCGGTCAGCGGCCGCCAGATCGTTCCCGGCAGCGCAGAGATGCAGGAGGATGGCACGCAGTACAGGCAGCGTCCCTCGGCGACCAGGCCAGCGGCCGCGCGGATGCTCTCCACGGTGCCCTCGTGCACGGTGGGAGTGAACCCGGCGGCCCGGCACATCTCGACGGTGAACTGGTTGAACTCCGGGGCGCGGGCCTCCTCGGCGAGCAGCAGCGGTTCGCTGGCCAAGATGGCGACAGGTATGGCGTCCAGGTCGGCGAACCGATGGTCGCGGGGGACCAGGACCCCCAGCGGATCGTGGCGGAACAGGTGCGAGGCGATCCGGCGCGGGGCGAGCGCGGCCCGGCCGATTCCGACGTCCAGGCGGCCGTCAGCGAGCTGCTGGTACTGCTCGGGTACGCTGGCTTCCACCTGATGGATGACCAGGCCGGGGTACCGGGCCTGGACCTCGTGCAGGATCTGCGGCATCGAGTCGTAGCTGGAGTCGATGATGCCGACGCGCAGCGTAGGAGAGGCACCTGTCGTGTTGCGGGCGATCGCGGCGGCCCGGTCTACGCGAGCCAGGATCTGGCGGGCCTCGGCCAGGAACACCGCCCCGGCCGGGGTCAAAGAGACATGGTGGGTGCTGCGTTCCAGTAGCCGCACACCCAGCTCACGCTCGAGCCGCTGCACCTGCTGGCTCAGCGCTGACTGCACGATGTGTTCCCGGGCGGCGGCGCGACCGAAATGCAGCTCCTCGGCCAGGGTCACAAAATAACGAAGCTGACGCAGCTCCATACCTGTCACCCCTGCCGCCCAGCCTACGTCGGCACCGTCGCGGGAGGAACAACCAGGCCGTTGCCTTCGGGGGTAATCGGCCCTGGTGATGGACTCTGCTCGAAATGCCTGTTTCCAGTATCGCCACGCCAGGCTTGACTACAGGTGGCGAGCCGGCCATATCCGGCGTTCCAGTAAACGGTGAGGGGCCTTGGCATAATGTCCGGCCAGAGTATAGCCTCGAGCGCAGCGGCAATGAGCCCGAACGGGTCGGCGCCGCGTTGCGAACACCTTGACGGGCTCGTACCGGTCACGCCTCAGTTGGATTACTGCCGGGACTGCCACGCCCACGGGGGCCGCTGGCAATCGCTTAGGGTCTGTATGAGCTGCGGCTGGGTGGCGTGTTCTGATGACTCACCCAACCGGCACGCCAAGGCGCACTACCAGGAAACCGACCACCCGCTCACCCGCGGTCTGGAGCCAGGAACACGGCGGCGATGGTGTTACGTCCATCAGCGGCTGGTCTGAACCGTCGCTCCCCGCCCGTTCAGCACGTCACCTGGCTCACCCCAGGCGATGCCCACCCGTGGGCGATTAGGAGCGATCGTGATAGATCAGGAAGTACGAACCAGGTATGACGGCGCCGAGCCTTTCCCCGGCAGCGTCGGGGTGACGCCGGTGACTCAACGGCGAGTGCAGGTGATCGTGACCGCGCTGATCGTGATCGTTCCGTTCGCCGGCCTGGCCGTCGCGGTGGCCATGTTGTGGGGGCATGGCATCGGGCTCACCGATGTGCTGCTGGCGGTCGGCTTCTACCTGATCACGGGCTTCGGCGTGACGGTTGGCTTCCACCGCCTGCTTACCCACCGCAGCTTCACCGCCTCGCCCTGGCTGCGGATCACGCTGGCGATCGCGGGTTCGATGAGTTTTCAGGGCGACGTGATCGGGTGGGTCGCGACGCACCGGCGTCACCACGCCTTCACCGACTGCCCGGGCGACCCGCACTCGCCGTACAGATACGGCACCGGCGCCGTCAGCCAGCTCCGCGGCCTGTTCGACGCCCATATGGGCTGGCTGTTCCGCGACGATCCGACTCCCGCCGACCGCTACGCACCGGACCTGCTCGCGGACCCCGCCATCAACCGGGTCGCCCGGGCTTTCCCGGTTCTGTCCGCGGTCTCGCTGATCCTGCCGTTCAGCGCGGGCTGGGCGCTCGGCGGGGACCTGCGGGCCGCGTGGACCGCTCTCTTGTGGGCCGGCCTGGTCCGGATGCTGCTGCTTCACCATGTCACCTGGAGCGTGAACTCCCTGTGCCACATGATCGGCGCGCGGCCGCATCCGAACCGCCGTTTCGACCGGTCGACCGACTTGTGGCCACTCGCGCTGATCTCCTTCGGGGAAAGCTGGCACAACGGGCACCACGCCGCGCCGGCCTGCGCCCGGCACGGCAGCCGCCCGCACCAGATCGACCTGTCCGCCAGCCTGATCCGGACCTTCGAGCGCCTCGGCTGGGCTACCGGCGTCCACTGGCCGGCCCCGCCACGCGCCGACGGGCTGCCGCCCGGCCGACTACGGCCCCAGCCACGGCTCCGCCAGTCCGCGCCACCGGCCACCGAACCCGCTAACCGCTGACCATGGATCCCGGTGACCGCCCGAGCACGCGGCCCGAGCTGCGCCGGCCTGCCGGAACCCGGCTGCCTTTTATGCTTCCGCTTCAAGCGAATTGTTGCCAGCGTGCGTTGGCTATCAGCTGCATTCCCGCCAAATAGGCCGTCGAGGCGGGCAATACGGGTCAGGCGCCCGCTCGAAGGAAGATCAACTCACGGACTTATAACGCAACCAACGGAACCAGGTTATAAGCCGAAATAGCGGGACTCCTGGGTCTATGCTGGACCCAGTTCGGTGCGCGTGAGGTACAGGTTGCCTGCGGTTACCCTCAAGTACGTACGGGGAGTATTCGCGCGACTACACACTTGAGGGAAAATCGAGACGAGTATTGCCAACGGGGTGGCACGCGGATGCCGCTGCGGACAATATTGCTTCTGGCACCCGAAGCCACCGGATATTTTCCTGTCCAGCCTCGGGCCGTCGTCATATTAACGGCGTCGGCCCTCCCGCACGCTACGGGAGGGCCGTCTTTATCGCTAGGCACTTCCAAGGGAGGAATGGCCTTTTATGACTCCACGTCGAAGACCAGCCGGTGGGTGCACTCCCGACGATCCGGGCGGAACATGATTCCGCCGGATGATCGGGCGGTGGCGGGCAAATGCGACGCCGATCCGCATTGCGCGCACGCGCCGTGCTTTCAGGTCCAGCTTGAGGCCTCGCGGCCCCGGCAGGCTCACCGGCAGTCGAATGCCTGCGCCTATCACGTGGCCGACGTCATCCAGGCGCAGCGCGCCTGGGCGGCGCAGTGCGGCCTGGCCGACGGGCAGCTGACCATCCTGGCCATCGAGCCGGCCGGCGGCGGCCGCCAACCCGGCGGACCCACAGATCCTGACGGGGCGGCCGCACCCGACCGCCCCGATAGGTCCGACCTGCGTGGTTTCGCTTTCAGTACGCTCCCGCTCACCTCGGCTCACCGCCGCGACACCTAATCCTGCAACGCACTTGCGCGGGTGGCGAAGCATGTACCGAGGCCGGCGGCCGAAAGCGACACGGCGCAGGCCCGGCCCAACGGCTGGAGGCAGTTATGACACTTCCCGCCTACCTCCCAGATCA
>OCZU010001784.1_pt1 | contig 13914 bp, 13 predicted proteins | sample 1539001 | NCBI WGS metagenome assembly OCZU01 (sample SAMEA3539306, study PRJEB22396) | soil metagenome | biome: tundra; feature: field; material: soil | place: USA | collected 2010-05 | depth 0.15 m
AAGCAGCCTAAGTTGGAATTGCTGCCTCCGGTCAAGGCTGCAACCAAGAAAAAGACTGCTGCCGTAGCTCGCAAGAAACCACACGCCTCGGGAAAGACGGCAACGAAAACCCGCAAGCGTGCGTGACCGCCCTCAACCTAGAAAATCACGGAGGAACTTATGAATAAGGATCAGGTAACTGGCAAGATCGATCAGGCAGTGGGCAAAGTGGAGCAGAGCGTCGGAAACAGTGTTGGCAGCAAAAAGCTAGCCAACAAAGGGGTGGTCAATCAAGCCAAAGGCGCGGCGAAGGAAACCTGGGGCGATGCCAAGGACACCGCGAAGCATATCCACGAATCGCACAAGCAGGCCGCTTCCGAGAAGGCCGCCCAAAGGCGGGAGAACGTCAGCCAGTCTGTGGATGACACGAAGGATAAGGCAAAGGTCAAGATTGAGGAATTCAAAGAACGCCACTCCGCGTGACAGTTGCACTCGGCCGCTGCCCCCGTCCGTCGCGGTTTTTGGCGGGCGGGCGGCGGGTGGGCTCGATCATTAAGGTTCGTCCGCAGAGAACAGCCAAAGCCTGCCCTGAGCTTGCCGAAGGGAGTGTCCATCCTACACAATCGAGTCAAAGGCGGCTTACGTGAGTACAACGCATTTGGAGCAGTTGCAGCGGTAGGAGGGTTGGCCGGGCATGGCGGCGTGTCCGCAACCGGGGCAGAGGAACAATTCTCCGTCAGCTTGGGCTTTCATCAGTTTGAACTTCTGATCTTCGACGCAATAAGGGCAGCGAACGGCGCGGGTGCCATCGACCTTGACTCCTTTCACTTTGACGATGAGGGCATAACATTTTTTATGGACGGGAAGGCCGTGGTCGTCGGTAACGGCCGCATCGGGAGTGAGGGGTTTGGAACAGATCACGCAGGTGGGGATTTTGGCGTTCATAGAGATCGACATGCCATAAGGTGATTGACAGAATAGTTCTATAGGTAAGAGATTGATTTGTATGTCGGTTAACGAACGCACGGTTTTTTTTCCTGTAGAAGCCGCCAAGCAAATACGAAATCAAGATCGAAATCATGATCAAGGCCAAGATCAACATCAAGATCAACATCAAGATCAGGATCGAGATCCAAAATCAACATCAACATTAAGGGCGACGGACAAAGCCTGCCCTGAGCTTGCCGAAGGGAGTGTCCGTCCCACACGTGCCTGCGCGGGTGCATTCGCGGTAAATGAGTGGAGGGACCGTTGCGGATGGGTGACGCGGGGCGAGCTATAATCGACCACTTCAGAGGACATGGTTGTGGCTGCTCAAGAAAATAATTCACACACTAACTCTCCCTATGTTGTCGATGCGCGCGTGCGCATTGGACATGTGCATTTGAAAGTTGCCGATTTGCAACGGGCGTTGCGGTTTTACGCGGGAGTGTTGGGGATGGAAGTGATGCAGCGGTATGGGGATGGGGCGGTGTTTTTATCGGCGGGTGGATACCATCATCACATTGCGTTGAATACCTGGGAGAGTCTGGGAGGCCCGCCCCCGCCGGCGGGCACGACGGGGCTATACCATACGGCAATTGTTTATCCGACGCGAGCGGCGCTGGCGACGGCATTGCGGAGAGTGCTGGAGGCGAAAATTCCTCTGCAGGGCGCGGCGGACCATGGCGTGAGTGAGTCGATTTATTTGAACGATCCCGATGAAAACGGAGTTGAGTTGTATTGCGACAAGCCCAAGGAAAAATGGCCTCGGAGTGCAAACGGAAAATTGGAAATGTACACGCGGCGGCTGGACTTGCACGAACTGTTGAGGGAGGCACCAGTGGGAAGCGAATTGGAGAGCGGGCCGCGGGATTTGTAGACGAAGATGTGCGGAGGCGCCAAAGCGGGATTGGGTCTTGGGTCTTGTGCATTAGGAAGGACGAACTGACACCTAAGACCTAACCCCTGTGAACTGAGTCTCTAGAGATCGAGGAAGCGATTGCGGTCTTGAGCGCTGGGCAGAGGGCAAGTGTCGGAGCGGCCGAAGATGCGATAGCGATGGCGGGCGACAGCGTTGTAAGCGGAGTCGAGGAGGAACTTGGGAAGGAGTCGGAGCATGAATGCGGCGGCGTGCCACGGGCCGCGGAGTTGGGCAAGCACGAAGAGAGCGGCGGCGGAGCGGGAGAGCAGGAGTCCGTTTGTGTCTTCGTTTGTGTCTCCGTTTGGACTATGGGAGTCAGGATTGACGACGACATAGACCGTATCCAGATGGCTGGGGTTGAGGTTGTGACGGGCGAGGATGCGGGAGGCAAGGGCGCTTTGCAGCGATGCGAAACGGAAGATGGCATTGCGGTCGCGGCGAATGATGAACTGGACGAAGCGGTTGCAGAGTCCGCAGACGCCGTCGTAGAGGAGGATGGGGTGGGGCATGTTAACAGATCAGCGGCGGATCAAGGTGATGAAGCGCAATCCTGATGTGGAGATTCTGAATTTATCTTGATCTGTTCGCGCAATGCGTGGGCCTCGCGCTGAAGGTCTTTGGCCATGATCCAGTGATTTTCCTGCTGGTCTGTTTCCGGTGTTTGAGAGGCGAGGTTGGTGAGGCGCAGGATTTCGTCTTCGAGAACTTGCAGGCGGGATTGCAGGGCTTCTGTAAACATGGGTCCGAGGCCTACGGTGAAAGTATATCGCTGGTTCCGGGGATTGGGCGGGCTTCGCCCGCCGGACAACCGAAGACGGCTGTCCCCACATAAGCGTTACGATCCCAAGCGGAGCAGTGCGGAGCGGAGGCGCTGGTGGTGTTGGGTGTGGTGGAGGTAGGTCATTTCGTTGGGGGCGGATTTGGCGCGGATGATTTTGATGAGTTGCTGTTTTTCGTCGGGCGTCCAGCGGGAGAGGCCGGTGATTCGCGCGAGGACAAGGGACCAGTTTTCCAGGGATTGCATTTGGGTTTGAGTCCAGAGTCGCGGGTTGATTTTTAGGGCGCGGGCTACGGCGGCGGCGGAGGCTTGACGGATTTTGTGGCTATCGCCGTTGAATTCGCGGGCCATGCGGCGGTTCACGAGCAGGCCGAGAGCGCGGGTAGAGAAGGAATCCCAGGGGCCTGCGGCTAAAGCCGGTTCGGACGTGGCGCCGTTTTCGGCACGCCTGAAGGCGTGCCCTGATACGAATCTTTCGACGCGAGAATTTATCAGGGTCTCAAAACTTGATTTGGAGTAGGGCTCGGCCGACGAGTCAAGTGCATAGAACATGTGGGCTTGGGCGAGGCGTTTGAGGATTCGGGCGGGAGTTTTGTATTGGCGATTGGCCGCGATTTTCTTCTCTTCCCTTTCGCACAACTTCTGAAGATCGGCGCGGCCGGGGCGGAAGCCTAGTTTGCGGTAGAACCAGAAGGCGCCGGAGTCGATGGCTTCGTCGTTGTTCTGGCCGATCTGATAGGGATAAATCGAAATACAATTTGCGGCGGTGAGGGCGCGGAGGCAGCGCAGGGCTTGGGCGTAGATCCAGGCAGTTTCGCCCTGGCGATAGGTATAGAAGGTGTTGAAGCCGACTTCGATCCATTCGCAGAGGCCGATGGCTTCGACGTAGTTGATGGGGACGCCGTTTTTCAAGGTGTAGCCAGCGAGGTAGGCGCGGAGCGGGAGACGGCGGGCGGGCGGGAGTCCCCAGAAATGCATGACGACGCCGCGGCCAAGGTCGGCACGGACGACGGTGCGCGGGTCGCCGAGCGTGGTGCCGTAGAGCTCGCGGTAGCGGACGACCATGACATCGCGGATGGCGTGCATGACGGATTCCCCGGCGGCGACGGGAAGTCTTTCGAATTTGGGCGCGGGCTGGGCGAGTTCGCGGGAAAGAGAAACTTCGCTGCGCTGGATGAGTGGGCCGGTGTGAAAGTAGAAACGGCGGGGACGAGAGAAGTTGCGGGTGCGGGAAAACTTTAAGTTTTCGAGTCTCCAGCTGACGGGAAGACGGAGTGAGTCGTAGAGCTCGGCGCGCTGGCGGGCGGGTATCGAAAGTTGCTCGAAGCGGCGGATGAGCCAGGGGAGCGGGTTCTCGCGGCCACGGGCGGCATCGAGCCAACGAGGCCACGGGATGTTGGCTTCGACATCGGCGTCTTCTTCGAGCAGCGGAACGAAGCGCGGCCAGATTGAGCCGCGGGCGCGCTCGGATGGAGAGTCGTCCCAGTAATCGCTCCAGGCAATGTCGACGTTGCCGGGGATGCGGCGCACGAGCCAGTGAGCGACGTCGAAAGAGAGAGTGTCCTGCATGGTTGTGCCGGCAATGCCGGAAGTGTCGAAGTCGTCGAAGAGAGACAGATCGGCGTTCGCGGCGCGAAGTTTCTCGGTGCGCTGGTGGAAGGTGTTGAGAAGATTTTCGATGCGAGGAATGAGAGATGGCGCGTGGGGAAAGGCGCGCAGGAAAAGCAGGCACTCGTGAAATCGGATGAGTTGGTGAGGATCGTCGAGTTGGAGCTTGGAGAGTTGGGCGAGGAGTTTGGTGACGAGTGAGGCGTGGGCGGAATCGATGCGATTCTTGGCGGTTTCGAGTTGGGTTAGAAGATCGCTGAGATCATGTGAGGTGGGCGGCATGGGCGGCGAGACAGTGTAACGCAAACAGTGCCGAAGAGGGGCGGTGAGAAGAAAATTCGGTGGTGTCGAAAATCTTTATCCCCCTTCGACTGAGCTCAGCGCAGGCTCTTCGCTCCGCCTGAAAAGCGGCTGCGCTCAGGATGACCTCCCTCCTGGAATGGAGGCCGTTTAACTCTAACTGCACCACTACCAGAAATCATCGAGACATGTCGTGTCAGTGTGCCGCCGCGAGCCGTCCAAACGTGGGCTTCATTGCCATGTACTTGGTATTGGTGAGCTGGTGGATTTTGCCGTCGGCATCGAAGGTAAAGAGTTGATATTCTCCGGTCCACATTTCGCAGTGCGGGCGCTCTTCGCCGACAGCTATGAATTGAGTTGAAACTCGATTCAATGACGAAAATGCGATCAAGCTTCCGTCCAGGGACCAGGCGGGGAAGCAATAGTCCTGACGCTTGGAAAAGATCAGGCGATGTTGCTGAGAGCCGTCGGCGGCCATGAGGAACAACGCGGGATGCTCGCCTTCGCGGTCGGAGACGAACAGGATAGATGCGCCGTCGGGAGCCCATGCCGGCGCGGAGTCTTCGCCTTTGTCGTTGGTAAGACGGCGGACGTTCGAGCCATCGGAATTCATGGCGAAGATCTGAAACTTGCCGGCGCGGTTCGAGGCGAATGCGATTTGCTTATCGTCGGGAGACCATGTAGGAGAGAGCGCGTGTTCGGTGAGTTTCTTGAGATTGGAGCCATCGGGGTCCATCACCCAGATGGCGGGATTGCGGCTGGGGTGAGGCAGCGCAAATTGATAGAAGGCAATTTTCTTGCCGTCATGAGACCACATGGGACCACAGGAGTCACCGGTGGAGATACTCGTCAAGCGCTTCTGGCCGGTGCCATCCGCGTTCGCGACGTAAATCTGTGAATATTGGTCGTCTCGTAATGAGCAGAATGCGATCTTGGTGCCGTCTGGTGAGACCGAGGGGTCGTATCCGTTCACGTGAAGATCGGTGATGCCGGTGCCGTCGGGGTTCATAAAGGCGAGCAGGTTCATTATGGCATCGGAGACGGAGTGGAATTGCATAGCGGGATTGTCGACTGAATTAATAGCGACGCCGCCTGAGGGTGTCGAAGCTAGATGGTCGGCGGACAACATCGCCATTGAAGATGAAGTGGTGATAATGGGATCGGGACGCACGAAGACGATCTTCTCCGAAGGCTTCGCGGCGGTTTGCGATAGACAGGCGACCGACACGAACACTACGGAAATCTGCAGCGCAGCTCTGAAGTGGCGCATTTCTCCTCCACGGACGAAAATGTTTTCAAGAGGTGAATTCATCCCGGGGTTCGAATACCGGGAGAAGAGACATTATGCATCTTTATCAATGGAAAGCTTATGAATTTTGGGGTTGCGATTGGCTGACGTGCCAAAGGCTTAACCACAGGGAACACACAGCGATCTTCGAGCAAAGCTCCTGAATACGGTGACTGTCAGATTGATTCACAATTGGGGCGGCGGGGTTAAAGGACTGAACGAACCGATGGGGACAGCGGAGGGCGCGATTGATGATGTAAGCCAGTGCCTGGTGCGGCTAGGACAACACTTTCAGCACAACCGCAGTAATGTCATCGTGCGGGGCTGCGCCATCGGAGAAGGCCAGCAGACGATCAACGACGAAATCCACCGATTCGGTCGCCGATTTGCGGCGGCATTGCGCCCAAACCTCGTTCATCCTGGCGGTGCAGAATTCGACTCCCTGTCGGTTGCACAATTCATGAAGACCATCACTAGCGAACAGGACGCAGTCACCGGGGCCGAGTTGGACGACATGCCGCTCGTAGGTGGCGCCTGGGAACATTCCCGAAGGTAATCCGCCGTCGCCCAGCGGAGAAATAGTTTGGGAGGCCAGCAGGGGCAGTGGCATCCCGGCATTGGAGAAGATGAGTTCTCGGGTGGCAGGATTGAAAAGGGCATACAAGGTCGAGCAAAAGCGGCCAGGAATGGGCCGCTGCACCAGGCGTTCGTTCAAGCGGGTGAGAACGCCCGCGGTATCGGTCCCAGTCTTGTGAATGCCGCGCAGGGTTCCCATGACGAGCGCGCTGTACATGGCTGCCGGCAAGCCCTTGCCGACCACGTCCCCGAGGTAGATGCCGAAGAGACCGTCCGGTAGCCGGAAGAAGTCGGCAAAGTCGCCTCCGATTTCGGAGAATGGTATAGAACGGAAGGCGATCTCGACGGACTCATGGCAGAGGCCCTTGACGGGCACCAGGGAAGACTGAATCAGTTGCGCTTCCCTCGCATATTCGTCGCAAATGCGGCCACACGGAAGATTCTGAGTCACGGACTCCAGTTCCACCGGTAAGGCAACTAGTTCAGACATGCGCGAGTAGGTCCTTAGCGGTTAGATCGGCCAAATGTGTATACCGCTTTAGATCGCTCGGTCGCAGCAGTCTGCGGATGGATACGGTGGCGCGATGGGAACTAGCTGTAACCTTTCTTCTTCCAGACGTTCCAGTCGGAGCGGACGGACTTGAGCATGGCTTCGGCGGCGTGGTGCAGCCACTTCCCTTTTTGCTTATCGATATGGCGAAGAATCGCCTTGCGAGCGGAGGGAGTGCCGAGATGGATGTTGGCGGTCTCCCATCCCATGGCGTGGAGCAGGCGAAGTTCGGTGTTAGGGCTACCCAAAGAAGCGAGTTCGATGCGGGAACAGTCTGGAGCGAGGCGACGAACGATCCAGCGTCCGCGCAACTGGACAAAATGATCGGGACAGCGGACGGCGCGGTTGATGATGGTCTGGTAGAGAATCTCGGCGGGGCCCTGGTCATTTTGCGCCCACCATGCGGAAGATTGGACGAGCGCTTTGGCTTCGCGGGCGATGCGTCCGCCGTGCCAGTCGGCGAGGGCGACGTAGCGGGCATGGCCGAGACTGCCGAGTCCGGCAACGCGATGCACCAGACGATATGGGATGCCGGGAGCGGGCATGAGATGTTCGAGGGCATCGACGGCGCTGACCGGGGCTTCGGTCTTCAGGGTGGGGAGCGCGTCCATTTTCTGCCAGAAACGAACGGGATCGCGGAGTTCACCTCCGGCGATGAGACGCAGCCACTGATGCTGTTCGCCAAGAACGAAGGCGCAGCCTTGTTTCTCCATGCTTTCGCGGTAGCCTTGGAGCATGGTGCCGCAGATGTCTTCGCGTTTGAGGGGAAGGCGTCCGGCCTCGACGGCGAGGTGGGCACTGACGGCCAGGCGGACCAGATCGATGGTGTAGGCCATAGGCCAGGCTTCGTCGAAATCATTGACGCCCCAGATGAGGCGGCCTTCGATGTCACGCCAGGTGCCGAAGTTCTCGACGTGGAGATCGCCGACCGCGAGGACGTGCGGAGCTTTCGCGAGGTCGGGACAGATCTGGGGCCAGAGTTGCGCCCAGCGGTAGTAGGTGGCGCGGAAGAAGGGGAAAAGTTCCGCCTTCATGCGGGCGTGTTTTAGGCGCAAATCGTTCTTGTCGAGGTGAGTGCGCTCGGCCAGCCAAGCTTCGAAGTGGCGGGTGGCTTTGACGACGTTCATGCGGGCAACGATAGCGATGGGGGGAAGGAGAAGTCAAATGGCGGGCTTCGGCTTGTTTAAAAAGGCTTTTCACCACAGAGGCACAGAGTCACAGAGAAAACCTTTTTTTTGGATTTTCCCTGTGACTCTGTGCCTCTGTGGTGAAGGGTAGTTAAGCGCGGTCACGACAAATTGAAGACCGGCGCCAGGCGTGGTATCGACTCCACGATTTTCGATTCCACGACAGGCGCCGGTTCTGAGCTCCAAGGAGGAACGCGGGGGCTCAGTTCTTGAAGAACGCAGCGTTGCGTTCGATAAACGGCTTTTTATCCTCGGGAACGTCGTCCGTTGCCAGAATCGAATCCGAAGTGCAGGCGGGAATGCACGCACCGCAGTCGATGCACTCGGCCGGGTCGACGAAGAGTTGAGTCGCCTCTTCGAACCCGGGCTCATCCTGCTTGGGATGAACGCAGTCGGTGGGGCAAACGTCGACGCAGAGAGAATCCTTGATACAGGAATCGGTGATTACGTAGGCCATGAAGAATATCTCCGATGATGAAGTTTCAGTATTGGGTTGAACTCGATTCTCAGTGTAGAAGCGATACAGGGGCGAATCCGTGATGCTCATCACAGTGGCGTGTGCGCGAAGGCGCGCCAGGCCCGGAATTGGAGCAAGCGGCGAAAAGGAACGATGATGATCACAATCACGCAGAGTGGTGACGGCGATCACGGACATGAGAAATTCGTAATGGCAGAATGCTGACATTGAACTAGGCCTTCTAGTTGAGATCGCCCGGCCCTAACCCACAGAACCCCACAGCGCCGTTACCCCAGACGGCAAGGGCCGGGCGCCTTATAAAAAGATCAAAGAGAGTGGTGGCCCTCCCCCAACCTCCCCTTTCTTTCGTCTGATTCACTCTCGCATTCTGCTTCCGCCGAAGAATCCAATTGAGAAAGTTACGACGTACCAGTCGTCAGCGTGTCGATCCTGACACAGTGTTGTCTGGAAGCGACTTGGTATTGAGAACAGCCTTGCCTAAGTCCTCTGTTTTCAGGTGCGCAAGCTTTGGTTCTCTTCCTGCCGTGTACAACTCGAAATCCGCAGGGAGGCGTTATGCAGATAGCGATTACATTCATGGCGGTGGTGGGGGGAATGATTTTTTCGTTGGCGGTGGCGTTGCTGACGGAGGAACTGATTTTCGGGCAGGTGTTCCGGCTATTCTTTGCCCGGCAGGCGGTGCAGGGGAAGACGGAACAGAAGAGTTGAGGCGGGGACTCAAGGTTGGCAGCGCTGAGTGAGAGCCGGCAGGCTGGAGTTTCGTTGATTACTCTGCAAACTCGCGAACGACGAAGGTTCCTGCAGCGCCGAAATGGACAGTCGGATATGATGCCAACGATTCTCGGACGCGGCGATTGGTGGAATACGCCGGGCTCAAGCGAGGTTGGAAGTGGGAAAAGAAAGAGGATGATGTTTCGCCGCAAACTGCTGGCTGTATTCGCCCTGACCGTGTTTCTATCGGTAGCGGCGGTGGCGTGGCTGGTTTCGGAGGTGACGCGGCGTGCCTTCGTGCGCAGCGACGATGACAGGACGGGGGCACTGGTTACGCAGTTCCGGCGCGAATTCAACCGGGAGGGCGAGGAGGTGGAGCGGCGAGTCGAGGCGATTGCGAAGTCGGAAACGGCGAGCCACATGGCGGTGGCGTTGAATCACGCGCCGGCGGATTCGGGTCCTTATTTTGAGGTGGCGAAAGCGACGGCGGAAAATAGTCGACTCGATTTCCTGGAGTTTGTGGAGAGCGACGGAACGATCATCTCTTCGGCGCAATGGCCGGCGAAGTTTGGATATCCGGAAGGCGCCATTGGCGGCTTTGCCGAAGCGGCCGACCAGGGAGTATTTCTAAGGCAGGAAGAACTGCAGGATGGAACGGAGTTGGGGTTGTTTGCGGTGCGTGCGACGCGGGTGGGAGAGCGGCCGGTGTATGTGATCGGAGGGCGGAGGCTGGATAAAGATTTTCTCGCTGGACTGGATTTGCCGGCGAGAATGCACGCGTTGCTGTACCAGAATCGCGGCGATCATTTTTCCGCGGATTTGCTGATCGATCCTTCGGCGTCATTCGGCGACAAAATTCATTCTCCGGGAAAACTGCAACCTGTGGTGGACGCCGTCCGCGAGTATGGACAGGAAATGACTGCAGTGGTGGCATGGTCTGCGGATCGCGCGGAGGATGAAATGTTTCATGCGATCCCACTGCTGGGGGCGGGTGCCGGCAAGGATCGTCCGCTGCTGGCGATTCTGCTGATTGGCAACTCGCGGCGGCCGTACGTGGAGTTGAAGCGGCACATCCGTTCGGCGGCGTTGCTGGTAGGGGGCGGAGGAATTGTGCTGGCAATTCTTCTAAGCAGTTGGGCGGCGGCGCGGGTGACGCGTCCGGTGGAGCGGCTGGCGCATGCGGCGCAGGAAGTGGCGGCGGGAAATTGGAATGTGCGAGTTGACGTTTCCGGCGGGGACGAACTGGCGCAACTGGCCGAGTCCTTCAATCGAATGACGTCCGAGTTGCTGGGGCAAAAAGAGCGGCTGGTGCAAGCGGAGCGCGTGGCAGCATGGCGCGAGCTGGCGCGGCGACTGGCGCATGAATTGAAGAATCCGCTGTTCCCGCTGCAGCTTACGATGGAGAATTTGGTGCGCGCGCGGCAACAGAATCCGGAGGAGTTCGAGGAAGTATTCCGCGAGAGTTCGAGAACGTTGCTGGCGGAGATTGCGAATCTGAAGGGAATCATTGGGCGGTTCAGCGAATTTTCGAAGATGCCGCAACCGCAGTTGCAGCCAGTGCAGGTGAATGAAGTGATTCGCGGCGTGGTGCAGCTTTTTCAGGCGCAACTGGAGGCGCCGGGGCGTGCGAAGATCAAATGTGAGCTGGAACTGGATGCGCATTTGAAAACGGTGGCGGCGGATGCGGAGTTGTTGCACCGGGCAATTTCGAATGTGGTGCTCAACGCCATGGACGCAATGCCGCAAGGCGGCACGCTGACATTGCGCACGCGGCACGAAAGCGGCAAGGTGCTGATCGAAGTTGCGGATACGGGAGCGGGGATAACGGCGGAGGAGCGCGAGCGAATCTTTACTCCTTATTATACGAGCAAGGCGCAGGGCACTGGCCTAGGGTTAGCCATCGTGCAATCGGTGGTGAGCGATCACGGGGGTAGAGTTCGCGTGCAGGGCGAGCCGGGGCGAGGGACGACGTTTGTGATTGAGCTGCCTGATGCAGGGCGGAACGGATGAAGTGATTACGAGCTTAATTAATTTTCAGATGGAGGATGATTGGCGACAAAAGCACATCTGCTGATTGTGGACGATGAAGCGAACACGCTGGCGTCGCTCGCGCGAGCGTTCCGGCTGGCTGGGCACGAGGCTACAGTGTGCGACAACGCAGGGAAGGCGCTGGAAGTGGCCAAGGCACAGAAGTTCGATTTGATTCTTTCGGATGTGAGGATGCCGGGAAAAGACGGGCTGGCGCTGCTGGAAGAATTGAAGGCGCAGGGAGTGACGGCAGCGGTGGTGATGATGTCAGGGCAGGCGGACATCGAAATGGCGGTGCGGGCGACGCGACTGGGCGCGCTGGATTTTCTGGAGAAGCCGATCTCCACGGAAAAACTTTTGCTGACGGTGGAGAATGCGCTGAAGCTGCAGCGGCTGGAAAGCGAGAACCAGCAACTCAAGCAGCGGCTGGGCAAGCATGAAGTTGTTTGGCAGGGCGCGGCCATGCAGCGCGTGATGGCGCAAGTGGGGCGGGTTGCGGCGAGCGAGACGCGAGTGTGCATCCTGGGAGAAACGGGCACGGGAAAAGAGTTGGTGGCGCGGACGATTCATGAACGCAGCGGGCGCGCCGGCGGAGCGTTTGTGACTTTGAATTGCGCAGCGGTTCCGGCGGAGCTGATTGAATCGGAATTGTTCGGGCACGAGAAAGGATCGTTCACCGGCGCGGCGGGACGGCATATCGGAAAGTTCGAACAGGCGGATCACGGAACACTTTTTCTGGATGAGATTGGAGACATGCCGGTGGCGATGCAGGCCAAGCTGCTGCGCGTGCTCGAAGAGGGAGAAGTGGAGCGCGTGGGCGGCGAGAAGCCGGTGAGCGTAGATGTACGGGTAGTGGTGGCGACGCACCGCGATCTGGAAGCGCGGATGCGGGAAGATAAATTCCGCCAGGATTTGTTTCACCGGATTTATGTTTTTCCGTTGGTGTTGCCACCGCTGCGGGAGCGGCGCGAGGACATTCCGGCACTGGTGGCGCATTTTGCAGCGCAAGTGAGTGCGCAGAATGGATGGAAGCCGGTTCCGTTTTCCGAGGAGGCGATGACGGCGCTGCGATCTCATGCCTGGCCGGGCAATGTGCGCGAGTTGCGCAACATGGTGGAGCGGCTGATGTTGCTGGCGACCGATGGGCAAGTTGATCTTGCGACCGTGGAGATGGCTTTGCCGAAGGGCGGAAGCGTCGCGGCTTCTTCCACATTTTCATCGGGAGCGCTGGCGGAGCGCGTGAGTGCCTTCGAGCGCGAAGTAATTCTAGCGGAGTTGAAGCATAGCCATTCGAATGTGAGTCTGGCGGCGAAGTCGCTAGGGCTGGAGCGAAGTCATCTTTATAAGAAGGCGGAGCAATTGGGAATTGACTTGCGCGCGATGCGGCGGGAGAGCGGTCACGAGTAGCGGGCGCAGATCGTTCCAATCGCCGGCAGAAAGCAAGAGCATAACCACAGAGGACGCAGAGGGGCACAGGGTAATTCGTCGCTTCTAATCAAGGGCCTCGGAAATAGTGACGCCGCGCTTGAGATCGGCGGCGAGAAGTCGATGGAATAAATGTTCGCCAGCTTCGCGGCGCACGGAGAGGCGTCCGGCGCGGTAGGCGCGGGATTTCAGTCCACGCTGCACGTCTTCGCAGATGCCGAGATCTTCTTCCTGCACACGATTGCCAACATTCACTGACTGCTCGTTATATTCCCGGTGCGCCTCGCCGATGTCCGCGAAATAGAAATCGAAGATCACGGTGCAGTGATCGACGTCGACGGGGATGACGAGATTCGTGTCCATGTATCCCTCGTAGCAATTGATCATGAGGTTGGGATGTTGCCAGAAATACCAGGCGCGGTCGCCCTTGCGGGCGGCGCCAGTGGCGGCATCCTCGTCGCAGGCAACCATCGGGCTCGATTGCAGGCAGTAACGGTCCTCGTTCTCGATGGTGTACTGCTTGTAATCGAGAACCGAACTCAAGCCCTTGTGCAGATGTGGCACGTGGTACCCGCCGTCGAGATAGTTATCGACGAAGACCTTCCAGTTGCAATGGATGTTGTAGCTGCGGCGGTCGAAGTAATGCAGTTTGCCGATGCCGAGAGGGGCAACGCGCTTGACGAGGCCGCCAAGAAACTCGGCGAGCGGCGTGGCTTGGTTATCGAGATTGATGAAGACGAAGCACTCCCAGGTTTCGACTCGAATGGGAACCAGACCGTTTTGTGCGCGGTCGAAATTCTCGACGCCTTCGAACTCGGGCATGCCCTTGAGAGAGCCATCGAGGCCGTAGTTCCAGCCGTGATACGGGCAGTGCAACAGAGAGGCCCGGCCGCAGGGTTGAGTTACGATGGCGGCGGCGTGGTGGCGGCAGACATTGTAGAAAGCGCGAAGAGTGCCGTCATTGCCGCGGACGGCGACAATGGGCTCACCGGCGACTGTGGTAGCGATGAATTGCCCGGGCGCGCGCACCTGGTCGGTGCGTGCGACCAGTTGCCAGGTTTTGCGGAATACATTTTCGCGCTCGAGTTCGGCGATACGCGGGT
>OCZU010001786.1_pt1 | contig 13910 bp, 22 predicted proteins | sample 1539001 | NCBI WGS metagenome assembly OCZU01 (sample SAMEA3539306, study PRJEB22396) | soil metagenome | biome: tundra; feature: field; material: soil | place: USA | collected 2010-05 | depth 0.15 m
CAGCAGACGGCCCGGGCCCGTCGCCGGCCAGGCGACTCGGCCCAGGGTGGCCCGGCCGCCACGGATGAGGCGCCACGGGCCGCTGTGGCCGTTGCCGCCGCACCGGCCGCGAGCACCGGCGAGGAGGGCTGAGGCATGCTGATCCCGCGCAGGACAGCGCACCGCAAGCAGCACCGGCCGGATCGGCACGGTAACGCCAAGGGCGGCACCCGGGTGGCCTTCGGCGAGTACGGCATTCAGGCTCTGGAGCGCTCGTACGTGACCAACCGGCAGATCGAGGCGGCCCGTATCGCGATGACGCGGCACATCCGCCGTGGCGGGAAGGTGTGGATCACGATCTACCCTGACCGGCCACTGACCAAGAAGCCGGCCGAGACCCGGATGGGTTCCGGCAAGGGATCACCGGAGTGGTGGGTGGCGAACGTCAAGCCCGGCCGGGTCATGTTCGAGCTCTCCGGGGTGGCCGAGCCGGTCGCCAGGGAAGCCCTGCGCCGCGCCATGCACAAGCTCCCGATGAAGTGCAAGTTCGTGAAGCGTGAAATGGGTGAGGCGTCGTGATGGCCGCGCGCAAGCTTCCGATGCTCCCCCCGGAGCCTCCCGGAAAGGGTGAGGCGTGATGGCTAAGGCACTCGCCGCCTCTGAACTGCGGAACTCCACCGAGGAAGAGCTCGACGGCAAGCTGGCCGAGGCGAAGACGGAACTGTTCAACCTGCGGTTCCAGTCAGCGACCGGACAGTTGGAGAGCCATGGGCGGCTACGCGCCATCCGCAAGGAGATCGCCCGCATCTACACGGTGAAGCGGGAACGCGAGCTCGGCATCGTGACCATCGTGGAGGAGGCGGAAGAGAGTGAGTGACGTGCAGGAGGCAGCCGGGCGCGGCTACCGCAAGGTCCGCGAGGGCTACGTGGTCAGCGACAAAATGGACAAGACGGTCGTGGTTCTTGTCGAGGACCGGGTGAAGCACCCCAAATACGGCAAGGTCATCCGGCGCACCAAGAAGTACCAGGCACACGACGCCGAGAACGCCTGCGGCGTCGGTGACCGGGTGCGGCTGATGGAGACCCGGCCGCTCTCCGCGACCAAGCACTGGCGCGTCGCGGAGATCCTGGAGAAGGCCAAGTAACTACCTCGTGGGGGACCGCCCCCCGCGGGAACCCCCCGGGTCAGGAAGCAGGAGTTGACGTGATCCAGCAGGAGTCGCGGCTTAAAGTCGCCGACAACACCGGTGCCAAGGAGATCTTGTGTATCCGTGTGCTCGGCGGCTCTGGCCGGCGATACGCGGGCATCGGTGATGTCATCGTGGCCACGGTGAAGGACGCTCTTCCCGGTGCCGGGGTGAAGAAGGGCGATGTGGTCAAGGCGGTCGTGGTGCGCACCCGCAAGGAGCGCCGCCGCGTTGACGGTTCCTATATCCGTTTTGACGAGAACGCGGCGGTCCTCATCAGGGATGGCGGAGACCCTCGCGGAACCCGCATCTTCGGGCCGGTTGGCCGGGAACTGCGCGAGAAGCGTTTCATGCGGATCATCTCGCTCGCGCCGGAGGTGTTGTGATGGCGAAGCAGGCTCCGGCGGCCAAGAAGGCAGCCAGCTTGAAGATCAAGAAGGGTGACCACGTGGTGGTCATCGCGGGCAAGGATCGCGGCCGCGAGGGGGCTGTCATCCTGGTCTACCCGGACCGGCAGCGGGTGCTCGTGCACGGCGTCAATATCATCCGGAAAAACAAGAAGGTGGACTACCAGGGCCGTCGCGGTGCCAAGGAGGGCGGCATCACGACCCAGGAAGCGCCGATCCACGTGAGCAATGTCCAGCTGATCGACCCGGAGACCAAGAAGCCGGCCCGTATCGGGTTCCGGTTCGACGAGGACACCAACGCCAAGATCCGGATCTCCCGCCCGGGCGGTAAGGACATCTGATGCCAGCAACCAAGACAGAGCAGGCGCCGGCGCCCGCGGAGCGCGTCCCACCGCGCCTGAAGGAGCGTTACCAGCGTGAGATTGCCCCGGCGCTCCGCGAAGAGTTCAGCTACGCCAACGTCATGCAGATCCCGGGTCTGTCCAAGATCGTGGTCAACATGGGCGTCGGCGAGGCGGCCAGGGATGCCAAGCTGATCGAGGGCGCGGTCAAGGACCTGGCCGTGATCACCGGCCAGAAGCCGGCGGTGGCCCGGGCGAAGAAGTCGATCGCTCAGTTCAAGCTCAGGGAAGGCATGCCGATCGGTGCGCATGTAACCCTCCGCGGCGACCGCATGTGGGAGTTCTGCGACCGGCTGCTCGCGCTCGCGCTCCCGCGGATCCGCGACTTCCGCGGGCTGAGCGACCGGCAGTTCGACGGCCGGGGGAACTACACGTTCGGCCTGAACGAGCAGCTGATGTTCCATGAGATCAACCCGGACCAGGTGGATAGGCAGCGTGGCATGGACGTGACCCTCGTGACCACCGCTAGCACCGACGATGAGGGCCGCTCGCTGCTGCGACGGCTCGGATTCCCGTTCAAGGAGAGCTGAGGAGTGGCGAAGAAGGCGCTGGTCGTCAAAGCGAACCGCACGCCCAAATTCAAGGTGCGCGGATACACGCGTTGCTCGCGCTGCGGGCGGCCCCGGGCGGTGTACCGCCGGTTCGGGCTCTGCCGGATCTGCTTCCGCTCGATGGCCCACCGCGGCGAGCTGCCAGGCATCACCAAGTCCAGCTGGTAGCACCAGCACCTGCAACCTAGCCCGGGCGCGACCTGCGCACGGGCAACGACCGACCTGGGCGCCACCGGCGCCCACCGACCGCGCCGAAGGTCCTGCGGGAAACCACGGCGAGGAGGGCCACCAGGCCATGACGATGACCGACCCGATCGCAGACATGCTGACCCGCCTGCGAAATGCCAACGCGGCATACCACGACACGGTGGGCATGCCCTGTTCCACCATCAAGGTGCACATCGCGGAGATCCTCCAGCAGCAGGGGTACATCGCCGGGTGGAACGTGGAGGACGCCGAGGTGGGCAAGAACCTCGTGGTCTCGCTCAAGTTCGGGCCGACCCGGGAGCGCTCGATCGCCGGGCTCAAACGGGTGTCCAAGCCCGGCCTGCGGGTGTACGCGAAGAAGGACAACCTGCCCCGGGTGCTTGGCGGCCTTGGCATTGCCATCATCTCGACCTCGGGCGGCCTGCTGACCGACCGGCAGGCGAACAGGCGGGGCGTAGGCGGGGAAGTCCTCGCCTACGTCTGGTGAGGAGAGGTCGATGTCACGAATCGGACGGCTTCCGGTGGTTATCCCCGGCGGCGTGGACGTCACCATTAAGGGCCGCGAGGTCACCGTGCAGGGGCCGAAGGGCCGCCTGTCCCTGGAAATCAGTACCCCCATCGAGATCTCTCAAAACGATGGGACTCTGACCGTGACCAGGCCGAACGATGAGGGCGAGGTGCGGGCCCTGCATGGCCTGTCCCGCAGCCTGGTGGCGAACATGGTGACCGGGGTGACCGAGGGGTACCGCAAGACGCTGGAGATCGTTGGTGTCGGCTACCGGGTGCAGGCCCGTGGGACGGATCTGGAGTTCGCCCTCGGCTTCAGCCACCCGGTAAAGGTGTCCCCGCCGGAGGGCATCACGTTCCGCGTCGAGACGCCGACCAGGCTGGTTGTTGAGGGAATCGACAAGCAGCAGGTCGGAGAAGTCGCGGCCAACATACGCAAGCTCCGCAAGCCCGACCCGTACAAGGGCAAGGGCGTGCGGTACTCAGGCGAGCAGGTCCGCCGCAAGGCTGGGAAGGCTGGGAAGTAGGACATGGCTGGCAGCAAGACCACAACCCGCAGCCGCAGCGCCGCGCGCGCCCGGCGGCACCTGCGGGTCCGCAAGAAGGTCGGTGGCAGTTCGGCGCGGCCGCGGCTGACCGTCACCCGGTCCGCCCGGCACACGTTCGCCCAGCTTGTCGACGATGGGGCGGGCGTCACTCTGGCGGCCGCGTCCACCCTGGACGAGTCGATCCGCGGTGCGGACGGCGACAAGACGGCCAAGGCACGGCAGGTCGGCGCGCTGCTCGCGCAGCGGGCGACGGATGCCGGGGTCGCGGCGGTGGTCTTCGACCGGGGCGGTTATGCCTACCACGGCCGTATCGCGGCACTCGCGGACGGCGTGCGGGAAGGCGGCCTGGCGCTATGACCGCTGTGGCCGCTCATATATACGAGAGAAGGACGAACTAATGCCAGCAGCTCCGCGACGCGGCAGTGGTGGCGGGGAACGCCGTGACCGCCGTGACGATCGCCGCGGCGGTGCCGCCGACAAGGGCACCGCTTACCTTGAGCGGGTCGTCACCATCAACCGGGTGGCCAAGGTCGTCCAGGGCGGGCGTCGCTTCAGCTTCACTGCGCTGGTCATCGTGGGCGACGGCAATGGAATGGTCGGCGTCGGCTACGGCAAGGCCAAAGAGGTACCCGCGGCTATCGCCAAGGGCGTGGAAGCGGCCAAGAAGTCGTTCTTCCGGGTACCGCGCATCGCCGGCACGATCCCGCACACCGTCCAGGGTGAGAAGTCGGCGGGCGTCGTGCTGCTGAAGCCGGCCAGTCCCGGCACCGGCGTCATCGCCGGGGGACCGGTGCGCGCCGTGCTGGAGTGTGCGGGCGTCCACGACGTGCTGTCCCGGTCCCTGGGATCGTCGAATCCGATCAATGTGGTGCACGCGACCGTGGCCGCCCTGAAGAGCCTGAAGCGGCCTGAGGAGATCGCGGCGAGGCGCGGGCTGCCGATCGGGGACGTGGCTCCCGCGGCCATGCTGCGTGCCCAAGCGGCGGCGGCCGGCGCCGGGTCCACGAACAGCTGACCGGGAGCAGTCCGATGACACAGTTGAAGGTAACCCAGACCCGGTCCGGAATCGGGGGGACGCACGCGCAGCGGGCGTCCCTGCGTTCGCTGGGGCTGAAGCGGATCGGTGACGTGATCGTCAAGGACGACCGCCCCGAGTACCGCGGCATGATCCAGGTGGTGCGCCACCTGGTCACCGTCGAGGAAGTGGATTGACATGGCAGACGCAGACGGCGAGCAGCGGGCGGCTGACACCGCGGCCAAGCCGCGCACCAGCACCGCGGCCAAGCCGCGCACCAGCACCGCGGCGAAGCCGCGCACCAGCACCGCGGCGAAGTCGCGTACCGGCCCCGCGGCCAAGCCGCGCACTGGCGCGGCAGCCAAGCCACGCACTCGTAGTGCCGCGAAGCCCAGCGCGGCGAAGCCGCGCGCGGGCGGTGAGTCAGAGCCAGGCACTGGCCACGGTGAGCAGGGTCGCGGGCTCATGATCCATCATCTGCGCCCGGCACCCGGGGCGCGCACCGCGAAGACCCGGGTGGGCCGGGGTGAGGCGTCCAAGGGCAAGACCGCGGGCCGCGGGACCAAGGGCACCAAGGCGCGTGGTCAGGTGGCCACGGGCTTCGAGGGTGGCCAGATGCCGCTGCAGCGCCGGGTGCCGAAGCTGAGGGGCTTCTCCAACCTGCGCTTCAAGACCACCTACCAGGTGGTCAACACCGGCAGGCTCGCTGAGCTGTACCCGCAGGGCGGTGATGTGACGCCCGAGGACCTCGTGGCCAAGGGTGCGGTGCGGGCCGGCGACCTGGTCAAGGTGCTGGGCACCGGCGACGCGGATGTCACACTTCGGGTGACTGCGCACGCTTTCTCCGCAGCCGCTCGCGAGAAGATCACTGCGGCCGGCGGGACAGTAACTGAACTGTGATGAATGTGCCCCGTGGCAGTGGCGGTTCCGGTGGTCCGGCCGCCGCTGCGGGGCATCCCGCGTACGTCCGGGGAATGCGTGCTCGCCTGTTACAGTGCAGCGAAAGCGTTACACTGCGGCGAATCCGCCACCGCGGTCACCGGTCGGATCGGCGCGGTACCACGACGTTGACCCATCTACGTGAGGACGGCGCATGCTGACCGCGTTCATACGGGCGTTCCGGACGCCCGACCTGCGCAGGAAGCTGCTGTTCACGCTCGGCATCATCGCCCTTTTCCGGCTCGGCGCAACCATTCCGACGCCGGGAATCTCCGAGAAGGCAGTGAACTACTGCACGGGCCTGGAAAGCAGCAGTGGCAACGCGGGGGTCTTTCAGCTCGTCAACCTGTTCAGCGGCAACGCCCTGCTGAAGTTGTCGATCTTCGCGCTCGGCATCATGCCCTACATCACGGCCAGCATCATCCTGCAGCTTCTCGCGGTGGTCATCCCACGCTTGGAGACGCTGCGCCAGGAGGGCCAGGCCGGCCAGGCGAAGATCACCCAGTACACCAGGTACCTCACCGTGGGCCTGGCCATCCTGCAGTCCACCGGGATCGTGGCGCTGGCCCGCTCCGGGAACCTGCTGGGGTCGACCTGCACCGAGTCGCTGATCCCCAACACGTCCGTCTTCACCATCTCCACGATGGTGATCTGCATGACCGCGGGGACCTGCGTCATCATGTGGCTGGGTGAGCTGATCACCGACCGCGGTGTCGGCAACGGCATGTCGCTGATGATCTTCACCCAGGTTATCGCGGTCATCCCGAGCTACCTGCTCGCCATCTACCGCTCCAGGCACGCATTCACGCTGATCGTCGTGCTCATTGTGGCCATGGCCATCGTCGGCTTCATCGTCTTCATGGAGCAGGCCCAGCGGCGGATCCCGGTCCAGTACGCGAAGCGGATGGTGGGCCGAAAGATGTACGGCGGGACATCAACCTACATACCGCTCAAGGTGAACCAGGCGGGGGTAATCCCGGTCATCTTCGGCTCGTCGCTGCTCTACATTCCCCAGCTCGCGGCCTCGCTGTTCGGGAGCCAGGCCCACCCGCAGGGCTGGGTCACCTTCATCCAGCGTTACTTCATCATGCCGGGCACCAGCAGCACCGCGCCGAGCTTCGCTAACTCGGCCGTGTATGGGGGGTCGTTCTTCCTGCTGATCGTGTTCTTCACCTACTTCTACGTGTCGATCACGTTCAATCCCACCGAGGTCGCCGACAACATGAAGAAGTACGGCGGGTTCATACCGGGCATCCGCCCGGGGCGGCCGACCGCTGAGTACCTGAACTACGTGCTCACCCGGCTGACGGCGCCAGGCTCGTCATACCTGGGCATCGTGGCCCTCATCCCGATGGTCGGGTTCGCGGTGCTCGGGGTAAGCCAGCAGTTCCCGTTCGGAGGGACAAGCCTCCTGATTATGGTCGGGGTAGGACTGGATACGGTGAAGCAGATCGAGAGCCAACTCCAGCAGCGCAACTATGAGGGTTTCCTGCGGTAGTGCGCGTCGTCCTCGTCGGGCCCCCCGGTGCGGGCAAGGGGACACAGGCCCAATTCGTAGCGTCGCACCTGTCCATCCCGAAGATCTCGACAGGTGATATCTTCCGCGACAATGTCAGCCATGGCACTGCGCTCGGCCGCCGCGCGCAGTCGTTCATGGCGCGGGGTGACCTGGTTCCCGACGAGGTGACGATCGCCATGGTCACTGACCGGCTCCAGGATGACGACACGCAGGCGGGATTCCTGCTCGACGGCTTCCCCAGGACCGTGCCGCAGGCCGAGACGCTCAAGAAGCTGCTCTCGTCCTGGGAGACCAGGCTCGACGTGGTCCTGGAACTCGTTGTGGATGACGATGAGGTGGTGCGGCGGCTGTCCGGCCGGCGGACCTGCCGCAGATGCGGCCGAGTCTGGCACGCGCTGTTCGATCCGCCCGCTCACGTCGATGCCTGCGACGACTGCGGTGGCCAGCTATTTCAGCGCGACGACGACCGTGAGCAGACCATCAGGCACCGGCTCGAGGTCTACCAGGTGCAGACCTCCCCGCTGGTCGCCTTCTATGCCGACGAGGGCATTCTCCTTGGCATCGATGCCACCGGCCCGGTGGACGAGATCACCGAGCGGGCGCTCAGTGCTCTGCGCCGGTTTAACCGCTAGACCAGCACTGCGCCGGTTTAACCGCTAGACCAGCCCTGCGGCGCTTCAACCGCCGACCACCGGGCAGGCCATTCCGGGTACCGTTGAAGAGGACGCGGAGGCCAAATGCGGATCAGGCGTGAGCCGGAGATTCAGGTCAAGACAGCCCAGCAGATCGCGCTTATGCGTGCTGCGGGGCTGGTAGTCGCCCGTGCGCTGACCGCAGCAGCCGGAGCGGTGGGGCCGGGGGTATCGACGGCGGACCTGGACGCGGTGGCCGACGAGGAGATCCGGGCCGCGGGCGCTGTTCCCTCGTTCAAGGGCTATCACGGGTTCCCCGCAACGATCTGCGCATCGGTGAATGACGAGATCGTGCATGGCATCCCTAGAGCGGACCGCAAGCTGCGGTCGGGGGACGTAGTCTCGATCGACTGCGGGGCGATCGTCGAGGGCTGGCACGCGGACGCGGCGCTGACCGTGGGAGTGGGAGCGATCTCCGAGGAGCTCACCCGGTTGATAGCAGCGTGCGAGCAGGCCCTGTGGCATGGCCTGGCCCAGGCGCGCGCCGGAGCCAGGCTGAGCGACATCTCCTGCGCGGTCGAGCGCAGCGCCCGTGCTTCGGCCAGCAACAGTGCTTCGGCCAGCAACAGTGCTTCGGCCAGCAACAGTGCTTCGGCCAGCAACAGTGCTTCGGCCAGCAACAGTGCTTCCGGCGGCTACGGCATCGTCGAGGACTACGTCGGTCACGGCATTGGCAGCGAGATGCACATGGATCCGCCGGTTCCCAACCAAGGGATGCCGGGCCGGGGGCCGGTGCTGGCGGAGGGGATGGCCCTGGCGATCGAACCCCTGCTCGTTCTCGGCCGGCCGGACACGGTGCTGCTCGATGACGGCTGGACGGTGGTGAGCGCGGACGGCACCTGGGCCGCGCATTTCGAGCACACGGTGGCTATCACCGCCGACGGGCCCTGGGTACTCACCGCGCCGGATGGCGGGCGCGGCTGGTTTTCCCGGCTGGCTGAGCCGACGGCGGATTCGGCTGGCGGGCTGGCCGACTCAGCGTCACGGCCGCAGGTCTGAGGAGGATTGCCGATGCCGAGCGATCCCAAGATCCGCGCCTCCGACCAGGACCGTGACCGGACTGCGGCTCTGCTGCGCGAGCATCACGCGGCGGGCAGGCTCACCCTCGAGGAGTTCAACGAGCGCCTCGACAAGGTCTATGCCGCCAAGACGGTGGGGGAACTCGACGCCCTGATGGCGGATCTGCCCGCCATCGACCTGTATCAGCTCCCCGACGCCTCCCTGCGCCGGATGCGGGGCGGCGGGGAGCGGGGCGGCGGCGGGGACCCCCGGCTTCCCTGGTTCCGCCCGCCTGGCGCGCTCATGGCCGCCCACGGCAGCTTCTCCCCGGCCTGGCGGGCCGCCTGGAGCAGCTGGCTCTCGATCAGCTCCATCTGCTTCTTCGTCTGGCTCGTGACCGGTGGCAGCCTGGCCAGCCCTTGGTTCCTGTGGATCGTCGGGCCGTGCGGGCTGCTGATGCTCGGGCGCTGGATCACGGGCGTTCCAGGCCACGGTCATGGTCCAGAAGGCAGTAACGCGCCAGGGTTCGACCGCCACCGCGGCGGCGAGCCTGGCCCGGATCCCGGCCGCGATGGTGGCCGGGACCGATACCGCGGCCGCGACCGGAACCGCGGGCGTGGCGGCGGTCGGGACCGGTACCGCGGCCGGGACCATCACGGTGGCCGCGGTCGTGGCCGCGACCATGGCCGCGGCTACCGCGGCGACGCCGACCCCAGCTAACCTCGCCCACCCGGCCGCCCTGGCCACCGGGTCCCGGGTGGCGGATGCGGGCTGGGCCGTGCTGGCGGTGAGTCACGCGGCCGGGACGGCAAGGGTCACGCGGACCGGGGCCGGGTCGGATGGGGTTCTGGTGACTGCTGGACCGGCCGACAGTTCGCCCCGGCTGTCCCTGGGGCTGGTCGTCCCTTGTGGCAAATCAGGTGGCCAAAAGCCGTGATGGCGTGTCGCAGGCAGTGTGACCGGTACGCGCGGGTGCTGACTGGGACTAGGATGGGCTCAGATCATCGTTGTCCTCGAGACCACGGCTCAGCTTTGGCGGATGTCACGGGAATGTTCCGGGCTTCGTCGGAGTTCGCATTGTCGTGCGAGGTCGCGTAGAATCTGCTGCGGCCCGTGAGCTGTTCTGTGCATGGCTTTCGCCGGATGCGCGGGGGCAGTCCTTTTGGGAGGGCCTCACGTATCCGACCAGCACGCACGAGCATGAACCGGGTCGTGGGGGAGTCTCACGAGCGTATACGCACGACAAGCACGGCACGATCAGTAAACAACGCCCTTGCTAGCACGAAGCCACCGGCCGGTGCTAGCGGGCCTGACAGCGAAGCGCGGAGGATATGCCCAAGAAGGACGGCGCCATCGAGATCGAGGGCAAGATTGTCGAGTCACTTCCCAATGCCTTCTTCCGGGTGGAGCTAGACAACGGGCACAAGGTCCTCGCCCACATCAGCGGGAAGATGCGGATGCACTACATCCGCATCCTGCCCGATGACCGGGTCGTCGTGGAACTGAGTCCGTACGACCTGAGTCGCGGCCGGATTGTCTACAGGTACAAGTAACGAGACTGACGGCGCGGGGCACCTAGCGGCCCGGCTCCGGAGGAGGCCACGATGAAGGTTAAGCCGAGTGTGAAGAAGATCTGCAGCAAGTGCCGGGTTATCAGGCGGCATGGCCGGGTTATGGTCATCTGCTCTGACCCGCGGCACAAGCAGCGCCAGGGCTGATGCGCCAGCAGGCCATGGCGTAACCACAGATGGCGTAACAACGCAGCGCACCATAACTGCACAGCGCACCGCATCCCGCGCCGGCCACAAACCGGCGCGGGCCACCCCCGGCAGGAGGCCGGGGCCCTACCCGGGCAGGGGCAGGGGGCGGCGCGCACGACCTCCCGACACGAAGGAGAACTGCCCGCAGATGGCCCGATTGGTTGGTGTTGACCTCCCGCGCGAAAAGCGCCTGGAGGTTGCTCTCACATACGTCTACGGGATCGGCCGCACGCGTGCGCTCGAGACGCTGAAAGCGACGGGCGTGAGCGGCGATACGCGGGTTCACAATCTGGGGGATGACGAACTTGTCCGCCTCCGCGACTGGATCGAAGCTACCTACCAGGTAGAAGGAGACCTGCGCCGCGAGGTGCAGGCCGACATCCGCCGCAAGGTGGAGATCGGGTGCTACCAGGGAATCCGTCACCGGCGCGGGCTGCCAGTGCATGGCCAGCGCACCCAGACGAACGCGCGTACCCGCAAGGGCAGGAAGAAGACAGTGGCCGGCAAGAAGAAGGCCGGCAAGAAGTAGTTCGCGGCTCACCGCGATCCGACGACCTCCAGGAGCAGGGAGCAGATGCCTCCGAAGAGCCGTACCGGCGCCAAGAAGGTGCGCCGCAAAGAACGGAAGAACGTCGCTCATGGGCACGCCCACATCAGGAGCACGTTCAACAACACGATCGTCTCGATCACCGATCCGATCGGCAACGTCATTGCGTGGGCTTCCTCTGGCCAGGTCGGCTTCAAGGGATCGCGCAAATCGACACCGTTCGCCGCGCAGATGGCGGCGGAGGCTGCCGCACGTCGCGCCATGGAGCACGGGATGCGCAAAGTCGACGTCTTCGTCAAGGGCCCTGGCTCTGGGCGGGAGACCGCTATCCGTTCGTTGCAGGCGACCGGCCTTGAGGTGGGATCCATTCAGGACGTCACCCCGGTTCCGCACAATGGCTGCCGCCCGCCGAAGCGGCGCCGGGTCTGAGGAGTAAAGCGACAGATGGCTCGATACACGGGCGCGGACTGCAAGCTCTGCCGCCGCGAGAAGATGAAGCTCTTCCTGAAGGGGTCCAAGTGCGATTCGCCCAAGTGCCCCATCGAGATCCGGCCGTACCCACCGGGTGAGCACGGCAGGAACCGGCCCAAGGAGAGCGAGTACCTGCTTCAGATCAGGGAGAAGCAGAAGGCACGCCGGGTCTACGGAATCCTTGAGCGCCAGTTCCATGGCTACTACGAGGAGGCCACGCGCAAGCGCGGCAAGACCGGCGAGAACCTGCTCCAGATCCTGGAGAGCCGCCTGGACAACGTGGTCTACCGGGCCGGTTTCGCGAAGAGTCGGGACATGGCCCGCCAACTGGTGACGCACGGCCACTTCCTGGTCAATGGGCGGAAGGTGGACATCCCGTCGTACCGGGTCGGGGAGAGCGACATCGTCGACGTTGCACCCAAGTCCGTGGAGATGACACCTTTCGTGGTAGCGCGGGCGGAGGCTGGCGAGCGCCAGTCGCCCGCGTGGATCGAAGTGATCCCGGACAAGATGCGTGTCCTGGTCCACACGCTCCCGGTCCGGGCCCAGATCGATACACAGGTTCAAGAGCAGCTCATCGTCGAGCTGTACTCGAAGTAACACCATGCCGGGGCCGTCCGCCGCAGGGCGGCCCACGGCAGCGGCGGCGGTTTGCCGTCAACAGGAATCGCGACATCAAATAGCGGGTGTCGCGGGAAATAGGGGTAGCAATGCTTATCGCTCAGCGTCCAACTCTCACTGAAGAGCAGGTCGACGAGTTCAGGTCAAGGTTCGTCATCGAGCCTCTGGAGCCGGGATTCGGGTACACGATCGGAAACTCGATCCGGCGTACCCTGCTCTCCTCAATCCCGGGTGCGGCCGTGACCAGCATCAGGATCGAAGGGGTGCTGCACGAGTTCTCCACCGTGGCGGGAGTTGCCGAGGACGTCACCGACATCATCCTTAACCTCAAGGAACTCGTCGTGTCGTCCGAGCAGGACGAGCCCGTGGTGATGTACCTGCGCAAGCAGGGCCCAGGCGAGGTCACCGCAGCGGACATCGCGCCGCCGGCCGGGGTCGAGGTGCACAACCCGGGCATGCATATCGCCACCCTGAACAGCAAGGGCAAGCTGGAGATGGAGCTCACGGTCGAGCGCGGCCGCGGCTACGTATCCGCTGCGCAGAACAAGCAGCCCGGGCAGGAGATCGGCCGGGTGCCCATCGACTCGATCTACTCGCCGGTGATGCGGGTCACCTACAAGGTCGAGGCGACACGTGTCGAGCAGCGGACCGACTTCGACAAGCTCATCCTTGACGTCGAGACCAAGCCGTCGATGCGTCCCAGGGACGCGGTGGCGAGCGCCGGCAAGACCCTCGTCGAGCTCTTCGGCCTGGCCCGGGAACTGAACGTGGACGCGGAGGGCATCGACATCGGCCCGTCGCCCACCGACGCGGCCCTCGCTGCGGACCTGGCCCTGCCGATCGAGGAGCTGAACCTGACCGTCCGGTCGTACAACTGCCTGAAGCGCGAGGGCATCCACTCCGTGGGCGAGCTTGTCGCCCGCAGCGAGCAGGATCTGCTCGACATCCGCAACTTCGGCGCGAAGTCGATCGAGGAAGTCAAGCAGAAGCTGACCGACATGGGGCTCGCGCTCAAAGACTCTCCGCCCGGATTCGACCCGGGAAGCGCGGCGGACAGCTACGGCGCTGACGACGACGAGAGCTACGTCGAGACTGAGCAGTACTGACGGGCTGGATACCTCCCGCCTCAACCTAGGAGAACCTTTCAATGCCCACGCCCACCAAGGGCCATCGGCTGGGTGGCAGCTCGGCTCACCAGCGGCACATCCTGTCTAACCTGGCCACCGCGCTGTTCGAGCACGGCAAGATCACGACTACGGAGGCCAGGGCACGGCGGCTGCGCCCGTACGCCGAGCGCCTGATCACCTTTGCCAAGCGGGGCGACCTGCACGCGCGGCGCCAGGTGCTCACCGTGGTGACCGACAAGGGCGTCGTGCACACGCTATTCACCGAGATCGGGCCACGGTTCGAGACTCGTCAAGGCGGATACACCCGGATCACCAAGATCGGGCCCCGCAAGGGGGACAACGCTCCCTTGGCGGTCATCGAGCTGGTCAGCGAGGAAGCCGACGCGAAGCCGCGTCGGCGCCGCGCACGGCGTGCCCAGCCAGCCAGGACGGC
>OCZU010001787.1_pt1 | contig 13909 bp, 11 predicted proteins | sample 1539001 | NCBI WGS metagenome assembly OCZU01 (sample SAMEA3539306, study PRJEB22396) | soil metagenome | biome: tundra; feature: field; material: soil | place: USA | collected 2010-05 | depth 0.15 m
TAAACTATTGCCAACAGGCAACTTCCGAAAGCGCGGTGTCGAAGACGAGCTTGACGTCGTCAACAGCTTCTCAGAGCGCGGCACCGTGGGGCAGAGTCTCACGGAACCCACCCCCGCCCGCGGCGGCGGTCACCGATTCAGCAGATTTATATCTCCCCGATTTTCAGACTCTTAACCCCGCAACGGGCCGGCAAGCGCTTGACGGCGTGTCAACCTGAAAGTGGGAGCTGCAGATCCCGAATTCGGCCGAAACAGGACCTAACCGTCCTGTTTGCAACAAAGCCGATGGGAGCCGCAGCTCCCTTTTTCTTTCAGGAGGTACTGACGTGAACCAGGAGATCGCTCAATACGTGGACATCGGAGCGCGGATCGGCAGGGGACAGGCGTTCGGCATGATCGCCAACCAGTCCTTAGTCGCACAGGCGGAATGCTTGCGGCAGATCCGGGAATCTGAAGAGTACAAGACCCTCGACCTGACATGGGAGGAGTTCTGCCAACAGTACGCCGGCCTGTCCAAGAGGCATGCGGACGAGCTCATCCACAACCTCAAGGAGTTCGGCGCGGCCTACTTTCGCTTGTCCGAAATCATTCGCGTCTCGCCCGAAACCTATCGCCAGATCGCGGACAAGGTCGAAGGGGAGGAGATTGAAATCGAGGGCGAAATGGTGTTGATCGCTCCGGAAAACGCTCCGCGCATTCGCACGGCCATCCAGCGCTTGCGCAGCCAGTTGCAGGAAGCGAAGAACCGAGAGAGCGTGGAGGTTTTCAGCGTCTCGAGCTTGAACCGGATGATCAACGAGGGCGTCATCGAAATCACGCGCGCCAGCGAATTGTCCATGGACTCGCACGTAAAGGCCAACCTGGCCGGCATCGCCGACTATGCCATCCAGCGTCTCGCGAAAGTACGGGATCGCTTGCGGGCTAGGAACTAGCCGCCTCTCCCACCGCACCTCCGTGCGATGCTGTGGGTATGCAAGGTCTTGGTTCCAACCGCCCCGCGTTGGTGGTGATCGATGTGCAGAAGGCCATCGATCACCCCGGCTGGGCACGCTTCGGCCCGCGCAACCATCCGGCCGCCGAACGGAATATTGCCCAACTCCTGGATGTGTGGCGCCGGTGTGGGCTTCCGATCTACCACGTGCGGCACGATTCGCTGATGCCGGGCTCCACCTACCGGCCGGGACAGGAAGGAAACCAGTTCAAGCCGGAAGTTCAACCCCTCCCCGGCGAAACGGTCATCGTCAAGCACACCAACAGCGCGTTCATCGGCACCGGATTCGAGGCCATGCTCCGGCAGGCGGGTCACATCGTGCTGGTAATGGCGGGCGTGATCACCAACAACTCGGTCGAGGCAACCGTTCGAATGGCCGGGAATCTCGGATTCGAAACCTACCTCGTGGAGGACGCGTGTTTCACGTACCCACGCCCCGATTGGACGGGGCGCGTGCGTTCGGCCGAGGAAGTACATGCCATGTCGCTGGCCAATCTGCACGAGGAGTATTGCACCGTGCTGACTAGCGGCGAAGCGCTCGGGCGGATTCGGGCGTTATTGCCCGGCGGGCCTGGGCCTCCAGAAGTCCGGGTCGATTGAGGCGAACCCATCGGAAACGTAGCTCAAAAGGGGCTCCACCCGAAACAACAGGTGCTCGCGGCTGAGCTCGGAATCCGGCGCCACCTTGGTTCTGGCTTTGGAGCGTGCGTCCGCAAGACCCTCGGCGTAAACCGGCGTTGCCGCCACGCCTTCGTCCAACGTCTTGAGCGAGACGATCGGCGCCAGGAAGATAAACGTGCCGGAGGGCTCGCCCGAAATGACTTCGTAGGCGATATCCGGACGGTCCAGATTGATGCTATCCTGGCTCGCCCGCCTCAACTTTACCAATTCCCCATAGTCGGCTTCGGTCCCCGCCCGGATCCGATAGATCGAAACGTGGAAGTAACGCGCTCTCGGAAACAGCCGGATGGCCTGGTCGGGTCGATAGCTCCAGCCCGGGCGGTAAGTCGCGATCATGGTCCTCGAAGGAGCCAGGACGTCGTCGTGGAACGGATCGGAGGAGTCTTCTGTGGCCCGCAGCGGTGCGACGGCCCTGAACCCCCTGTCCAGGTCTTCCAGGCTGGCAAAAGTCTGGTGGAGTTCGACCAGCCACGTTTCGGGCAGCCCGGTCATAGCCGTGATGCCGACGACATCCACGGCCGCTTTGGCGTCGGCATATGGCCGGATGGCCTTGCCGCCGATCCCCGGTTTGCGGGTCAGTTGAATGATGGGCGGCGGATCGGTCGGTCCCTGGGCCAACGCACCAGCGGCCAGAATCCCCGCGAACAGTAGTGTTCTCATATGGCTCTGCTACTACGGCAGACGTCGGCCGGAGCCGTAGCGTTGATAGTAGAATCGGAGGACATGCGTATTCCGATTCTCGCTCTTTTGGCGCTCGGGTGGGCGCCGCTTCACGCCCAGAACAACGCCGCCCCGAATACGGTGCGCTTGCGTGTGGACGCTACCGACGCGCCCCGCCGGCTGTTCCACGTACAAATGACCATACCCGCGAAGCCTGGCCCCATGACCCTGCTCTACCCCCAATGGATTCCCGGCGAGCATGGCCCCACCGGTCCGATTGTCAATCTGGTGGGGCTGAAAGTGCAGGGCGGCGGGCAAACCATCGCCTGGAAGCGCGACAGCGACAATATGTACGCCTTCCACCTGAATGTGCCGGCGGGCGTCTCGTCCCTTGAGGTGGCCTTCGATTTCATCTCGCCACCGGAGTCGGAGGGCTTCTCATCGGGGAGTTCGGCCACCAGTGAGTTGGCCGTCCTCAACTGGAACCAACTGATCCTCTATCCCCAGGGCGCGCAGGCGGACGACCTGCAGTACCAGGCTACTCTGCGAGTCCCGAATGCCTGGCGATACGGTACCGCGCTGCCCATTCAGCGGGAGTCGGGCAATGTGATCGAGTTTCAGCCGGCGGCGCTCACCACTCTGATCGATTCGCCGGTCTCTACGGGGGCGCACTACAAGACCATCGACCTGGGCAGCGACCACGGAATCCCGCATTACCTGCACCTGGCGGCCGATAGCGACCGGGCGCTCGAAGTCAGTCCGGAGGTGGTGAACCAATACAAGAACCTGGTGGTGGAGGCGGGCGCTTTGTTCGGTTCGCGCCATTACCGCGGCTATCACTTTCTTTTCACCCTCAGCGACCACGTGGCACACTTCGGGCTGGAGCACCACGAGTCCAGCGACGACCGCTACAGCGAGCGCGCCCTGATCGACCCCGAACCGCAGAAAGCCTTCGGATTCCTGCTGCCGCACGAGTTCGTACACTCCTGGAATGGAAAGTACCGTCGCCCGAGCGGCCTGATCTCCGGGGGCCACGATGGCGGTTATGACACGCCCATGAAGGGCGACCTGCTGTGGGTGTACGAAGGACTGACGGAGTACCTCGGCGAAGTGTTGACGCCGCGGAGCGGGCTGTGGAGCGCGGATGACTATCGCGAGTCACTCGCCGGGACCGCCGCCGAACTGGACACTAAGTATGGCCGCACCTGGAGACCACTGGAAGATACCGCCATCGCCGCCCAGATCCTGTACGGGGCCGGCGACGACTATGCGAGCTACCGCCGGGGCGTGGACTATTACCCCGAGGGCACGCTCATCTGGCTCGAAGCCGATGTGTTGATCCGGCAACTCAGCAAGGGCGCCAAATCGATCGACGATTTCTGCCGCGCGTTTCACGGCGGTGCGAGTGGCGCAATCGCGCTGAAGCCCTACAGCTTTGAGGATGTGGTGGCGGGGCTGAACGCGACGCAACCGTACGATTGGACGGGTTTCCTGAATCAACGGCTTCACTCCACGGACGCGCATGCGCCGCTGGCGGGCATTGAACACTCCGGTTGGAAGCTGGTCTATGATGGCGTGCGCTCGGACTTCTGGAAGGCGGTGGAAGAGGATCGCAAGCTGGTGGACTTGAGCTATTCCATCGGGCTAAAAGTCAAACAGGAGGACGGCACCATCACCGACGTAGCGTATGGCGGGGCGGCCCAGAAGGCGGGCGTGCCGCCATCGGTGAAGCTGATTGCCGTAAATAATCGGCAGTTCAACCCAACCGTATTGCGCGAAGCCGTGCAGAAGACCGCGTCCGACACCAGGCCGCTGGAGTTGCTGATCAAGACCGGCGAGTATTACGAAGTGCACCGTGTAGATTATCACGGCGGAGAACGATACCCGCACCTGGTCCGCGATCCGGCAACCCCCGATTTACTGACGGAGATTATCAAGCCGAAGGGGAAGAAGTAGGGGAAGGCCACTCCAAGGCGACTTCCGGTATTTTCATTTTCTTGCAGCAGCCAAATTCAACTATGTCAAGACTGCGCGCGGTAGTGGCACTGGCGGTTCTTTGCATCGATGCTTTCGGGCAGTGCGGGGTGGAGCGCTGGACGGTAAAAACCGGCACCGATACCGATTCCAAACTGGTGAACCTGAACAACGTCACTGCCACCACGATCGCGAACCTGGTGGCTCTGCCGGCGCCTTCAAACAAGCCCGAGACCAACCGCGTGCAGCCCACAGAGACGACGGTATTCGTACTAAGCGCCACTCTGATTGAGTTCAAGCTGGAAGACGATTCCGACTACCACCTCGTGCTCTCGGACTCGGCGGGGAAGACCTTGATCGCCGAGATCCCCTCACCGAACTGCGTGAGCTCCGGCAGTTCGTTCACGCTGGGCATTACAAACGCCCGCTCGGAATTTGACGCCCACCTCAAGCCAGGCACCGACTTCCAAACCGCTAACGTTCCGGTGCTGGTCAAGGGCGTCGGGTTCTTCGATTTTCTGCACGGCCAGACGGGTGTGGCGCCCAACGGGATCGAACTGCACCCCGTACTGGACATCATCTTCAACCCGGTCCCGACGGTCACATCGGTCAACACCGCCGGCGGCTTTCCGGACATCGCGCAGAATGACTGGATCGAGATCAAAGGCACAGGCCTTGCGCCTTCCAACGTGGGACCGAACGGAATGAGCTGGGGAAGCGCACCGGAGTTCGCCTCAGGGAAAATGCCGGCACAACTGGGTAACGTCAGCGTCAAGGTCAACGGGAAGGCCGCGTACGTGGACTACATCGGCGAGACTCAGATCAACGTCCTTACGCCTCTCGACTCCGCTCAGGGGCAGGTGCCGATCGTGGTTACAAACGGAACGAACTCCACCGCGCCGTTTACCGTAAACATGCGTACTGTGGCTCCCTCGTTCCTGCTGTTCGGTGCGAGCAAGTCCGTGGTTGCTACGCACGCAAACGGATCGTTGCTGGGTCCCACGTCGATGTCGGTTCCCGGGTATCCTTTTACGCCCGCGCAACCCGGCGAGACGATTGTTCTTTACGCTGCCGGCTTCGGACTGCCCACAACGGCCTTGGTCGACGGATCTGCGAGCCAGTCCGGCGCGTTACAGACGCTGCCGGTTATCCAGATCGGCGGTGCGTCGGCCACAGTACAGTTCGCGGGAGTTATCAGCCCGGGGTTGTACCAGTTTAATGTGATCGTTCCGCCCACTGCCGGCACGGGCGACAACCCGCTGATAGCCACTTACGGCGGCTTTACCACGTCTACGGGCGCGGTCATCGCGGTCGAGCAGCGCTGAAGCCGGGCTGGCAGGCGGTTGGATCGGTCGCCATTCCATAATCGCAGTGTTCGCTCCCGATTCGGCGGCGGACCTGTTGTGGCGGATTTGGAACGCTTGTCATGCCGGGCTTACGCGGGCGCGCGCCCGGAGTTATACTTCTCCTGGAGCCAGGTTTCAGCTTTAGAGACCTTGATATATAGTTCGCGCGATCCCTGCCGGGGATTCTCGCGGCGGAAGCGGGCGACGGTGTTCGTCCCCAGAGTGGCGGCTGATGACAATTGACGACAGCCAGTTGCGTTGCCGCGCGCTCAGTGCGGAAAGGAATACAGAAGATGCCGGAGACAGTGGAAATTGCCCAGGCGACGCGTCGAACGTTTCTGGGGGCGGCCGCCTTGACGGCTGCGTCTTACCAAAGGGTGCTCGGCGCCAACGATCGCATCGGCGTCGGATTCATCGGTTTCGGCCTGATCGGGAAGCAGCACGTCGCGGATTTCAAGAAATTCAACGACGTCGATATCGTGGGCGTCTGCGACACCTACAAACCGCGCGTGGAGGAAGCGATCCAGTACATCGGGAATCCCAACACGAAGGGCTACGCCGATTTTCGGCGGATGTACGAGAACAAGGACATCCAGGGAGTAGTCGTGGCCACGCCGGACCACTGGCACGCGCTCCTCACCATCATGGCCTGCGCGGCGGGCAAGGACGTCTATGTCGAGAAGCCGATGACCGTGTTCATCGACGAAGGTAAGTGGATGGTCGCGGCCGCCCGCCAGCACCAACGCATCGTCGTGGTGGGAACCCAGCGGCGTCACGGCAAGGGGGTCGCCGCGGCCAAGAAGGTGGTCGAGAGCGGAGCCCTGGGGAAGATCCATTCCGTTCGCATGTCCGCCTTCCGCAACATCTACCCGGGCTTCGGCAAGACTCCGGTCTCCGACCCGCCTCCCGGGTTCGACTACGATATGTGGCTGGGGCCGGCCCCCAAACGGCCGTATCAGGCGCACCGCGGCATTTACCACTTTCGCTGGTTCTGGGACTATTCGGGTGGCCAGATGACCAACCTGGGAGCCCACATCATCGACCAGGTCCTTTGGCTCATGAACGTGAAGGGCCCGTCATTGGTCATGTCTACCGGCGGCCGGTTCGCGCTCGAAGACGACGGCGAGACGCCCGACGTCCAGGACGCATCGTGGGTGTTCCCCGGCTTCACCATGAACTGCGCTATCCGGGAAGCCAACGCGTCGCGCGGCGACCCGGGCCAAGTCTATCTCGGCACCAAAGGCACCATGACCATGACAGGCGGCTACACCGTGGCTTCGGAAATGAACGGCGACCCGGTCAACGACATTCCGCGCTTCATGGGCCATCCTGCAGGCGGTCCGGTCTATTCGGACACCAAAAGGACGCCGTGGATCGAGGCGTCCAGCGGCGGGGTCCAGTCGGACCCACGCTACGGCACCGGCGGCGAAGACACCATGGCCATGAACGAGCGCGATTGGCTGGACTCGATGCGGAGCCGCAAACGCCCGTTGTGCGAGGTGGAGGACGGTCATCGAGTCGCCACCGCCTGTAACCTGGCCAACATGTCTCTCCGGCTCGGCCGTTCGATTCGTTGGGACCCCGAGAAGCAGCAGGTGATCGGCGACAAAGAGGCCGCCGCGGCGTGTGTCCGCCCCTACCGGGCGCCCTGGGACGGCGTGCTCAGAAGCATCGTGAAGGTGTAACGAACGTGGAGCGGCACCCTTGAAAACACCCGTCGAAATGCCAAAGATCGGGGGGCGAACGGTGCTGGTGCCTGTTTTCATCCCGATCGTTGCGCGGTCCGCCGCCTGGGGGAACACTCGTGCTGCCTCCACTTGACACCGGCACGGGCCGTTGGCCTACAATTCAACGGTGGCCTCTCGCCGGACTGAATCCGCATCGACGGCCAAGGAGGTGAAAACAGATGTCCTTACGCATCAACGACGAAGCACCGAATTTTACCGCTCAAACAACGCAAGGCGAGATTGACTTTCACAAATGGATTGGCGATGGGTGGGCGATCCTGTTTTCGCATCCGAAAGACTTTACTCCTGTTTGTACAACGGAACTGGGGTATATGGCCAAACTCGAACCTGACTTCGCCGCCCGCAACTGTAAGGTCATCGGCCTGAGCGTCGATCCCGTGAGCAGTCATGGCAAGTGGGCCGCGGACATCGAAGAAACTCAGGGCTACAGGGTTACCTATCCGATGATCGGCGACCCGGATCTTAAGGTAGCCAAACTTTACAGCATGCTGCCGGCCGACGCCGGCGATACGTCCGAAGGCCGCACCGCCGCCAACAATGCCACCGTGCGCACCGTCTTCATCATCGGTCCGGATAAGAGGATCAAGCTGATGCTCGCGTATCCGATGACCACCGGGCGCAACTTCGATGAGATTCTTCGCGTTCTGGATTCGATGCAGCTTACCGCCAAACACAAGGTGGCGACGCCTGTGAATTGGAAGAAGGGCGAGGACGTCATCATCGTTCCCGCGGTGTCGGACGACGAAGCCAAGCAGAAATATCCTGGCGGCTGGAAGACGCTGAAGCCCTACCTCCGCGTCGTCGCCGAACCCAAGTAGCTTCCAATCGCCGGTAGCCGCGCGGATTTACGATCATAGGCTCATGCCGGATAGGGGATGAATGGCCGGCCCTCGGAAGTTCGCGAGGTACTGCGTCACGAGGCAGCGGCCTGCTGCTCGGTCTCGGCGCTTGACGTCCCGACCTTCGCGGGCCACCGGCCTGCTACGCGCGGGCCGGCCGGCTACAGTTTGATCAGGTCCCACGGCTTGCGTAGCGTGCGGGTGAGCAGGAGCGAGGCGTCCGGTGCGCCGATGAACTCTTCCTTTCGTTCATCCCAGTGCAGCTTCTTACCCGTCTTCATCGCGATGTTGCCGAGGAGCGCCATCGAAGTCGAGCGGTGTCCGATCTCGATATCGGCATTCGGCGGCTTGCGCGACCGGACGCTTTCCACGAAGTCGCTGGCGTGAGCCTTGGTGGGCTCCTCGACGTTCTCCCACATCCGCTTTACCGAGGGCGCCCGCTTGCGCGGCGCGAGAGCCTCAGCCGCTCCAGCGCCTCTCCCGGACCTCTCCGGTTCCGGGTACATCTCCCAGCCGATGCGTTCGGCGAAAATTGTGGCCTCGGTACCGTAGAACGCGATGCCGTTCGGCTGGTCCCACTCACCGCGCGAGTTGTAGTACCGCTGGCCGGGCGTGCGGCCACCCATGCCGTAACCGTTGAGGTTCGAGCCCTCATAGGTGGCGATGAAGCCGTCGTATTCGTAGGTAACCGTCAGGAAGTCCGGCGTTTCGCGGGCGTCATCCAGCACCAACTTGCCGCCTGAGGCGGAGATCGTGCGCGGCGCCGTGACACCCATGATTTGCTGCATGGTGTCCAGGCGGTGGTTGCCGAAGTCCGTGATGTAGCCGCCGGAGTAGTCCCAGAAATACCGGAAGCTTCCGAGGAAACGAGCCGGGTTGAACGGGACCTTGCGGGAAGGGCCGAGATACATGTCCCAATCGAGGCCGGCCGGCGGATCCTGATCCGGCTTGCGGCCGATGCCGTTCGGCCATTGGTTCATGTAGTTCCACACGCGGACGAACTTCACCGGGCCGATATCGCCCCGCTGGATAATTTCGGCGATGGTCCGGAAGTGCGGCGCCGAGCGGTGCTGCGTCCCCACCTGCACGATGCGGTTGTACTTCCGCGCGGCGTTGACCATGGCGCGCCCCTCGCGGACGGTCAGCGACGTGGGCTTTTCCACGTAAACGTCCTTGCCCGCCTGGCAGGCGAGCACGGTGGCGATGGCGTGCCAGTGGTCGGGCGTGGCGATATGCACCGCGTCGACATCCTTCAAGTCGAGCAGATGGCGGAAGTCCTGGAATACTTGGGCATCGGGGCCGGCCCATTGGCGCGCGGCCTCGCCGTTGGTTTGGTAGACGTCGGCAACGGCGGTGTAAGCAACGTTGGGCGATTCGCGAATGAAGCGGGCCACAAAGCGCCCGCGGCCGCCGCAGCCAATCAGGCCGACGTTGAGACGGTCATTGGCTCCGCGGACCCGCGACGCCGATAGCGCGGTCATCGCCAGTCCCGATGCTTTCAGAAGATTACGACGAAGCATGGCCGCATTCTAACTACAAGCATTGGGGATGTATAGGGGCCTTCAATCCGCAGCCTCCGCTACCTGCGCGCCTGCACTGTGAATCCGCGCCCTTCCGCCAAAGAATACGGCCACCGGGAGCATGATCGCGAACGCCATGATCGCCGAGCTCAACCAGAAGCCGCTCCAGTTGCGGGTTACCACCGATCCGCTCTTGGTGGTGAAGTAGTCCACCGCGACACCCGAGAGATTCGAGCCGATAAACATTCCTGCGCCGTAAGTCACGAAGGTCAAGAATCCCTGCGCCGTGACGCGCAGATGCGCCGGAGCTTCCTGGTCCGCGTACAACTGACCCGTCATGAAAAAGAAGTCGTAGCAAATGCCGTGCAGCAGGATGGCCGCATAGAACATCCACATGCCGGCTCCCGCGTTGCCATGCGCCAGTAGTCCGTAGCGGAGGGACCACGAAAGCAGACCGATCAAGAAGATGGTCTTCACGGTGACGCGGCGGAATATCAGCGGCATCAGCAGCATCGCGCCGACCTCGGACGCTTGCCCCAACGTCATTTTGCCGGCCGCATTCTGCACCCCCACCTCGTTCAAATACGCATTCGTGAACGAGAAGTAGAACGTCAGCGGAATGCAGGCCAGAATTGAGGCCAATATGAAGACCAGATAGGAGCGGCGCTTCAACATCACCAGGGCGTCCAGGCCCAGCACGCTCCGCACCGTGACCGGCTGGCCTTTGCCAAGCGCGGGCGTGTGCGGCAGGCACAGGCAGAACACGCTCATTGCCACCGATGCGCCGGCGGCCAGCAGGAACGGCGTGGACGAGGCTTCCACACCCATCCACCCCACGGTTTGACCGATCGCGATCCAGCCGATGGTGCCGAGGACGCGGATCAGCGGGAATTCGACGCCGGCATCCTTCATCTGCCGCAAGGCCAGTGAGTTCGTGAGTGCGATGGTGGGGAAGTAGCACAGACAGTATGCCAGCATCAAGCCATATACGGTGCCGAAGGAAGTGACCTGTGTCACCAGGTACAGAAGGACCGCGCCGGCCAGATGCAGGACCGCGAGCACGCGCTCGGTGGCGAAGAACCGGTCCGCAATCATGCCGACGAAGAAGGGCGAGATCATGGAGGCCAGCGCGGTGGTGCCAAAGATCGCCCCGGTCTGGGTGCCCGAGAATTTGAGCGTGGCCGTGAGATAGGTGCCGATGGTCACGTACCAGGCGCCCCAGATCGCATAGTTGAGAAACATCATCAGGCCGAGCCGCACTTTGACGGAGGGAGGCATACGTTGCAGTGTAGCAGCGTAGGGCAGGTCCTCGACCTGCCCGGCACAAGAGCCGCCGAAGAAATTCGCCATCTTCGATCCGGATGATCCACCTTTGTTCTACAATATTGAGAATATGAAACCCCGTAACAAGAAAGCCGCGCCCGGCCCGTTGGAGGGAACCTGGCACGTGGTGGCACTCGAAGTGGATGGGCAGCCGATGCCGGCGGGAATGCTGGGCACCGCCCGCATCGTGGTGAAGGGCGATCGCTTCCAGTCGCTCGGAATGGGCGCGGTCTATGAAGGGACACTGAAACTCGACACGGCCGCGAATCCGAAGACCTTCGACCTGACCTTTACGGCAGGGCCGGAGAAGGGCAATACCGCTCTGGCGATTTACGAAATCGAGGGCGACGATTGGAAGCTCTGTCTCACCACGCGTGGCGGGGACCGGCCCAAGCGGTTCGCGACGGAGCCGGGCACGGGGCACGCGCTCGAGACGCTGAAGCGGGGGAAGCCGGTGGCGGCGCCCGCCGCAGTGATCGAGACGCCTCCCGCCGAAGTGCCGGTAGACTCCGGTCCGGCGACCGAACTGGAAGGCGAGTGGTCGATGGTGTCGGGTTTCATGGACGGACATCCGATCGAGGCCTCGATGGTGAAGTACGGGAAGCGTGTCACGCGGGGAAACCAAACCACGGTGCAATTTGGGGGGCAGGTATTCATCAAGGCGACCTTCACGCTCGACCCGGGGAAGTCGCCGCGTGAGATCGACTTCGTTCATACGCAGGGGATGCACCAGGGGAAAACGCAGCTTGGGATTTACGAGTGCGATGGAAAGACGTTGAGGCTGAGCTCGTCGACTCCGGGCCAACCGCGGCCCGCGGACTTTGAACCCAGGAAAGGCGATGGGAAGACGGTAGCCGAGTGGAAGTTTGAGAAGAAGTGAAGGGGGCGGGCGTGGATGTCCGTGGCGCACGCGAGGGGCGGCGTATGATACTGATGGATGGTGCCTCTCACAACAGATGACCGGCAGTTCTTGAAGTTCGTGTATCGGCAACTGGAGGACCGGCCCCTCGATCCTGGCGATCCCCGCTATCAGCCTCCGTATGACCATCCGGGGTGCGAGGATCCCATTCTGTTGGTACAGAACGATATCGAGTATGCCGATTCCCAGAGCATAAACCTCTTTTCCGGCTTTTCAGGGTCGGGGAAGACAACCGAGCTCTTAAGGCTACGTCAACGCTTGACCGACGCCGGTTACGTAGTCTTATACGCCGATGCGCTAAAGTACATCAATCCAGCCGCTCCCATCGAGATCTCGGACCTACTGATTGTACTGGCTGGAGCCTTTAGCGATGCCATTGAGGAGGAGCACCAAATCCGTCTGAAGGGTGAGACCTATTGGGATCGATTTCATAACTGGCTGGCGACGACCGACGTCAATCTGAAAGAGATTGGCCTGAAAACCGGAGCCGACATCAAACTGGAATTGCGAACCACGCCCTCCTTCCGGCAAAAACTGGTCGAGACGCTAGGCGGACGGATCGGCGAACTGCACAAAGACGTTACCAGTTTCTTCGACGATGGGTTCAAAGCCCTCCGTGAAAAAGTAGGCGCCGATGCGAAAGTTGTTTTCCTCTTCGACTCCCTCGAACAAATTCGAGGATCGCTGTCGGACGAAGAAAAGGTAACGCACAGCGTCGAAGTACTTTTTTCCAATAACCTGAGGCTCTTGGAGATTCCGAATCTGCACGTAGTGTATACCGTGCCGCCTTGGCTCAAGTTCGTGCTTCCCGGCGTCCGCATACATTTGCTTCCGTGCTTGCGGACCTGGAGCAACAATGCCGAACGCTCGGTCTTTGAGTTGGGCCGGAACGCGCTCAGGTCTCTGATCGGCCGACGGTTCACTCCGGATGGGATGACGCGGTTTTTCGGACCGGAGCCTTTCTCGCGGGCCGATCGCATGATCCAGCTATCGGGAGGCCATTTCCGGGACCTTCTGCGCTTATTGCACGAAACAGTGCTCAGGGCGACGGATTTGCCAGTTTCGGATGATGCGATGGAGAGAGCCATCGTGGCGGTGCGCAGTAGTTTTCTTCCCGTATCGCTGGACGATGCTAGGTGGCTGGCGGAAATTGAGCGCGCGAGGTCCACTCTGCTCCAGACGCGACAACCGGCGGAGATCGGCCGCTTAACCCGCTTTCTCGATACCCATATGGTGTTGTATCTTCGCAGCGGCGAAGAATGGTACGATGTGCACCCGCTGGTCCGCGACGAAGTTCAGAACATCGCGAAGTCGAGCCGTGCGACGCCGACAGAATAACCGACATGCCCCAACCAAATTCAACCTTTCTGGAATCGCTGGCAAGCCGCTACAACCCGGTGAATTCACCTGATTGGCAGCCGCTGATCCAGCACTTTGAACTCGGGCAGGGATTCGCGTTTATCGTGCTGCTGGTGCCGAACGATGACTGGGCGGAAGTGTGCCGGGAGGCGTTAGATTCCTTTCTCCGGGCGCGTGGCGAGCACATCATGCAGATCCCCATCTCCGCGCCTTCGGATCTTCAAAATCTCGCTGGAACTCTCCTCGATATGCGGGCGGAGAGCGGTGCCGGGGCCATTTGGGTAGCACGTGCGGTGCCCGAAGCGTTACCGGATTACCAAGTGTGGTTCAAGGCTTGGCGTCAGGGCTTGGCGTGGCTGAACCAACACCGCAATCCCCTTCGCAGGCAGTTCGAGATTCCGGTAATCTTCGTCGGCGCACCCTGGTTGCAGGTAGTGCTTCGGGAGAATGCACCGGACCTCTGGTCGGTGCGGACGCTGGTGGTGCGGGTCAAGCCCGACGCCACGGAGGCTGGTTTCGAGAGACGGATTCCTTCGCTGGATCATGCTG
>OCZU010001788.1_pt1 | contig 13905 bp, 11 predicted proteins | sample 1539001 | NCBI WGS metagenome assembly OCZU01 (sample SAMEA3539306, study PRJEB22396) | soil metagenome | biome: tundra; feature: field; material: soil | place: USA | collected 2010-05 | depth 0.15 m
CCGATCTATGATACGGCGACAACATCGCCTACGGCCGACCCGACGCGACTGCGGAGGAGATCATCGAAGCCGCGAAGATGGCCAACGCACACGAGTTCATCTCCCAGATGCCGCACGGCTACGATTCGTTGGTCGGCGAGCGCGGCCTCACGCTTTCGGGCGGCCAGCGGCAGCGCATCGGCATCGCGCGCGCGGTCGTGCGCAACTCGCCGATCCTCATCCTCGACGAGCCGACCGCCGCGCTTGACACCGAGTCGGAGAGGGTCGTGATGGAAGCGCTCGAACGGCTGATGAAAGGCCGCACCGTCATCACCATTGCGCATCGCCTGAGCACCATCCGCGATGCCGATCAAATCGTCGTGCTCAAAGGCGGTATGGTCGCCGAGCAGGGCACCCACGACGCGCTCATTGCCCGCAACGAAATCTACGCCGAGCTTTACCGCATCCAGGCGGGGGCCCCGCCCGCCCCCGAGGCGCCTGACGGCGCCAGCGGTCCTGGCAAGGCTGCCGACCCGCAACTGAAGGCCAGCTCATAGTTCAAAAAAACCGTTCACAACCTTAAAACTCTATGTCAGACCGCTCCCTGATCGTTCTCCCCGACGAATCCGCGAAGCCCTTCCTCGCCGCGATTAACGGCGCGAAACAATCGCTCCAGATCAAAATGTTCGTCTTTTCCGATCCGGGCCTGCTCCAGGCCGTCGCCGACGCGCACAAGCGCGGGGTGAAAGTCCGGGTGATGCTCAATGCCGCCCGCCGTGATGGCGAGGATGACAACAAGGAATCCCGCAAGGCCCTCGAACACGCGGGCATCGAGGTGAAGGACAGCAACCCCGACTTCGGCATCACCCACGAGAAATCCATGGTGGTGGATGAAGCGATCGCGTTCGTGAAGTCGCTCAACTGGGCGACGAAGAACCTGACCGAAACCCGCGATTACGCCATCAGCACGACGCATCCTCACGGGGTCAAAGAAGTCATCGCGTGCTTCGACGCCGACTGGCACCGGCAGAAATTCACGCCCGGCCTGAGCGCGCACATGATCTGGTGCCCGGTCAACGGGCGGGAACGCATCGCCCGGTTCATTGATGAGGCGAAGCACACCCTCTTTGTCCAGAACGAGCGTTACCAGGACTCAGTCATCATTGAACGACTCGTGCGCGCGGCAACTCGCGGAGTGAAAATCCACGTCATGGCCCGACCGCCCCATGCGCTCAAGAAGGAGAAGATCATCGAGGGCGTTGGCGGCATGCGCATCATGGACGACGTGGGCATCAAAATTCACAAGCTCAAGCACCTGAAACTGCACGGCAAGATGCTGCTGGCGGACGGCCTGCGCGCCATCGTGGGTTCGATCAATCTCGCCCCCGGCAGCTTCGACGACCGCCGCGAACTGGCCATCGAAGTGCATGATGACGACATCGTGGAACGCCTGCACAAAGTCGCCAAACACGATTGGACAAACTCCCACGCGCTCGACCTCACCGACGAGGGATTGTTCACCGATCTCGAGGAGCATGGCGGCGGCGCGGAGAAGCTTGTATTGCGAATGGACGACAAGCACGAGAAGAAGCATCACAAGAAGAAGTGAGCTTCCTCGAAGGCATTTTGTGGCCGGCAATCAAGCATGGCATGAAGGTTGGAGTGCTTCAGCGGAGGAGTCTCAAGTTATCGGCTGGGGTGAACACCCCATAGCGAACGACCCGTTCCATCGCCGAGTGTGGGTCCACTGACAAAGTCGCACGCGACAACAAACTTAAAAGACAAAATCAGTTGAATAATTGTGTGGCAAAAGTACTGGGCAAAGATTTGGGGACAACGAACTCCTGCATACCGGTCATTGAAGTCGTCGAGCCCGCCGTGCTGGTCCCGGTTGGGCCGGTGATAGGTGTAACTTGACGAACGGTTAATCTTCACGCGATGTCTCTAATACCCAACAACGATGTTATTCGCGGCGCGTTTGTGGCCTTCCATGATGGCGGTTGCCGGCTACGGGTGTTCAAAATTCTTCGCCGAAGAGAATTGCAAGACCATCGGCGGCCGCTGTGTCAAAGTGTAATCATGAAGCCCGAGTGCTTAAAATCTTCGTCCCTGTTGCGACCTTGGCCGGTGCCGTTCTCATTTTCAGCCAGATGGGTACCAGTGCCGCAACTTATTTCCGCCTCAGCCGAATCCATGCAGAAACAACCGGCGCTGATTCTTGCGAATGTTCACAACACAAAATCCATGACGACCGCCTCGATGTTAAACTGTCGGGTATCGCGCAAGGCCCCCTGTAGCCGGTTCGGCATCTGCGCTTTTACGCTGATTGAGTTATTGGTCGTCATCGCGATCATCGCGATTCTGGCGGCCATGCTGTTGCCGGCATTAAGCAAAGCTAAATTGAGGGCAATGACGGCTACTTGCCTGAGCAACCAGAAACAACTCGCACTGGCCTGGGGCATGTATGCTGACGACAACGGAGGGGCGGTGGTGAACTTTGATACGGTCAAGAATGCGAGCGGAGAAGCGCCCTGGCGGTATGGCACTCCCAATCCGATTCCGGCCATTCCGCCGGGAGCAGATGCGCAGACCAAAGTGATGACATTGTTGCAGGCGGGATATATGCAGGGCGCGCTTTACCAGTACGCTCCCAACGTCAACGTCATTCATTGTCCCGCTGACGCCCGGTCGAGAAATGCGGTCGTTCCCAGTCCCACCGCTCCGCCCGGTAACTACGCGTATGGCAGTTACTCCGGGGCCGGGGGATTTAACGGCATTGTTTACGCGCCGGATGCTCCGTTGACAAAGCAGTCAGCCGTCATGCATTCGAGCGAACGCTACTTGTGGGTTGAAGAAAACGACCCGCGGGGGGAAAACCAAAGCTCGTGGGTAATGAGCCCGGGAACTCCACCGGCATTTTCCACGGCAACGTTCATTGATTCGGTGGCGGCGTGGCACGGAAGGACCAGCACCTTCAGTTGGGCGGACGGGCATTCCGAAAACCACCGATGGCTGGATGGGGTCACGATAAGTTATGCTCTGAGCATGGATCCTAATAAATACTACAGCTCGCCACCCACTTTTGCCCAGTGCCCCCGCGATCTTTACTTCCTGGCGAACGGCTATGCCACCCAGCAAAACCCGTAGGCGCTTTGCGAATCCAAACAAAAACCGAAACCAAAACGAAATACCCATGAAAATAGAAAATACAACCCCCTGCCGTCGCGGCAGGTTGCTCGTCGCCATTGCCCTGGTGTTGACGAGTGTTTCCGCGGTCCGTGCGGATTACCAAAGCATAGTTCTCGGCGACACCCCGCTGGCGTATTATCCACTCAATCTGGCCGTGGATACCGGCTCGACGGCCACGGACCTCTCGGGCAACGGCAACCCGGGAACTTATGTGAACATCTATTCGGGATTCAATAATGTTCCCGGTCCGTCGGCGTACATCACCAACGGTGTCAGCTTCGACGGGCTTTCCACTTATGTTGATTTGAGCACCGGCGGCAATCCGGGCTTGTTGGACTTCGGCGGTCAGATCACGCTGGAAGCCTGGGTGCAGCCGGCGAGTCCTACGATCTTTGGAGACATCGTCGCCAAGGGTTATGATTCGGCCAATAATAACTACGAGCTAGAAATGCGAGCTAACAGCGGGAGCTACACCGGAGGCACCTATGGCCCGGCAGGCGGTCAAGGGGCGAGTGGCGGCACGCAAACCACCAATTGGACGCATGTCGTTCTCACGTACGATGGTACGTATTGGTACATGTATGTGAACGGGGTGTTGACTCAGCGAAATGCGGATGCGGTCGGGGCAATCAACTTTTCCGACCCGTGGAGGATTGGAACGGGCAGCGCTGATGGCGCGAGCCGGTTGTTCACCGGCAACATCAGCCAGGTGGCGCTTTACAATTATGGCCTTTCGTCCGCCCAGGTTTATGCCCACTACTTTGCCGGGCAATATGGGGCAACGCCGGGCAACTCCAAGCCGATCATCACGGCACAACCCGCGGCTCAGTCCTGCTACGCGGGCGGCGCGGTGCAATTCAGCGTCGGAATTTTGAGCGTCTTGCCGACCACCAATCAGTGGTTCAAAGGAGCCGGCGCGATTCCCGGTCAAACCAATGCGTCGCTCACGCTGTTCAATGTGCAGGCGGCGGACGTGGCCAATTACAGGGTCGTCGTGGGCAACAGCAACGGCACGACGAATAGCGCCGTCGCCAGTCTGGCTTTGCTCACCGTGACGCCGCCGACCACGGGCGCTTCGCTCGCGTGGAACACCAACAATACCGGCGCCTGGGACAACGGCAGTTCGGCCAACTGGAAAAATCTCGGAACGGGCCTGGCCACGACGTTTAACGCCAACGACTCGGTGTTGTTCGATGACCGCGCCGGAGTGCCGACCGCCGTGTCACTCAATGACACAGTTTCGCCCAGTTACATCACCAATAATTCCAGCGCCAACAATTTCACCATCAGCGGCAGCGGTGTCATCAGTGGCGCGGCCAGCCTCGTCAAACTCGGCGGCAGCACCTTGGAAATGGCCACGGCCAATAATTTCACCGGTGGCGCCTTGATTGGTGGCGGTACCGTGCAAATGGATACCCCGCTTTCAGGAGCCGCGACCACGCTGGGCGCCGGGAACGCCGCCCCGATTATTGTGACCAACGGCGCGACCTTGGCCGTGAAGGCCTCGGGTGGTTATCCGCAAGGCAACAGCGGCATTGATACCCGCCAGGTTGTGATCTCCGGTGCGGGTGTTGGTGGCAATGGCGCGCTGACCAGCACCGGCAACGACATCTACCACGATGGCGCTCCCAGCGGCGGCCTGTTCCGCTCCCTGCGACTCGCTGGGAACGCAACGATTGGTAGCAGCAATCGGTGGGACTTGGGTCAGGATGGTCTTTTTACTGTGATCAGCACCGGCGGCAGTAATTACAATCTCACCTGTCTTCAAGGGGGGTATAGCGAGTGGCATGAGGTGACTCTTGATCCCAACCTCGGTGACATTGATTACATCCTGGCATCGGGCAACACATGGTCACTTCAAGGCATGGGCACCACAGGTTTGGGCAACCCGACCAACACGATCACAGTTCATCCCGGCGTTAACATGAACATCTCGCACGGGAACAACAACGCGGACAGTGGCTATGCCAAAATCGTCCGTGTCCAAGGGACTGGACAATTCACCTATCGCCCAGGCGGGGGCCCTGGTGATTATTACTTGAAGGCGGTGCTGCAACTGGATGACAACTCGAGTCTGAACTTTTACAACGGCAACGGCGGTAATAACACCGGCGTCACCGTGGGTGGCCCGGTCAAGTTCAACGGTGCAGTGCATCTTTCGATTGGTGACAGTCCGATCACCTTCACCAATGTCATCAGTGGAGTGGGTGGTTTTGTTTGGGATACCTACAACAACACCGTGTCCTTCACGGCGAACAACACTTACGTCGGTCCCAGCGTCATCGGCGACGGCCGGACGCTGGCCCTGACGGGGAACGGTGCGATCTCGCAAAGCTCGCTCATCTTCTTTGGCGGCAACAGCCCAGTTTCGGCGCGGTTGGACGTCAGCGGACGGCCTGACCAGACCCTGACCTTGGCCAGCGGCCAAACCCTGGCGGGCATCGGCTGGGTCAACGGCAGTTTGACCGTGGCTGCGGGCGCGACGCTCTCGCCGGCTGGAACAAACACCATGCTGGGAATCACCGCCGGCGCGAATGCGACCGGCACGCTCTCGGCGGCCGCCGCGATCACCCTGGGTGGCACGACCATCATCAAGTTGAATGGCTCGGGCACGAACGACAGCATCCAATCCACCGGCGCGGGCATCACGTACGGCGGAACTTTGAATCTGGTCAATATCAGCGGAGCGCCGTTGGCTGTGGGCAACAGCTTCCAGATCTTCAATGCGGGAAGCTATGGTGGTTCGTTCGCCAGCATCACACCCGCCACTCCTGGAACGGGCCTGGCCTGGGACACAAGCCAGCTAAGCAGCGGCATGCTAAATGTGGTTGCTGCTCCTTCGCAACCCGTGGTGACGAGTGTCGTCATATCAGGAGGCAATTTGATCTTCAGCGGCACGAATGGCGTGGCGAACGCAAGCTACTCTGTTCTGACCTCCACCAACTTGGCCGTGCCGTTGGCAAACTGGACCGCGCTGTCGACCAACACCTTTGACTTGAACGGAGCCTTTCACGTCACCAACGCCGTCAACGCCGCCATTCCGAAAAGGTTCTACGTGCTGAAGCTGCAATAAAGTTATCAACGACGATAAAGATCTGTCGTCGTAAAGTTCGCAACCGCCGGACCAAGGCAATGGTCCGGCGGTTTCTTAGCGAGCACCGTGGATGATCTTATGACGAAATTGATTTCAATCTTCCCATTTCTCACGTGCTTTATCTTGCTGGCCGGCGCGGCACCGCCCGACGTGTCGCCGTCCTCGCGTGAGTCCATCGAGTGGTGCGACATTTGGATCTCGCACGCCAACGAAACCAACCTCCCCCGCGTCCTGCTCATCGGCGATTCGATCACGCGCGCCTACTATCCCGAAGTTGAAAAAAGGTTGGCGGGCAAAGCCTATGTTGCCCGGCTTGCCACCTCCCGCTTTCTGTCTGACCCGGTTCTTGCAAAGGAAATCGCGCTGGTGCTGGAGGGCACAAAATTCGACATCATTCATTTCAACAACGGCATGCACGGGTGGCAGCATAGCGAGCAGGAATACCGGAAAGCCTTCCCGGAAATCCTGGCAACCATCCAGTCACATGCCCCGGACGCAAAGTTGATATGGGCCACCACCACGCCGTTGAAAGAATCCAAAACCTTGCCGCCGGACAACCAGACGCAGGCGTCCGATGAGCGAATCGCCGCCCGGAATGCCATCGCGCTCGAATGCTTAAAAGGGCAGGGGATTGCCGTGGATGATCTGAATGGACTCGTCCGTGGACATCCCGAATATCACAGTGACAATGTGCATTTCAACGATCCGGGAATCAAGCTTCAGGCCGAACAAGTTGCCGGCCACATCGAAAAACTTCTCAGCCGCTGACAAACCAAATTCACCGGGATGATTTGATTGAATCTATTTTCCCGCGCTCCAGCCGCCGTCCAACATCAGCGCGCTCCCGGTGACCATCGCGCTTTCGTCCGCGGCGAGATAAAGGGCGGCCGCGGCGACTTCTTCCGGCCGGGCCATGCGTCCGTTCAACTGGGTTGAAGCCATGTCGCGATACGCCGCCTGCGGATCGGGATATTCTTTGAGCCGCGCGAGCACGAAGGGTGTCTCGACCCGGCCGGGGCAGATGCAATTGAACCGCACGCCCGTGTGCGAGTGATCCAGTGCCAGCGCCTTAGTCAAACCGACGACGGCAAACTTGGTCGTCGTATAGGCGAGCCGTTCGCGGACGGCGATGATGCCCGCAATCGAGGCCATGTTGATCACGCTGCCCGATTTGCGTTCCAGCATCGCGGGCACGAACGCCTTGCAGCAATTGAACACGCCGCGCACGTTTACCGCGTGCAGCCGGTCCAGGTCGGCCGCCGCCGTGTTGAGCAGCGTGCCGACGTGGCCGATGCCAGCGACATTCGCCAGAATGTCCAATGCGCCCACGGATTGCGTTGCGTCCAAGCAGGCCGCTTCGCTCGCGACGTCCAGCGCTAGAAACTTTCCGCCGACGCGATCCGCCGTTGCTCGCCCGTTCGCTTCGTCCCGGTCGGCGATCCACACTTGCGCCCCGGCTTGGGCGAATATTTCCGCCAGCGCCGCGCCGATGCCCGAAGCCGCGCCGGTGACGAGGGCGTTTTTGTTTTTCAGACTGAATTTATTCATGGCTTCAAATCGCAACTCGCGCCCGCTTCCTGCGGCGTGACATAGACACCGCCTTTGACCTGACACGGATTGACAAAATGCTCCCGCAGATGCGGGATATGTTCGAGAAAGACGACCTCGTGGCCAAGCGCGATGTGGTTGAACAAAACAAGATGCTGGTGAAGCTGGCCCATATCGCCGACGTGCGGCACAACGGGAACCCCGAACTTGCGGCAGAGCAAACTCACCGCCAGGAATTCGCTCACACCCGCCACGCGCACGGCGTCCACCTGGATGAATCCGGCGCACTTTGCCTGGAGATAGTTTTTGAAGACCACACGATTCGGGACGTGCTCTCCGAGCGCGAGTTTTGTGGGCGCGATGGCATCGGCGAGCGTCTTGTGACCAAGCACGTCGTCAGGATGGGTCGGCTCTTCGATCCAGAATGGATCAATGGCGCGCAGCCGCTGGCAGATGTCTAGCGCTTGTGGCAAGGTCCATTGCTGGTTCGCGTCCACCATCACGCGGGCGGTGTCGCCGGCGACTTCGCGGACAATGTGCGCCCGGCGTAAATCGCGGTCGGGATCGCGCGAGCCGACTTTCAGCTTCATCGCCGTAAAACCGGCGGCCAGGGCGCGTTTGCAATTTTCCCGGACCTGCTCGTCGTCGTAATTGAACCAGCCGACGGAGGTGTCGTAACCGGGATAACCGGTTTTCAAAATGCCTTCCCTCGACCGGCGCGTTGCCTGATGCTCGCGAAGAATCTGCAATGCCAATGGGGTGGTGAGTTCATCTTCGAGATATGAGAGATCGAGCGTGGCGACGATTTGTTCGGGCGTGAGTTCGAGGAGTAATTTCCACAACGGCACGCCGCGTGACTTGGCCCACAAATCCCAGCAGGCATTTGTGACGGACGCCAGCGCGAGTTGCACGATTCCTTTGTGCGGACCGAGCCAGCGGAATTGCTGTTCGTCGGCCATCGCATGTTGCAGCGCGCCGAAATCGGCCATGATTTCCTCGATGGATTTTCCGACCAGCCGTTGCGCATAAAATCGCGCCGCTTCACAGACGAGTTGATTGCCTTCGCCCAGCGTGAACGCGAGGCCGGCGCCAATGCGGCCAGTATCATCGTGCAATTGCGTGACGGCGTAGGAATAAACCGGGTCGCGATGGATCGCGTCGCTGCCGTGGCCGTGGCCGATGGGATAACGCGCATCGCGGGTGGTAACGTTTTGAATCATAAGCTCAAAGCGCCCGGCGGTAACCCAGCTCCGCCCCGCCGCTGACATGCATCAGATGACCGGTCACGAAGCGTGCCTTGTCCGAAAGCAAAAATACGCACGCGTCCGCGATGGCGTCGCCTTCCGGGCAATAACCGAGCGGATGAATTGCATCCAGATAGCGGGCGGTGGAAGCGGGAGCGGGCTGCTCGCCGCACCATTTGCGGAGCATGGGCGTCCAAGCGGCCGCGGGGCAGACGGCGTTGACACGAATGCCGTGTTTCGCGTAATCGAGCGCCATGGATTTGGTGAGCGTGTTCATGCCGCCTTTGGTCGCGGTGTAGGCGGCATGGATTTCCTGGCCGATGACGCCGACGAGACTCGACGTATTGAGGATGCAGCCCTTGCTCTTCACCAAGGCGGCGAAGGCATGGCGCGTCGTGTGCAGAACACTCTTCAAATTGACGTTGAACAAGGCATCCCACTCGACATCGGTGGTTTCATGGATCGGCTTGCAAGGAGTGGCGATGCCGACGTTGTTATGCACGGCGTCCAGTTTGCCGTAACGCGCCAGGGTTGTTTTCATCGCGCGTTTCACTTCATCGTCGTGGGACACATCGCCGACGAGACCCAGATGCTGCGCGCCCAGACGGGTGGCGGCTTTGGCCACGGCTTTCGTTCCGCGCGCAAAGATCACGACCTTCGCGCCTGCGCCAGCATAGGCTTTCGCGCAGTCCCAGCCGATGCCGTCCGAGCCGCCGGTGAGAAATATGACTTTGTCTTGCAGCGATAAAGCATTCATGGCAGAAAATAAACCTCCTTCGTGTCCGACCAGATTTTCCCTTTCGCGGCGGCGTCCGGCAACGGCGACTGGCACGGATCGGTTTCCTTCCACCAGCGTTGCGTTTCGGGATCGTCGGCCATTCGCTTCATGTCGGCCTCAAAATTGGTCCCGGTATATTCGAGGTAGGCGAAGAGATAGAGTTGCCCATTGATTTCGCGTTCGTGAATGGAAAAGTTTTGGATGTGGCAGGACTTGATCATTTTGCTCACGCCGGGCCACGGATGCGCATGCAGCGTTTCGTAGTGGGCAGCTTTCTCCGGTTTCAGGCCGGTGACCCAGGCATAGCGTTGCGGCGCGGGTCGCGTCGCACAACCGGCCAGCAACGCGACGAACAGAAGACAGGAGATGGTTTTCATAATTGGTGGTATTCCATGATTCAGCGGAAAACGAGGTAAAGCACGGCAAATACCGCCAGCACCACGCCGGCGAGCAGCCGATAATTGCCGAGGCCGCGGCCACCGGCATCGCCGCGCAACGGTTCGCGCCAGTTTTCCCATACGAGCAGGCCGGCTTCGGCTTTCAACGGTTCAGGAAACAGCCAGGTCGTGACGACCATGATGACGACGCACAGGACAAACAACCCGAAGGCGATGAGCATGAAGTCGCCGCGATAAATTTTGTTCCAATCCAGGTAGAACGTCACAAAACCCAACAGCATGCCGGCGATGAGCGTGATGAAGGCCGACCTGCCCGAGGCGCGCTTCCAGAAGACGCCGAGCAAAAAGACGGTGGTGATCGGCGGCGCGACGTAGGAAATGAGTTTGTTGATACCCTCGAAGATCGTCGTGTAGTGGCCGAACAACGGCGAGCAGACGATGGCGAGTATGGTGCCCAGTACGGTTGTAACTTTGCCGATGCTGACAAGTTGGTGGTCGCTGAGGCCGGGCCGGTAACGCTTGAACAAATCGTAGGCGACGAGCGTGGCGGTGGAATTGAGCGCGGCGGAACAGGTTTGCATTGCGGCGGCGAGCATCGCGGCGGCAACCAGTCCTTTCAATCCGACCGGCAACAGGTGCGTGATGAGGAACGTGTAGGTGTCGGCCGCGGTTTGCGGGGCCGCGCCGCCGAAGGCATTCTTCTGCACGAGCGCGACGCAAATGACACCGGGGAGCACGAAAAGAAACACGGGCAGAATTTTTAGGAACGCGCAAAACAGCGGACCGAGCCGGGCGTTCCGTTCATCCTTCGCGGCGAGCACGCGCTGCACAATCGTCTGGTCGCAGCACCAATACCAGATGCCCAACACCGGGTAACCCAGCAGAATGGAATACCATGTCAGACCGCTGGCGTCGTTTGCATCGCGCGCCATGTTCAGAAAATTTCCCGTGCCCCAGGTGACCTGGCTGTCCGGCACGCTGGCGAGTGGATGCGGATGCGACGCGAGCGTATGGGCTAATTCGGTCCAGCCGCCGATTTTCCCATAGCCGACGACCGTGATGACCACCGCGCCGACGAGCAGCAAAACCGTTTGCACGCTCTCCGTCCACACGACGGCGAGCAAGCCGCCGAGCATCGTGTAGATTCCGGTCAAAGTTCCGAGGACGACGATGAAAAGCATGAGCGCGTCCACGCCAAGAATGGTCGCGCCGGGAGCGAGCCCGAGAATGCCGCGCAGCACCCACGCTGCCGTGTAGAGCGCCACGCCCATGTGAATGACGATGGCCGAGAACAGCGAGACGACCGACAGCACGTCGCGGCAACCGCGATTAAAACGGCGTTCGAGAAAGTCGGGCAAGGTGGCGACGCGGGACCGGAGATAGAGCGGCGCGAAGAACAGCGAAAGCAGGATCAGCGTGAAGCCCGCCATCCACTCAAAGTTGCCGAACACGAGTCCGAATTTGTAAGCCGCCTCCGCGAGGCTCACGAGATGCACCGTGGAAATGTTCGCCGCGAACATGGCGAGGCCGATGACCGGCCACGCGAGCGTGTTGCCGGCGAGAAAGTAATGTCCGCCTTCGCCGCCGCGCTCACCTCTGCGGCGCAGGAAGCCTGCGGCCACGCCCAGGCTCACGACCGCGAGCAGGTAGATCGCGATGATGACCCAGTCGAGGCTGCTCATGGGATTATTCATGGCCGCGGCGACACTTCCAGCGGCGACAAGTCCATCGCCGAGCCGTCGAGTTGCAATTTCACGACCGTGTCCATCGCGTCGCGCGCCGCGGCGGGAACGGTGATGACAAGTTTTTCGTCGCGCTTCACGACGGTCACTTTGCCGCCGTTGAGCAGCGAGGCGGATTTGATTTTGCGCATGATGCCGGGCAATTCGAGCCGGGTATGGTCCGGGGCATCCGCCGCCTGCAAAGCAGGCGCGACCAGGCTGAAACCGAGAAGGAATAATCTTTGCAGGTTCTTCATGGTATGCGCCGGAGCTAGGGCTCAGAAAAATTCGAGATCTTCGATGGTCGGGCCTTGCGTGGCCTCGAGAATGTTCAGGCGAAACTCGCGCGCGGTGACCGGCGCAAACGTTCTCTCGAATTGCGCGCCCAGGGTTGTTCCGGAGAAAATTGTTTTCCACACCTCGCCATCGCGATGCTGCAACTCAAACTTTTGCACGCGACCCGCAAAAGCTTCGTGGATGCGGACACCTTGGATTGTTTTTGGGCGGCCAAGATCAATGGAAACCCATGCCTGCCTCGTCCCATCGTCCGTGGCCCAACGGGTCCCGGTGTCGCCGTCGAACGCGAACTGCGGCCCATAGTCGGATGTTTCGTTTCGATACACATTGGACGCGGCTGCACGGATGTCTGAAGGAATCTCTTGCGCCGGCAAATCCATCGCCGAGCCGTCGAGTTGTAACTTTACAATCGTATCAATCATTTCCCGTTCGCCGGTTGGAACGGTGACGCTCAGCTTGCCGTCCTTCTGAACGATTTCAACCTTGCCCCCGTTGAGCAGCGCCGCGCCGGTGACTTTGCGCGCGATGTCGGGGAGTTCAACCACATCGCCCTTGGCCGGCAGCAGGTGCAGGTAAATGCTGTGATCCTTCCGGGTGCTGGCGATGGCCCGGGTGGGTTTCCACGGACCGCCGCGCGTGCCGTAGATGCTTTCGCCGTTCATGGTGAGCCAGTCGCCCATTTCCTTCAACCGCTCCACCTGGCGCGGTTCAATTTCTCCGGTGGGCATGGGGCCGACGTTGAACAGCAGGTTGCCGTCGCCGCCGGCGCATTGAACGAGCGTGCGCAGGCACTGCTCAAGGGATTTCATCTTGTCGGCCGGCTTCCAGGACCATTGCTCGCAAATGGTCATGCAGGATTCCCACGGGCGGTTGTCCTGGTATTTGCCGACGCGTTGCTCGGGCGTGTCGTAATCGCCGCCGTCGCCGGTGCGATCATTGATCAGGATGTCCGGTTGCAGCGAGCGGACGAGTTTGATGGTTTGCGCGCCGCGGCCTTTGAAAAATTGCGGTACGTCATTCCAGATCGTGATGAGCGGGCCGTACTCCGTGACGAGTTCCTTAATCTGGGAGAGGAGATAGCGGTTGTAAGCGTCGAGATTGCTTTTCTCCCGTTTCACTGTGCCGCCCGGACTGGTCAGGGGAAAATCCGGATTCCACCAGTCACAGGTCGAATAATACGCGCCGAAGGCCAGGCCCTGCTTCTTGCAAGCGGCGGCCAGCTCGCGAACGATGTCGCGATGGAAAGGCGTTTTGGTGATGTTGTAGTCGCTGAATTTCGTGTCCCACAGACAGAATCCATCGTGATGTTTGGTGGTGAGCACGATGTATTTCATGCCGGCGGCTTGGGCGATGCTGACCCACGTATCCGCGTTGAAATTCGTTGGATTGAATTGCCGGTAGAGATTGTCGTAAGCGGCAATCGGAGTTTCGCTGCCACGCGACCAGCCGATTTCGCGTCCCGTCAGGCTGACCGGTCCGAAGTGGATGAACATCCCAAAGCGTTTGGCCTGCCAATTCGCAATGGCCGCCGGGTCGGCCTTGGGCCAGGGGGCAGCGCCCGTCTCGACTGCCTCAGCGCCCGTCGAAGCGGCGAGCAACCACAGCAGTGCGGCCCATTTCCCGAGGATAGGATTCATGCTGTGAGTCTGGCAGAAAA
>OCZU010001789.1_pt1 | contig 13903 bp, 10 predicted proteins | sample 1539001 | NCBI WGS metagenome assembly OCZU01 (sample SAMEA3539306, study PRJEB22396) | soil metagenome | biome: tundra; feature: field; material: soil | place: USA | collected 2010-05 | depth 0.15 m
GCGATCTATATTCAGATCGTTCTCTCCTGGTCCGTACCGCGATTCGCCTCACGGTACGGACTTTTTCTTTAGCCTTCTTCTTTGGGTTTTTCCCGCTCGTAAGGCTTCTGCATGTACTTGCGGGATTCCTCCAGCGCGCCTTGCGTATTGTCGTTGGTCTGAATGGCCTGGCGGTATTCGTTGATCGCGCGCTCGCGCTGCCCGGTTACATCGAAGATCTTGCCCAGTTGCAGATGGCTCCAAACCTCGGTCCAGCGCGGCTCGCCGTCGCCATTCAGAGATTCGCGGTACGCGTTCGCCGAGGCCTGGTAATTCTTCTGCGTGAAAAACACCTCTGCGATCCGGTAGTGAGCGAGTGAACTGTTCTTGTTCACTTCGAGCGCTTTATTGAACTCGCTCAAGGCTCCCGCGAGATCGCCCTGCTGCGTAAGGCCTTGTCCGCGCAAGATCGAAGCCCGCAACTTGACGTCGCGCGAGTTGGTCAGCACGCGGTTCTCCGGATCGATTGAGATTCGTCGCGGCCGCCCAAACGTTTCCACCGAAAACGCGGAATCGGTGCCCACTACATCAATGCGCTTTTCTTCCGTTCTTCCATCCGTATCGATTCTCAAATCCACCGGCATGCGGAAAAGATCCAGATCCTGATTAATCGCCCCGACTATGCGAAATCCCTTGTTACTGCCCAGTCGATACACCGTGTACTTCGCCTTGAACTCGGGCGCGCTCGTCGAATCCATCCATTGCGAATAAAACCACGTCAGCTTTTCCCCATATACCTTTTCGCTCAGTTCGCGGAACTGGTCGCTGGAGGCGGATTTGCCCGCATACTTGGTGGCGAAATCGCGCATGATCTCCAGATATTTTTTCTCTCCGACTACCCAGCGCAACATGTGCAAGATCATGGCGCCCTTATCGGTGACGAGCGACTGAAACTCAGGAGAGAAATAGTCAAGCTTGGCGGCGCTCGAAAGCGGCACGCTGTCATAGGCGAGCGCGCCCACCGACATGTCCTTCACCATCTCCTCAAGCCCCGCCTCGCCCGCCGCGCTCTCCACATAGCGCGCCTCCGAGTAGCGCGCGAAGCCGTCCGTGATCCACCAGTCTTCTTTCGTCGCCGGACTGACCGAGACTCCCCACCATTGATGGGCGATCGTGTTCGCGAGCAAACGATAATTGATCTTCTCCGTAATTGCGCGGCTCGAAAGCGCCGCGATCTCCGGCGCATAGGCCGAAGGCACCGTGTCATCGGGCAATTCGACAATTTTCAAGCGAGTCGAAGGTGCGTTCCCATACTGCGTCACGTAGTAGGTGAACGCTTTGACTGCCGTCGATGCGTATTCCGCGCCCAGATCCTTTTTGTCGGGCTTGAAGAACACGTGCAGATCCAGTCCCGCATCGTCGCTCTTGAATTCTTGGAAGGCGCCGGCAATGATCGTGCCCGGAAAGCTCGGCTTCTCCCAGGCGAAAGTGAAAGTCCTGGAATTCGCCAATTCCGCGGCGGAAGGCTTTTTCGCAGCCGACGGTGTCGATTCCTTACCGCTTCCAATCACCACCATATGCGAAGGCACGGTTACGCTAATCGTGGCCGTGAAGCGGTTGACGCCATATCCCGACACCGGAAACCACAGCCCGGAATACAGCAGGTAGCTCGTATCCGGACCAACGTAGGCGAGTTTCAGGCCCTGCACCGGACTGTCTTCCGCGTTCTCCAGCGTGCCCTCGTAATCGAAGTTGAAGCTGGAGGTCGCATTTTTTGCAATGCCGCTATTGAGCGAGAGGCGGACGGTCGAATCCTGCGTATTGCGCTCGGGTGCAAGGGGCTTGTTGTTGGCGTCCGTGAGCTTCGTAATGCGCAACGCATTGTTCAACTGGAAGATCGCAACATTGATATCTTCCAGCGCCGTAACCTTGACCACGGCATGCCCGGTCAGCTTGTGAGTCTGCGGTAGCAGTTCGACATCAATCTGGTAGTCGTCCACGCGGAGACGTGTTTTCTCCGCCGCCAACGCCGGACGGCTTCCGGCCAACGCAAAAAACCAGCCCAGCAAAACGACGACGCTGAAACCGAGCGCCCGCCGCGCTGGTCGAAAATTGCAGAGCTTCAAGTAGAGTCTCCTGGGAGGGTTACAAGTCCTAAGATGTTAATTTTCCCGCAAAAGATGCTGTGCCGACAAGGGTTACCAAAATTTAGTGGTCAACATCTCGTCACGGGAGGCTGCAAGCCACCCCGTTTCCTCGCTACCTGAACTCTCTTGATGGCAACGGAAAAATAACATCTTCTCTGGTCGAAATTCCTGCACTCTGTCCGCAGAACACGCCGTTTCAATCCGGGAAAACAATCGTACCTCCTTGAAAACAAAGTTCCCAAAATGGCGCCAAACACGGCGCAGAGCTTGCATCGCAAGCTTGAGTCGATCTCGAATTGCCCAGGCAGCAAGCAATTGCCGCCGCTCCTCCTGGCGATCGGATTTCGCGCTATCACGCCCGAAGGAGATTCCGCTTGCACATCGCCCGTCTGTTCGCTTTCACGCTCCTACTGACCTTTTTGGCCGCCGCTCCTGCACTGGCCCAATATAGGATGCCCATCGCAGTGCTCAATGATGCCAGCCCCGCAAGCAACTCAGCAAACATGTCTCCCATTGAAGTTTCGCCCGCGCCGTTTCCTGACGCGCCGGTCGCACAGGCAATGAAAGTGAAAGAAAAAGTCATGGACAAGAAGTTCATCACCGTCATGGCGGCGTTAGGAGGCGCTGAAACCCTGCGTTTCACCACCCGCCAGTTGGTCATCGTGAATGAGTTCGCCGCCGGCGCTCCCTGGGTCACGAGCGTTCCCTCCAATCAGCACCTGGTCGCCAAATACGGTGCCCTCTACGCCACCGAATTGCTGGTCGCTTACGAACTCAAGAAGCCGCACACCTGGCTTCCCGGCGACAGATTCATCCAAAAATTCTGGTGGGCTTATCCCGCTGCGATGGCGCCGATCCACATCAAGAACGGCGTGCGCAACATCCGCACCCAGGCTCCATCGTGCCCCGTAGAGGAGTGCCAAATGCAATAGGAGAATCGTGATCTCTACCGCAGGCGGGCGCTCCGTAGCGCCCGCCGGACAGCCGCCGGCGCGGCGGCGCTACCTTAGTCTTCCAGTAAACTATTTAACCGAGCAACTGCAGAATCATTTCAGCCGCGGTTTCCGCAGGATGCGCGTCCGCGCCTTGTTTCATCCTGGCCTTGACCGCGCCCAGGCGCTCGATCATCCGCTCGCGCGCTTCGCCGTCGGGAATGATCTTATTCATTTCCGCGACGATATTTTCGACGGTGAACTTGCGCTGCACAAGCTCTGGAACAATCTCTTCCTCCGCAATCAGGTTGACCATGGCAAAGTAAGGAACCTTCACGCGCGGCTTACCGAGCGCATAAGTTAGGCGCGAGACGCGATAAACCATGACAAACGGAGTTCCCATGATGGTCGCTTCCACGGTCGCCGTCCCGCTCGCGATGATCCCGGCGCGGGAGTGATGAAGGGCCGGGAGCGCTTCGGGGACAAGGTGGATATTTCCGCCTAGGGGCGCGGATGGCTGCGTCGCGATTAGTTTTTCGAGAAAAGCCGCATCGAGCGTGCGCGCGACTGGAAGCAAGAATTCATAATCGCTGCCCAGGCGATGCGCCGCTTCGAGAATCGTAGGCAGGTTCATGCGCACTTCTTTGCGGCGGCTGCCCGGCATCAGCGTCATCCACGGCTTCTCTGGATTGAGTTGATTGGCGGCGGCGTAAGCGTCACGAGTCACCGCGGGCGCCGGCAAGTCCGCCAGCGGATGGCCGACGAATGTAGCATCCACTCCGCGATCGCGATAGAACTTTTCTTCGAAGGGAAAGATGACCAGGGCCTTGTTTACATACTTACGCAGCAGTTTGACGCGTCCCTGCCGCCAGGCCCAGAACTGCGGGCAGACGTAATAAACAACAGGAATGCCGCGTTTGCGCATCTGCCGCGCCACGCGCCAATTGAAGGCCGGAGCGTCGATGACAATTGCAAGTGCCGGATGTTTTTCGTCGGCCGCGCGAATCAATTTCCGATAGAGGCCGAGAATCGTAGGCAGACGGCTGAGAATCTCGGTGATGCCGACAACGGCAAGTTCTTTCGCATCGACAACGATCTCGCAGCCCGCAGCACGCATGCGTTCCCCGCCCGCGCCAAAAAACTCCAAGTTCGTGTGGGGACGCGCCACTTGCCCGACCTGCGCAGGGACAGGGACCCCCGTCTGTCCGGAGTGAAGCTCCGCTGCTTGCCGCAGCGCCTCAATCAGCTGCGCCCCATACATTTCGCCCGAAGCTTCGCCTGCTGAGATGAGGACTTGCACGTCGCCATTGTAAACGCAGTCTTTTTTCGACCGGCCCTGCTGCTACCCGGTTGCCGCTTAAGCGCAGTAACGCTGACATGATAAAATTGAAGGGAAAAGAGAGAAGTGAAGGATTCTATGTCGCGTCGCACCAAGCTCGAGTTTGAACCGCTCTCGCTGGAAGAAACGGCCAGGCATTTGGGCGTTCCGCGCCAGAGGGCGCATCGGATTCTCTCTTTGATTGGCGCCGATGTCGTGCCCGCGCCTCACGGTCTTCGAGCAGGGAAGAGACCGGCCGTCCGGCACAAAGTGGCTCGCAAGTCCGCTCGAACTCGCTAGCTTCTCCCAACAGATTTTTGGATCTGGTGGTCAGGTCGCGCCCTCCTATGCCAAAGCCTGAGCAACGGCAGACCGTATTCCTCAATATCCCTTACGACAAGCAGTTTGAATCTACTTATCTTGCGTATGTTACGGCGCTGAGCGCGATGGGCTTTCTGCCGCGGGCTACACTCGGCATTGCAGGTCACCGCAGGTTGGATCGCATTGCCGCGCTCATCGAAAGCTGCCCATACTCGATTCATGACTTGTCTCGTGTCCAACTCGACCTCACTGCCCCACGCACACCCCGTTTCAATATGCCGTTTGAACTGGGCCTCGCGGTGGCGTGGGCTCGCGCCAATCGGCAACACAGATGGTTTGTCTTTGAGTCTGTGAGTCTGTGAATCGGCGTTTGGCAAAGTCGATGAGCGATTTGGACGGCACTGACCCTTACATTCACGACGGTACAGTTCGAGGTGTGATGCGCGAAGTGTGCAACGCTTTCGTGAGGCCTGAGCAGCCCACGGTACCGCAGATGTTGAAAATGTATATCGACCTGCGGCGCAGCGTCCCGGAGATTCTGCACAATGCGGGAACGCGATCGTTATTTACGGCTCGAGCGTTTTCCGATCTTTGTCTGGCAGCGGCAGGGCTCAGGAGTAAGTACGCGGGGAAAGCGTGACAATTGCAGTCCTTGATTCAGTCGTCAGCGCTCACCGTGGGCAGCGCATTCTCGGACGAGGGCTCCCGCGCCACATTTACTTCCTGATCTTTGTACTGCAACTGATACAGCTTGTAATAAATCCCGCGCTGGGCCAGCAGTTGCTGGTGCGTTCCCATTTCGCGCACCCGGCCCTTGTGCATCACGATAATCTTGTCGGCGCGCTGGATGGTCGATAGCCGGTGTGCAATGACCAACGCCGTTCGCCCTTCCACCATGCGGCCGAGCGCGTCGCGCACCCGGAATTCAGTCTCTGTATCCACGCTCGAAGTCGCTTCGTCTAGAATCAGAATCTTCGGATTGTGGGCCAGCGCGCGCGCAAAGCTGATCAACTGCTTTTGTCCCGTGGAGAGCGTCGAGCCACGTTCCCGCACCTCTTCCTTGAATCCGCCCGGCAATTTTCGAATGAAGTCGCCGAGGTTCACATCCTCCGCCGCTTGCTCCACATCGGCATCCTGAATGCGAGCCGTTCCCAGCCGAATATTGCCCGCGACCGTCCCGCTGAAGAGAAAGGGATCCTGCAAAACGACCCCGAAACGGCCGCGCAGTTCGTCGAGGTTCATCTCTTTAATATCCACGCCGTCGATGCGGATCGCTCCGCGCTGCACGTCGTAGAACCGCATCAGTAGCGAGATCAGCGTCGTCTTACCCGCCCCGGTATGCCCGACGACTGCGATCGTTTCCCCCGGTTCCAGCACAAAGCTAACGTCCCGCAAAACCCAGTCAGGCTCTGCTGTTTGTATCGGCGCATTATAAGCAAACCACACATGATCAAACTCAATCCGACCCGGTCCCTGCGGACTCTTAGTAACCGCCGGCGAGGTCACTTCAATCTTCGTGTCCAGCAATTTGAAGACGCGCTCGCCCGCAGCCATCGCCGACTGCAGAATGTTGTACTTCTCGCTCAAATCCTGAATGGGACGAAAGAACCGCTGCGCATACTGCATAAACGCGACCAGCACTCCGATCGACGCGACGCCCCGGATCACGTCATTCCCGCCAAACCAAATGATGCTGGCAATCGCAATCGCCGACATAATTTCGACCACCGGGTAATACACCGAGTACGCCAGAATCGCGTCTTTGAACGCTTCCATATGCGAAGCGTTGATCTCGGAAAATTTGTTGAAAGCACGCTTTTCACGATTGAAAAGCTGCAGCACCAGCATCCCCGAGACCGCCTCCTGCAAGTAGGCGTTGATCCTGGCGATCGCGGTGCGGATACGCCGGTAAGAATCGCGCACCTTGTCGCGGAAAATCTTGGTCACATAAATAATCAGGGGAAGGAATGCGAACGTAATCAGCGCCAGTTTCCAGTTCATCTTCATCATGATGGCGATAATCCCGGCCAGCACGAAGACATCTTCAAAAATGGAGACCACGCCCGCGGTGAACATTTCGTTCAGCGCATCGACGTCGGTCGTAACCCGCGTGACCAACCTCCCGACCGGGTTCTTGTCGAAAAACGCGACGTGCATGTGTTGCAAATGGCGAAAAATCTGCCTCCGCAAATCGAACATCACCTTCTGCCCCGTCCACTGCATCAGGTAGGTCTGCACGAACTCCAACGCAAAAGTGAAAACAAGAATCCCGACGTAAAGCCCGCCAATCTGCGCGATGCCGGTCAAGGGAGCGTTGCTCAGCCGGTCGCCGATCCAGGAGTGCGAGTTCGGCGACTTCGCCAGATATTTATCGATGGCAATTTTGGTGAGAAACGGCCCCAACACGTCCAGACCTGACTTCAGGATGATCGCCGCCAGCGCCACCACAACATGCCGCTTGTAGGGACGCAGATAGGTAAGCAGCCGCCGCATCAGCCGGCCGTCGTATGCTTTTCCTAAAACTTCTTCTTCCTGATTGGAGGCCATCAATGAATTCGGACGATCAGATTCCAAGCGCGAAGATCTCCCTAAAGACTACCGGAAAATCATCGAACCTAGTAGATGGCCGGGTTAGCGCGGGGGATGAGAAAGCTTTGTCCAGATGCCTCATCGGCCGAGCGAATTTCTCGCGCGGATTCCCACATGCCCGAGAGCAGCGCGACGTTGAGCGCGCTCAGCAACCACACAAAGTATCGAGCCACGAAAAGATGCCACCACCACGCCGTTGTAATCGACGCGGCGAGATGGGGCGAGAGTCGCATCAGCGCCGAATGCCCGGGCATCATCATCAGTAGAAAAATCACGCCGATGGCAATCCTGGTGCGTGTCCACGGTTGCTCTTCGGCCGGTATCACCCAGGCGAGCGCCAGCGTCAAAATCGTCGTATCCGCCACGCTATGGTAAAGCGAAATGAAACTCAGAGCGATCAGAGAAGCGATGGCGAGCGGCGCAGAAATCCGAAAACGGGCGCGCCACAGCATCCAACCCCAAAATGCGATGCCACTTAGGTAGAGCACATAAGCGATCACGTTGGACGCCAACACGCTGTGCAACCATTGATACAGAATGACCTGCACGATGTTTACGTGAAACGGCAATGCTCCCTCCGAGAAGCCATAGGGACGGCCGGGAGCGAACCAGTAATGCAGGTTCGCCCGGTAGTCCGGGAGCGAGTCCAACAGTACGGCCGAGCGCGATAGCAGCAGGACGGCGACCGGCACGGCAGCCGCGAGCGCAGCCAAGAACATTTTCGTGCGTCCCCGCAAGAGGTAATAAATGAGAATCCAAATTCCGATCTGCGGCTTCAGACAGGTAGCCATCCCGACCACGAACCCGGCTGCCACATCCTTTTCCCTTTCCGCGAGCAGGATCGCCCAGAGCGCGATGGGCACCACAAGGACTGCGAGATTTCCAAGGTGGAACGCCTGGTGCAGGGGGTCGAAGCTGAGCAAAAACGTCATCAGCGCCATCGTCTTCAAGCTCCACCCGCGGAAGCCGCCGATTCGCCAGACAAGAAAAATAGTGGCTCCCACGGCAGCGAAACAAAGCATCATCCAGAGGAAGTTCGCCCATTTCCAGGGCAGGATGGTCAAGGGCGAGAGCAAGACAAAAGTAGTCGGTGGATAGATGGGAGCGACCTGCACTGAAACCCCGATCAATCGTTCCTGCGTCAAGGTGGCCAGCGATGAGTTGTAGAAGTTTTGCCCATGCCGCCACAGCCACGCACTGGTGTAGACCTCCGAAAAGTCGGTTCTGCCCGTTGTGCCAGCCGGAACGATTCCGCGCAGCACAAAATCAGAGATCATTAGCACCGCAACCATCCCAAGCAGCAGATAGGATCTTCGCGCGCTCAGAATTCCTGGCGCCGTCCGGCGCAGATCATCCGCCGCGGACTCGGTGCGGCCCTGCCGGGCCTCGGGAGGATTCATCTCAGATTTCTCAAAGAATTGAGCGCTTTCCCAGCAATCGCTGCCAGGCTTCTCTTTGGAAAGCGGGATCATGCAAGCGTTGCAAGATGAAGTACTCGTTCACAGGATGGTCATCCTGCAGAGTTAGTACGTGGGGATCCTCCGCAATCACACCAGCCAAAGAGAGTTCATGGCCGAGAACAATCTGAAATTGCTCTTGTGGAGTGGACGCGGCGGGTCCCCATTCCATCAAGTTACGCGCGGCTTCTGGAGGAAGTCTCTCAGCGAGCTGGGACGCATTGAGGTTGGGAATCGGACTCATACTGGCCAGAAAATGGATTCCCCAACCCTCCACAGAATTGAAGGCGCGAACGTAAGGAAAAGATTCCTGAAGCGCTCGAGCCACCGAACTAGTCACGGCGAGACTGCCTCCCGGATACCATTGCTGCAAAATGCCATCCGGACGGAGGTGCCCTCTGACGATGCGATAGAACTCTGTCGAATAGAGCAAACTTGACCCAGCCGCCTCCACCGGAGGTGGAGGGTCGATGGTGATTACGTCGTATTGTTCTGACGAGCGCTCGAGATAAAAACGACCATCATCGATTACGACGTGGGACAGCGGCGATGCCATCAGCGGGGCGGCGTTCGGATGAAAAAAGGTAACGAGTTCAGGGACGCTTGGAACCAGTTCGACGGCGGTAGAGTGGACTCCCCATGAAAGCATGGAAAGATGCGTGGTTCCCATGCCAAAACAAATGACCAGCCCGCTGTGCGGCGGGTGCGGAAGGAAGGCATTGGGAAGATGCACCATCATCTTGGTAATCGGCGACAGACTGGTGATACCAACACCATTCACCAGGAGCCTTTTGCCGAGTCCTGAACCGGTTGCCACCACGGTTGCGGTACTGTCTCGTCTGACCTCACGGGGTTCATACTGCTGTTCAAATCCTTGGCTCGAGACAGCCACGGCCACCGATGCCAACGTCAGGACGCACGAACTCAATACATAGCGGGACGCGGCGAGGTTGCGGAAGGACAAAATAAATCTGGGACGGTACTTGAGCCCGACCAGGAACCAGGGAAGAGCAAAAGCACAGAGTGCGAGCCGTTCCCCAGCCAACGGCAGCAATAGAAATCCCGAGACCACTGGGCCGAGGACACACCCAACGATGTTGATCGCATAGCCGGTACCGGCGCGATCAGGGTCGCCGCGGGAGAAGCGATCGAGCATGGCCGGCGTTATGAATCCCACCAGGCACGAAAACGGCATGATCCCGAGTACGACCCGCAGAATCGCTGGAGCTTTCAGTCTGGGATCGGCACTCAGAAAAGCCACCAGCACAGAAAATGCAAGTGCGATCCAAAGCAGTCCGTTCTCAAGAATTCTGTCCCGCTGTACACGCCGGTAAAGCCATGACCCGAAATCCATGGCGATTAGATACAAGGCAAGAATGGCGGCAAAGGCATAAACGACGGTGCTCAAAGTGGGAGTATAGAGGCGCACCCAGACGACCTCTGCGCCCATACTGGTCAGACCCGTACCAAACAGCAACCACAACAAAGCTCGATCGGAGAGAACTTCATATTCAGAGGGTTTTGGGATCGCGCGAATCTTTGCCCTCGTCGCTTGCGGGGCTTCCTGAACGAGAGACGGCTTGCGGACCAGGCTGAGAGAAAAGGCGCTGGCTGCCAAGAGCAGGTTAACGATGGCACTGATCTCAAGGGTGCGCTGGAACCCATAGAGTTCAATCAGAAACAGGGGAACCACGGCTCCAGCGGCTGCGCCCAACACGTTTGCCAAGTAAAGATAGCTGAATGACCGTGCTGCCCGCGATTCGTGATCCTGCTTGATCGCGGTCATCGCGAGGGGAAAGGTCGCTCCCATGCATATGCACCATGGCACGAGCGTGATTGCCAGCCAGATTCCCGAGGGCAAGTAATAAGCGGAAGACGTGAGCGACATCTCGCCAACCATTTTCAGGAGCAGCTCCCGGCCCCATAACAATTGGTGAGGAACGGCAATGGCGGAAATGCCGATCAACAACTCCATCAGCGCGTAAAGCCGCAGCGCCGGAAAGTCGCCGCGGGTGCCATACCTCCGCACGACCATCCCAGCTCCCCAGGAGCCGAGTCCTAATCCGACCATAAAGGCCGACAGCACGAGCGAGACCATGGCGGTCGTGACGCCGAATTGCGCCATGGCGATGCGGAGCCAGATGATCTCGTAGAGGATGCTGCAGAATCCGGAAAATAAAAAAAAGATGAAGTATCATTGCACGAGTCGGGCTCCCTGAGATTCGCCTTAAGATTTTCCTTGAAAGTAGACTGGGACATTTCAACAACAAATGCGTGAGGGGTCAATCCGAGATCAGTACCAGTGGTCGTTGAGATAACTGCGATTAAATCTTCTTTCGGATAGGCTGCCCCGAGGGAGGATTCTGGATGGGCTCGCAGTCCTCGTTCTTACTGCAATCCGGACAAACCACTTTGGCATTCTGGTCCTCCATCTGATGCAGGAAGGCGGAAAATGTCTGGCCGCATTTATGACAGAGAACATCAATCGTTTGTTCGCTCATCATTACTTGTTCATCCCCGCTCCAACCGCGAACCACGTGTACCTCCCATAGAATAACAACAATGCCCCTCGGCCTCTACCTCTCCGTTCCATTCTGCAAAACCAAGTGCAGCTACTGCAACTTCGCTTCCGACGTTTTCTCGAAGTCCGCGTACGAAAATTATGTTGCCAGACTGCTGGAAGATATCGGAAACTCGCGCCGATTGGCCGCTCATCTCGGCTGCGAGATTGGTTTCGCCGCCGAAGACAGCGCCGATTCCATCTATCTCGGCGGAGGAACTCCCTCCCTTCTCGACGCCTCTCAGTTGCGGCGCATCTTCTCTGCCCTGCGCGCTCAATTCGCTCTTACGTCCGATGCCGAGATCACGGTCGAATGCGCTCCCGGCACTCTGACTCCCGTTCTCATCGACACCTTGCTGCAATGTGGCGTGAATCGGGTGAGTCTGGGCGTCCAGTCCTTCGTCGATCGGGAAGCGCAGTCGGTGGGACGGCTCCACCAATGCTCAACCGTTCTCGAAGAAATTGCCCGTCTCCGCGAAGCCGGCTTGGCCAACATCAATATTGACCTCATTGCCGGATTGCCTCACCAGACTGCCGAGAGCTGGGCATTCTCTGTATCGGCGGCAATTGCAATCGGCGTTCCTCATGTCAGCATTTACATGCTTGAAGTGGACGAGGACTCGCGCCTGGGCAGGGAACTGATCGCCGGAGGCGCGCGCTATCATGCCCACTTTGTGCCCGATGACGACGCGACCGCCGATTTCTACCGGCAAGCTTGCGACATGCTGGAGACGAATGGCATCGTGCAATATGAAATCTCCAACTTTGCCCGCATTGGTACCCAATCAAGTCGTGCCCAGTCGCGCCATAACCTGAAATATTGGACCCGACAGCCCTACCTGGGCTTCGGCGTCGATGCACACTCCATGCTTCCCAAGCCCGGCAGCCACGGTAGATTCGCCGAAGAGGCTATGAACGCCGTCCGCTTCGCGACGCCCGGCTCCCTCGACGCCTACATGAATCGCGTCGCCCACGAAATCACGCCGGTATCCGCCGAGGCAGCGCTCGAAGAAAGTTTCTTCCTCGGTTTGCGCCTCAACTGCGGCATCGATCTGCAATTCCTCCAGGAGGAATTCGGTTTCTGGCAAGTCCCCGAGGGCCCCGGAGAAAACGCGCTGAGCGACACGGAAAGAAATGACGTGATCGGCAACAGAGCGAAGGGAAATGGCGCCAAGACAGATGACGCCCAAAGAAACGGGGAAGGGCACGGCGAACGAAATCCGGCTTTAGCCGCCGAGGGCAGCACCTGGGCAACCGCAATCAAGCAATGTAAAGATGAGGCCCTCTTAGAGCAACACGGCACGACCCTCCGCCTCACTGCCCGCGGACGGCTCTTGTCCAATGAAGTGTTTGCCCGATTTCTGGCCGATCATATCGACAAAACAAAAGTGGGGACCGCTCGCGTGAAATCACGCTAGTTGACCGACCGGTGCCATTCGGCGTTGGGCGAATCTATCCGGTCCCCACCATTTCAAAAAGTCTTGGAAGGCCGACGCCTAAGATCGGCGGCTCAAACTCCAGAGCCTGGATGCCGGCCTCTCCGAAGAGACTCATCCACACAATTCGAAACTGCGCCCGCGACGCGCCCAGCTGCACATCCAGTAATTCTCCCGTCTGCACCTTTGAACGAACGCCACTTAGGACTGCCCCGCCGTCACTGACATTCCGCACCCGCACAATTTCCGCGAAAGGCCGCGCCATCCGGTCCACTCCCCAGATACGTACCGGTAACTCCAGCTTCAGCCTGCGCTGTTTGCGCCGATCCATCCCCGCTCCCAGTGTCGTCTTCAGTTCTAGCCTTACCCGTGCCGCCAACCGAATCATAACCACAAGCGCCCTAAAGCAAAACATCACATCGGTTACACGCGGCACGTTCCTGAAGTTACTTGGCTTGCATGTAATTCCAGGTTCGCGCCCGTGTTTTCGGGCGCTAGCCTGGGCTGGTGTGGAACCGGAATCCCCCGGCCGATCGCAAAAGCGACTTTTGGTTGACCGGTTTTCCAGAAATCCCGGAGCAGCGCAGAGAGACGAAATCGCCTCAAAGTGCAAGTCGATGCACATGGAGCCGCCTCTCGTCTCCTTTTGGCGGTGCGGCAAGCCGCTCATAATAAAAAGCTTAGCCGGTTGTAGCGGGGGCCCGTGGAATGGACGCCAAGATGCTATGCTTATAATCATAATAAAGTCCATTAGTTAGATGGACTTTATGGCATAATGACCGGCGCACGGAAATCGACTTCGGAAATCCGGTACCCGTTCCACCATGGCCGGTGGGCAAACAAGAGTGATTTTGTGTTCCCCTGAAAAACATAGCGCGACCAAATCAAAAGGGAGAGGCTTTGCAATTTATGAAATCGACCAAGCAACCGTTTCTCACGGTCCTGACGCTAGCGGCACTCACCGCTGGCGCTTGGGCCCAAACCTCCGGCGCCACCGCCGCCCGGCCCAACAAGACAGACCCGGCCGTGGCAGTGCCGGCGCAGCCTACTGTAACTGCTGCCGACGTTCAATCCTTGAAAGACGCTTTGGCCGCGCAGCAGCAGCAAATCCAGCAGCTTTCCCAACAACTGCAGCAGGCGCAAGCCGCGGCTTCGTATGCGGCC
>OCZU010001792.1_pt1 | contig 13885 bp, 13 predicted proteins | sample 1539001 | NCBI WGS metagenome assembly OCZU01 (sample SAMEA3539306, study PRJEB22396) | soil metagenome | biome: tundra; feature: field; material: soil | place: USA | collected 2010-05 | depth 0.15 m
GGCGGCGAACCTCGCCGCCGACCTGCGTGAGCTGGGCGAATATCGGGCCGCCCGCCGATGGCAACGGCCGCACTTATGTCTGGGCAACGCCCGCGGACCAGTGTCTGGGCAACGCCCGCGGACCAGCTCGCAGCGACCCTGCCAGCCTGGGCGTCAACGCGGTCGCCTTCAGCCCTAACGACAAGCTCATCGCGACAGGGGATGGTAACGGCCACGTCTACCTCTGGTCACACGCCCACGCGCGGCGACTGACCGATCCCGGAGGCGGCGGCATATACGCCGTGGCGTTTACCCCGAACAGCGACTTCCTGGCCGCCGCCGGCGCTGACGGCCGCGCCTACATATGGGCGCTGGCCACACACAAGATCGTCGTAACCCTGCATGATCCCGGCAGCAAGGGCATCCGAGCCGTCGCGTTCAGCTTCGACCACAAATACCTAGCTGCCGCCGATGGCAACGGCGACACCTACTTGTGGGCAACACCTGCGGATAAGCTCGCAGCGACGCTGCCCGACCCTGCCAGCCGGGGCGTCAACGCGGTCGCATTCAGCAAGGACGGCAAGCTCGCGACGGGGGACAGCAATGGCCACGTCTACCGCTGGTCACACGCCCACGCGCGGCAGTTCACCGATCCCGGAGACTCCTTACGGCCGGTCGTGATTACGGGAATATGCCGTCGGAAGTACCTTCTCGGGACCACCCCCACACAGGCCTGGTCCTGATCGGCGTGGGAGCCGGCCGGTTCTCGCTGGAGTCACTGGTCGGGAATCCAGCTACCGTGGAATCCCAGCGGGATCCGGGCGGGCAGGTGAACGCGAGCGACCGGGTCGGCGCTGAAGTCCTGCGCGGCGAGGATGACAAGGTCAGACGCGCCACGGTCGGGGTTGTGCACGAAGGCAAAGACGTAGCCGTCGTCCTCGTCGGCATCAGGTGAGGCGGGAGCGAACACGGCCTCGCCGGCGGTGGCGTCCCGGCCGAAGTCGTGCGTCTGGGCGGTGCCGTGCGCCAGGTCATGCTTGAGTAGGGCGTTGGTGAACGCCTCGTCGGCGAAATCACCGGTGAACGGTGAGATAACCTGGCCGGCCTCGCCGATCATCGCGCTGTAGCCGTACCGGTGTGGCCGGGAGATGATCCGGTCATCGACGCGCGGGAATTCCTGAGCGTGGCCATTCAGGGTCTGCTGTGTCACTTTGCCGACGGCTGGGTCGATGATCCACCGGTCGAGTGTGGCCGGCCCGTGCCCGTCCCAGAGGGTGGCGACGTCGAAGGGTTGCGGGTACTGGCACAGATCGACCACGACCCGCGCGCCGTCGTCGTAGGCGTTGAGAGTGTGGAAGACCCAGCAGGGATCGATCTCCAGCCAGCGGACGTCCGCCGAACTGCCGTCGCGGGCCAGCAGGCCGACGCGGGCCTGATGCGCCGGGTTCCACGTGTAGGGCAACTCCCGCCCGGCGGATACCGCGTCCATGCTGAACGTGACCGGCAGGTCGAAGATGACCACGTATTTCCCGGTGAGCGCGAAGTCGTGCATCATCGGCCCGTCGGCGACCGCAATGTCAGTCGTGCGGCGCACCTGGCCGGCGGCGTCGACGACGACGTGCTGGACGTGGTCCCAGGCCCAGAAGTACGCGATGGCGTGCAGGTCGCCAGTCTGCCGGTCGAGCTTGGTGTGCGCGGCGAAACCGCCAGGCAGCGTCCCGCCGAAGTCGCACGGCCCGAGGGTGTCCAGCTCATCGGATAGCTCATAAGGCAGCGGGCCAGCCTCCACGGTGGCCAGGGTGCGCCCGGCGTGGGCGATGATGTGCGTGTTGGCGGCGAAATCCATGCCAGCGTGGTCCGGGCCGGCCGGCCATTTCTCGCCCAGGGCCTCGGCGACGGCCTTGGAGCGGACCCAGCGGTTGCGGTACCACTCGGCCCGGCCGTCTCGCAGCCGCACGCCATGCACCATGCCCGCGCCCAGGAACCAGTGGTAATTCGGGTCGTCCAAGCCCAGCGGGTTGGGCCCGTTTCGCAGGTAACGCCCGCTGAGCTCGGCAGGCACCCGGCCGGTGACCGGCAAATCGAATGCGGTGACCTCCTTGGCCACCGGGGCGAACGAGCCTTGCAGGAAGCGATTCTCGGCAGTCATCGGAACTATCCTTTCCAGTTAGCGGCGCGGGCTGGCATGGGTTCGGGCACGGCCGCCGTGTAGTCACAGTGCCCGTTCGCCAGACCTGAGGCTCGCCCAGGTCCGGTTAAAACAATGCGAGAACGCCGATCACGGGCGGGCCCGGATGGCCTGGTCGATGAACGTCATCGACGCAGCGAACATCGTCACCGTCAGGATCAGTCTCCGCGAGCGGCCGCCCGTGCTAGGCGAGAGCGTCATGACAACTCCTCGTGCGTGGCGAGCGACCCTTGCAGGAACGGGTTGGCTGCCTGCGTTGGCCTATGGCTTCGGGTTAGCCGATGTCCTCGCTCGCGTCCCGTTCGGGCGTGGCGGCCGGCACATTCGCAGCGGTGCCTGGCTGGCGGACCGCGCGGGCGCGGCGGACCTGCAGGACGCCCAGCCGGGCCAGCACCTGACCGAAGGCCATCAAGACCAGCGCGGTCGTCCAGATATTGGCGCCGGTGATGTCATGGCGGACCGAGAAGCTGGCGACCGTGGCAGCGCCGGAGTGATATGCGTAATAGGCGAATCCGAACCGGAAGCCCATGCCGACCACCCAGGTGATGACCGAGATGGCGCCCGCCCGGAACCACAGCCGCCCCCGCTCGTCGTGCCAGATTCTGTCGGCTAGGCCGCTGAGCGTGCCGAGCACGATGCCGGCGGCGGCCAGGATGACGATGAGGGCCAGGTCGTTGCCGCGGAGCGTGAACGGCCGCAGGTAGATGATCCCGGCGGCCGCGAGCAGGACCAGCGGCAGCAGCGCCGCGCGGTGCGTGAGCTGGTGCGGGCGCACCTGGCGGAAAATGACCAGGATAAGCAGGATATCGATCACGTAGTCGGTGATGCTCATGGAGTTCTCCAGCTGGCGGTCTAGCCGTGATATCGCTCAGTCAGCGGCCTCGTGGCCGAGATCGGGGCCGGCGAGCCTTGCAGGGTCCTGGGGCTGGACAGGAGCCTGGGCGGCCAGGTCTTCTCGGGTGATGGGGGTGCCGTCGATAGCCTCATATGCCGCTTTTGAGCGGCCAAGGGTGCCCATCAGGGTGGGCGGCCCGAAGAACGGCTGGCCGCCGATGTGCCAGCCGTCGCGGTGAAGTTCCTCGATGAGCACCCAGACCACCTCGCGGAATGCCTCCGACCCCTCGAAGGCGACCATGACATCGGTGATCTTGGCGGCCAGGTCGTGCTTCTGCTTTTCGGTGAAGACTCCCTCGACGACCTTGATGGTGACCATCGGCATGGCGCGCTCCTGCAGGAGGTTGATCCCCTTGTGGCCCCGGGATTGCGGGCGGCGGGCTGCCCATGCCACAACCATCCGCCCCAGACGAGCGCGCTCGCATCTGTGAGATCCCTAACCGGCACCCCAGGTTCCCAGCCCAGGCTCCCGGGTGTATCCAGGAAGCGGAGCCAGACCTACTCTGTGAGGGAGCCGCCGAGAGGGGATGGCTGGTGATGCTGCGGGGCCGCGGAAAGCAGTGCCTGGCCCTGGACGGGCTGCTCGCGGATGTGCGGGCCGGGGGCAGCCGGACGCTGGTCGTGCGGGGCGAGCCAGGTATCGGCAAGACCGCGCTGCTGAGCTACGCTGCCGATACCGTGCCGGACTTCCAGGTGGCGCGTGCTGAGGGCGTCGAGTCGGAGATGGAGCTGCCTTTCGCGGCGCTGCATCAGCTCTGCGGCCGGATGATGAATCGCAACGGTCGTCTGCCCGGGCCGCAGCGCGATGCTCTCGGCGTCGCGTTCGGTCTGCGTTCTGGCAGCACGCCGGATCGCTTCCTCGTCGGCCTGGCTGTTCTGAGCATGCTGTCTGACGTCGCCGCGGAACAGCCGCTGCTGTGCCTGATCGACGATGCGCAGTGGCTGGATCAGACCTCGGCCCAGGTCTTGGCGTTCGTTGCCCGCCGACTGGACACCGAAGCGGTCGCCATGATATTCGGCGCCCGCGACGCCGGCGCGGTGCCCGGCGTCGCTGGGCTTCCTGAGCTGGTGCTTGAGGGCCTGTCCGATGCCGACGCCCTGGCCTTGCTGGCCTCGGTCATTCCGGGGCGGCTGGATGAGCGAGTCCGTGATCGCATCGTCGCTGAGGCCGGCGGCAACCCTCTCGCGCTGCTTGAGCTGCCCCGCGGAGTAGCTGCCGCGGAGCTGGCCGGCGGGTTCGGCGTGGCGGGCCCGGCGACGCTTGCCGGCAGGATCGAGCAGAGTTTCCTGCAGCGGATCGCGCCGCTTCCCGAGGGGACCCAGCGCCTGCTCCTGCTGGCGGCCGCCGAGCCGACGGGCGACCCAGCGCTGCTCTGGCGCGCAGCCAGCCATCTTGGCATCAGCGCGGACGATGCCGGCCCGGCGGAGGCAGACGGGCTGCTTACCGTTGCCGCACAGGTGACGTTCCGCCACCCGCTGGTCCGCTCCGCGGTCTACCAGGCAGCCGCGAGTGCCGACCGGCGCCGGTCTCACCATGCCATCGCCGAGGCCACCGACACGGAAACTGATCCCGATCGCCGCGCCTGGCACTGCGCCCAGGCAGTATCTGGGCCCGATGAGGACATCGCTGCCGAGCTGGTGCTATCCGCCAGCCGGGCCCGCGCGCGCGGCGGCCTGGCCGCCGCCGCCGCCTTCCTCAAGCGCGCCGCCGCACTGACACCAGAACCGCAGGCACGCGCCGCACGCGCACTCGCCGCAGCGCAGGCCATGTACGAGGCCGGGATGCCGGACGCTGCAGTCGAGCAGCTGGCCGTCGCGCAGGCAGGACCGCTCAGCGAGCTAGAGCGCGCTCGGCTGGAACGGTTGCACGCACAGATAGCGTTCACCCGGCTGCGGGGCCGCGACGCCCCGCAGCTGCTGCTCCAGGCTGCCCGGCGGCTCGGCCCGCTCGACGCCGCCCTGGCGCGCGAGACCTACCTGGAGGCACTGTGGGCAGCGATCCGCGCCGGCCGGTCCGGCGGCGGACATATGGCACGTCAGGTGGCCGCGGCCGCCCGGACTGCGCCGCCCGCAGCCGACCCGCCGCGGGCAGTCGACCTCCTCCTGGATGGCCTGGCGGCTCGGTCAGCCGAGGGATACTCGGCGGGCGTGCCCACGCTCCGGCGCGCGCTTAGCGTCCTCCGCGGCGAGACCGGCGACGGCGACACTCGCTGGCTGTGGCTTGGCTGCCACACCGCCATGGACCTGTGGGATGACGAGGCATGCCGTGCACTGGCCGCCCGGCACGTCCAGCAAGCCCGCGAGGCCGGGGCGCTCACCATGCTCCCGTTCGCCCTCAACTACGTTGCCGCGCACCACATCTTCGCAGGTGAGTTCACCGTCGCTGCGGCCCTGCTCGAAGAGGCGGACGCGATCACGGCAGCGACCGGCAACGTGCCGATGGCGGACTTCTCCCTGCTGCTCGCGGGCTGGCGCGGCCACGCATCCGCCCAGTTCGAAGCCGGGGTCCAGGACGCGGCTGCACGCGGTGAGGGCCTGGCAATGGCCGGTGCCGAATTCGCGTCCGCCGTCCTGCACAATGGCCTGGGCCAGTACAAGGCCGCACTGGCGGCCGCGCAGCGGGCCTGCGAGCATGACGAGCTCGGCTTTGGCGTCTGGGTGCTGCCCGAGCTGATCGAGGCAGCGGTGCGAAATGGCCGAAATGAGGTCGCGTCGGCCGCCCTGCACGAGCTCTCCGAACGGACCAGCCTGGGCGGCAACCCATGGGCACGCGGCATCGAAGCCCGCTCTCGTGCACTCATCGCCTGCGGGCAGGCCGCCGAGGACCTTTACCAGGAGGCGATCAGCCAGCTCGGCGGCAGCAGGATGACCGTGCATCTGGCCCGCGCTCATCTCATCTACGGAGAATGGCTGCGCCGCGAGAAACGGCGTGCCGAGGCCCGCGAGCAGCTGCGCACCGCGCACCAGATGCTCGCCTCTATGGGAGCCGACGGCTTCGCTGAACGAGCCGCCCGCGAGCTGCGCGCCACCGGCGAGCGAGTCCGCAACCGCAGCACCGACACCCCCGCCCAGCTCACCGCCCGCGAAACCCAGATCGCTCAGCTAGCCGGCGACGGCCTGACCAACCCTGACATCGCCGCCCAGCTATTCATGAGCCGGCGCACCGTCGAATACCACCTGCACAACATCTTCTCCAAGCTCGCCATCAGCTCCCGCAACCAGCTGCAGGTCACCCTGGCCGGTGCCACCGGCAAGGCACCTGCACAAGCCCGCTAACTTCGGGCTTCGATGGTCAGGCGCCAATTTCAAGATCACCCTGAGGAACTTTTCCTTTAGGAGCAATCACATATAGAAAAGACGGGCCGCCCAGAACAGTGAATATGACCGTTCATACCGCGCAGCCAACCAATCGGCGGGCCGGAGTTCCGATTCATCGTTATGCGCGTATATAAGCGTCTATCCCGATGCTGCGGCGCTCACGCCATGTCGCAGGAAAGGCTGGCCCGGCCGTCACGATCAGCCTCCGGGATTCACCATAAAGGCTGACTAGGCGTTGGCCGATCGTCCGGGGATGCTGACCTGCGGTTTTGCTGTTACGCAGCGGCTGATGCCGGGATCTGGTGTTCACCCGATGGGTGCAGTGATTGTGGTAGCCGAACCGGGCCGCCGCGGCGGGGTCCGGAGTGGCCTGGCGGGTACCGATAGCGAAGAGCGCCGATAGCGAAGAGCGCCCCGGTTCTGGGAGATTACAAGGTAACCACACACTTGTAACTGCCAGTAGCAGGAGCGCTCTTCGCGATGAAGGATACGCCGTGGGATCACGGGCTGAGGGTCACCGCTGAGGCCGGCGGGCTGGTCGGGCATGCCGGGGCGGTGCTGCTGCGCAAGCTGGCCGACCAGGCGGGGCTGACCGCCGGGCTGGGGTCCGCGCTGGCGCGGGCGGGGAAGTTCCCGCTGGCAGGCCGGGGTGTGGCGCTGGTGTCCATGGCGGTGGCGATCGTGCTCGGGGCCACCAGCATGAACGACACCACCCTGCTGGCTCACCACGAGCCGGTGCCCGGGGCCGCGCCGAGCGACACGACGGTGCGGCGGACGCTGGAGCTGGCCGATCCCCGGACCCTGGACAAGATCGCCCGGGTGCGGGCCAGGGTCCGCGCGCACGTCTGGAAGCTGATCGCGGCGGCCCCGGCCGGGTTCCCGTGGCTGCAGATCGCCGGGAAGCTGATGGCCGGGTGGCTGGTCATCGACCTGGACGCCACGCTGATCACCGCGCACTCAGGCAAGCAAGGGGCAGCTCCCACCTGGAAGAAGGGCTACGGCCTGTTGACTGAACTCATCTGAGTTCCTGCAGGTCACAGGTCATTCAAGGGGCAACGTCTGGGAGCCCGGGCGTTCCCGGCGCCCCGTTTGACAGGTCACAGAGGTGCCGGTGCGGAGCTGGCAGCCCCGGAAAGCGGACATACAGCGTCATACCACTTGCCGACTTCTCCTCGCTGCTGTTTGTGTGCCCTGCCATGATCAAGGCCTCGACACCGCTGGGTGGCCCTTGACGTACTGATCTGCGTCGTCTTGAGGAACAAAAGCGTTAGTTCAGAGAAGGCTTCCACCCGCTGGGAGCCTGGCTGGCCAATACCACCGAGTCGCTGGCGATGCTGCTGCGGCCGGGCAACGCCGGGTCGAACACGTTCGCGGACCACGCCGCGGTGCTGACGGCGGCGATCCGCCAGATCCCCGCGCGCATGCGCACCCGGCTGCTGGTCCGCGTGGACGGGGCCGGCGCCAGCCACGAGCTGATCGCGCACCTGCTGTCGCTGGCGAGCCGGCGCCGCACCGTGCTGTTCACCTGCGGCTGGATGATCACCGGCGCTGATGAGCAGGCGATCAGGCTGCTGCCCGCCGCCGCCTGGCAGGCCGCCGTGGACCAGGACGGCACCGTGCAAGAAGACAAGCACGCCGCCGAGATCACCCACCTGCTCAGCAGGGCCGCCGGCTGGCCCGCCGGGCTGCGGTGGATCGTGCGCCGCACCAGGCCGTCGCGGCGGCAGGCCAGGAACCTGACCGCCCTGGAGCGCGCCACGGGCTGGCGGTACTCCATCATCGTCACGAACATCCCGGCCGCCGGCGGGGTTCCCGGCGTGCCCGGCAGCCACCACGCCCAGTTCACCGGCGTGCTGCACCGCGAGCACGCCGGCGCCGGGGACAGGGTGAGAACCGGTAAGGCCATGGGCCTGCGGAACCTGCCATCGAAGACCTGGACCGTCAACTGCGGGTGGGTGCTGGCGGCGAACATCGCCGCCGACCTGTCCGCCTGGTGCCGGCTGCTCGGCCTGTACGACTGCGACGACCTCAAGGACGCGGAGCCGGACACGCTGCGCTACCGGCTTTAAGCCTGCCCGCCCGGCTGGTCCGCCATGCTCGCGCCCGCGTGCTGAAAATCAGCCGGACCTGGCCGTGGAAGGACGCGTTCCTGGCCTGCTGGCAGCGGCTCTGCGCCCTGCCAGAGCCCGCCTGACCAGCCACCCCGTCCCTGCGACCCCGGAAAGGAGCCGCCCGGCGCGGTCGGAGCCGGTGCCCCCCGAGCACATCGGGCAGCACCGCCACCCGTCAGCCAGACACCACGGCCGAAAACCGGCACAACCCGATCAGTAACCAACCTCGCCCGCACCCTGAATCATCGAGGTTAGCAAGGCAGAACGACCGTCATCGCGGCAGAAGAGGATGCAGCCCGCGATAGGTCGAGTGCCCGACACAATTGCATGCCAGGCAGGACGAGTCGTCGCTAGTCTGCACGCATGACAATCGAGTGTCGGCGAGTAAGCAGGCTCCGCATCGCGGGCAATTCGCTTAAGCTGACCGGGCGGCGGCCGTGACGGAGACAGCAGACGAGTTCATTGCGCGAAAGAGTGCCGAATGGGAGCGCGAGCGCGCTCGTGGCAGTCTGCTCCAGATGAAGGACGCCAATCGTGAAGCTGTGCACGTCTACCGCCGTGACGCCTGGACCTTTCTGGTGCAAGACACCCACGCAGAGGCCGTCAACGTATTGGAGCGGCTGACACATCTGGAGACCATCGGCACACCTGCGGTGCCTATGAAACTGCCAGCAACTGAGTACCGGCTCGGCTATTTCATCGTTGGCCGCGTCGGCAGGGCCTCCGGTAAGTGGACATGGGGTCAGTTCAGCTCGATCATGTCCGCGGGAGATCCGGAGCGCATTGTGCAGAAGGCTCGTGCCGAGGGCACGTTGCTGGTCCGTGCCCGTCGTGCGGACGGTTCGCCAACCTGAACGTAGACCTTTGTCGAGGCGATAAGCGAGACCAGCGACTCTGGCCTGATCATCTTGATGCCTGCTCCTCAGTGGCAGAGTCGACCGCAGTGGGTCATGTGAGTGCACCTGCCGAGCTGCATTCGGAAGGCTACTCTTCGTCGGGGGAACCTACGCGCTTCCGCCAGAAGATCGTCGAGAGCATGTTCGTCTGGGACGACCCCGGCATCCAGCAGGCGTTAACCATTTCCCAACCTTCCATTGCCTGCTGATCCATCTCTGTCTGAAGGCCGTCCCAGTCAGCGCTGGGCTCAAACTTGCGGTACGTTACCGTATACTGCCACTCCGGAGTCATGCAGGGATCGTAGAGCAAATCAGGGACTTCGACGGGCAGGCGCGCTGGCGCGGCGGATCTGGTCACCAGTATGAATACTGCCGTGGAACACAGAGAGCACTCGGAGTCGCAGACTAGGGAGAGCCATAGCTAACCGCGAAAAGGCAGTCCTATCCTCGCGCTCAAATCGACAACGGTCCATCGGCAAGTTGCTCGCTGAAGCCGAGTTTGGGCAGCACTTTCCAGGTTTGTTCGTCGTTAGCGACGGGTTGCTCCCTGAATCTGCCGTGTGGTCACGTCGACCCAGGACGCGAGAGGCCAGCCTTTAAGGGAGGTCTTCCCAGCCAGGGATGATCGAGAGATCGTTATCGGCAGAGACATCAGGCGGCAGGATCAGTGCCAGGTCAGGCTCTATCTCGATGCCATACTGATCTGCTATCAGCGCTAGGTGAAAGCCAACGCGGCTACGCAGCTCGCCGAGTGCCAGGCTAAAGCTGTCCGTCATGTGGCCGTGGTGGTAGCGGAAGTTGCGAGCGTCCGGCCCGGCCGCATCGACAAAGGCTCGCATGGCAGTCCGCATAGCCCGAAGACTCTCGGCCAGAGACTTGCCCGGCTTCGCATTGGCCAGTTCTTCGGTGAGGAATCTGCGGATCTCGATAGCCGAGTGGACGCAGTGGAGTTCGTCCTCGCTGTGACGCTCGCCGAAGAGCAGCCGACGATCTTCCAGGAAGGTGATCACGCGACGGGCAACGTCATGATCACCCGGAACCTTCTCCCAGTTGACACTGAAGCCGAAGGCGCCGATGCCTGTTGGTTGGTAAGCCAAGGAACTCTCCTACCGCGGCAGCCATGCCCTCTGCCGATCTCAGGCCTGCCGCAGCCACCAGCGTAGCCCTCGCCTGGCGGTCGTTCGCACCATCACGGCGAACGCCCGCTCACGAGACGCACTCTGCGCGGTATGAGAGTGAGTGCGCAAAGCTCTTGAGCTGCGATCGTCGGGTCTGTTCCGAGGAGCCGGATGAGCCCAAGTGCCACATCGCCGCTACAGTAGACGTAGATGGCAAGGCGCGGTGGTCCTTATCAGCATGCTGACTTCCCACTCATCGCTCGTCCTGCCCGCACTCGTGGGTTCACCGAGCGACTGCCAGAAGTGCACGCAGTAGGCAGGGTGAGCGATTTCCCACCGGATGTGGTGAGGGTCGACTGGCTGCACCGGCATGTTCCCTGCCCTGGCACGACTAAAACGGGCTTCACGGAAGGCACCGTTCTCCCCCACACCAGCAGTTGAGGAAGAGGCAATGCCGCGGAGTATGTCGTACAGCTTTACTGATACTTGCGCGCTGGGGGAGCGTAATTGTCACCATAGAGATCCGGTAACGATGCGGTCATGGTGTGGGTGCCAAGAGGTTAGGACGTCTGGGGATACATACACATCGCCCATGTCTGAAACGATTCCGTTTGAGTCGATGACTCGTTAGTCATCGTCGCAGTCCAGCCGGTATTGTAATTTGGCGCTGAGCTGCCCGGATATGGGTAGCTGTCAATCATGCGGAGGTCTGGAGCGTGCAGTTGCGGATCGCCAGACGAAGGCCCGTCATATGTGACTACCCCACCTCCTGTTGCGTATCCCGTTTTTCCGGAGACGGCAGGGCAGTTCGCAGTAACAGACACCATCTGCCCGGGCGCAACGTCCTGCGCTCCTCCGGGAGCGTACGTGGGATAGATTTCGTAACCTGGGCCAGGAGGCCCCTGCGCGCCGGTGCTCCCGGCGGATCCCTGCGGTCCTGCTGGTCCTTGGGGTCCTACAGCTCCGGTCGCGCCGACCGGTCCCTTTTCGTTCCATTTGATGGACGTATAGCCGTGTGGACAACTGGTGCTGCTGTCCTGCAGCACCAGCGTATGGCTGCCGTTGGTCGCCTTGACCGCATAGCAACCGTAGATAACGCCGTTGCTGACCGGGCTTGTCGCAATCGCTGCCCCTGCGACAGTGCCGACGCCCAAGAGCGATATCGATGCCCCGGCAATTGCCAAGGCACGTCGTGGCAGATGCATGTCCGCTCCTCTTAGGTCAACACAAACCTGGGCATTCAGCTCACGCGGATGGCAAGTGCGGGGCCTCTTATGTGATCCTAAAGCGCTTCTGCTATCAATTCTGCTTTGCAGCTGCCCGTTCAGAAAGCAGGCTACATTCTCTTGGCACCGATGTTACCATCCAAGCCCTAGAGCGCGCCCGGGCTTCCTCTGCCAAAGTAATGCAGTGTTCAGGTAGCATTCGTGGATGGTGACCGAGGATAACGTTCGCCAGATCGCCCTGTCCCTGCCCTGGACCGCGGAGCGCCTTTATAACCGGCTCCCGGCTTTCCGGGTACGCAGTAACCTTTTTATCCGTATTGACGAGCTACCGGATGCGCTGTTCGTGCGCTGCGCCGACCTCGAGGAACGCGACGAACTGGTCAAAGCCGAGCCGGACAAGTTCTTCATCACGCCCCATTACGACGGTTACCCGGCAGTCCTGGTACGACTCTGCCAGGTTGACCTCGATGAGGTGACCGAACTCGTGACCGAGTCCTGGCGGCTCTGCGCCCCCAAGCGACTGCTCGCCGCATACGACGCGGAACACCCACCCATACCGTGACCGGCGAGAGCCAGTCGCGGTCCCACTCGCCCGGCAGCATCCGACGATCGCACGGACGGCGGCATAAGCGTGAGTTCGTTTCGGTCAAGCCAGCGTGCTACTGTGCCCAGCCTGGCGAGGCCGGCGGACCCCGGGACTTCAGATCCGTCGCTGCGCGCGGGTGTCGGGCGGGCTCTGCCGGGGACATCGCTGTCGTGCGTTCGTTTCCCGCCCGTAAGCGGTTCGTATTTCCCCGCGCATGAGGACAGGAGCATGGAATGACGACGAAGGCCGCCTTTTCGCCGGAGGAGTGGAAGGCGGTGCTCGAAGGCCCGCCGGCCGCTGGGATGATCGTGATCACGGCGGCCCGCGGGGGAATGTTCCGCGAGTCGATCGCGATGTCGAAGGCGTACGCCGAGGCGCGCGCCCAGCACGGCGAAAGCGAACTTCTGGATGAGATCGCGGCGGCGAAGCCCGAGATGGACCACACGAGGTATCACTCTGCCGAAGAACTCAGGGACAACGGACTCGGGCATCTGCGCGACGCGGTAGCGCTGGTCGAGACCAAGGCCACGACCGGGGAACTCGATGGCTACCGGCGCTTCGTCCTGGCCCTCGCGGGCAAGGTCGCGGCCGCGCACAGAGAGGAAGGCCAAAGCGTGAGCCCCGCCGAGGCAACGGCCATCCAGCAGATCGCGGCGGCGCTCGGCACGACTGGTCCGTGAGGGAGACCGAAAGCACAGGGCAGGCTGACGCCGGAGTCCGGGCAACAGCGACCAGAGCGTGAAGGCTATCCCTGGCGACCGCGGACCAGGTGCCCGACGTCCCGGTGAAGGCCCGACCGGCGGCATGACCGGATGGGCTTGTCGGCCTCGACGCCGACGATCAGCACCCCCCGGAAGTGCGTCCAGGCTGCTTCCAAAACGATCCCCGCAATCTAGAAATGCGTCAGTTGACTACGCGAGTAGCTACTGTGGCTACGCGAGTAGTTACTGCTGGCGGTCGTTGAACTGGCAGGCAGGGCGGCGCTGTTGAGGGGATCTGCTGGCGGGGGTGGAACGCCGGTTACCAGCAGGGGACGGCGGCCTATGTCCGTAGCGCGGCAGGTCCGGTCGGCAGGCTCAGGTCGTCGGCTGCTCGCTGAGACACATGTCGCGTCGGCGGATGAAGGCCTGGAGCGGCGGGCTTGTTTCTCTCGACGCGGCGCGAACCCTCGATGTCGTGGACGCCACCGCGGTATGCCTCGCCGCCGTCGGCGACGACATCCTGACCTTTTCAACCCGGCGACCTGCGGCCCTTGCCCAGACCGCCGAAATCCACGTCGGTCAATTCCCGTCTAGGCCCAATGCCACTTAACGTAATTTGATCAAGCTGCGGTGCTGGTCAGGACGGGGTTCGCGAGGCGGATCGTGGCCGGGCGGCCGTGGCGGGTGCCGGTGTCGCCGGGTTTCTTGACCCGGTAGGAGTTGTGCCGGGCGCGCTTGACGACGCGGGGGTAGGTGCGGTGCCGGCGGCGGGGGTTGAGGTTCTTTTTTCTGGTGATGCTGGCCATGACCGCGGCGAGGATGCGTTCTTGCTGTTCAGGGGGGAAAGGCCGCCGGGTCTGCGGCCCGG
>OCZU010001793.1_pt1 | contig 13884 bp, 9 predicted proteins | sample 1539001 | NCBI WGS metagenome assembly OCZU01 (sample SAMEA3539306, study PRJEB22396) | soil metagenome | biome: tundra; feature: field; material: soil | place: USA | collected 2010-05 | depth 0.15 m
GAATTCAGCGGCCCAGCAATGGGCCTTCGACTTATCACCCGAACCCGAGTGGTCCCTCAGTGAATCGCCCAAACACAGGCGGCCCTTCCGCCAACCAGCCCTCCTCTGGCGGCCCATCCGCCAACCATCCCAACTTCGGTGGTCCTTCTGCGAATCGCCCTAATGCGGGCGCTCCTTCCGCCAATCAACCTTATTTCGGTGGTCCTTCCGCCAACCGCCCAAACACTGGCGGGCCAGGCGCCGGCCCCATAACCAATGGTGGAGGCGGGCGCAACATCACAAACGGGAGCGGCCCCGGCACGCATATTCAGCCAGGTATTGGCCGGCCCGCTGGCTTTGCCGGAAGCACTCCCCATTCGACGATCAGAAGCTCTGCTCCAATCGCTCCCAGAAACTCCAGGGAACTCACTGCCAGAAGCGGCAGTGCTGTCCGCATGCGTTCCGACGGGAGGGCCAGCGATGTGCATGACGTCAAGCGCGGCATGGACATCCACCACGGGCTGAACGGCGGTCACATGGTCTCTGTCGATCGCCCGGACCACAGCCGCACCGTTTATCAAAAAGGCCGCCCAGGCTACGTGCAGCGTCCGTATAGCTATCACAACCACGAATTCGCCCAGCGGACTTACAACTACCATGGCCGCTCCTACAGCCACTCTTACTATGGCTACGGCTATCGAGGCGCGTACCTGCACGTTTATGCCCCGGGAATGTATTACGGACCGGGCTTTTACGGGTGGGCATACAACCCTTGGGCAGCGCCGATAACCTTTGGGTGGGGATTTGGGGGCAGTCCCTGGTACGGCTATTACGGGTACTACTTCACGCCTTATTCGGCCTATCCGTCTGCTTCGTATTGGCTCACCGACTACATGATCTCAAGTGATTTGCAGACAGCCTACGCGGCGCATCAAGAGGCCGGCGAGGTTGACGGCGCGGCTCCCGCGCAGGGTGGACAACCGGAAATGACACCCGAAGTAAAGCAGCAAATCGCCGATGAAATCAGAAATCAGTTGGCGCTGGAAAACCAGGAGGCTACATTCAACGCGCACCAAATGGATGTTGACCCAGGTTCCAGCGGCATCGATCGCATGCTGAGCGATGCGGCCAAGGGCAAGCAGCATGTATTCGTAGTCGCCAACGCGCTGGATGTGGTGGATGCATCGCAAATGGAATGCACATTGAGCGATGGCGACGTGCTGGCACTGCAAACCTCGCCTCCTGCCGACTCCAAGGCAGCGGATTTGGTGGTGCTCTCTGCCAAGGGTGGCCAGGAGTGTCAAAAACAGGCGGTGGTTTCAATCGCACTGGAGGATCTGCAGGAGATGCAGAACCACATGCGGGAGACCATCGACCAGGGGTTGCAGGAACTGCAGGCCAAACAAGGCAAGGGTGGATTGCCCGCAGTGCCATCAACCGTTCAGATTCAGGCAACACCTGCAGTTTATGCCTCAATCGAACCTCCTCCCGATCCGAACGCAGCCACTGAGATTCAGCAACAGGCCCAACAAGCCGACCAGGCTGAAAAAGAAGTGACTGCGGAGGCAACGCAACCCAACGGAATCCAGTAATCACTCGCCCCGCGCCGGCAGCCCGGCGCGGGGGCGGTGACCACTGTGGTGTCCTGTGCGGCAAACAGCTCAACCAGATCAGTGAACTCCTCCGGCCGGATTTGAACCTGTGTGCAATCCAGACAGCGCGAACCAAATTCGCGCCGGGAGAGATGAAAGGAACCTATGCAGATCTTTGCTTTTCTCGATCCGTTTTTCCACGCATTGAGCGATGGGAAGCTTATTCGCCTCACGGTGGCCTGGGTGCTTCGGGTCCTCGCGGTCCTCGTTGCACTCGTCGGACTATTCTGGTTTATTGCCTTTATCGGCTTTGGATTCAAAGCCAGCGAGAACGCGTTGGGAACCCGGTCTGCGGGCATACTGATTGGGTGCGTGCTTTTCGCAATCTTCGGCCTGGCCTGGGGCTACCTGGCGGCTGGAGTCATCATGTTCCGTGCACGCTCGATAACGGAATTGGGAGATAGCCATTTCACCGTGCTCTCCATCCTTTCCATGCTTTTCAGACTCAACGGCGAAGTGTTGTTTGTTACCTATTCCCTGGTTGGCGTGGGCGGATGCCTCTTTGTTTGGTTCACAGATTTCAGTCCATTCTCTCAACTGGGCATGCTTGGCGAACGGCTGCCATTTGCCGGGGGCGCGAGTAGTGGTTTCCTGGGCGGAATCGAATTGGCGGTTCTTTTTCTTCTGCTCGCTTTTGCCGGCATCGTCTTCTTCTACGCCCTGGCGGAACTGAGCGTTGTGCTTGTTGAAATTGCCTTGAATACAAGGGGACTGATCGCCAAGCCAGTGGCAGAAAGCCAGCCCGCGGCACCCTCAGTCACAGCCGCGATCCCTCAAGTGCAGCCACCGCCGCCCCAGGTCGACCAACCCGTCTTCCGTGCCAATAGCAAGTGCAAGAAATGCGGACAGCCACTCGATACAGGCAGCACTTTCTGTGACGAGTGCGGAACCGCGGTAGGCTGACATGGCGAATAAATTCTGCTCAAAGTGTGGAAAAGAACTGGCTGCAGGCAGGCGCTTTTGCGGAGGATGCGGTCAGCCCATCGCTGTTCCGGCTATCTTAACTCAGCAAGAAACGGCGGCAGTTGTTGAACTGACAGCTTCTGTTTGCGCGAAGTGTGGAACTGCCATGCCCCCTGGCAAGCGCTTTTGCAAGCAGTGCGGTCATCCGGCAGGCGAACCGGTTCCACCATCCGTGCAGGTGCCATCGGCCGCATCCGCGCCAGCCCCCTCAGACCCTGTCTGCACGCACTGCGGATCGGCTCTCATGCCCGGCAAGCGGTTCTGCAAGAGCTGCGGACACTCGACCGATGCGCCGGTTCCTGCTGCGCCCACTTCCGCGCCGGGGGGGACTTCCCTGCCTGCAAAGGATGAACCGGCTCCAATTCCGGCGAACCTGATAGCAGCAGTGGAGCCGGATCTTGCACTTCACCCGCAAGACGAACCGGCATCCGTTTGGCCATCCTCCTGGGAACCCGTGGAACAGAAATCCCCTTTTCCTCCAGTACCGGCCGCAATATTCAGCTCCAGCATTTCGCCCTCAGTGCCGCGCCGATTTTCAATGCAGCAGATCGGAATCGCGATTGGGGTCGCTGCTGCTTTGCTCGTGGCAGTCGGAGGCTGGGCAGTGTACGCTCATTCCCATCGAAGCGTCTCCTCGGTAGCAACAGTGCCTTCCGCACTGCAACCAGCATCCACACCGGCTGAGCAGCCATCAAAGTCATACCCGGGCATTCCCGGACCCGCTGCCTCCGCCACCCGTCAATCGCAGCCCAGACCTGCCACAGTTCCGCCCTCGGTACCTGTGCCATCGAAGGTCGCGCAAGATTCAGGCCGGCAATTGGCAAAGATAACCCCGCCACCCCAAATGGAGACGCCTCCGCCCTCGCTCCCGCAACCTGCCGCGGCGCCACACTCAGGGACTCTGCACTATCAAGGACCATCGGTACCTTACAACGGAACGGTCGTTTTCGATAACCTGCCCCGGGCGCGGCTCAAGTTCAACTTTGACCGGCAAGCATGGACTATGACGATCAAACCCAATCCGGACGGCACGAAGCGGGTGTCCATGATTTCGCAAAAGGCGGGCTATCAGGCGAATTGCGACCTGAGTTGGGAAGTTGTCCAGTAAGTACGGGCCCCCTGCATGACAGCACCAATGACGGCTGCATCGCTCATCCTGTAAACGCGGTGCAGCCGCCTGGAGGGTTATTGTGAAAGCTGCATGTCAGGGTGCATATTGAATTGCTCCGACAGAAAATGTATCGCCTGCTGCCGTTCGACTGACCCATCCTCTTTGGTGCAGTTCAGAAAACGCATGTAGGCCTCGGCGGCCCCGTCCACGTTTTCATCGTGCTCCTTTGCTTTGGCCTCATCGTAGATCACTCGCGACAGATCTCTCACCTTCGACCGCACTGCTTCTATCAGTTCAACGCGGATTGAATTCTCCAGCGCCGTTTGTAGCGCCATGGTGCTCGGAATGGTCCCTGTCGGCTTCACTCCCTCTGTGTCGTCCGCCTTCACATCCTCCACCAGAACAAACTGCTTGGGGTCTTCCTGTTGAACGATCACCGCGTCTCCCATTTGCGAATTAAGTGTCTCGCCAATTCGAAACTGAAGTTTGATCGTGTCCTTGATATCGACGGTCTTCCGCGTGTAGTGGTATGGGCGAATCACATCGGCAGTCACGGTCCTGGGCAATGAGTCCGCCACCGCCTGCGCTTCCGAAACAAGCTTCTGATCCTCGCTGAGCTTTGCAGTCAATTCCTTGACTTCCTTTTTGTTGCCCTTTGCTGCCGCTCCTTGCAGTGTTGACTGATCCGCTTGCAATGCACGCAGCGCCGCTTCATAAGCACGATTGGCTTTGTTCCACTCCTCTCCGGGAACGTCATGGGTTCCAATGCGATATTTTGACTCCCTCGCATCCATTGTTGGAGTCTCGGTAATCTGATGCTCCAGAACATCCCCGGCGAGCTGGAAATCCGGCTCGACGCCGTTAGCCGTTTCCCCAAATCGAACCGCCTTGACATTCGGCATCTCAAGGCCGGAGATAATCGCATCTTCCAGTTGGTGGAGGAAGCCGGTACTGTCGCGTAGAGAAGTCTGATCGCGGAACTGAACACGAATGGAAAGCTTTGAATGCATCGCATGAGCCGGCGCCGCAGCTACCTTCGCATCGTGTGCCTCTCTATTTGCTGGTTTGTATAACAGAGCTTCTTCCAGATAGGCCCACCCCAATTCCGTTCCCGATCCGGATGGCTTGTCAAGGTAGCGCTTTGCCTGGCCGACAAAGTAATTGCTCAAGTCGTCTCCAAGGATATCTAACATGTCACTATAGGAGTCGTTGTTGCTAAGTTCAAAGGCGCGCTGCAGATAGTTGTAAGCTTTCTCAACTCCAACCTCATCTCCGAGCCCGCGGATAGGATCATGTGATTTTTGCAGTTCCTTTGCCATGCGAACAGCGCTTTGGATATATCCATCCTTCAGCCTTCCAATATCGTCAGCGACCAGCGCCTTCTGAGAAGAGGGCAGTTCGTACAGCACATCTAAAGCACCGATGCTGTCGTGCTGTTCCTCGAGCGCCTTGCTACTCTCCAGGGCTTTAGCGGCTGAATTCTTATTTTGAGTAATCACCACTTGTTTTTGCGCTCCACTCAGAGCATCTCGCGCCTTCGGAGTGTCCTTTACGTTCGCCGCCTTCTCAAATTGTTTGACGGCGCCCTTCCAATCTCCCGCTTCCGCTAACTGCTTTCCCTGTTGCAGATCGTATTCGTAAACTGTATCGACCACAGCCACGATGCGTGGCTCTTCGCTCGAGAATGCACGCAATGGCGTAACAACCTCTAGCGCATTGTCCATCTGCTTCTCAGTAACCGACGATTCCGCTGACCGGAGGGCACTATCGAATCCATTACTCGCCTTCAATGCATCGGCAAGGAGAGTCTGCCCTGCGGTGAAGCCGGCATCGATTGTGCTGATGATGTATGCTAGCTCCCTCGCATTCTTCAAGTGAATATAACCCGGAGCACGCCCCTGCAAATCCGTGTTATAGGTGTTGAGTTCGTCTCGCCCATTCACAACAATTGCAGCCAGTTCTCTGCGAATTTCCCCCGAAAGTTTTGCGCTTTCTTCGAGGGGCACCTGTAAGGCCTGGGCTTTATCGCCTTGAACTTTGGCTTCCTTCAGATCGTTGTAAAGCGGCAAATCCGTGGCAAGAGACCCACGGTAACCGGCCAAAGATGCTTCCCCGGCTGCCACATAAAGAACTCCAAGAGCGCGTTTGGCCTCTCCGGCATGAGGTGAAGCCGGATACCTTGAAAGAAAGTTGAGCCAGCCGGAAACATCCGCGGCTCTCTGACCGCGCAGGAACTCTGCAAGCTCAGCGTCAGGCGCGGCGACAAAAAATAGCTTAACCCCCTTCTTCAAGGGCGGCGGCCCGGTTGCTGCAATGCCCGGCGTCAGCGGAGTTCCCGTCAACTTCGCCTGGTCAGCCATGTCGGACAGCGAATAATATGCGTTGTGGTCGAACTTCACGTTGTCCGGCACCAGGCAAAGGCTGGGACCTGCGCCCGTACTGTACCGGAACACCCCTTCTCTATCGCGCTCCAGAAGTGCTCCCGCAGACAGGGTCACCTTTTGCATTTTCCCATAGGTTGACTTATCCACTGCGACCGTCTGAAACTGTGTGCAATCGCGCAAATACGCCTTGCCGTTAATCAGCACGTCCCCAAGCTGCAGATAGGCAGCGCCATTCGGCCCGTCATAAAGTTGAATTGCGGTCAAGACAGGCTGATTTGCCAATAAAGCCGGCGTAGAAAAGGCCAGCGCCGATAGCGACAATGCAATGGACCTGCACATTAAGCGATACATTGGATTCACTTCAAGTCGAAACCCGTGCGATTTCATTGAGTCCCCAATATCTATCCAAAACTGGCGGTTCAAATCGTGCTTGCAAGTCACATGCGGCACGAGGTTGTTATTGATGTTGAATATCAAGCAAAGCAGTTTCCAGGCCGCTGCGGGCGCGCGCGTTGTTATGGTCGCAGGATAAAACGGCGCGATACTGCCTCACCGCTGCGGGGTAGTTGCCTTGCTCCCGGTTTCTCTCCGCCTGATCGAGCATCTTGGGGAGAATGTTTGGGCTCAGACTGCAGTTGTCCCCTTGAGTTTTTTGTTCTGCTATCTGAGATCTTGTCGGAGCGCTCTCAGACGGTCTGCTGTCTTCAGGTGCTTCCTGCCTGCGATTCTTCTTCTTTCGCGAATCCGGCTTTGTCGATGCGGCCGGATTCCTCGTAACCGCGACCGGATTCGTTGGCTGACTCTGTAACGGCTGGCCCGCAGTGGAAGCAGGAATCGCCACGGTTGGCAGCGCTGCCTGAGCCGCCACCTGCGCCGGGTTACGCCACCAATGGTGAGTTACGGCGAAAAACAACACGATGCCAACCGCGACGGCAGTTGCGCATACTGCCCCAATCAACGGAAGAAGATTTCTATTTCCTCGCGATGTTGAGACTTTGTCATTGCGACGGAGTAAAGTGTTCCCACCGTATGCCGCTGCAGATCCGCCCGTTGTGATTGCTCCGGGCACATGGGCCGCGCGAGGCTCGGCCTGCACCTCGGGCGGAGCCGAAGTCTCTTGTTCCACGCGATCCAGATTTGTGAGTCGCGAAAAACTCCTTCCAATGGATGAGAGATTAGGGCTCTCCTCGGAATAGAGCCACGCAGGCTGATCCTGTTCGGACTTAGGCACGGCTTGCGAAAGCAGAACCTGCGAGGGCTCTGAAAGTATAGCGGCGGACAGCGTCGGCAACGGCCCTGCCTCTTCCGGCGCAGGCTTGACGACATTTGCAGCCTGCATGTGTACGGCAGTGGCTTCGTGTTGGATCGCAGCCCTTGGCGCGGTCGTACCAACGGCGTGGCCGCACTGCTTACAGAAGCGCTTGCCCGGAGCATAAGGCGTTCCGCACTTGACGCAGAATCGCGCCGTTTGCTGGGGCTGAGCCGGCTCTGCCACCACCTGCAGGGTCCCGCCGCACCCACCGCAAAAACGCTTGCCGGCAACTGCTTCTCTCCTACACGTCGTGCAAATCATATCTGCCATTGCAATCTACCGGAAATCCTTTTTACTTATCAGAGCGATTTGCCGCAGTTTCCGCAGAACGCAGCGCAATCTTCAACTTCGGCGCCGCAGTGACGACAGAAGACTTTTGTCGCTTCGTCAGGCTGAACTTGTGTTTCCCGCTGGACAGGCTCGCCGCCAAGCGGCACCTCTGGCCCCTCCTCTGTTCCTGGCTTTTCCTGTTCCGCAAGTTCCACATCCAGTGCAACTGGCGCGATTGGCGGCGGCGGTTCTATTGTCTCTGCCACTTCTACGAGCGGGGACGGCACGGGCTCATTTGGCTCACTCACTTCCGCACCGGCGCTCGGAACGGTTGGCGTTGCCAAAGTCGGAGTCAGGCCATTCACGATGGATGCGAGATCGAAGTCTCCACTGATCGTCGAAACTGAAATCTTTCCAAGCAGAATGTCAAAAAAGAAATCCGCAATTCGCTCGGCTGTCAACTCCACCGGTTTCCCATCGGAACCCACTCCCAAGTCGTAGGTCCTGAGCAACTGGTTCCCCATGCTGGCACAGGAAATGAGGAACTGGTTCTGCAGCCGGTCATAATCGACCAGGCCCGTCGCCAGCACCTTCCCAACCACAGAGTAAGATCTGAGGATTTGCTGGATCCCATCGGCGGATAGAACAGTCTTCACTTCGTCCTGCTCGATATTCATGCGAATCTTTCCGGTATTCTCTGCCTCCGGAACGCCGCGCATAAGTGCGCCAAGATCGGCCAGCGTGAGGCTGAATAACTCGGAACCGGGAAGATAACTAATCTTCTCCACCGAAAAGGCACTGGGGAAAAGAAGATATACCGTCTTTGAAGAGCGCACCACGGGGCTGTTGAAGGTGCCAACCACGCAGTCGCTCAGTTCAAGATTACGGGTGGCAAATACTCCTCCGATCACCACGCAATTGTCCAACACGATCTCGTCGGCAAAGATATTCGCGGCTACGTAAGCATTGCTGAGCTTGACCTGTTTGGCGCTTACATCCGCAAGAAAATGCGTGCGCGCTCTTGGCGCCAGCGCAACAACAGCGTTCGACGATCCGACGGCCTTTTCAAAAACCACCGTTCCCGTTGCATCGGTATTCACATGCAACTCCAGTTGCGTATAAACGCAACCCTTCACGCGCAGCGGGCCCTGCTGCACTTCAAGATTCCGCGCAAAGACTGCCCCCTCCACCACGCATTCTCCCTGCACCACGACATCGCGCTCCAACTCATGCGAAGTTTTGGGAAGGATAGGCGATCTGACGATGTGATCCTTCAGCAACATGCGATTGTCGTTCAACCGGAGTTCGTTCAATACCTGCATGGCTCTTTCCTCGAATTCTGCGAAGCGCCTAAAATGGCAGCGCCTCTGGAGTATGGTTCTTCCAAAGCTGAAGAATCATTTTCCGCACTCGCGCATCCTGATCCTGCGAAGGAGTATGGATTGCATCTATCAGCGGAAAAAGAAACCTTTCAATCTGATTTTTGCTCTCGCCTGACAACGGCCTCCAGGAGAGGTTCCGTTCCCGGAATTGCGCAAGAATCTTGCGCTTCATCTCCGGATCGTTGGTAAAGGGCCCCGGCGCTGGAGGCGTAACAATCTTCTCAGTGGGCGCAGGAGTCGATTCCCTGGCTGCCAGATACATGACCGGCAGACACACCGTGGCAGAATCGTCGCGGCCGCCGGCCTCGAGCATTGTACTCACGGCATTGCTGGTTCTCTTTTCCGATGCAAGGTATGCCATCGCGCATTGCAACAAGCCATTCATCCTGCTGCGCAGGGCGCTGGCCAATAGAACGCTTTGGGCCTGCGAGTTCTCCTCGGCGAAAATCGTTGGGACCGTGGACAGCGTGCTGTCAAAACTCCGCCGGTCCTCCAGGGAAACCTCGCGCGCGAGTGCGTACGCCGCCTCATCGAGACTGGCAATCCGCTTCGCCAACTCCCGGTCCATTTCCTCGAATATTCCACTATACCGGTCTGTGATCCGGTGATAGTCCTGCTGCATATTCTGTTGAATGCGCTGGCAGGCGCTCTTCATATCGTTGAGCTTTAGAAACAGGGAATCCACCCGGCTCTTGAGCGCCACCATCTGCTGAGTAATTTCAGAGCCAATGAGGCGGAAGAACCCGCTAGTTACGCTCTGACCGATAGCATTCGCGCTGCGCACCTTTTCTTCTAATTGAACACTTTCAGTCGCGATAACCGCGACCGTGAGACCGTCGATGTGGTGCTTGATTGTAGATACACTATGGTCGAAGCTGGTTGTGTCCACGTGGATGGTAATGTTCACGTCCTCTGACCAGTGGAAGGAAACGGTTTGACTGCCTCCGTTCTCTGAGGCCGGGTAGTCAAAATTTTCATACTCCACGCCGGAGATTGTCTCGCTATAATGCTGGGTGTTGCTCATGACGCACCCCAGCAATCGCCTGCGGTTGCGCGGCGGTAAGCATGCGGATCACGTGCGCGCGGACTCTCTCATTGAGCTTCGATTGATCCACAATCAGGTGAAGATACCGGGCAACATTGTCTCGTTCTCTTGCCTGCTGCTGACGCCAGTCTACTCGCGGCAAAGCAGGGAAGACGCCCCGCTCGATGGCTCCCTTGATTTGCTGAGCAACCTCGGGGACTGGCGGCGGCGGCGTGTGATACTGCCATTGCCGTTGCCGGGTTTGCAGGCTGTCGCATTCAACCAAAGCGAAAGGCAGAAGCATGGTGGAGTCTGTATCCGCGTTTTCGAAGCTGAGAATGCTTGACGCGAGGCGATCCTGCTGGTTTGACTCTTGAATAAACCTCGACATCGCCTTGATCGCAGTGCTTGCCCTTTCCCTTGTGCCCGACGCCGCTATGCGCTGGCTCGATGCGACGCTTTCCATTTGATGTACAGGAACGGAGGCTTGTAATGCGCGCGTGCGGCTGTCCACCCGCACAACATCCTTGTGCACGAGATCTACAAGTTTCACGTCCAATTCGCGGATACGGCTCAGAAGTGCATTGTCCAACGAACGAAATAGTTTGGTATAGCGGACCGCGATCATTTGAAAATCGCGCTGCATGGTTGCCTTTACACCCAGCAGCTTCTGCGACTGGTCTCGCAGTTCCAGCAAGCGCGCCTCTACCTGGCTGCGGCAAATTGCTATCTTTTGCGAAATCTGTGAACGGATCAAGCTGAAGAAGCCGCGATTCACGTTGCTGCAAATCTCCTCGGCAGCGTGCCGCTCCGCCATAATCACGGCGGTCTGCATGGAAACAATTGCACCCGTGGCTCCATCCACGTGCGGGGCAACCGAGTATAAGCCGTCTGCCATCTCCTGGGTATCGACGGTGAAACTGAAGTTGGCCATCACACCCTCCCAAGAGAATCGATTTCACCGATGGCTTTGTTCGCGATGGCGTTCAGATTCAAAGAGAAATGCTCTTGCGCCAGGTCTTCCATTGCAGGCGGAGGAGCCAGCTCCGAAGTTTCGGCGTAGAGTGGATTCACTGCCAGCAAGGGCTTGCGCCGCTCATCGAGAGCTTGGGTCCGGCCTCCGGCGGAAGACATGGACCGTGCGTCTCCGTCCCGGAGCGAGGCGTCGAAGTTTTCAATGAATCGGAACTTCTCCGCTCGTCGATCGATATCTTCTTTGAGCCGATCTACATAGTCCGCAAAATCCTTCTCTACGGATTGATACTGGCGCCGCTGTAGTTCATAAGCAGAAACATCCTCCACCCCGGTGTCGACGCTTTTGACTGCAGTATCGGAGAGATCGCCGCCGGCCTGCATCTGCTTTTCAGTGTTCTCCAATGCCTGCAGGGTGTTGTAGTTGGAGAGAAACTCCGTGAAGGTGGACCGCATGAGGTTGATCAGGTCGGCGCTCTCGGCGCGATTTCGTCCGTAGAAGTCCTCCGTATCCTGGTGCCATTTATTCAGATAACTATTCTTCTGGTCCTGGATGTTGTTATAGATTCGCAACCGCTCCGCATGCGTCTCCTGCAACAGGTTTTGCACGATGGGGACAACGATCTCTTCATGAATCTGCTGCATTCCGAAAGGAAAGTTGGTTTTGCTCCCGTCCTCGGCGACCCACACTTCAGAGACGGCATCGAACAGAACCCTGGAACTTGTCTTTAGCTCAAATGGCTGGTAACCCTCCGCGACGTCCTGGTAGTTGAATGACTCGTTGCGAATTCGCTCTATCTCTTCCGCTTCCATCTTTGGCGAATAGTGATTGTAAGAAGCCTTCAATATCCTGAACAGCAAGCGGTTGGACTGCTCCACAAGTTTGTTTGTGGAGTTTATCTTCATCCCGGTAACAGTCTGAACGGTGCTGGCGATATTGACCATCAGGTTGCGCAGGACCTGCTCAAATCGCTGCGATTGGCGCTCGAACGATTTCTTCATTTTGTTGAGCGAGTGAAATGTCGCCAAAGCCTCATCGTGTTGATGGACGTCGAATACAGGGAATACAACCGCGTTCTCGGGAGCGGTTGCCCCAAACTCAGAGAGGAACTTCGAATAACCTGTCGCGGGGAAGACAACCGGAAGTTCCACCGAGGAGACGGCCAGGTCATTCAGGCAACTTGTAACAGTGCGCAGCTTGTGATCGAGCGATGCAAAATAGCCGTAATATGGAATCTGCTGGATGGAACGGGAATACTGATCGGTCGCTACCTGTTCCACTTCCGCTGAATCTTCAACAATCGGTACCGTCTTCAGTAAGTCTTCAAGGCCGTTGACGGCTGAAGCGAACAGGTCGTTGTTGCGCACCGTGCTGAGCTTGAATTCTTTCTTGACCTCCGTCCCCGTGTAATCGACAAGAAAGCTCTTGCCTTCAAACGCAACCTTACCCGCGACAGGGATGTAGCCGATCCCCAGTCTGTGTACCTTGAAGTCGCGGGGAATTTCTCTGTACGCGGTCTCGAACCCTTCGATGGTTGTTTGTATTTCGACGAGTCTCTGAGCCAGGGTCTTGCGCTGCATCAGAACGTAAAGTCCGTAGCCCAGCGGCGCCAGCCCAAGCAGTAAGGCCGGTGAATTCGCCAAATCCCTAACCGTAAAAACTGCCGTCAGAATCAAAAGCAGTGCACCCGCTCCATAGCAGGCCTTCTCGACAATATTCTTCCGCTTGAGCTCTTCCGTAAACTGGACTTCCTCTTCGCGCGCCACGGCGACTTGTTTTTCGAGCGCTACTTCCTGTTCGACAATATGCTCGGCAATTCGCCGATAATAGTCGAAGAGGATCTTCGCCTGGTCTTCATAGATGCTTGCGCTTTCCGAAAAGATCTTACCGGACATAACCATTGCTCCTTTAACGGTCGAAAGTCTGTTTGCGGAGCGCCATCAGCGCGGCACATTGCTCGAACTGCTCGGCTAAACCTGACGGGGCAACTGCATCTTCCAGCCGCAGGCGAATATCGTCCACCAGCGCAACCATCTGCTTTTCATAAGAAACAGCGGAAGGGTTGGTGGACGGAGAAAGATACCGCGCATCTTCTTTGAGCGTGAGCACGAATTGGCGTTCGCGATTACGATCCGGCGCTTTCGCCGAGAGTTCTGATTCACAACGGGAGAGAGTTGCCTTGAGGTCTTCCAGCCCGGACTTGGTTGAATGCTCTTCTTCGGCTACCTCATCGGCATGTGCAGAAGACCACCAGGCAATTGCGGCAATCGTTGTCGCCAAAAACAGGAGGCCCATCTGGCCGACAAGCTGCATGCGGAATGGCAATCCGTAACTAAAGCCACGGAATATGAGTGCAAGCGCCAGGCAGGAGTAGAAGAAGTCGCAGAGTCCTAGTAATCCGAGTGCAGGAATCTTGGCACTAAAGGAGCCGACGCGCATTCGACCCATGGAAAGCACCGGGAAGTTGATGGAGAAGACAATCCAAACGACGATGAGGTCGAGCCATGCGGAGTGTGTTCGCTCTCCAGGGGAAACCAACAACAAAAAGGCGAGAACCAGGAGCGCAATTCCGACGAAGTACAGGAGAACAAATATCCGGGAGATTTCGGATTTCGTCTGCATGTTCATTCCACTTTCTTCCCGCATTCCGAGCAAAATCCGTCTTTGGGCTCCAGCAGGGAACCGCACTGGGCGCACGTGGCGGTTCCCCCGACTGCGCGGACACAGCGCGGACAGATGCTTGCGCCAAGCGGCAACTGCATCCCGCATCTTGAGCAACTAGCTGCAGAAGCCAGAGGTGTTCCACAACTCACGCAGCGGCGGGCTGCCTTGTC
>OCZU010001794.1_pt1 | contig 13869 bp, 3 predicted proteins | sample 1539001 | NCBI WGS metagenome assembly OCZU01 (sample SAMEA3539306, study PRJEB22396) | soil metagenome | biome: tundra; feature: field; material: soil | place: USA | collected 2010-05 | depth 0.15 m
GGAGGTCTTGCTCCTCGCCGACGTGGCGCTTGTCCTTCCGACATTCGAGGCCCCAAAAAACATCCTCTTTGGAGCGTGGCTCGCTGTCTGGCTCCTTTCGCGCCTCAAAGACGGCGATTGGGGCGGCCGATGGAGCCGGTGGGACACTCTTATCGTTGCGTGGATTGCGTCGGTCGTACTTTCAGCAGCGTTTGCCGGCACGTCGCACAGTGAATGGCGCGGCTGCCGCGACGTCGCGCGCTACACCGCGGTGTTGTGGCTGCTGACGCGGAGCAACTATGACGAAAGCGCGTGGAAGCTGATCTACGGCGCGCTCATGATATCCGTGGTCGTCGGCACGATATGGGCACTGGTTGCGCTGGCGTGGCCGCACGATTATCTGGGGATCCAGCTCAACTCGGTCGGACACGTCAACGACAGCATGACCTATGTCGCCATCTGCTTCGGGGTCCTTCTCGCGGCGCTGGCGACGTATTGGCAATCGCTATCGAGGCTTATCCGTGCCGGCGGCATGGCAGGACTTGCCATTCTTCTGGTCGCCGTGGCCATCGCGGGAAGCCGAGCCGCCGCAGTATCGCTCATGGTTCAGGCGCTGTGCTTTGGCGCGTTATGGCTGCGACGCTCGCGTGTTCTTTTTCGTTATGCCCTTTTGGGAGTCGTTGTCTTCGCCGTCCTGATCGTGGGGCTTGATACGGAAATATGGCGCAAGCAGGGGTGGGCATCGGAAACCTCGCATCCGGTGCTTGGCGCGCGGTATCCAATCTGGAACCAGGCGCTCCTGGAGTGGCGGATGTATCCCATTCTCGGTGTCGGCAACACCAATTTTTCGCAGTTGCGCGAAGACGAGGCGGAACATTGGCTGGTGTCGCGGGGAGAGCCTTACAGCGATGGGATGTATGCGGGAAGTTCGCACGCTCACAGCCTTTATCTCAATACCCTGGCGGAACGCGGCCTGGTCGGCCTCGCATCCTTATTCGCGTTGCTGGTGGCATTCGGGCTAAGCCTGCTGCGCGGCATCCCGCGGGTCCGTGACCCCGCGATCCATTGGCTGCTGTGGTACGGAGCGGCGTCGGCGTTACTTGTCACGACCGGCATCGGGCTGGTCAACACGACGCTCCACAGCGAAACCGCCCTGCTCGCAACGCTGCTGATCGGCGCATGGCTTGGTTATCGCCGGCGAACGCGCCCCGCCACTGCAACGGAAATCAGCTCGGGTAGGCTCGTGTCGTCAGAAGACCTGGAAATCGCCCGTCGCGTCACGCTTTGAACCGCGCGACGGCTTAGTGGCTAAATAGCGCGGCGCGAATCCTCGGCGACTCATCGGCTGGATACCGCCTTCGAACGTCGTTCCTCTGCAGTCGTGCCGTGCACTGCAGGACGCACTACGCCGGCGCCCGATGCAGCCGCATTTCCGCGGTGTGATGCGCACCATCGTCGACGAGCGCAATCGCTGGCTCGACTTGCGCGACACCGTCGACGGTCAGCGTGGAAGCACCTTCCGGAACGTCGGCCTGCGTGACGGTAATGTGATAGGTCGTATCGCGATATTGATAGTCGACGGCGTACGTCGTCCAATCAGCGGGGATACGCGGCGCCAAGCGCAACTTGTCCTCCTCTAGCGTCACACCCAGTAAGGTTTCCAGTATCAGCCGATACATCCACCCCGCGGAGCCGGTGTACCACGACCATCCACCGCGGCCAATGTGCGGTGGAAGCGCATAGACATCGGCCGCGACGACGTAGGGCTCGATCTTGTAGACCGCGACCGCATCTGCAGTCTCGGCATGTCTGACCGGGTTAATCATCGCCAACAGCTCCCATGCACGCTGGCGGTCGCCCAGCATGGCGAATGCCATCGTTGCCCAGATCGCCGCGTGGGTATACTGGCCGCCGTTTTCGCGCACTCCGGGGACGTAGCCTTTGATATACCCGGGGTTGAGCGCCGAATGGTCGAAGGGCGGCTGCAGAAGCGCAACGAGACCGGCGTCGCGCTTGACGAGATGCTCGTCCAGGGCCGCCATGGCCAATCGCGGTCGTTCGCCCGTTCCGGCACCGGACAACACCGACCAGCTCTGCGCGATGGAATCGATCCGGCACTCGGGATTGACCGCGGAGCCGAGCGGCGTTCCGTCGTCGAAGTAGGCTCGGCGATACCAGAGTCCGTCCCAACCCTGCTGTTCGATGTTACGCCGCAGATCAGCCGCCGCGGTTTCGCAGCGCTCTACAAATGCGGTATCGCCGCGCCGCGACGCAACCGCCGCAAATTGAACGAGCACGTCATACAGGAAGAATCCCAGCCAGATGCTTTCGCCCTTGCCGCGAAAGCCGACCAGATTCATCCCGTCATTCCAGTCGCCCGTGCCCATCAGCGGCAAGCCGTGTTCGCCGAAGCGCAGGCCGTAGACGATGGCGCGCTTGCAATGCTCATACAGGCTTGCCGCCTGCTCCGATCGCACCGGAAGGTCGTAATAGGAATCCTCTTCGATCCCGACCGATCGGCCCTCGAGGAAGGACGCCGACGCGTCCAGAACGTCCACGTCGCCGGTGGCTTCGACGTAACGACACGTCGCCAGGGCCAGCCACAGATAGTCGTCCGAGCAGCGTGTTCGCACGCCGCGGCCCTCGGGCGGATGCCACCAATGCTGGACATCGCCCTCGAGGTACTGGCGCGACGCGCAGCGCAGGAGATGCTCGCGCAGGAGAGCGGGTTCGGCGTGCACGAGCGCCATCGTATCCTGGAGCTGGTCGCGAAAACCGAACGCGCCTCCCGACTGATAATAGCCGCTGCGACCCCACAGCCGACACGCCAGAATCTGATAGAGGAGCCATCCATTGGTCAAAAGGTCGAGCGATGGATCGGGGGTCTTCACCTGCACGGCGCCGAGCGTCCGCTGCCAGTACTGGCGCACCTTGTCGAGCGCGTCGCGAACGGCGGCCGAGCCGCGGAAGCGCTGCACCAGCTTGCGTGCGTCGTCGCGGTTTCGGCCGAGGCCAAGGCGGAAGACACGCTCGGAAGCCTGGCCATCCGCGAGCTCGAACGCGACGCGGATCGCGCCGCAGGGATCGAGCGCCGGTCCGACCTTTCCCGAAAGCTCCGCCCAGGCCATCGCAGCGGGATCATTGAGCCCGCCATTGCGTCCGATGAACTCGGTTCGATCGCCGGTCACGCTGAAGACGACGGCGTCGGTGTCGAAAAACGCAATCCGATCCGCGAACGCACTGTTGTACGCGTTTCTCGCCAGCAAGGCTCCGCTCGCGGGATCGATCTCGGTCACGATGTGCATCCCCGTTTTTGCTCGCAGATCGCCAAGCACCCACTCGACGTACCCAGTCGCGGAAAGCTTGCGCGGCCGCCCCGATTCATTGCGCAATTTCAGCACGGCGAACTTGACCGAGGCATCCAGCGCGACGTATATCCACAGCTCTGAACGAATGCCTTCTTCGCTGTGCTCGAAGACGCTGTATCCGAAGCCGTGCCGCGTTTGGTACGGCGTCGCGCCGCACCGAGGCAACGGAGTCGGCGACCAATAGGATCCGCTCTCTTCGTCACGGAGATAGAAGACTTCGCCTCCGCAGTCGCTCACCGGATCGCCAGACCAGGGCGTAAGCCGAAATTCATGCGCGTTCTCGCCCCAGCTATAGGCCTGGCCGCTTTCGGTAATGACTGTCCCGAAATGCGCGTTTGCAATCACGTTCGCCCAGGGAACGGGGGTTGCGTGTGCCTTGCCCGAGGTGATGACGTACTCGCGGCCGTCCGGGGCAAATCCGCCGGTCCCGTTGTCGAAGAGCAGCGACCGCACCGGCTTCGCGACCACGCGCGAGGAGTCGGAGCGGCGAATCGGCGCGGAGCCGGTGCGCGCAAACGGTGCCTCGGGAAGCGCGCGGCGGTTGATCTGATCTGCGAAGCTGCCCTTGCTGTCGGAGATGATCACGCGCGCGACGCTTTGCATCAGGATGCGATCCTCGGCGGCGATCTGTTCGGCGCGACGGACGAAAATGCCTCCAGGACGGTCGAGCAGCTGGGCGTCGACGCCGCTGGCGACCAATCCCATGATCTGATCCTGCAGCAGTTGCCGGTATCCCGAGTGGTCCTCGTTCCAGATGATCAGGTCGACCGCGAGACCCTTCAGGCGCCAGTACGCATGCGCTTGCACCATTTGCCGAACCATGTCGACGTTGGTCGCATCGCTGATCTGCAGCAGCACGATGGGCAGGTCGCCCGAAATGGAATATCCCCAGAGGCCCGACTGTCCGCGCTGGTTGTTGCGCAGAATGCCGCCTTCCGCGCGCAATGAAGCATTGGCATAAAGCACCGAACCGGCGAGACGACCGAACAGCTGCGCGTCGGCTTCGCTCGCGTTGAGTTGCCTGAGGACCACGAGGCTGTGGGTCCACGCCAGATCGAATACCCGATCCGCCAGGTGGGGATCCTGGTACTTCTCGACCAGCCCCAGCACGGCCTCGCGCGAATCGCCGACACCGGTGACAATGTCGATGATCGCCGATTCGCCGGGATCGATGGTCAGGCGTTGCCGGATGGCCACGATGGGATCCAGTACCGAGCCCGCGGTGCCCGACAACGGCGACGGATCGAGCATGGCTTCGGGAGCAAACGCGCTCTTGCCGCGACCGACGAATCGCATGCGGTCTGTCTCGTACGAGCAGGATTCGGCGCCGATGCCGTGCGCCGCCATCAGATGGAACATCCATGGCGTCGGGTCGCTTTGCGCACGTGGACGCCGGTGGCAGAGGATCGCGTGCCGCTTGTCCAATATCTCCGTCTGGATGAAGAGATTGCCGAATGCCGGCGCCTGCGCGTCACTTGCCGCCGTCGCAAGAACGACTTCGGCATAGGTCGTGACTTCGATGGTCCGTCGCGTCCGCCCGCGGTTGGTGATGCGCACGCGACGCAGCTCGATGTCGTCTTCCGGCGATACCGTTATTTCGGTGTGCGTATCGAAGCCGGAATCGCGACGGCGAAATTCGATGCGCCCTTCGGAAAAGATGACCTCGTAGCGATTCGATTCCTTCAAGGTCGGCTGGTGAGCGGTCGACCAGAACTCGCCGCTCGTCACATCGCGCAGGTAACAGAAATTGCCCCAGTTGTCGCAGGTGCTGTCCTCGCGCCACCGCGTCACCGAGAGGTCCTTCCATCGGCTGCTGCCGCCACCCGCGTTGGTGACCATGACGTGATAGCGGCCGTTCGAAAGAAGCTGGACTTCCGGGACCTGTGTATCGGGCGTTGCGAGAATGCGCATCGGCATCTCGGGAGAGTCGTCCGTCGCGCGGATCTGTGGAAGCTCAGCGGTAAGTGCGTGCAGCGCGGTCGCCCTGGGAATCCGTTCCTGGAGCAAGAGCATCGTCGCCTGGAACAAGGGGTCCGACTCGAAGCGCCGCTGCATCGGTCGACCCAGCAGCAAGTACGCCAGGGAAAGCAGGCTCATGCCCTGGTGGTGCGCCATGAACGAGCGAATCACCGCACGCGTCTCGCCGCGCCGCAGTCTCGACGGTGTGTAGTCGACCGCTTCGTAAAATCCGTACTTGCCCGACATTCCTTCGACGGTGAGCTGCTGCAGGTTGGAGCATGCCGCTTCGGGGGCGACCATCAACGCCAGCGCGGACGCGTAGGGTGCGATGACCAGGTCGTCCCCGAGACCGCGCTTGAGTCCGAGACCCGGTACACCGAATGCGCGGTACTGGTAGTTGAGGTGAACATCGACGGCGTTGTATCCGCATTCCGAAATGCCCCATGGGACGCCGCGTTGGTCGCCGTAGGTGATTTGCCGATCGACTGCTGCCGTGCACGTCCGGTCCAGCAGCGTGTTTTCGAATGTCGGCATGACCAGCAGAGGCATCAGGTATTCGAACATCGAGCCGCTCCACGACAGGAGTGTCGGCGCTCCGCCCGACGTCGTGAGCATGCGACCTAGCGCGAACCAGCTCTCCTGTGGCAGCTTCCCCTGCGCGATCGCGACGAAGTTGGCAAGCCTCGCCTCCGATGCAAGCAGATCGTAAAAGCTCGCATCGAGCCGGCGATCGCCGACGTTGTATCCAATCGCGAGCTGGCGCCGCGCTGGATCGAAAAGGAAGTCGTACTCCATTTGCGCGAGCTCGGATATTTGGGCCTGCAGGCGCTCGAGTGTTGCCAGCCTCTCGCGCGCATGTTGGCTGCCTTCCACGACGAGCGCCCGGATTGTCGAACGCACCTCGCGCTCGGGCGCCGCCGGCTGCGCTTCGACACGAAGAGCGTCGATCGACGACAGACGGGCGTCGAGGGCGGCGATCTGCCGCACCGAGGGGAGCATCGCACCCCGAGTCAGATCGCGCATGCCTGGCGAGATAGCGGGCAACGTCGACCACGGGGCCAGCAGGTGAAGCTCGGCGAGCGCTGCCTCGCATTGCGTAACCAGCATGCGGGTCCACTCCGCGGCTGCGTCCGCTTCGGCGGGCGCGCCTCCCGTGGCGTCAGCGGCTCCGTGGGCGAGCGCGAGCAATTCGTCCAGATGTGCGCGCGCGCTGAACAGCGTGAGCGGATGCGAGGCCGAAGCGGCCGCGAGACCGTTCGCGAATCGATTCAAGGCGGGCGTGACAGCGCCGGCGGTCTGTACCGCAATCCGCAGCGTGTCACCCAAGCCCTGGAACAATGATGGACCGACGATCGGCGTGTCGGAGGCCTCGACCAAGGCCGCGCGCAGGGTCAGCAGATGTCCCGCGAGGTTCCCGCTGTCGACCGTCGAAATGTAGCGGGGCAGCAGCGGCGTCAGGGACTGCGTGTCGTACCAGTTGTAGAAGTGGCCGCGATGGCGCTCGAGCGCCAGCATCGAGGTGAATGCGTTGGCGCTGCGCTCGACGAGTTGGCCGGGCGTGATGTAGCCGAAGTCGCAGGCAGACACGTTGGCCAGAAGCGCGAGCCCCATATTGGTCGGCGAGGTACGGTGCGCGACGGTCGCAATGGGATGCTCCTGAAAGTTGTCTGGCGGCAGCCAGTGATCGTCGGGACCGACGAAGGTGTCGAAGAATGCCCACGTCCGGCGTGCGATCTGTCGCAGAAAGTGCATCTGCTCGGTCGTCAGCCTGGCGCTGCGACGAACCAGCGGCCGGCTTATCCACCACCCGATCGCGGGAGAGACGGCCCACAACAGCAATATGGGCAATGCGTTGAACCGTGCCACAGGCGCGACCATTGCAGTGCCAACGGCTGCGGCGACGGCGATCAGGGGAGCGATCCACATCTTCCGAAAGGATGCGTTGAGTCCCGCTCGAGTGCCGCTCGTCATTTCCTGATCGGATTCTCGCTCGACTTCGCGTGACGGACTCCATTCCAGAAGCCGGCGATGGTTGACCAGCATCCGGAATAGAGCACGCAGGATCGCATCGACGCTGAAATAAGCCTCGTAAGGCAGGCATGCCAGCGTGAACAGCACCTGACCGAAACGCCGGCCCGCCGCTCGCATCGCCGCGGCAAACTGCTGCGCGAGGAGCACTTCGGGAGGCTTTCGAAGGAGGTCAAAAATCGTGGCGACGACCGAAGGAATGATGAGAAACCCGAGTGCGGCCCGCGTCCAGAACCCGCTATGGGGCAGCGCCATCCACCCGAGCAGCAGCAGCACCGTCAAAGCCGCAGGTACGAGACTGCGTCTGAGGTTGTCGAAAATCTTCCAGCGCGAAAGACCCGACAGTGGATTTCGATGACTGCGTCCATCGGTGCCGGGAACGCGCGGCATCACCCAAGCGCCAAGCTGCCAATCGCCGCGTATCCACCGATGCCGTCGGCTGACATCTGCGCTGTAGCGCGGCGGAAACTCCTCGTACAGCTGCACGTCGGTCAGCAAGCCTGCGCGGGCGTAGCATCCTTCGAGAAGGTCGTGGCTCAGGATTCGGTTCTCGGGCAGGCGTTCCCCCAGCGCGCGCTCGAACGCGTCGACATCGTAAATTCCCTTGCCGATGTACGATCCCTCGCCGAATATGTCCTGGTAGACGTCGGAAACGATGCGGGTATAGGGGTCGATCCCCGGCTCGCCGCCGAAGAGGCGCGCATATCGCGACCGGTTGGTTCCCGGCAGGCTCACCGCGACGCGCGGCTGAAGAATTCCGTAACCGCTGGTCACGCGCGCAGACTCAGGATTCGCAGGTCCGGCATCGAATCGCGGGTGGTTCAGTGGATGTGCCATCGCACCGACGAACTGCCTCGCGGCGTCGCGCGGCAATTGCGTGTCGGTATCGAGCGAGATGACGTACTTCACCCCCGACAGCGATGCGGTGTGGCCAACGACAACAGAGAACGAGTTGCCCTTGCCGCGCAGAAACGCATTCAGAGCCGCGAGCTTTCCGCGCTTGCGCTCGAAGCCCATCCAGACGCATTCCTGCGGATTCCACGTTCGCGGGCGGTGGAACAAGAAGAATGGGCCGGGTCCGGGGCCGCGCCCGCTAGCGCCGACGGTGTCGTCTGCACTGTCGATCGGCGCTTCGCCGTACTTTTCGTTGAGTTCTCCGATGCTCGTTCGAGCGAGCTCCAGCAACAGCGCGTCCTCGGGCAGAACTTCCCGGTCTGCGTCCCGGAAATCCGTCAACAGGCCGAATTGAAGATTGCGGTCGCGGTTGGCCAAATAGCGAACCTCAAGCCCTTCGGCGAGATCCGCGACATCGGCGCTGCTGGTGAGCATGGTCGGAACCACCACCAGCGCGCTCGAGGCGGATGGGATGCCTTTGGAAAAATCCATGCGCGGCAAAGAATGCGGCGTCACGATCAATTGCGAGATCCAGTTGACCAGCTCGATGGCCAACTGACTCGATGCGATCAGCGAAAGGATGCCCACGGCGGCGAGCAGCCACTCGCGCGCTCCGTCTTCATAGGCCTTGAACAACAGCGCACCGGCCAGGCTTGCGGTAACCAGTGCAATCGCGCCCAGGTAATAGAAAAGTGGATACGCGCGGGCCGCCGCCCATATATTTTCCAGCGGCGTCGTCCGGGCCCGCACGATACGCTCGAGGTTCGGCAGTCCCTTGTCGATCAGGTGGAACCCGACGTGCGCCGCGGGATCGTCGCTGCCCGCCCTGGTTGCGCTTTGGCGCGCAAGCTCGAGTGCGGCGCCGGCCACCGCGACTTCGGACATCGAGCCGGTCTTGGCCAACCGTTCGACGACGTGCCGATAGCGATCCCGGGTGGCGAAATCCATGCGGCCATAAACACCATTCGGATCCTGCCGGAGTGTTCCTTCGACGACGCTGTTGCTCTCGGCAAATTCGCGCCAATCGAGCGAGCCCAACATGCGCAGACTGCCGATGCTGTTGGAGATAGTGACCTGATCGGCGGCCTGCTGCTGGGTTCCCGATTGCACCAGCTGCTCGATATTCCGATTCGATTCGGCGAGTCGCTGTTCGATCCAGGTCAGCGGCAACGCCAGCGCAGGCCCTTGTCCCCGGAGGCGCCGCGCCAGCTCCGAAACGAACGGAGTCGTCATCGGAGGATCTGACCGTGCCATATCGGCGACGACGAGGATCAGGCTCTTTGGATCCCTTTCGGCGACCTCCGTCATTTCGTCGGCCCACCCGTCGGCAAGGTTCCGATCCACTCTTCCGGCCGCCACGCGCGCGCCGACACGGCGCAGATTTTCGATCAAGGCCAATCTGAGCATGATCGGAATCGCCCACAGTTCGCCCAGCTGCAACGAGCTGACGGTCTGATACGCGGCAACGAAGCGACTGAGGCTTTCCGTGTCGACCCGGCCATCGCCGTGGGAAATCGTCTGCAGCGCGATGTCGTAGACGCGCGGCAGGCCGGCCGAGGATCCCCGTGCCAGCCGTGGCAGCTCGCGACTGTAGCCCTTGGGCAGGTGGCGCTTGGCGGTACGGACCTGTTCCTGGATCAGATACAGGTTGTCGAGCAGCCATTCACCGGCCGGCGTCAATTGGTGATTCGCCGTGACCGCCACCGTCAGCACATTGCAGATGCTGCGCAATGTGCTTTCGTTGTCGGCCAGGCGAGCAAGAAGCTGGTCGGGTCCTCGCCGTTTGGTCAACTGATGGGCCGCGGCGAGGACCGCGCCGTAATGCTCCATCTGATCGGCGCTGAACAGCTCTGCTCGCAGCGGCAATTCGTCGGCGGGCTGGGATCGGTGCCGCGCGCGGTCTCGAATCCGAGCCGCAAGCTCGATCAGATACTCGGGGACGGTCGCTCCTCTGACATTCATGTGACGCGCCGCCTCGTTTGCGGCAATCGGTCAGGGAGGGCTGGGAATTTGAGCGTTGCCGAGGTGGTGCGCCGACCGTTGGATGCCGCAAAAATCGGAGCATACCTCGGCATTCGATTCCGAATCGCTTTGTAATTTTCTCTGCTGGACTGCACAGGAATTACACGGACGACTCGAACATGGCTTGTTGGCAATTCTACGTTCCGCAAGAGTACAAGCCATTGCCAGGGCCAACGTTCCATTGGGCCGCGGCATCCGCTTCACAGTCCATTATGCAAGCTACGTGCCGGTAATGACACCGAGATTCGAGGCGGCGAAAGACGCAGAGGATGATCCTGCGCGGACATGCGCTCCAGAAACCCGCGTCACCGCCGTCCCGTGCACGCTCGCGAGGATGGTCTCGTCGTGTCACTCCCCGGCGATGTGCATCCAGGCGCGATTGGCTATAACATCGAGTGGACCAAATTTGGGTGGCCAAGGGCGGAATTGAACCACCGACACAAGGATTTTCAGTCCTCTGCTCTACCAACTGAGCTACTTGGCCAAGCGGCGGATTTTACCAGATCGGCGCTGCCGGCCTAAGCCTGCTTCACTTCTAATCGACAAGAAAGGCGAGCATTTCCTGCAACGTCGCGTCCGGCGCTTCCTCGGCGAGGAAATGTCCACATGGAAGCGTCCGTCCTGAGACATCGTCAGCAAAGCGCTTCCAGTCCTCGAGTGGTTTGAACTGCCGGTGAATCACTCCTCTTTCGCCCCAGAGCACGAGCACCGGACAACGAATGCGGGCGTCGCCGTCGGCGACGTCGTGATCGAGATCGATGCTCGCTGCCGCACGGTAATCCTCGCAGGTCGCGTGAATGGTCGCCGGATCGGCGAAGCAGCGCTCGTACTCGGCGAGCGCGCGAGGATCGAAATGTTGCAATCCGGACGACCAGCCGCCGAGCTTGCGACGGACGTAATACGATGGATCGGCGCCGATCATGCGTTCGGGAAGATCGAACGGCTGGATCAGGAAGAACCAGTGGTAATACGCCGTCGCAAAAGCCTTGTCGGTGTGCGCAAACATCAGCCGCGTCGGAGAAATATCGAGAACGACCAATCGCCGCACCTTTTCCGGGTGGTCCATTGCCATTCGGTGAGCAACGCGGCCACCCCGGTCGTGACCCGTGACCGCGAATTGCGAAAAGCCCAGGGCTTGCATCACCTCGACCTGATCCTGCGCCATTGCCCGCTTCGAATAGTTGATGTGCGACGCTCCGCCCTCGGGCTTTTCCGAGTCGCCATATCCGCGAAGGTCGGGACAAACGACGGTGAACCGTTGCGCGAGCCGCGGCGCGATCCTGTGCCACATCGAATGCGTCTGCGGATAACCGTGCAACAGGAGAAGCGGCGGCCCACTCCCAGCGGTGACCAGATTGATCTCGGCGCCGGAAGTCCTGATCCGACGCGAAGCGAAATCTTCGAACAGATTGGTCATCGTCAACCCAGCCGCTCGTCGAGGTTGGCGTTTCGAGGCAACGCTACGTACGGGTGCGCGTGCGCCACGATGAGATCGACCGCGGCGCCGAGCCCGGGAGTGCTCGGGACGACAAATCCGCCACTCAAGAGCGGTGCGGCGCAACCTCCGATCAGCGTGTCGAAGAGCGGGCTTTCGGCCCACTGATGCTCCAGCCACAAGACGTTCGGGGCCGCGGCACAGACATGGATGCTGGCCAGGTGTGCGATCGGTCCCGTCGGATTGTGGGGCGAAAAAGCGACGCCGTTCGCATCGCAGACGTTCGCGATCGCCAGCATGCCGCGATAGCCGCCTGCGTACTTGACGTCAGGCATCAACACATCGTAGAGCGAAGAGGCACACATCGCGACGGCCTGGTCCGGCCCGGTGATCATTTCACCGCCCGCGAGCTTGATGCCATGCGCGTGCGCGCGCTCGCGCAAGCGCGCGATAGCGGCGAACTGCGACGGATGCTCCGAAACCGGACACTCAATCCAATACGGCGACGCGCGCGCGATGTCGCCAATCAGCGTTGTCGCGCGAGCTTCGTCGAATCGCCAGTGGCAATCGACCAGCAGGTTAGCGTCAGGACCGATCGCGTCGCGCACCGCGTAGACCCGATCGAGCCCTTCGTGAACGCGCTCGTCGATCGGCGACGAGTCCGCATCTTCGGCAATGACGCCGTCGAATGGCGCAAGCTTGACGGTCCCGTAACCGGCATCGATGGCGCCGCGTGCCGCGGCGGCAAAGTCCTCGGGCGAGCGAGACCTCACGCCCCGATTGATGTTGGCATACGCGGCAACGGTTCTCCTCCGCGCCGGTCCGACGAGCTGATCGATCGCCTGTCCGGCAAGCTGAGCCGAGATGTCCGTGATCGCCTGCTCGACCGCGCTCCTGACTGCATGCGCGACCAGCCCGCCAGGCGAATGCGGAAGATAGCGAATGACTTCGCCGCCTGCGCCAACATCGCGACCGATAAGCTCCGGCCCAATGATCGCGGCGTAAGCAGTCAATAGCGGTTCCCAGCGATTGAGCGAGCATTCTCCCCAACCCGTTACTCCTGAGTCGGTCCTGACCGCGATAAAAGTCCAGTTCGTCTTCGGGGAGATGTTGACGACGACCGTTTCGATCGCTGCGATGCGGGACATCGGGTGCTCTGCGGAGCCGCGTCAATCGACCTTGATGCCGACCGACTTGGCCAGCGGCGTCCATTTCGCGATGTCGCGCGCGATGACCGCGGCGAATTCCTCCGGTGTGCTCCCGACCGCTTCGGCACCAAGCGAGGTGAGGCGCTCGCGCATCGCCGGCGACCGCGCGATCCTGGCGATTTCTTCCGACAGGCGATTGACGATGTCCTTCGGCGTTGCGGCGGGCGCGAGTATGCCGAACCACGCCACTGTTTCGTATCCCGGCAGGCCGGACTCGGCCACGGTCGGCACGTCGGGCATCAAGGGCGAGCGGTTGCGAGTCGTCACGGCAAGCGCCCGCAGCTTTCCCGCTTTGACGAATGGAACGGCCGGCGGCATGTTCACGATCATGGCCGACACCTGGCCGGTGATGACGTCGGTCAACGCAGGCGATGATCCCTTGTAAGGCACGTGCAACAGGTCGATGCCGGCCATGGACTTGAACAACTCCATCGACATGTGCGCGCTGCTGCCGTTGCCGCCGGATGCGTAGTTCAGCGCTCCCGGACGCGCCTTCGCATACGCGATGAACTCCTTGACGTTGGTCACAGGGAGTTCGGGATTGACGACCATGATGTTCGGCGCGATCGCGATCTGGGATACGGGTGCGAAGTCGCGCTGGATATCGTAGGGCAGCTTCGAATACACGGCCGCGTTAATTCCGTGCGATCCCGCATTGCCGATGATCAGCGTGTAGCCGTCCGGCGCGGCCTTGGCGACGATGTCGGAGCCGACGACACCGCCCGCCCCAGGATGATTTTCCACGAAGACCTGTTGCCCCAGGACGGACGACAGGCGTTCCGCGACCAGCCTGGCGATTATGTCGGGCGCGTCTCCGGGCGTGCTCGGAGCGACGATGCGTATCGGCCTGCTCGGATAGCTGTCCGCCGTCGCGGCGTTTGCGCCGGCGAGCGACACCGCCGCGATGATCAGGGCATGAATCAAAATGCGATGCATCGTTTTGTCCCGTTCTGCGCTAGTGCACGCCCCGGCGATA
>OCZU010001795.1_pt1 | contig 13866 bp, 7 predicted proteins | sample 1539001 | NCBI WGS metagenome assembly OCZU01 (sample SAMEA3539306, study PRJEB22396) | soil metagenome | biome: tundra; feature: field; material: soil | place: USA | collected 2010-05 | depth 0.15 m
ATATTTCCATGTATTGCGGGCAAGTGCGTACATATTATATAAAAACCAATAGCCGGGCATGATAACAAGGTTATCTTTCGCTGCATCATTGCTTACCAGGCAAAAGGGTAGTGAAATGTTTAATTCGTAAGGGTAATCAGCCTTAGCTAATATCGCAAAGGATCCGAATTTTGAATTGTGTTTAAGGCTTACGCACAGTCCAGGCCAGAACCCCCGCCCGGCAATTATTTCTCCGTCTGCGCCACGGCTGTTGTGATTGCTACCAATGGTAACGCCGGCTGCAATATTACTTTGCCCCATTACTAAAGAAGCGCACAAAAATGAATTATTATGGTGTTGTTCATGGGCAGGAAATATCAGTGAATTTAAAACTTCACAACACGAAATGGTGGAATTATTACCCAGGTAAGAATTGATAAGCCTGGCGCCATATTTCAATTGTGAATGCGATGCCATCACAAATCTTACTGCTTTCACCCCATAAAAAATTCTGCACCCATAACCAATAATACCATTTACCATTTCGCAGCCTTCACCGATTTGTGAAGTACGTTCTTCATCACTGTTTATCGTTAAATTTTTTAATTTGTTTGCGCCCTTTAAATAGGCATCTGAACCAATGGAAACATCTTTGATAATATTGCAATCTTTCAGGACGGATCTGTCTCCGATTGTTCCATAGTAACCCCGTTTCTCATCAAATACTTTCTGGGTTAATTCCGTAAGTCTGTCCATCAATTTATGGTCGCCCCGGTTACTGCTCCATAAATATGCATCACCGGCAAGCATTCCATTGAAGGGTATAATGCGCCTGCCACCACTTTCATTGCGGACCTCCATCCAAACCCTCGTTTCTTCAGATTCCCCTTCTTTTAAAATACCATTTCCAAATTTTGAATAATCGGTAGTTGCCAGTTCGTTCACATTGGCAATCATTACTTCATTTCCGATTATGTAATGACTTAAATAATGAGCATTGTCTATGCAGATATTGTCTCCAAGGTCACAACTTATAATAGTGCTGTTATAGATACCAACCGGCATACGTAGATTGTGAAATTCCAGGTAATAAGGTTCTAATTTTCCAATGCGAACCAGGCCGAAAAATTTACAGTTCTTGACAAGTAAAGGATCAAAGGCTTCGGAAACAAAAATTTTATTCCAGTCATCTGAATTATTACCGTTGCGGATCAGAACCTCCTCTTCAGAGCTGGAAAGCATACGGTATCTTATACCATTTTTATTCTGCCTGTTTCTGAGATAATATTCATCTTCACCCTTGGGTAAGTATTTTGGATCAATAAAATTATAGCCTAAGTTGTTTACCGGATGTTTCTTAATTATATTCATAGAACTGAAAATTCCTCTGGTGGGTCAATATTTTTTTTAGTGAACTGAAATTCTTATTTAGCCGGTTATTCTACAGTAACAGATTTAGCCAGGTTTCTTGGTTTATCTACATCGCAGCCTTTCGCAATTCCTATGTAATAAGAAAGTAACTGCAAAGGGATTACACTGAGTAGTGGCGCTACTATTTCATCTGCTGCAGGAACTTCAAAAATGTCATCGGCCATAGAAGGAATAATCTCATCACCTTCCGTAACAATCGCGATCACCTTTCCCTTTCGTGCCTTAATTTCCTGGATATTACTTACAATTTTTGCGTGGTATTCATCCTTGGTGGCTACGAAAACTACCGGCAAATTTTCATCAACAAGCGCTATAGGGCCATGTTTCATTTCCGCTGCCGGATATCCTTCAGCATGAATATAAGATATTTCCTTAAGTTTTAACGCCCCTTCCAGCGCTATGGGGAAATTATATCCTCTTCCCAGGTATAGAGCATTGCCTGCATGTTGATATTTTTCGCCAATTTTTTTCAGCAGTTCGCCATTTTTCAAAACGGCTTCAATTTTTTCCGGCAGCTCTTCCATCTCTACAAGGAGTTTTAAGTAGCGCGACTTGTCTATCGTTTCTTTTTCTTTGGCTATTTTTAATGCCATCATGAGCAATACTGCCAGCTGAGCCGTGAAAGCTTTTGTGGAAGCAACGCCAATTTCCGGACCGGCATGCGTATACGCCCCGGCGTGAGAGGCGCGGGCTATAGAAGACCCAACTACATTTACGATTCCAAAAATAAAAGCACCTTGTTCCTTCGCTTTCTCTATGGCCACCAAAGTATCTGCCGTTTCCCCACTTTGGGAAATAGCGATAATAACATCACCTTTATGAATAATCGGATTACGGTACCTGAATTCAGAAGCATATTCTACTTCCACAGGTATCCTGCATAATTCTTCGATGATGTATTCCGCGACAAGGCCTGCGTGCCAGCTTGTGCCACAGGCGATAATGATATAGCGTGGCGCATTAATGAGCGCCTTTATATGATCTTCAATACCCTTCATGGTTATCGTGCCAGCTGTTGCATCCAACCGGCCGCGCAAACAATCATATACAGTTGCCGGCTGCTCATGAATTTCCTTGAGCATAAAATGATCATATCCACCTTTTTCAATTGCGGCAAGTTCTAAATCAAGTTTTGAGATATAGGGCGTCTGTTTCTCATTTCCGAGGTTCTTCAAAATGAGTTCATCAGCTTTTATTACGGCAATTTCATAATCATTTACATACACCACTTCTTTGGTGTACTCCAGCATAGGAGTAGCATCTGAGCCAAGGAAATGTTCTCCTTTCCCTATTCCAATCACGAGCGGGCTACCTTTTCTTGCGGCAATAATAGTGTCAGGATGATCCTCGTCCAATACCAGGATCACGTATGCGCCGGAAACCCTTTTCAGTGCAATTCGAATGGCTTCTTCCAGTTCACATTTACTGTTTTTTTGAATTTCTTCTATGAAGTTTAAAAGAACTTCTGTATCTGTCTCGCTCTTGAAAGAGTAGCCTTTATTTACCAATTCTTTTTTCAGCTGGGTGTAATTTTCTATAATACCATTGTGTATCATAGCCAATTTACCTCCAGCGCTTCTGTGCGGATGTGCATTAATATCACTTGGCTCTCCATGCGTAGCCCAGCGGGTGTGTCCGATTCCGATATTCGCATGCAATCCTTTACCAACTAATGATTCCTCTAACTCGGCGACTTTTCCTTTTTTCTTATAAATTGAAAGCTTGTCGCCATTAATTAAGGCCACACCAGTGCTGTCGTAGCCCCGGTATTCCTGTCTCTTTAATCCGGTAATAATAATTGGATAAGCTTCCCTGGGTCCAATGTAACCTACAATTCCACACATAAATAACCTGATTTAAAAATTATTTTTTGTAAAAATATTATTCCTTAAATAAAACCTGGCAGCCAGGCACTATACATAACGCACAAATTAACGAAAATGTTATGCTTGAAATAATTAAGATACTTTCAGCGGTAAGATAAAAAATAAATAGTAAATAATTCAGGAAGGAAAAGAAATTCAATAACTACCGGAATCATAATCTAAAGACCATTCCCTTTTAAGAATAAAAGCGCAACATTAAAAAAGATGATCAGGCCCGTAACATCGACAAGGGTGGCTACAAATGGGGCAGAGGAAGAAGCCGGATCAGCACCTAATTTTTTTAAAAAAATAGGCAGCATGCTGCCGGCAAGTGAACCCCAAAGCACAACGCCTATCAAAGAAAAGCTGACTGAAAGCGCAATCAGGAACCAATGAATTCCATAAATATCTGTTATAATTCCATGATGCATCAATAGGCTCCAGATCGTAATTCGCATAAATCCGATAGAACCTAAAATTGCCCCAAGAACAAATCCGGATAATATTTCCCGGCGCATAACCCGCCACCAATCTGCAATAGTGACTTCGCCAAGAGCCATAGCTTGTATAATCAATGTAGATGCCTGGGAGCCACTATTACCCCCACTACTCATAATAAGCGGGATAAAATTGGTTAAGACAATTACTTTAGCCAGTTCATCATTATAAAAGGCCATTGCAGTTGCGGTGAGCATTTCACTTAAAAAAAGAATTATTAGCCAACCAACCCTTTTTTTAATAAGTTCGAAAAAAGGTGTTTCCAGGTAAGGCTGATCAAGGGCTTCCGCGCCGCCTATCTTCTGAATATCCTCGCTAAATTCTTCATTGGCAACCCAGAGCACATCGTCGATAGTTACGATTCCAAGCAATACATTGTGATCATCTACGACGGGGAGGGCTACCCGATTATTCATTTTAAAAACCTCATTGGCCGCCTCCTGGTCATCATTGACATTCAGCTCAATGTATCTCCCGTCCATCATATCGCTCACTTTTTTTTCCGGGGGCGCTAATAAAAATTCCCGTATTCTTATATCATCGAGAAGTTCACCGTGATCATTAATTACATAAATAACGTCAATGGTTTCAGTATCTTTTCCTACGTGCCTAATAATGTCTAGCACTTCAGCTACCGTATTATATTCATGCACATAAACATAGTCCGGAGTCATCAACCTTCCGACGCTGTTTTCGGGATACCCGAGAAGGGATAAGGTAATTTTCCTTTCCTCAGGATTAAGTGTTTTAACTAATTCTCTAACTACTTCATTAGGCAAATCTTCAAGAAAGTCTGTGCGGTCGTCAGGCTGCATTTCATTCAGCAGCTCTGCACTTTTTGCAGGCGGAAGGTTCTTGATTATTCTTTTCTGATTGGAATGCTCCAGGATCTTAAAAAGACTGACAGCACGATGCATAGAAAGATGCAGGAAAATATCCATTTCCCTTTGCTCATTTTCTTCCAGAAGTTCAGCAACGTCGCTGATATTTTGCTCGTTCAAAAATTCTCTGAGAGCAGCATCATTTCCTGATTGCAAAAATTCCTCATATTGGTCCTGTATAGTTATTTCTTCTTCGGCCATATAGGTCAGGTCTTCAGATTGTGCCGCAAATTAATTTATTTTACAATAGCTATCAGGTTAATAAATGATAAAACCATATTTGTATATAAAAAACGCTGATACAAAAGGAAGAGGCGTTTTTACCTGGCAAAATATTAAAGCAAATGAGGTCATTGAAGAATCTCCGGTAATTGTGATGAGCGGGGATGATAGACTTCTTTTGGATAAAACTTTGCTGCACGATTATATTTTTGAGTGGGATATCAAAAAGGATAAGTGCTGTGTGGCTTTGGGGTATATATCCGTTTATAACCATAGCAATAAAAGTAACTGTGAATATTTTATGGATTTTGATAATGCTACCATTCAGGTTAAGACGATTCACCCGGTTAGGGAAGGAGAGGAACTCACTATAAATTATAATGGGCGCTGGAATGACGATAAAAATGTGTGGTTTGAAGCCTCATAATTTTTCAAGAGCTGAATATTATTTGAGATATATTTATTATCAGGAAGCCAATATGGCAAATGAATAATTTAGTGATTATTTTTTTTAATTTTCTTTTAATTTTTCCTCAAGCGGAAGATTTACCATATCAATCGTTCCGGTTTAGGAAAATATCCTGGGATTTTCCCCAATAAATGGCCTAATTTTTATACTTTTTGCAACTTCAGATCGTTTATTGTGAGAAAGCCCATTTTAGCTACAGAATCCTTAAAATTTCGCATCTTTAATATTTATACAACGAATCGTTATTATCTTTGCCGTAAAATTTTAAATATGGAAATTATAAACCCTGATAAGAATTATTCTGGCATTACATACACACCAACAGGAGAACAAAGTCGCACAAGATCATTTCTTGCGAATGTATTTTTATTGATGTTTGTCGCACTTGGCATCTCAGCTTTTTTTGCATGGCAATTTTCTATTAATACATACTTATTAAGTTACCTGATAGGACCTACCGGTCTCACAGGCTTGGGGATGGTTACAATGTTTGCTCCGCTTGCCTTCGTATTAATTATGTCATTTGGCTACAGCAGGCTTTCGGCTACTGCCCTAATGGCGTTATTCATAGCTTATGCGATGATCACGGGCATCAGTTTTAGCTTTATTTTACTGGCTTACACACCGGGTTCTGTTTTAGGCTGTTTTCTTTCTGCTTCTGCTATGTTTGGAGTGATGGCTTTTATGGGCTATACTACTCACCAGGATCTTACCAAATTTGGTCGCATACTAATCATGGGTGTTATAGGTATTTTGATTGCAATGGTGATTAATTTTTTCCTCCACAGCAGTGGTTTGGATTACCTTATAAGTATTATAGGAGTAATGATATTTACCGGCCTTACAGCGTATGATGTACAAAAATTAAAGAGGATCGGAGAAGGCCTCGAGTATGATGGTGTTTCCGCATCGGATACCAGGAAAGTATCTATTTTAGGCGCATTAAATCTTTATCTTGATTTCATAAATATATTCCTTTTCCTCCTTCGTTTATTTGGAGGCAGGAGAAGTTGATTGATCGAAAGAGATTAATATAGCCTCACGAAAATCCCGGAAAATTATTATAAAAAGAAAAGCGAATCTTCTGGTGGTTTCACTTTTTATTTTATTTATATTTTATTAGTTGCGTGCCGCAAATTCTTTCCTGATAATATTCAGTGCACCACCGGCTTTAAACCATTCTATCTGCGGGGCATTATATGTATGATTAACCTTAAAACTATAGGTCGTCCCATCCTTATGATGCAGAGTAATGCCAAGCGGTTTATTTTCAGTGAACTCAGTTAAGCCTGTTATATCAATTATGTCATCTTCCAGAATTTTGTTATAATCTTCTTTATTATCAAAAGTCAGGGCCAGCATACCTTGTTTTTTCAAATTAGTTTCGTGTATACGTGCAAATGATTTTACCAATACTGCTCTTACTCCGAGGTGCCTTGGTTCCATAGCGGCGTGCTCGCGGGAAGAGCCCTCGCCATAATTTTCATCCCCTACAATTACCGATCCAATACCGGCAGCTTTATAGGCTCTTTGTGTTTCGGGCAAAGGTCCGTATTGGCCTGTCAACTGATTTTTTACAAGATTGGTTTTTTCATTAAAATAGTTCATTGCTCCGATCAAAAGGTTGTTGCTAATATTATCTAAATGACCACGAAATTTCAGCCATGGGCCGGCCATTGAAATATGATCGGTTGTACACTTTCCCTTGGCTTTAATTAATAATTTAAGTCCTTTAAGGTTAACACCTTCCCATGCCGGGAAAGGAGCTAATATTTGAAGGCGGTCTGATGCAGGTGACACCAGTACTTCTATCTTGCTTCCATCTTCAGCAGGATCCTGGTATCCTGTATCATCCACCGCAAATCCTTTAAGAGGCATTTCAATCCCTTTAGGCTCTTTTAGTTTTATCTTTTCTCCTTTATCATTGGTAAGAAAATCCGTCAATGGATTAAAGGTAAGTGAACCGGCAATGGCCAGCGCAGTAGTTATTTCAGGGGATGCAACAAAGGCATGGGTATTTGGATTGCCATCATTTCTTTTGGCAAAATTCCTGTTGTATGAAGTTACTATGGAATTCTTTCGGTTTGGATCATTGGAATGCCTGGCCCATTGTCCGATGCAGGGTCCGCAGGCATTGGCCAAAACTACTCCGCCCATTTTCTCAAAAACACCCAGGTAGCCATCCCTGTCTACTGTATACCTTACCTGTTCAGAACCTGGGGTGATCGTAAATTCGGCTTTTGCTTTCAAACCCTTATCAGTAGCCTGGCTCGCAATAGAGGCCGCCCTTGTTATATCTTCGTATGATGAGTTGGTACAGGAGCCAATCAAACCTACTTCTAATTTTTCAGGCCAGTCGTTTTCTTTTACTGCCGCGGCAAATTTTGATATAGGCCATGCTAAATCAGGAGTAAATGGACCATTGATATGAGGTTCTAACTCTGAAAGATTTATTTCAATTACCTGGTCAAAATATTTTTCAGGAGTAGCATATACTTCTTTATCCCCTGTTAATTGCTCTGCGAGTGAGTCTGCTGCATCTGCTACCTCGGCTCTTCCGGTACCTCTTAAGTATTCCGCCATTTTTTTATCATATCCAAAAATAGAAGTAGTTGCTCCTATTTCGGCACCCATATTACAAATAGTGCCTTTGCCGGTGCATGAAAGAGAAGTAGCTCCTTCTCCAAAATATTCAAGTATGGCTCCTGTTCCACCCTTTACGGTAAGGATCCCTGCAACCTTTAAAATAATATCTTTTGAGGCGGTCCATCCATTTAGTTTTCCCGTCAATTTTACTCCGATAAGTTTAGGGAATTTAAGTTCCCATGGCAAACCTGCCATTACATCGCAGGCATCTGCTCCACCAACGCCGATGGCAATAGTTCCTAACCCGCCGGCATTTACAGTGTGTGAATCAGTTCCTATCATCATACCTCCAGGGAAAGCATAATTTTCCAATACTACCTGGTGAATTATGCCGGCACCGGGTTTCCAAAATCCGATTCCATATTTATCTGATACAGACGAGAGGAAATCATAAACTTCTTTATTTTGGGTTTTGGCTCTTGATAAATCCTTTGCAGCGCCAACTTCTGCCTGTATAAGATGATCGCAATGAACAGTAGAAGGAACAGAGACTTTGGTTCTGCCAGATTGCATAAATTGCAGTAACGCCATTTGGGCAGTGGCATCCTGCATAGCCACTCTATCGGGAGCAAAATCTACATAATCTCTTGCTCTCTCATATGCCTTTTGAGCATTTCCTTCCCAAAGATGCGTATATAAGATTTTTTCAGTTAGTGTGAGCGGGTGATTTACTACTTTACGCGCTGCGGATAATTTTCCTGCATATCCGGCGTAAATTTTTTTTATAATGTCTAAGTCAAATACCATCGGATTGAATTTATGTAATAATTGATAATAATTAAAGTATATGAATAATTTATCCGGCAAAATTAATTAAAATCAATTCATGTTTTTAGAATCGACCTTTATCTTTTGATATTGCCAAAAAAATGGTAAACTGGTAAGCCATAAATTTATACATAATATATAGTAAGTTTTTATATTGTAATTACTGTGCAAAACATTGTGAAAATTTATCCCGGAATATCTTTTATTGTAATTATTTTTTAGCTTTGTACCATGTATAAAATAAAACATTTTATAGAATGGAAGGTATTTGGTGTTTGCACTGCCATTGGTGAAAGAATGGGTATAGCTACCTCTGTTATCAGAAAATATTTTATTTATATCTCCTTTTTAACCCTGGGCTCACCAATAATATTTTATTTGTTCTTCGCATTTTGGATGAACATTAAGAATTATATACAGCGATCAAGAAGAAACCCGCTGAAGTACCTGTAAATTTATTCTGTTTTAATTGGGGAATATGCTACTGCCAGGAAAATCTATGCTCTTCTGTGAGAAAGGATTATTGCACAGGAAAGAAACTATTTCCTAAGGTTGTTATTTCAGTAAGGTTATATCGAAGAGATCCCCACGGCTGATTTCGTTAGATTACTCTTTCTCTGCAGAAAGATTCAATAATCTTCCCTTATTAAAATCTTTAAACTCCCTTTTATAATTTCTCTGGTTTTGACGGGTAAGATGTTGATCGTCGAGGGAAATAAGGTTTGGGCTTCCACCATTCACCCAGGCAGTAAACCAAAAATCGGAAACGTCCTGAATTGAAAGACGTAATTGATTTTCAACCATACCGTGCATAGCGATATTAAATTCTTTTGCATATTCATCCGAGAATACGGGTTGGTTATATGATAGTACCAGGTTGCCCAATGAATCTTTTTTATACATAGTTTCCTTTGTAAACATTTTCCTAGTACTTTTTTCGGCTGCCAGCAGGCTATCTTCCAATGAATGAGATTGTATAATAATCTTCCAGGTTTGTCCTGGTATATCTAAAATATAATGCGCATCTTCTGTTTTGAAATTATATTGTTTTCCAAATAATTCAGGAATTTGAGATTCCCACAGAGCATGAACTCCTTTTTGATTAGTAAATTGCCCGTTATAATTCGAGGAGGTATGCAAAGGCATATGAGCATCTGCCACATAATGTCCAAGTTCTGCAGAAAGAAACAATATTTCAGATTTATTCCTTTTTTTAAAAGCCTGGGTAAGCTTTTCAGTGAGGTTTTCAATATACCACGGCAGGTACCCTGTCCTATTGAGGAAAGCGGAGTCATATTTCAAATAGGCCTCTTTGGTAGTTTTTGGAAAGTCTGATAAGGGCATTTCACCAAAATCCTCAATATCGACATAATGCCTTGGGCCTTCATTTTTGTCATTTAAAAGTCCTCTTCTTAAATCCGGAACTACTGAACCTTCCGTAATAAAATCAATATGGTTATAATAAAAAATTCGCATTCTTTCTGGCAACGCAAAAACGGCTGCGCGATTAATATGTTTATGACCCCAGGCGCCCCATGCAAAAAGCAAATTAATGGATGCAGCAACCAGGAGCAGAATAATTACGGATTTAAGGAATGTTGATTTCAAGAATTTTGTATTAGTAATCAGTCTCTTTTTTTACATTAATAGCCGGCTTCTTTTCCTCAGGTTTTTTAGGATGTGCCTTTAATGAATCCTTTTTAGAATCGCCAGCTGATTCAGAGGGATTTAAATTTTTCTTTTCACCATTGTTGGTATTGTAATCACTTGCCTTATCTTTGGTAAATTCGGATTCTACAGGAACATTTGTTTGATTATCATTTTCATAATCTCCAGCATCTCCGTTACCCTGGTTATAATCACTTCCCTGCCCCTTTTTAACAATTGCTTCAAAATTCTGATCTGCATAAATTGGATTATTATTTAATTCAGCAGGAATTTGAAATTGTGCTTTTGGATCGATGCCCAGTTTTTTATCTTCGTACACATTTTGCATAAAATAAGCCCACTCAGGCATAGCCATATCGTTACCCCCGTTTGTCCATCCATTGCGTAAGTGTAGAAATGGATCGTCGCAACCGACCCATGCACCGGCAAGAATCTGAGGAGTATACCCAATAAACCAACCATCAGTATTATCATTTGTAGTGCCAGTCTTACCCCCCATTTCACTTTCTATGCCATATTTCCAGCGCATAGATCCGCCGGTTCCAAAATCTACTACTCCCTGCATCATTTTATACATCGCATAGGAATCAGCCTCACTTATTACCTGTTTTGTTTCTGTTTCGAATGATTGCAGAACATTTCCATTCTTATCTTCTATTCTTGTAATAAATATTGGCTCTGAATTAAATCCTCGGTTTGGGAACATCGTATAAGCCCTCAGCATTTCAATAAGCTGGATATCTGCAGCGCCGAGTGCTATAGAAGGTACAATGGGGATATTGCTTTTTATTCCGCAAAGGTGTGCGAATTCAGCTGTCTTTTTTGGCCCTATCATACTCATGAGATCCCATGCGGCAGAATTTAATGATTTTGCCAGGCAATAGGCCATAGTACCTCCGGTTCCCGCAATAGATTTATCTGCCTGAATTGTTTTGTTTGAAAGCGTAATAGCCTTGCCTCCGATATAGCTGTCGGGGGTAAGGCCTGCATCAGTAAGGGCAAGGGTGTACAATAATGGCTTAAAGGTGGATCCCACTTGCCTGTTGGCAGTAACATGGTCATACTTGAACCATTTAAAATCTATCCCGCCAACCCAGGCTTTCACTTCGCCTGTTGAGGGGTCCATTACGGCAAATGCTGTCTGCATCATTTGCTTCAGGTATTTGATGGAATCCAATGGAGTCATAACGGTATCAGTTTCACGCTTTGAATTCCAGGCAAAAATTTTCATTTTAACCGGCACATTAAACGACTTCAGAATTTTCTCATCACTTACACCGTCGCTTTTCATAAATTTCCATCGGTCACTTTCTTTCATGGCCCTGTTCAGTATATCTTCATGGCCTTTCCATATATTCTTTGGTAATTGTTTATTGAATTTAATCTGCATATTAGCCATATGCTTCACCACGGCCTCTTCAGCAAATAACTGCATTTTGGAGTCAATGGTTGTGTATATTTTTAATCCATCACGATACTGGTCGTAATTCTTCCCAGTTGTTGGGTCTGTATGGTTTTTGCACCAGTCCGCTAATTTTTTCGCAAGCATAGAACGGAAGTAGGGGGCTATCCCCAGATTTTCATCCAGCCTTTTATATTTTATGCCTAAAGGTTTTTTCTTTAGAATCGCTGCTTCTGAAGCAGAAAGATCGTTATTTGTTACCATTCTGTCCAGAACCAAATTTCTCCGGTCCATTGCTGCCTGGGGATGCCTTACAGGATCATACTGGCCGGGCCCGCTCAGCATACCTACTAATAATGCTGCTTCATCAGTTGTGAGTTGCGATGGTTCTTTTTGAAAATAGACCAGTGATACATTCTTGATCCCATAAACATTTAACCAGGAGACTCTATTGAGGTACAACGCCAGGATTTCCTGTTTGGTAAAATTCTTTTCAAGTTTCAGTGCAACAATCCATTCTTTAAGTTTGTCCAAAATTCTTTTTCCAACCCATCCACCGCCTTGTCCTAACATATTTTTCGCGAGTTGTTGGGTGATGGTACTGCCTCCTCCTTCTGAGCCCAATCCTTTAATTGCTCTTCCAATAGCAATAGCATCTATCCCGGAATGGTCATAAAACCGAATGTCTTCTGTTGAGACCAGGGCATCAATTACATGTTTGGAAATATCATTGAAGTCAGCCGAGCTGCGGTTTTCAGCATAAATTTTTCCCATAAGGGTGGTGCCATCATTGGCATAAATTTCGGTGGCCAGATCTGCCTGAGGATTTTCCAGTTCGCGTAATGAAGGTAGTTTTCCAAATACACCAAAGTAAGCTGCAGCAAACACAACAATTCCAAAAGCTAACCCTCCAAAAAATATCTTCCATAAGATCTTTACTGCTGGTTTAATTTGACTTTTTTTGTCTTTTCCGCTTTTATAATTTGCCATTTTATTTTCTTTGTACGGGAAGGATTGAATATTCTATAAAATTAAAACTTACCCGGGTATTTTTTATTTAAAAGATCGAGGTACCCTTGCAGGTTTTTGTTTTCTTTAAGCAATGCAAGGTTTGGATTTGAAATTATATAAAAAGAATACTTATTTGCAGGCAGCCACGATATTTCAGCAGGAGCATCTCTTTTCAATCTGTTCATGTATTTCAATGCAGCATCTGCATTATCAAAAGGAGCAAAAATTAATAAAGTCCTGACACTGTCAAGTGTGTCCCTGGTTATTTCAATATTTTGAGCATAAAAATTTTCCCTGTTATACCTTGTGAATGCATTTTTAGCCTCACTTGTATAAACCGGATCCACTTTAGTGAGAATTACCATCACGAACTGGGGTTCATAAGAATCGAAACTGAAAGCGCCGCTAGTAACAACCGGTACCGGTTTTATTAATGGCTCAATCTTTTTCAGCACAGGACTTATTAAGTTAGAATCATTTCTAACTAATATTTTTTTTACAGAATCAGTTGATATTCTCCTTATAATTGTTGGATCATCATATACCACTAATTGAGTATCTTCTTTTTCTCTTACTACTTTAAGATTAGTTAAATAATTTTCGATAGATTTTCGTCTTTTGAGGACATCCATCATGGTAACTGCTTTGGATTTTAAAGGCGATTTTGGATACAGGGTAATAATTTCATTTAGAACCTTAATGGCCGTACTGTCTTCTATTTTTTTGATATAATACACCGATTCAATATACAGCAATTGCGGGCTCCAATAATTTGGGCCATAGGTGCTGTCGGCAATCTTTTTTTCATCAACTGCCTTCTGAAAATTGCCTTCTATAAAAAGGTTATAAATATCTTCATATCTCGCAGTGGCCGCGGTATCTTTTTTACTGGGATCCATTGCCTCCGGATGGAGCGCTAATTGGGTAAACTTGCTTTTGGCAAACTTACGTACCAACAAATCTTTATAATAATCAGCTTTATCCAAATCCCCTAATTTTCTGTAGCAATAGGATAGATTCAGATAT
>OCZU010001796.1_pt1 | contig 13861 bp, 11 predicted proteins | sample 1539001 | NCBI WGS metagenome assembly OCZU01 (sample SAMEA3539306, study PRJEB22396) | soil metagenome | biome: tundra; feature: field; material: soil | place: USA | collected 2010-05 | depth 0.15 m
GGTGAGCCTCAAGGCTATATTCACCCAGCGACATGGGCTTCAGCAGTGGACGTGTAGATCGCACGACGCGTGCTTGCAGTGACGAAGGTGTCGCGCAGTTGCTGTTGAGGGCAGGCGGCATCGTTCATCGCGACCACATTGGGCCGAATCACCGATTGGGCGCTCGCGGCACCCTGCCCATTCCCAGACAGCGAATTCCAAAATCGGACAACTGCCGCGTGGCCGCCAGCGCGGCAAGTCCCGCGTTTTCACCACCTCGAACTGGCACGCCGCTTGCTCCCTCTCTTCCAATGCCCAACATCTTCCAAGAATTCCGCTACGCACTTCGCGGTTTCCGCAAAAGCCCCGTGCTGGCCGGCGCCGCACTGCTTTCGCTCGCCCTGGGGATCGGCGCCAACACCGCCATCTTCAGTCTTACGGACCAGGTGCTGCTCCGCAGCCTGCCGGTCAAAGATCCCGGACAACTCGTCCTGTTCAGCGCCGAAGGGCGTAAAAGCGGTTTTGTCGAGACCAACTACGACGACCAGTATGCCTTCTCCTACCCCATGTACTGCGACTTCCGCGACCGCGCTCCGGCGCTGGCCGGCGTTGTGGCGCGATTTCCCATGCGCCTCAGCATGAGCTCCGGCGACCGCACCGAGTTGGTGCAGGGCGATCTGGTCAGCGGCACGTACTTCGGTGTCCTGGGCGTAGGCACCGTGCTGGGCCGCCCGCTGACACCCGCGGACGACCGCTTGGGCAGCCCGAACGAAGTCGCGGTGCTCAGCTATGACCTCTGGAAGAACCGGTTTGCCATGGCGCCGTCGGTGCTCAACCAAACCCTGCGGCTCAACGGGCGCACCTTCACAATCGTGGGCGTAGCTCAGCCGGGATTTAAAGGCATAGCCGCGGGCGAGTCAGCCGACCTGTTCGTGCCCATCACTCTGCAGCCCCGCCTGACCCAGATGTTCGACGGCCTGCCGAATCGCCGCGGCTACTGGCTGAATATCTTCGCCCGCCTGCAGCCGGGCGTCTCGCGCCAGCAGGCGGAGTCCGCCGTGAACGTCTTCTGGCGGCCCATTCTGGAAGAGGAAGCCCGCAACACGCCCCGCGCCTCGCAGAAGTACCGCGCAGAATTCGTCGCGCGCCACCTCGCGCTAATGCCCGGCGCGCGCGGTATTTCGGCGGTACGCGACCAGGCCTCCGGCCCGCTGATCGTCCTCATGAGCATGGCCGGCTTGCTGTTGCTGATCGCCTGCGCCAACATCGCCAATCTGCTGATCGCGCGCGCCGCGGGCAGGCAAAAGGAGATCGCCATCCGGCTGGCCATCGGCGCGGGACGCGGCCGCCTGCTGCGCCAGTTGCTCACCGAAGGCGTGAGCCTCTCGCTGGCCGGCGGACTGCTCGGCATCCTGGCGGCTTACTGGACCGGCGATCTGCTGCTCGGCTTTTTGCCCGCGTCGCCGTCCATGCGCGGCCTGAGCGCGCAGCCGGATACGCGCGTCCTCCTGTTTGCGCTGGCGCTCTCCATCGTTACCGGCGTGGTCTTCGGTCTGGCGCCCGCCTGGGAGACCTTCCGCACTAATGTCGCCGCGACCCTCAAAGAGCAGGCCGCCGGAGCCATGGGCAGCGCCGCGCAGGTGCGCTTCCGCAAGGCGCTGGTGATCGCCCAGGTCGGCCTGTCGCTGGTGCTGCTGATCGGCGCCGGACTGTTCGCGCGCAGCCTCTTCAATCTCAAACAGATCGATCCCGGTTTTCGCCCGGACCATCTGATCGCCTTCGCCGTGCAGCCTTCTCTGAACGGTTATGACCAGGCGCGTACCCTGTCGCTATATGATCGCCTGCACGACGACATCGCCGCTCTACCGCAGGTGCGCGGCGTGGCGCTGGCCGAGATCGCGCTGCTGTCCGGCGATATAGATATGTCCGGAATCATCGTGCCCGGCTATGAGCCGAAAGAGGGCGAGCGCATGTCGGTGCGCGAAAACTACGTCGGACCCGATTACTTCTCCAGCATGGGAATCCCGCTGATGATGGGCCGCGAGATCACAAGGCAGGACGGCCCCAACACTCCCGAAGTCGCCGTGATCAACGAACAGTTCGCGCAGAAATACTTCGGCGCCCAAAACCCCATCGGCCGCCGTTTCCATTTCCAACGTACGGCCAAGAAGGACGATCCTGGTATCGAGGTGGTGGGCGTGGTCCGGGACGGCAAGCACGCCGACCTGCGGGAAGATCCGGAGACGTTCGTGTACTACCCATATGTCCAGCACGAAAGTATCATGCGCATGAATATCTATGTGAGGACTGCGCAGGATCCGTCGGCTCTTGGGAGCACGCTCCGTGCCGCGGTGCACCGAGCGGATCCCGATCTGCCCGTATTCGATATGAAAACCATCGACCAGCAGATCGATGAAGACGTTTTCGCAGAACGGCTGGTGGCGGTGCTGTCTACTTTCTTCGGCGCGCTGGCTACGTTGCTGGCCGCCATCGGACTCTACGGCGTGATGGCCTACACCGTATCGCGCCGCACGCGCGAAATCGGGCTGCGCATGGCGCTGGGAGCCGCGCGGCGGGAAGTGCTCCGCATGGTGATGCGCGAAGTGGGGCTGCTGGCGTTGTTGGGAGTAGCCATCGCGCTGCCAACGGCCTTCGCGCTGAGCCGCCTGATCCAAGCGCAGTTGTACAACGTGAAGGGCAACGACCCGGCCATCTTTGCCATCGCCAGTGTACTCATCGCGGCCGTAGCCGCCGCCGCCGGGCTGGTCCCCGCGATCCGCGCCACCAGAATCGACCCCATGACCGCGCTGCGCAACGAGTAGTGTGGCGCACGTTCTCAACGTTCTCAACGTGCCGTCTCCGCGCCACGCCTTTCAGGCGTAAAATAGTTGGAATGCCGCAGGCGAAAGCAACTCCGAAAACATACGACGTAATCGTGGTCGGCTCCGGCGCCGGCGGCGGCGTTGCCGCTCACGTCCTGTCGCTGGCAGGCGCCAAGGTCTGCATGCTGGAGGCCGGCGGATGGTACGACGGCGCCAAGCAGTCGGACATGTTCAAGTGGCCCTACAACGCGCCCCATCGTGCCGCTGGCACCAAGGAGAAGCCCTTCGGCTATTACGACGCCACGCTGCTTGGCGGCTGGCACGTGCCAGGCGAACCCTATACCAACGCTTCCGGCACGGACTGGATGTGGTGGCGCGCGCGCATGCTCGGCGGCCGCACCAACCATTACGGCCGCATCTCGCTGCGCATGGGCCCTTACGATTTCAAACCCTACAGCCGCGATGGCCGGGGCTTCGACTGGCCCATCACCTACGAGGATCTGGCGCCGTACTACGACAAAGCGGAGGAACTGATCGGCGTCTTCGGCACCCACGAGGGCATCGAGAACACGCCCGACGGCAAGTTTCTACCCGCGCCCGCGCCGCGCGGCTACGAGCGGCTGGTGAAGCTGGCTTGCGACAAGGTAAAGGTTCCGTGCATCCCGTCGCGCCTGGCGATTCTCACGCGCCCGATCCACGGGCGGCCCGCCTGCCATTACTGCGCGCAATGCGGGCGCGCCTGCGGCATCAACGCCAACTTCAATTCTCCCGGCGTGCACATCTTTCCCGCCATGAAGACCGGCAACCTGGACGTGCTCACCGGCGCCATGGCGCGCGAAGTCGTCGTCGGTCCGGATGGCTTGGCGCGGGGCGTCTCTTATATCGACAAAAAGACGCGCAGCGAAGTGACGGTCAACGCCAAAATTGTGGTGCTGGCCGCGAGTTGCTGCGAAACCGCGCGCATCCTGCTCAATTCCAAGAGCAGCCAGTTTCCCAACGGCCTGGCGAACTCCAGCGGACAGGTGGGGCGATACCTCATGGACACGGTGGGATCGGACGTAGACGGCTATTTCCCGATTCTGGAAGATCTGCCCCCGCGCAATGAAGACGGCGTCGGCGGCATGCACATGTACATGCCATGGTGGCACTACAAAGATCAGAAGGGAGGCAAAATGCCGTTCGCGCGCGGATACCACATCGAATTCGGCGGCGGACGCGGACTGCCCGGCGCCGGCGACTTCGACGGTTCCGAGCGGATACTGGGCGGCGGTTATGGCGTCGAGCTGAAGCGCAACCTGCGCAAGGTGTACGGCGCGCAAGTCGGCTTCACCGGACGCGGCGAAATGATCCCAAATGCCGACAGCTATTGCGATCTCGATCCGGACGCGGTGGACCAATGGGGAATCCCCGTGCTGCGTTTCCACTTCAAATGGAGCCACGACGAAATCCTGCAGGCGAAACACATGCAGGATACTTTCAAGGAGATCATCACCGCCGCCGGCGGCAAATACTTCACCGACGCCACCGCCGAAAATAACTGGGGAATCTCGCGCGGCGGCGCGATTATCCACGAGGTGGGCGCCGCGCGAATGGGCGCCGATCCGAAGACCTCCGTGCTCAACTCAAACTGCCAGGCGTGGGACTGTAAGAACTTGTTTGTCACCGATGCGGCGCCCTTTGTGAGCAACGCGGACAAAAACCCGACTCTCACTATTACCGCGTTAGGCTGGCGCACTTCGGAGTACATCGCGGAGCAGGTAAAGAAAAGGAATCTGGCCGTCTGAGTCACTAAGGAGAGAGTTATGGGAGAGAACAAGAAGGATCAGACCGGAGTCAGTCGCCGCGATCTATTCCAGATAATCGGCTCAGTGCCTGCGCTGGCCGCGGCCACGGCAGGCGGGAGTCTCGCGCAAACACACGAAGCGCACCAGTCCGCTTACCAGCGCAAGGTGTTCGATGAACACGACTGGCACACCGCGCGGGTGCTTTGCGACCTGATCATACCCGCCGACGAGCGCAGCGGCAGCGCCACCCAAGCAGGCGTGCCCGAGTTCATCGACGACTGGCTGGACTTCCGTAAGCAGGAAGACGGCAACGACGACCTGTCGGCCCACATACTCGGCGGACTTGCCTGGCTGGACCGCGAATCGTCGCGGCTGTTCAAGAAGGCTTTTGCCGACGTGGACAGCGATCGGCAGAAGCAGATTCTCGATCGCATTGCGTGGCCGGAGCGCGCCGCGCCAGAGGATCGCCGCTGGGCCGCGTTCTTTAGTAAGTTCCGGGATCTGACGCTCAACGGCTTTTACTCAAGTAAGATAGGCATCGCCGATCTGCCGTATCTAGGCAACACCGCCGTCGCGGAATGGAAGGGCTGTGACCCGGCCGTATGGGCGAAGCTCGAAGAGAGGATGAGGAAGGGGTATAAGGGTCTGGGCGGCGAGGTCAAGCCCTGGACTTAGCTGGACTAATGCCGTAGCGAGATCGGAGGCAAGTAAGTGGCTTTCTCCTCGCGCCGCCACCACGCGCCGGTGCGCCGCCGTTCCGCGAAATCCGTGAACTGATAGTCGTATACCACGGCTCGGATATACCGCGGCGGACTCCCCGGAAAAGGGTTGCGCTCCAGCAGCCCCAGCACCGGTGCCGACCCTTGCATCAGCCGCGCCGCGAAGTTGTAAAACCAGCCATTCTCCCGCGCGTTCCCCAGCGCGGCGAACCACATCTGCCAGTCCAGCCGCGGCTGATACGGCGCCACCCAGGGCGGCGCGCGCTGCACATCGCCCGGCTTGTAACGGAACTCGTATGGCGTCCAGGTGGTCCCGTCGTTCGAGCCTTCCACCACGATCTCCGGGCGCGTCGTAGTCATCACCGCGAACAGCCCGTATGAGTTGATCAATCGCAGCGGTGAGATCCAAACCAGGTAGGTCCGCGCCGGAGCGGGCAATGGCACGCGAAACATCTCCAGAAACTGCAGGCCGCTGGTCGTGAGCACGAAGACCATCAGCGCCATCGTGACAGCCATCGTGACAGCCGGGTGGGTGCGCGTCTCCGGCTGCGCGTCGCGCGCGGGCCGGTCCGCGAACAGGAACACGCACAGCGCGATGGCCAGCAGATTGAAGAACGTATAATTGCCCGTCAGCAGAATCAACACTTGCAGCCCGATCAGCAGCCCCCCCGCGATGCGCCGCGGCTTGAGCGGCGCGAAGATCAGAAAGGGAACCAGCAGTTCCACAAAAAACACGAAGACCGTGGAGGCCTTGTGAAACCACGCGGGCAGTTGATACATGTACCAAGCGATGGGTGTAGGCAGCGGCTGCGTTTCATAGTGATAGCCGAGCGCCGTCAGGTCGCGCCAGGTCGGATCGCCGCTCAACAGTTTCACCAGGCCGGACATGAACACCAAGCGGAATAGCAGCCATCGAAACAACCACGTGCGCCCTGACGACGCGTCCGCGAAAATCGCCAGGAAGCCCGCCTCCGTCAGCAGGATGTCCCACTGGAAAGACCAGAAATCCTGGCCGGCGGTCGAGATCGAAAGATACAGGATCAACAGGGCGACCAGGCACGCCCGCCGGAAGAAACCGAGAATGAGGACGATGGCCAGCGCCGCGCCCGCGATCCATGCGACGCGCAATGCCAGGTCGCTGGAACTGACCCAAAACACCGTGGGCGCGTACCAGAATGCGCGCGCGCCCAGCGCCTCGTGCATGCCCCGCAGGTAATTCGCCACCGGCAGGATGCCCCGCGAGCCGATCAGGCCGCCGGCTTCGACCCCGAACGAGACGAACGCGATCAGGTAGATCGCGCCCAGCGCCTTCAGGAACAGCCCAGTGGCGCGGTTCACGAGACACACTCGAGGATGTAGTACGTCTTGCCGTCCTCGCGGGCGATTTTGCCTGCGATGGTCCACTCATGACCATCCGCCAGATAAATGCGCCGGTAGGAATCGTACTCCACCGCGATCTGCCGGTCGATGCGGGAGACTTCGACCTCGCGCGTATCGCCCGTTGTCCATGATTGTTTAACGACGCGGAATGCATCCATAGCGCAATTATTGAGTCTCGCACAATACAGTGACAATCAGAGGGTGGGGCGGGCGCCCTCGCCCGCCCCACATTTGGTCGTGACCAAAACTGTCACCGTATTAAGCGAGCCTCAATAGTTATAGTTAATCACTACAATTATGCCGTAGGCAGCCGGTCTCCGTCCTGAATCGTCAAGTCCGCCACCACGTTAACCGGATCGGTCACGTTCACCGTGGGTTCCACGGTTATGGGCACCGGGACCCTTGTCAACGGCTCGGCTACAAAACGTGGAGTGACGTCACTCGCAATCGTGGCTGGTGTACAATAGCCCGCATGACACCTGAACTGGTCGCGGAAGCCCAGGCGGTCTACCCGCCCTTCACCGCGGAACACGACCTGATCCGCCAAACGGTCAAGCGCTTTTGCCGCGAGGAAATCGCGCCCTTCGCCCAAGAATGGGACGAGGCTGGCATTTTCCCGCGCGAGATCTTCCGCAAGGCCGCCGATCTGGGCCTGTTCGGAATACGCATTCCCACCGAACTGGGCGGCAGCGGCCTCGACTGGTGGGCCACCGCCGCCGCCATGGAATCCATCGCGTGGGCCGACAGCCCGGGCACCGGCATGGGCCTCATGGTGCAAGGCGAGCTTACCATCCCCATCATCAACGAACTGGGCACCGCCGAGCACAAACAAGTCTTCATGCGGCCCGCCATGGCCGGCGAGTGGATCGGCGCGCTCGGCATCAGCGAGCCCGGCGGCGGCTCCGACGTGGCGGCCCTGCGCACCACCGCGCGCGCCGACGGCGATGAGTTGGTCATCTCCGGGCAGAAGCTTTGGATCACCAACGGCTCGCGCGCCGACTTCATCGTGCTGGCCGTGCGCACCGGAGAACCCGGCCGGCGCGGCGTCTCTCTGGTTCTGTTTCCGACCCGCACACCCGGCTTCTCGGTGGGCAAAAAGCTGAAGAAGGTGGGCAATCTCTGCTCCGACACCTCCGAGTTGTTCTTCGACGATTGCCGCATCCCCGCCCGCTACATTCTGGGCGAAAAGAACCGCGGCTTCTACTACATCATGCAAAACTTTCAGGGTGAGCGCCTGGCTTCCGCTATTATGATGGTTGCCTCCATGGCGCGCTGTCTCGACTTAGCCATTCAATACGGCAAGGAGCGCAGCGCCTTCGGCAACCCGGTCGGCAGCTATCAGGTCTGGCGCCACAAATTCGCCGAGCATCGCACCAACGTGGAGGCCGCGCGTTGGCTGGTCTATCGCGCGCTCGACCTGACCAATCGCGGCCAAAAGGCCGTTCGCGAGATCACCATGGCCAAGCTCTACACCTCCGAGTTGGCTCAGCGCCTGAGTTACGACTGCATGCAGATCTTCGGCGGCTTCGGCTACACCACCGAATACCCCATCAGCCGCTACTGGCGCGACCTGCGTCTTTATACCATCGGCGCCGGGACTTCGGAGATTATGAAGGAAATCATCGCTAAAGAAGACGCGCTGTAGGCGAGCTTCGCTCACCGGAGGCGAGCGAAGCTCGCCGCACCATCTCCCACGCCCGCATCACGTGCGCGCGCGTGGTCCCCATATTCCCGATCGCCAGGTGCAGCGTGTACTTGCCGCGCAACACGGTGTGCGAGAGGAAGAATTCGCCGGAAGCGTTCACGGTTTCCAGCACGCGGCGATTCTCGTCGTCCGTGCCTTTATAACGGAAGCACACCACCGATAGCGGCGAGGGCGCGGTGCGTTCGAACCGCGGATCGGCGTCCACGGCGGCGGCCAATTCCTGCGCCCAGGCGATCTGGTTGCGAATCATATCCGCCAGCTTCTCGTGGCCGAAATAGCGCATCACGAACCAGAGCTTCAGCGCGCGGAAGCGGCGTCCCAACGGCACGCCGTAATCCATGTAGTTCACCGCGCGCCCGTCCTGAGCGGTCCGCAGATATTCCGGCACCAGCGAGAACGCGCGCCGCAGAATATCGGGCCGGCGCGTGTAGAATGCGCTCAGGTCGAACGGCGTGAAGAACCATTTGTGCGGGTTCGCCACCAGCGAATCCGCGCGCTCGGCCCCGTTCAGAATGTGGCGGAACTCCGGCACGATGGCGGCCGAGCCGGCGTAGGCGGCGTCCACATGCAGCCACAGCCCGTGGCGCGCGGCAATATCGGCAATGGCCGGCACGGGGTCGATGCTGGTGGTGGAGGTGGTCCCCACCGTGGCCACCACGCAGAAGGGCCGCAAGCCGGCCGCGATATCGGCCTCCACCGCCGCCGCCAGCTCTTCGGGACGCATGCGGAACTCGGCGTCCACCGGAATCTTGCGCACGTACTGCTGTCCGATGCCGATGGCGATGGCGCCCTTCTCGATGGAGGAATGCGCCTCCTCGGAACAATAGAGCGTCAGCCCGCGCGAAGCGCCCAGGGTGCGCGCTTGCGGATCGGCCGCCTCCCGAGCGGCCGCGATGGCGTGCATGCTACTCGTCGATGCCGTATCGTAGATGATGCCGAACACATCGTCGGGCAGCCCCATCCATTGCCGGAGCCAGTCGAGCACCACTTGCTCCAGTTCCGTCGCGGCGGGCGACGTCTTCCAGAGCATGGCGTTGGCATTCAGCGAAGCCGAGAGCAGCTCCGCGATGATGCCGGGCCCCGGCGCGGTGTTCGCGAAGTACGCCATGAATCCGGGATGGTTCCAGTGCGTGATGGCCGGCACGATCAGGCTGCGGAAATCCTCCAGCAGGCGCTCCATCGGCTCGCCCCGCTCCGGACCGGATGCCGGCAGCGCGTCCACAAGCTGGCCCGGCTCTATCTTCGGCAGCACGGGATAGCGTTCCGGGTGCGAGAGGTAATCGGCAATCCAATCGACGGACTCGTGCGCGAAGCGGCGAAACTCTTCCGGGGACATTTTCTTTATTGGATCAAAAGCGTTCCGGTCTTTCGCATTAAAAAGAGGCCACGCCTGCCATTCACTGCGGGCGCCAGGTCATCTCCACGCGTATCGGCATTTCGTTCTTAACAGGGACCGCCAGGAGAGATGGTGGGTCGATCTTGAAATCCGACAGGGTGGCCGGAATGGTCCCCGATATCCGAATCTGCTTTCCTTGAGTCGTCAATTGGAATGGAGCCTGCTTATACTGGACGGTCTGCCCCGCAAACTGGATCTCCAGATCGGCATGGATCGTTGCCGATCCGGATGCTGTTTCGGGCAAGCGCGTGCGTACGATGACCATCGGAAACTGCGCGCCGCGCGTTGCCTGAAGCATGTGCAGATCGCGGTTGCTATCCCCCGAATCAAACGACTTTACGGGTACCGCGATCAAGAAATCGCATTGTCCGGCCTGGCAAACGCCCTTGCCTCGCGCCGCTTTGCTGACTCCCTCGCTCTGATGCAGCGGGTGAGACACGTGATACGTGAGAGTGGATTGTTCCAGAACCCATTGGCTATCTGCTTGGGCTAGCCTGGAGGCTAGCAGCAAAAGGGCCATCAGCACTACGCGATTGTTTTTCATAAACCCCGCTTAGAATTTGATGGTCACCGACAGCACTGCCAGCCCGAACGCCGTGTACGTCACGGCGGCCACCGCCCCATGCGCCTTGGCGATCCCATGGACCTTTTGCCCGTTGTTCTCTTGATTAAAGGCCATCGCACCCAGGATAGGCGTGAGGATCATCCCCGGACCATGAATCCAGGCCAACGCCTTGTGCAGGCGGATGGGCCCGCGGGATCGGGTTCCTGGCATAGTTGGTGCGCGGATCGCGAAGTAGGCGGTCGTTAGGTACATCCCCGCTGTCAGCGTGCCAAGAGCGCCATGTACATCGCGGCCGGTCGCGGTGCTGTGCCTTCCACTGGCCATGCTGGAAGTGATGATTGTGGCGACCAAAGGAGCGAGCGTGATCAAACCAAACCGTTGATGGATCTTGAGCATGTGCGACCGCCTCTCGAGTCTCGCCTGATCTTGGGCACTTCCTTGGGCCTGTTCCGGAGGGAACCCCAGATCCCCCAGCGAAGGCCTCACTGCATTGCCGGAAGAGGCTGTTAAAGCCAGGTCCATCGTTTGCTTGGCCCCGGCCGTGAGCGTCACGTTGGCTACTTTGGTGCTGAACCCTTCCGCCGAGATGGAAACCTCGTAATCCCCCGGCATGAGGTTCGGTGCGCTGTAGACCCCGGCCGAATCGGTTTCGGTCTCCGCCGCTTGACCCGTGGTCACATTCTTGACGGAGATTTTGGCGTGCGGAACGATTGCTCCCGCAGGGTCCTTGACGGTTCCGGACAGCGTGGCGCCAACGGGCTGCGCCCGCAGCGGGCCCGAGATCGCGAGAGGAAGGGCTAAAATCGCCGCGCCAAGAAGGACCGTCGGCGCTTTCAGATTCATTTTGCGTTTCTCCTCTTGACCGGTCGCACCTTGCCTAACGTTACGCGCAACCGGCCATCTGGGTGCTCTTTAGAGTATAGATGCTACGGACGCCTCGCGGCGCGAACGGGTTTCGGTGGCGAGACCGCCGATCGGCCTTACTGGAAAAGAGCGGCAACCGGCGGCTCCCAGCCCGCGTCTCTCAATAATCGTTGAACGGAGAGGAACGTAATGAGACTTGCTGTGGCGTTGATGGCGATATCCGGCCTTGCGATTCCGTTACGGACGGGAGGGCAAACGACCGGACCGGATCAGACGCCACCCGCCGGTTCCCCAACAAGCGCTCCGCCCCAGGCGCCGGAACCCTCCCCAAATCCGCAGCCGTCACCGGCCGTTGAACGGCCGGTCTCCTGGAGATTGTTGCTTCCGAATATTGCCGGCGACCAGAAGCGGATTTGGTCTTTTCCAGCCAAAGTCGTCGAGGGGCACCACTGGATTCCCACCGCTGCGATCCTCGGAACGACCGCTGGACTCATAGCGCTAGATGCGACCGAGGCCTCCTACTTCCGCCACACATCAACATTTCAAGGGTTGAACGGCACTTTTACTAGCAGCGCCACGGCCATCGGCACGATTGCGGCTCCGGTCTCGCTTTACGCCATCGGGCTGATCCGGAGAGACTCGAAAATGCAACGCACGGCGCTGCTCGCGGGTGAAGCCGTCGCCGACGCCGAGATCCTGACAACGGTTTTGAAGGACGCCACCAACCGTGTGCGTCCAGCCGGCATTCCGGCCGGAGGTAACTTTTCCGATAGCTGGTTTGAGAACGGCTCACCTTTGCGCGGAAGCGGAAGTTTCCCCTCCGGTCACACCATCGTGGCCTTCTCGATTGCCACTGTCATCGCCCGCCGCTATGGAAATCATCGCTGGGTTCCATACGCGGCGTACGGCATGGCCGCGCTGGTCGGATTTTCGAGGCTTTCCCTATCGGCCCACTTCCTCTCGGACGTCTTCATGGGCGGCGCGCTTGGGTACTCGATCAGCCGCTTCGCCGTGCTGCGGCAATAGCCGCGGTCTCCGGCGGGTCCGCCGGCGCCACCTCAAAGCCAGGCGCGGAACCACTCCCGGAAGTCATCCAGCGCAGCTTGCGTCTCGGGCGCCAGAGGCACGGGCGGCGGCCCGGTCTTGATGCCGCGCGCGGCCAGCGCAGCCTTGATGGCCACCGGTGTGGGGAAACGCTCGATGCGTTCCAGAAACGCATGCAGCCGCGCGTCCAGCCGTGCGGTTTCGGCCTCGTCATGCTGCGCGATCGCCCGCTCGAGCCCCAGCAGCAGCTCAGGCATGGCGCAAGCCACGCCCGAAACCACACCGTCCGCGCCCGCCCTGCGCGCCCGCGCGAAGATGGCGTCGTGCCCCACCAGCAACGTGTACGGATGTTCCTGCTTGTACCGGCTCAGGGCCTGGAAATTGTCCCAGGCGCCGCTCGAGTCTTTGATGCCGGCGAAGCGTCCGGTGGAAAGCAACTGCACCGCGGTTTCGCTCGAGATCTCGCTGGTGAACGCCGGGATATTGTAGAGATAGACGGGCGCCCCATGACTCATCTCCGCCGCGAACCGCAGGTAAAACTCGCGGATTTCCGGTTGCCGGTAACGGAAGAAAAAGGGCGGCATCAGCAGCAGACCCGCGGCACCCGCCGCGCTGGCCTCGCGCCCCAACGCCAGCGCGCCATCCAGCGTCGAGTGCGAGACGCCCGCCAGCACCGGCACGCGGCTGCGCTTCACCGCCAGATAGACCAGGCGCACGCGGTCGTCGAAGTTCAGATTGACGAACTCGCCCGTGGAGCCAAGCAAGGCAATCCCTTGCACTCCCGCCGCGCACAGAAAATCGATCAGTTCGAGAGTGGCGCCGATATCGGGCTCATCGCCCCGCTTGCCGTGAGGCGTCACTGCGGCCGCGATCACGCCGGAAAAAGGTTGCATCATTTTTGCATCATTTTGGCATTATTTTAGCAGTGGGGTCAGCACGATGCTGCGGAATTCCACCGGCCCATGATCGCCTTGCAGCATGATCGGTCCGGGAACGCCCTCGTCCGGGTCGCAGGCAATCGCCGTCAGCCCGTCGATGATCCCTTGGGTCACGGTCTTGCCGTTCAGCGTAACCGTCACGTGGCGTCCCACCAGGCGTATATCGTAGATCTGCCATTGGCCCGCCGGCTTGGTGACGTTCTCACTCGGCACGATGCGGCTGTACAGCGCCGCGTTGGAGTGGCGGTCCACCGGCCTGCCGTAGTCCTCCAGGATCTGCACTTCATAGCGCCCGCGCAGACCGATACCGCTGTTGCTGTGCGCCGGCGTGCGATATTCGACGTGCAGCTTGAAGTTCCAAAACTTGCCGTTGCTCACCAGATCCGTGGCCGCGCCGTTGCCCTTCAGGGTGCCGCCCTCCGCGCTCCAGGCGGGCGATGCGTCGGCCGTCAGGCCGTGCCAGTTGGAAATGTCACGACGGTTGAACAAATCGATTGGCTGCCCCTCGCGCCAGGAGCCATCGTCCGCCTCATCGATCTCCGGGGCGTGCGCGCCGGTCCATTCGAGTTTGGTGTCTCCCGATGTGAACGTGCCCTCCAGCTTGCTGCCCACCAATCTGGCGCGGTATTCCTGATGCACGTCGTGGCCGTCGTAAGTAAACCGCA
>OCZU010001797.1_pt1 | contig 13856 bp, 12 predicted proteins | sample 1539001 | NCBI WGS metagenome assembly OCZU01 (sample SAMEA3539306, study PRJEB22396) | soil metagenome | biome: tundra; feature: field; material: soil | place: USA | collected 2010-05 | depth 0.15 m
AGCGCGGAGGGCGTGGGATTCGAACCCACGGTGACGTTGCCGCCACAATGGTTTTCAAGACCATCGCCATCGGCCACTAGGCGAGCCCTCCTGTGCGTCACAGCCTACGGTAATGCCGACCGGGACGTCAGCCCGCGCGGCCAGGCCAGCCCGTCACCGACGATCGCGGCCAGCGCCAGGTAGGCTTCGGCCGTGTCGCCGCTGAGCAGCTCCAGCTCGACTTCCGCGCCCTCTTCCAGGTGCGGATCGTAGGGAATCCGGGTCACCGCCCGGCAGCGGGCGGCAAAGTGATGCTCAAGCCGGTCCAGGTCGACGGTGCTCTTGCTCTTCGGCCGTATCGCCGAAAGCACGACGACCCCGTTCCGGACCAGGTCACCGCAGTTGTGGGCCTCCAGCCAGTCCAGGGTGGCACTCGCGCTGCGGGCGCCGTCCACCGACGGCGAGCTGACCAGGACGATCTGATCGGCCAGCCGGAGCACCCCGGACATGGCCGAATGCAGCAGGCCGGTCCCGCAGTCGGTGATGCAGATCGAGTAGAAGTGCTCGAGCACGCGGGCGGCGTCACAGTAGTCATCGGCGCCGAAGGCGACCGATACTCCCGGGTCACGGTCGGAGGCGAGCACCTCGAGCCGGCTCGGCGCCTGCGAGGTGAAGGCGCGTACGTCGGCGTAGCGCCGGACCTGGTCCCGCTCGTTGAGCAGGTCCCTGATCGTCGCGGCGGTCTCCAGGCGGACCTTGTCCGAGAGCGTGCCGCGGTCGGGGTTGGCGTCGACGGCTATCACCCGGTCGCCGCGGAGCGTCGCCAGCGTCGCGCCGAGCCCCACCGCCGTGGTCGTCTTGCCCACGCCGCCCTTCAGGCTCAGCACCGCGACCCGGTGGTGACCGCCCGCGACCGGGGTCCGCACCCGGTGGATGAGATCGCGGCGACGCATCTCGGCCACCGACTCGCCGAACCGGAGCAGGCCGCCAGTCGCCCGGTACACGTTGCGGCGCCAGCCCGACCCGGGGGCCGCCCGCTTTCCGTGCACTAGGGACTCGGTGGTCAGGCTGCCCGATGTCTCGTGCACTGGCTCGGGCACTGGCTCGGGCACTGGCTCGTGCACTGGGACCGGCGGCAGCGGTGGACGCAGGTCCTCCCGGATTCCGCCGCGGACGCCGTCCGCCGCTGGCGGCCCCATCGCGGGGGCGGAGGGAAATGTGGCAGGCCCAGGTGCTGGCGGGAGCTCGAGGCCAGGCAGCGGCTCCATCGGCGGCACGGGACCCGCGTCCGCGACGAAGCCCAGGTCCGGCAGGTAGCCCGCGTCCTCCGGGTAGTCCCCGCCCTCAGGCCCGTACCCCGGGTCCTGCGGGTATCCCAGCTGCCGCGCATAATCCGCGTCAGTCGCGTAGCCGGCGTCGACCGCGTAGCCCGGTCCCTGCGGATAACCCGGTTGCCCCGGAGCCGGCTGATGATTCCTCGCGGGCGGCTGGTCCCGCGGGACCAGCAGGTAGCCAGGGCCGGCCGGATACTCCTCCTCGCGGGGGTCGTCCTCCTCATGGGGGTCAGCAGCGGGCCGGCCCGCCAGGATGTCACGCCAGTCGCCGGCGAAGTCGTCAGGGGTGCCGGCGCCTGGGCCGAAGATCTGCGGCGTATCGTTGTTGGTGGTCACAGGTCGTCCCCCTTGGTCCTCAGGGGTGGGCGCGCATGCGGGCGGGGTTCGTACATCTATCCGAGCGTAAGCCAAAGCACACGCGATTTCGATACCCAGAGCGCCGGTTCAGTGGCACTCAGTTGCGACCTGTGGGGCTCATGGCTGAGCGGATAGCCCCGTGGTGGCACAGTTGGCAGCCTCGGCCATCCAACGGCAAACCGGCCATCGGGCGAAGAACGAGCGAAGGGAGACACCCATGCGTGCCGTCGTCATCACCGAACCCGGCGGACCAGAAGTCCTGCGCTGGCTCGACGTTCCCGACCCGGTCCCCGGCCCCGGGGATGTGCTCATCGAGGTCGCGGCCAGCGGGGTGAACCGGGCCGACCTGATGCAGCGGGAAGGGCACTACCCGCCGCCGGAAGGCGCGCCGCCCTACCCGGGCCTGGAGTGCTCCGGCCGGGTCATCGCCGTCGGCGACGAGGTCACGGCCTGGCGGCCCGGTGATGAGGTGTGCGCGCTGCTGTCCGGCGGCGGGTACGCCGAGCAGGTCGTGGTGCCCGCCGGACAGCTGCTCCCGATCCCGGCCAAGGTGGACCTGACCCAGGCGGCCGCGTTCCCGGAGGCCGTCTGCACGGTGTACTCCAACCTGTTCCAGGTGGCCGGGCTGGCCCGCGGCGAGACGCTGCTCGTGCACGGCGGCAGCAGCGGGATCGGCACGATGGCGATCCAGCTGGGCAAGGCCTTCGGGGCCCGGGTGGCCTGCACCGCCGGGTCGGCGCAGAAGCTGGCCCGGTGCCGTGAGCTCGGCGCCGACGTGACCATCAACTACCGCGACGAGGACTTCGTCGCGGCGCTGCGTGATGCCACCGACGGGGCGGGCGCGGACGTCATCCTCGACATCATGGGCGCGAGCTACCTGGAACGGAACCTGGCCGCGCTGGCTACCGACGGCCGTCTGGTCATCATCGGCCGCCAGGGCGGCAGCAAGGCCGAGCTCGACCTGGGGGTCCTGCAGGGCAAGCGGGCGAGCGTGCACGCCACCACGTTGCGATCCCGGCCGGCGCAGGAGAAGGCAGCGGTCGTGGCGGCGGTCCAGGACCAGGTGTGGCCGCTCATCGACGCCGGGAAAGTCGCCGCCATCATCGACAGGGAGCTGCCGATGTCCCAGGCGGCGCAGGCGCACCGGGCGATGTCGGCCAGCGAGCACATCGGCAAGATCCTGCTCTTGCCGGAATGAACCCGGAATGCCCCCGGTGGGACGCGGCAGCGAGTGTGATCGGACAAACTAGGGGAATGAGCGACGGGATGAACCCTCAAACACAAGAGCACCCGCAGGTCCTCGTGGTGGGCCCGGACGGCATCACGACGACGGGCGGCGAACAGGACGAGAACGCCAGTCGCGAGCGTCCGGTCACCGAGATGGTCGAGCAGCCGGCCAAGGTCATGCGGATCGGCAACATGATCAGGCAGCTGCTCGAGGAGGTCAGGGCGGCTCCGCTGGACGAGAAGAGCCGGGCCCGGCTGAAGGAGATCCACGAGAGCTCCATCAAGGAACTCGAGGACGGGCTCGCGCCCGAACTCGTCGACGAGCTTGAGCGGCTGTCGCTGCCGTTCGAGCAGGACGGGATACCCAGCGAGGCCGAGCTGCGGATCGCCCAGGCGCAGCTGGTGGGCTGGCTGGAGGGCCTGTTCCACGGCATCCAGACCACGCTGTTCGCCCAGCAGATGGCCGCCCGGGCCCAGCTCGAGCAGATGCGCCGCGCGCTTCCGCCGGGGATGATGCCCCCCGAGCAGGAGCCGCTGGAGCAGCGTCCGGGCTCGGGACCGTACCTGTAAAAGACCATCTCCGCCGAACGGACCCGGCTGCGTCAGGCAGCCACGGCTCGAGCCGTCCGGGCGAGACGCCGTGCCGGGGTGGACTGCGGCCTTGATCAGGGGCGGCCGAAGCGGAGCCGTCCGAGCCAGGCGGCGGCCGCCGCGAACTCGGGGTCCGAGGTCCCCGGGCGGACCTGCGTGGTGGTGCCGTCGCACCGGGCGTAGCTGCCGAGGAAGCGGACTTCCTGGCACACCCGGCGAAGTCCCATCAGCGCCTCGCCGACCCTGGCGTCGTCCACGTGCCCTTCGCAGTCGATGAAGAAGTAGTACTGGCCGAGCCGGTCGCCGGTCGGCCGCGACTGGATCGTGGTCAGGTTGATGCCGCGGACGGCGAATTCGGTGAGGATCTCGAGCAGGGCGCCTGGGTGATCCTCGGCGAGGAACGCGACCAGTGAGGTCCGGTCCGCGCCGGTGCGCGCGGGCAGCGGCCTGGGCGGCGACACCACGACGAACCGGGTCACGGCGTTGGCCCGGTCGTGCACGTCGGGCACGAGCACCTCAAGACCGTACCTGTCCGCGGCGAAAGCGCCCGCCAGTGCGGCGTCCACCTGGCTGTCCGCCGCCTGGCGAGCCGCCTCGGCGTTGGATGCCAGCGGCACCCACTCGCAGTCAGGCAGGTGGCCGGCCAGCCAGCCACGGCACTGCGGCATGGACTGCGGGTGGCCGCCGACCTTCTTGATGTCCCTCAGCGCGGTACCCGGCCGGGCCAGCAGCGCGAACGCGATGGGAACCTGCAGCTCGGCCACGATCACCAGGTCGTTCCCCGTGGCCAGGTCATCGAGGGTCGCGGTGACCACGCCCTCGACCGAACTCTCGATCGGGACCACGGCGCGCTGCGCCGTGCCTTCCCGCACGCTGGCCAGGGCGGCCTGGATGGTCGGGCAGGACAATGGTTCGGCGTCGGGGTCGACGGCGCGCAGCGCCGCCTCGGAGAAGGTGCCCTCCGGGCCCAGGTAGGCGTACGGCATAGCCCACATACTGCCAGCATCGGCTGAGTGCGCGGGCCTGCCCTGACTGACATTTCTTCGCGGCGTCTGGCGTAGCGGGCAATCGGGCGATGACCACCAGCAGGGCCAGGGCGGCGAGGCCGAAGGCGTCCTGCACCACCCGGGCCGCCTGCACCGGCACGTCATGCACGCCCAGCAGGACCTGGCCCGCCCACGGGACGGTCAGCGCGAAGAACACCGCGGTTCCGGCCGCGATGGCCGTCCGCCACGGTGACCGCCCGTCCGCCAGGATCGCGCCGATGACCACCACCACGACCAGGAAATGGTGGATCCAGGAGACCGGCGAGAGCAGCACGCCGAGCAGTGCGGTGACCGCGATGGCCTCCGTCTGCCTGGATTCGCGGGCCAGCCGGCTGACCACGGCAAAGCCGGCTACCGCCACGGCCAGGGCCAGCACGGCCCACACCACGCCGGGGGCCTGACCGGGCAGGAATTCCCTGAGCAGGATCCCGCGCAGCGACTGGTTCGAGGTACCCGCGTTGGACCCGAACCGCCCGGATTGGAAGATCACGCTCGTCCAGTACGTCGTGGAGTCCTGCGGCAGCACCAGCCAGGCGCCCAGGGTCCAGGCCAGCGCCACGATGGCTGCGGTCACCGCGGCGCGCCGCCGGCCGGATAGCCACAGGTACACGATGAACACCCCGGGCACCAGCTTGATCGCGGTGGCCAGGCCCACCAGCGCGCCCCGCGGCCACCGCGGGGCGCGGGCCGCGCAGTCCGCCAAGGCCATCGCGAGCAGGACCATGTCCACCTGGCCGAATCGCATTTCGTCCCGCAGCGGGAACAGGTAGGCGCAGGCCGCGAAGAGGACCGCGAACACGACGGCCTGCATCCGCCCGGACCCCGCCCGGCGCAGCAGCGGCGCGAACGCGAACCAGATCACCACGGCGAGCGGCCCGTAGATGACGGGCACCCAGACCAGCTGCGCCACCGGCCAGGGCAGCAGCGCGAGCGGCACCGCGAACAGGGCCGCGGTCGGCGGATAGGTGAACGGGAGCAACTGCGGCGGCTGGGTGAGCATGGTGTACAGCGGCTGGCCCTGCAGCACGCTGAGGCCGCCGGTGCGGTAGACGTCGAGGTCTACCATCCGCTGGCCGGGTGGGCTGGTCAGGTAGCCGCGCACCAGCGGCGCGGCGGCGGCGAGCGCGGCGACCCAGGCGAGCACGCCGAGCAGCGTGACCGCCCCGGGCGGCCAGCTGGGCCGCCGATGACCCGAACGCACCATCAGGACCACCAGCCACACCGTCGCCCCGGCCAGGATCACCGGCGTCACCCCGTGCCTGATCACCGGCTGCAGCCAGGTCAGACCGGGCGGCATCGTCACGTCGGTCGCCCGGGCGGGCAGGTAGCCGAAGCCGAGCGCCGCCGTCCGGGTCAGCAGGAGCCAGCCGATCCCGTCGGCCACCGGGGCGGACACCAGCGGGATGAGGGGCAGCAGCGCCCACCCCAGCGCGTCGTACCAGGGCAGCACATAGGGCCAGGCGAAGAGCCACGCGAGTACCAGCGCGAACACGACACCGGCGGCCGCGGGCCCAGCGGCCGGCCCGGCTGGATCGTCGAGGATCCCGGGTATCCCGCGGATGAGCAGCACCGCGAGCACCACGGTCAGCGCGATGGCCCCGGCCTTGACGATGTCGGTCGCGGCCGTCCCGCCGACCACGAGATGAATGACGGTCCGGATCACCCGCCAGGGCGACCCGATCGACACCATGCTGCTGGCCTGCGAGGACTGCCGGAGCATGGCGGACCCGCTGATGGCCACCGCCGCTCCCGCCGTGACCGCGAACCCGGCGCCAAGCGCGGCCAGCGGCGCGACGACCCGCCGCTGCCGGCCTAGCCGCATCACCAGGGCGATGGCCAGCCCCAGCCCGGCCAGTGCGACCGTGACCTTGACGGCGAACCCGAGGCCGACCAGGATCCCCGCGGCCGCCGCGCGCCAGACGGTCACCGCGCCTGCCGCGGTGCCGGCCCGGCGCACGGATCCCCAGGGCCCGAACATCATCACCACCGCGGCGACGCCGAACGCCACCGCCTGGGTGTCCACGTGCGCGCCCGCGACGAGCACCTGGAGCAGCAGCGGGTTGCCGGCCCACAGCAGGGCGGCCCGCAGCTGGCGGGCCGGATCACGGCGCGTCATGCGGTGCAGGAGCAGCGCGGTACTCCAGAAGGCGGCCAGGTTGACCAGGCCGAGACCGAACACGGTGAGCCGCACCGAGGTTCCGCCGATCAGCGAGGCCAGCGCCTGGATCGCGGTGGCCAGCGGCCCGTACACCGACGGCGACCCCGACCAGTCCTGGACCGCCCGCGCGATGGGATCACCGAGGGCGGCCAGCTGCGCCGGGGTCGTGGTGTAGGGGTTATGGCCGGTGACGAGCATCCGCCCGTAGGCGGCGTAGCTGAGATGATCCGAGGACCCGAACGGGGGCACCAGCGTGAGCGCGGCGGCGGCCAGCAGCCCGGCCACCACGATGACCCGCGCCGGGACCGCCCAGCCGGCCCGCATCGCCCGCAGCACGAGCACCAGCCCGAGCGTTCCCGCCGCCAGCCCGGCCGCGGTCAGCGCGACCACGAGATATGGCGACGGGTGCAAGCCGAGCGACCACGGTGGCTGTCCTGGCCGGCCAGGCAGCACCGGCTCCATGACCGATGGGCCGGCCACCGCGACGGCAAAGGTGCACACGATGCTGGCGCCGATGGCGATGAGCCCCGCCCGGCCCGCATCCATTCCCTCAGACCTCACGCGTCCCATCGGCCCCGCCGGACCCGCCGGGCCCGCGCGCCCCGGCCGTCTGGTCATCGGCGTACGGCGAGCGCCCTGGCCACGTCGGTGAGCTGGTGCGCCCGGTGCAGCTGGGCCCGCAGGCCGGTCCCGGTGGCCCGGTGCGCGAGCTCCACCTCAACCTCGGTGATCCGCAGTCCCCGGCGCAGCAGGTCGATGGTGAGCGCGGTCTCCACCCCCCAGCCGGGCGCCAGCGGGCGGGCGGCCTCGAACGCCGCGCGGGTCAGGCACCGCTGTCCGTTCAGCGGCTGCTGCGGCTGCCAGCCGGTGGCCCGGCGGATACCTGCTCCGGAGAGGCCGACCACCAGGCCGTGCCCGCCAAGCTTGACGGTGGCGGCGAAGACCGCGATCGTCATGTCCGCGGTGCCGGCCAGCACCGGATCCATCAGCGGCCCAGCGTGGGTGGCGGTATCGCCCAGGTCCGCGTCGAGAAACAGCAGGTGCCGGGGGTGGTCGCGGTGTTCGGTCTGGTCCACCAGCCGGATCGCCTCCGCGCCAGTCTCCATGGCGGCGCCCTTGCCCTGGTTCCTCGGGTGCCGCATCACGACGGCCCCGGCCCGCTCGGCCAGCGCGGCGGTAGCGTCCCTGGAGCCGTCGTCGACCACGACGACGAGACCGGCGAGCCCGGTAGCGGCGGCCACGGTCGCGGCGATCCGGTCCGCCTCGTTCCGCGCCGCGATGACCACCGCGACATCGCCGCGGGGGGACCGTGCTGACATGGGGCCGATCCTAGGTCAACGGACGGCCTAGTTACGCGGAACCGCGGGCTTGGACCTGCTCATGTTCGCGTCGCCGACGAGCGTGAACACCGAGTCCAGACCGGTCACCTGGAGGATCTTGCGGACCGCGGGCTTAGGGGAGGCGATCTCCAGCTCGCCGCCCCGCTCGCGCACGCGGCGCAGGCAGGACAGGAGCACGTTCATGCCGGTCGAGTCGCAGAAGTCCACGCCGGACATGTCGATCACAACCCGGGCGGGCATGCCTTCGACCAGGACCGCGGCAAGCTCGCTATGCAGCCGCGGAGCGGTATAGAGATCGATCTCACCGCAAATGGTCACGATTGTGTGATCATCGTGATATCGACTCGAGACATTTAGCTCCACGAGCCGAACCCTATCGTGCCGCGCGCCGAGAAGCCAGGTAACTACGCTGAGCGCATGCTTGGAGGTTCCTGGATAAATCGCCCGGCTACCGGCTCTCCCTCGCCACGACAGGCCGGCCGGCCGGCGTCCGGTCCGTCGTCAGCCGGCTGACCGGAACCCGCGCCCACACCGTGGTGCCCTCGTCGTCGCGGCTCGTTCCCCACCCCTGGGATAGCTTCTCCACGATCCGCAGGCCGCGGCCACCCGTCGCGGCCTGTGTCGGCTGGCCCAGCTCAGGCTGGGTCTGGCCGCCGCCGTCGCGGACCGATACCCGGACGCTGTCGGGGTCCAGGCGCCAGGCGACCCGGATCTGCGCACCGGGCAGCGGGCCGGCGTGACGCAAGGCGTTGCTGAGCAGCTCGCTGAAGACGAGCGCGACGTCGCAGACGGCGGAATCGCCGATGCCGTCGGCGATGAGGTCCGACACCAGCCGCTGACGGGCCACGCCGACGCTTGAAGCAGCGAACGGGAGCATTAGGACGCTCGCCTCAGTCACCTCCATGCCAGCCCCAGCCCGTCTGTCCAGAACGTGAGCGAACCCGGTACGAGCGGAAATGCCCCGTCGGGACGCTTCGGAAACACGGCGGCACCTGAGATATCTGAACGGTAACGGCGTCCCAGCAGAAACCCCCGGTGGCCACGGCACCTGTGGCCGGCACGGTAACGTCTCACCGTGAAGGTTGTCAGTCCAGTTCCCGGCGCGCGGTCGGCCCGGCGCCCCGTAGGCTCGCGTCCATGAAGGAGCGCGCACGTGACCAGGGCGGTCCGGGCACGCTGACCGATGACCTGGTAACTCCCGACGTCAGCGACACATCGCCGGATGAGCCGCTGGCCGAGCTGGCGGCTAGATACAAGCTCAGGCCGAGCGCAGCGCGTCCCGGTGTCTTCGCCTACGCCGGGCAGCTGTGGGCCAGGCGCCACTTCATCGTGGGCTTCGCCACCGCGCGCAACGTCGCGATGTACACCGAGGCCAGGCTCGGCCAGCTGTGGCAGGTGCTCACCCCGCTGCTGAACGCGGCGGTCTACTACCTGATCTTCGGGAAGATCCTGAACACCAGCCGCGGCATCCCGGACTTCATCGCCTTCCTGATCACCGGCATCTTCATCTTCAACTTCACCCAGCGGTCGTTCATCACCACGTCCCGGGTCATCACCGACAGCCTCCCGCTGATCAGGGCCCTGCCGTTCCCGCGGGCCTGCCTGCCCATCGGGTACGTGCTGATCGAGCTCCAGCAGCTGGTCATGTCCATGTTCGTGCTCACCGTGATCGTGCTCGCCACCGGCGAGCCGCTGACCTGGTACTGGCTGCTGGCCATCCCGGCCCTGCTGCTGCAGGCGGTGTTCAACGTCGGGATGGGGCTGTTCCTGGCCCGGCTGGGCGCCGGCGCCGACGACTTCGGCCAGCTGATGCCGTTCCTGGTCCGGACCTGGATGTACGCCTCCGGCGTCATGTACAGCATCTCGACGATCAGCACGCTCCAGAAGCACCCGACGCTGACTTACATCCTGCAGGTGAACCCGGCGGCCGTCTTCATCAACCTGGTCCGCAACGCGATCCTGAAGACCCAGCGGCTGGCGGCGCCCGGCAGCAAGCCTTACAACCCGGCGCTGTGCAATCTCTATAACCACAGCAGCAAAACCTCGGCGGTCTACGACAGCGCTTACTGCCACGCCACCGTCACGACACCCCAGCTCTGGCTGTACGGTGCCGCCTGGGCGATCGTGGCGCTGGTCGTCGGGTTCGTGTTCTTCTGGCAGGCGGAAACGAGGTACGGCCGTGGCTGAGCTGGCCCCAGGGGGGACGATCCTGCAACCCCGCGGGAACCGGGGTGAACCCACCGTCATCGTCGATGACCTGCACGTGGTCTACCGGGTGTACGGGGCGGGCGGCGACAAGGGCACCGCGGCGACCGCGCTGATGCGGGTGTTCAAGCGCCAGCGCCGCCCCGGAGTCCGTGAGGTGGAGGCGATCAGGGGCGTCTCCTTCGTGGTCAATCACGGCGACGCGATCGGGATCATCGGCCGGAACGGCTCGGGCAAGTCGACGCTGCTGCAGGCGATCGCCGGCCTGCTGCCGCCCGAGCAAGGCTGCGTCTACACCAGCGGGCAGGCGGCTCTGCTCGGGGTCAACGCCGCCCTGCTCGATGACCTGACCGGAGAGCGGAACGTGGTGCTCGGCTGCCTGGCCATGGGCATGACCCCGCAGGAGACCAAGGACCGCTACCAGTCCATCGTGGACTTCTCCGGCGTCGGCGACTTCATCGAGTACCCGATGCGCACCTACTCGACCGGCATGGCGCAGCGGCTGCGGTTCTCCATCGCGTCCGCCAAGAGCCACGAGATCTTGATGATCGACGAGGCGCTGGCCACCGGCGATGCGAACTTCCGGGCCAAGAGCCACGAGAAGATCATGTCGCTGCGCGGGGAGGCGGGGACCGTGTTCCTGGTCGCGCACAACCTGGCCGAGATCGAGGCGACCTGTAACCGGGTGATCTGGCTGGAAAAGGGCAAGATCATGCGGCAGGGCTACGACGTCCCCGCGATCGTCGACGCCTACCTGGAGGCCACCGGCGGCGAGCCGCGCAAACGCGACAAGCCCCAGGACGCCGAGCACAGCGCTACGACGTGAGTGAGGGGGGCGTGCGGGACGCAGGCTTAACCGCCCGCGGGCCGCAGCCGCAGGCACATGGCCGTGCCGCCGGAGGGACGCGAGCTCGCGGTGACCTCGCCGTGCTGAGCCTGCGCCAGCCGCCGGACGATGAACAGGCCGATGCCGACGCCGCCGAACCTGCGCCGGTCACCGGCCTCGCCCTGGAAGAACCGGTCGAAGATGCGCTCGTGATCGCCGTCGGCGATGCCGATGCCCTCGTCTTCCACCGTCACCTCGATCCAGCCCCCGCCCACCTCCGCTGCCCCCTTCGCCTCCGCCCGGACCCGGACGGTGCCGCCGTCGGGTGAGTACTTGAAGGCGTTTTCTAGCAGCTGCCCGACGATGATGTCGGTGGCCATGGTGTCCCCGCTAGCCAGCGGCAGGTCGTCAGGGACCTCGGCCACGATGACGTGCTTGTCCGGCAGCGGCCGGAAGGCGACGGCGGCCCCGCGGAGCACCGCGGCGAGGTCGAACGGGCCGTTGCGCACCGGGAGCTGGTCGGCGCCCGCCCGGGAGCCGAGCAGCAGCTGTTCCACCAGCCGGCCAAGCGAACCGGCCCGCTCGGCGATGGTCTGCACCGCGGCCCGCCGCTCGGCGTCCGCGAGCTGGTCCCAGCGGCTGGCCAGCGTGCTGGCGAAGCCCTGCACCACCGTGATCGGCGTGCGCAGCTCGTGGCTCGTGGTGGCCAGGAACAAGTCCTTGGCCTCCTCGAGCTCTTTGGCCGCGGTGACGTCACGGAAGTCGATGACCAGCTCGCCGCCGCCCGCCAGGGCGGTGCACAGCACGTCGAGCCAGCGGCCGTTCGGCAGCTTATGGGTGAGCGTGGCCCCCGGAGCGGGGAGCGGGAACGACGGCGCCCGGCCGATCGCGTCCTGCGCGGCCGTCCCGGTGATCCGGTGCGCGGCGGGGTTCCACTGCCGCACCAGGCCAGCCTCGTCGAGCACGGCGATGCCGTCCGCGCTGCCGTCGATGACCGCCCGCTCGTGGGCTCGCTGCCGGACCACCTCCTCGAACGCCATCGCGTTGGCGAGCGCCACGCCGGCGTGCCCGGCGAGCAGCTCGAGCAGCTCGAGTTCGACGTGGCTGAGCGTGCGCCGGCTGTACAGCGCGTACAGCGCCCCGTAGGGCTTGCCCGCCACGTGCGACAGGCCGAGCGCGATCGTATGCAGGCCGGGCAGCGCCGACCAGATCAGGTCGTCGAAGCCGCCCGATTCGCCGGTCGCCATCATCACCGTCTTGCCCGAACCCATCAGCTCACCGACCAGGCTGCGGGACAGGGTCGCGGTCCGGCCGCGCAGCGAGTGCGGCAGCCCGGCCGTGCTGACCAGCCTGAGCGTGTCATCTTCGATGAGCACGAAGCCGCCGGCGTCGGCACTGGTCAGCTCGCGCAGGCTGGCGGCGATGCGGTCAAGTACCGATCCCAGGTCGCGCTGGGCGGTCATGTCCGCGACCACATCGCCGAGCCTGCGCACCACCCGGGCCCGCTCGGCCATGTAGTGCCTGGCGACATCGTCCTCGCCGGTCTGGTGGCAGACGCTGACCCAGCCGGTGACCTGGCCGTCCCCGTCGATCAGCGCGCTGGTGTCGATGCGCAGGTCGATGACCGTGCCGTCCTTGCGGATCCGGCGAGTGGCGAAGGAGATCTGACCGCCGCTCCTGACCCGCTCAAGGACCGCGTTGTGCTCGGCCTTCAGCTCCTCGGGGATAATTTGCGGCTCGAGGCCGACGACCTCGGCGGCGGCCCAGCCGAACATCCGCTCAGCGGCCGGATTCCACAGCATCACCGTCCGGTCGGTGCTGAAGGCCACGATCGCATCGGCCGCACACTCGATCACGGTGCGCGCCGTCGCGTCCGTGCGGGTACTGATCGTCCCCGCCTGCTCTGCGGTCACATCAACATCGTGCCACGTCACAGTCCTCAGGGTGGGAAGAGTAGTCCGCGAGTACTCACCATAAGGTCCTGCACTGATCTATAGTGCTTTTCAAATACGAGTAAGGCCGTTCATCTGGGGCATCCTTAACGGTATGGCTGTCCAGGAAACGGTCTCCCGCTAGGACGCGGACTATGGATCAGGCAGAGTCAAGCCCATCACCTCCTCAACCGGGACGGCGACAGCCGGCCCGGTTGAGGCAGCCCACCCCCGGGCCGGCCCGACGACCCCGCGAGGCCGCCGAGACGGCCGGGTCGGACCCGTCAACTCCGGACGTGCCCGAGACAGCTCCGGCGGCTGAGCCCGCGGCGGCTGCGCTCCGGCTCGATCATCCGGTCATCGCCGGCTATGACGGTTCGGCGTCAAGCCGCAACGCCCTGGCCTACGCGGCCGGGGTATCCAGGCGGCTCGGCCGGCCGCTGCTCGTCGTGTACGTGTGCTCCTCCGGGGTTTACTGCGAGCCGCTCACCGGGCAGGTCGTTGGGGCGCCACGTGACGCCGAGGCGCTGGAGCGATGGCTGCTCACCGAGCTCGACCAGATAACCGGGCAGGCCGAGGTCGAGGTGCACGTCCGCACCCGCCGGGGCAGCCCGGCCAGGGAGCTGGCCGCGGCCGCGGAAGAATTCAGCGCCGACGCGCTGGTGATCGGGGCGCCCAGGCACATCTGGCATCGAGTGGCGGGCTCGGTGTCCGGCTGGCTGGCGCGCCGCGCCCGCTGCCCCGTCATCGTCGTGCCCTGATCGTGGCCCGGCCGTGGGAGTACCGAGACAGGATTTACGTCTGTCAGTGGGCGAGGAGGGATTTGAACCCTCACGTCCTTTCGGACACACGGACCTGAACC
>OCZU010001798.1_pt1 | contig 13854 bp, 12 predicted proteins | sample 1539001 | NCBI WGS metagenome assembly OCZU01 (sample SAMEA3539306, study PRJEB22396) | soil metagenome | biome: tundra; feature: field; material: soil | place: USA | collected 2010-05 | depth 0.15 m
GGACCGGCCGCCGAAGCCGGCCAGCACCAGGGCCGCGAACCACAGCCGCAGGCCGGTCAGCCCAGCCGCGGAGACCTGACCGAACATCCGGCCGGCCAGGCCGGCTCCGAACTGCACGCTGAGAATGCCGACCGCGAGCATGACCTGCGGCGGCACGACCCGGAGCGGATCGGTGTGCTGGCGCGGATCGATTCCCCGACGGGAGATGCCGTAGGCGGGCCTATTCCCAGCGGAATGTGCGCGCCGCAACGCCGATCCCTACGATCGCCCAGATGACGAGCACCAGCAGGTCACGGACGGGCAGGCCGCCGCCGTACTGCAGCACCGAGCGCAATCCATCTGACATTGCGCCAGAAGGCAGCAAGCGCAACGCCGGCCGGATCGCCGCCGGAAACTTCGTCAGCGGGAACACCACCCCGCCAATGCCGAGCAGTACCAGGTAGACCAGGTTCGCGGCGGCCAGCGTCGCCTCGGCCCGCAGCGTGCCAGCCATCAGCATGGCCAGCCCGCTGAATGCGGCGCTGCCGGCCACCAGGACCAGGCCGGAGGAGAGCACGCTCGTCGCACTCACCCGCGGTCCCCAGCCGAGCACCAGGCCGACCGCGACGATCACCACGACCTGCCCGATCTCCACCACCAGGACGGTGACTGCCTTGGCCCCGATCAGCCCGGACCGCGACAGCGGGGTGACCCCAAGCCGCTTGAGCACGCCGTACCTGCGCTCGAAAGCGGTGCCAATCGCCAGGCTGGTGAACGAGGTCGACATGACCGCCAGCGCCAGGATGCCCGGTGCCAGGAAGTCGATCCGGCTGCCGTGGCCGACGCTGATCAGCGCCTCGGAGCTGAATACCACCAGCAGCAGCACCGGAATGATCAGGGTGAGCAGCAGCTGCTCACCGTTGCGCACCAGGGTACGAAGCTCCAGGCCAGCCTGGGCGGCGATGATGCGGGGCAGCGGAGCGGCGCCCGGCGCCGGCGTCGGCCAGGCGACTGTTACCTGGTCGCCGGTGGCCCGGCCGCCAGTTGCCTCGCCTCCGGTTGCCTCGATCACGATCGCAGCTCCCGCCCGGTCAGCTCAAGGAAGACGTCCTCGAGGGTCCGGCTCTCGATCCGCAGATTCTGGGCGAGCACGCCCTGATCGGCGCACCAGGCGGTGACGGCGGCCAGCAACCGCGGGCTCACACCGCCGGCCAGCTCGATCAGGTACAACCCGGCCGGTGATTCCTTGGCGAGGCTGCCCGGCGGTAGCACGGCGATCAGGCTGTCGGTGTCGAGCCCTGACTCGGCCCGAAATCGCAGCTGGCCCTGGGTGCCGGTCAGCTCGGCCGGGGTGCCCTCGATGACCAGCTTGCCGTGATCGACGATCACTACCCGGTCGGCCAGCCTTTCGGCTTCCTCCAGGTAGTGGGTGGTCAAGATAATGGTCGCGCCCGCCGTCCGCAGCCCGGCGATCAGGTCCCAGGTGGCGTGCCTGGCCTGAGGGTCGAGTCCGGCCGTCGGCTCGTCCAGGAAGATCAGCTCCGGCCGGCCGATGATCGCCGCTGCCAGCGACAGCCGCTGCTGCTGGCCGCCGGACAGGCGGCGGAACGGGGTGCGGACCGACTCGGCCAGCCCCAGCCGCTCGATCAGAGCGCCCGGGTCGATCGGGTGGGCGTAGAAACGGGCCATCACCCGCAGGTAGTCACCGGCCTTCGCGCTGGTCGGGACGCCGCCGGACTGCAGCATCACGCCGACTCTGGGCCGCAGTGCCTTCGCGTCCCGCACCGGGTCGAGCCCGAGCACCCGCACGGTCCCGGCATCGGGTCGGCGGTAACCCTCGCAGATCTCCACCGTGGTGGTCTTGCCTGCCCCGTTAGGCCCGAGTACGGCCGTCACCTGCCCGCGCTCGGCCCGCACGCTGAGACCAGCCAGCGCGGTGGTGCGGCCGTAGGTCTTGACCAGGCCGCTGATCTCCACGGCCGGCTGGGTACTCACGCTGGCGAGTCTAGGGGAGCCCAGCAGTGACGAACGCCGCAAGCTGGGCAGACTGGGCGAGCCGGCTCGGCTCGTGCACGTACATCATGTGGCCGGACTCGTAGTAGCCGAACTCGATGTTGGCGGCCAGCTCAGCCGGGATCGCCAGGTGCGCGAAGTCATGCTCGGCCACGAAGTACGGCGTGGCAACGTCGTAGTAACCACAGGCCACATGGACCCGCATGTGCGGATTGGTCCGCATCGCCTTGGCCAGCTTGTCGAGCACATACAGATGGCGCGCCTCGAACTCCTTGAAGGACCACGGATGCACCCGCGCGGTCAGGATCTCATACGGCAGGTCGCTGGCGTAGCCGAGATCGGCGCGCACGTAGTGGTTGAGTGCAGCGGTATACGGGCCGGTGATGGCGTCCAGCGACGGATCAGACGTCCACTGCTCCAGGCCGTAGTCGGCTTCCCAGCCAGTAAACCGGCCGTCGAGCCGGCCCACGACGCGGCGCTGATCGCGCAGCAGCTCGGTCAGGAACCTGATGTGCTCCAGGCGCAGGTCGACCCGGTCCACGTAGTCCTCACTCAGCCCGGTCAGCGTCGCGATCTTCGTGACCGCGGCGGCCCGCTCCGACCCGTTAAGCCGCGATCCCTGGCCGAGCACCCGGAGGTAGTCGCCCGCCGCGTACTCCTGCGCCTCGGCCAGCACTTCCGACAGCGGTCGGTCGCCGTGCTTACCGTGATAATTGGCGACCGCCGCGTAGGTGGGCAGGTACAGCGCATAGGCATTGTCGTTCCCGCCGTCGAACTCCGCTGAGCCACCGTTCAGGAAGGCCGAGATCATGATCACGCCGTTCAGGTACATGCCGTACCTGTCCTGCAGGTACCTGGCCAGCCCAGCCGCGCGAGTGGTCCCGTAGGACTCACCGCACAGGTACTTCGGTGACATCCAGCGACCGTTCCGCGTGGTCCACAGCCTGATCACTTCGGCGACCGACTCGATATCGCCGCCGTAGCCGTGGAAGTCGTTCGGCTTCTCGCCCTTGACCGCACGCGAGAATCCGGTCGACACCGGATCGATGAAGACCAGATCGGAGTGCCTGAGCAGCGTCTGGGTGTTGTCGGTTATCCCGTACGGCGGCGGCAGCAGCGTGCCGGCATCACCCATCACGATCCGGCGCGGGCCGAGCAGTCCCAGGTGCAGCCAGGCGCTAGATGAGCCTGGGCCGCCGTTGAACGCGAAGGTGACCGGACGGCTACCTGTCTCCGCGCCATGGACGGTGTAGGCAATGAGGAAGATCTCGGCCTTGGCCAGGACTCCGTCGAACTTGTCGTCGGTGTGGGATTCCTTGCGCAGCACCAGCCGCCCCGTGGTCACCGTATAGGCAAGCTCGACGCCATCGACCAAGATCGAGTGCGCAGTGGTGACCAAGTCGTCGGCCGGCTCCGGCGCCGAGCCGGCCGGTTCCGCCGCATCGCGCGCATCATCCGCCACGCTGTTCTCCCTTGCCACGTCGTTGTCCCGAATGCAGAGGCTAGCGGCTGGATGCCGCCGCGACGAGCGCACGGAACAGGCTGAGGTCGCGCCCGGCCTCGGGATGCCATTGCACCGCTACGGCGAACGGTCGCGCAGTGACGGCGAACGGTCGCGCAGCCACGCCAGGATCACCAGGCTGAGCCTGATTCAGCTCGAACGCCTCGATCGTCCCGTCCTGCGCCCAGGCGGTGGCGACCAGGCCGGCGCCGAGCCTGCCGATGCCCTGATGATGATGCGTGGGCACGACGACGGACTGCTCCGCCAGGATGTCAGCCAGACGGCAGGACGGCGCCACCGTCACCTCATGCGCGCCCATCTGGCCGGGCGTGGGGGAGTGCCCGTCATGTCCCACCTGGTCAGGCAGGTGCTGGATCAGGGTGCCGCCGAGCGCCACGTTCATCAGCTGCATTCCCCGGCAGATTCCGAGCACCGGAACGCCGGTCTGCATCGCCCGGCGGAACACAGCGAGCTCGGCCGCGTCCCGCTCCGGCCGGAGCACCGTCGTGTTCGGCCCCGGCTGCTCGCCGTAGTGCGCCGGCTCCACGTCAGGGCCGCCCGAGATGATCAGGCCGTCCAGCCGCGGCACGACGTCGTCGACCTCGGGCAGCGGCGGCAGCAGCACCGGCATACCGCCGGCGGCAGCCACCTGATCGACGTAGTTCTGCGGGAGCAGCACGGCCGGCAGATCCCAGACGCCCCACCGGGCCTGCTCGCAGTAGGCACTGATCCCGATCACCGGACGGCCGGTCATAGCGGTGTCACATACGCGCCGGCGATCCCGCCGTCCACCAGGAACTGCGCGGCCGTGATGAACGAGGCATCGTCGCTAGCCAGGAACGCGACGGCAGCGGCGATTTCCTCCGGCTCGGCGAACCGGCCGACTGGCACGTGCACCAGCCGGCGCGCGGCCCGCTCTGGGTCCGTGGCGAAGAGCTCGCGCAGCAGTGGCGTGTTCACCGGCCCCGGGCAGAGCGCGTTCACCCGGATGCCCTCGCGCGCGAACTGAACGCCCAGCTCCCGGCTCATCGCCAGCACGCCGCCCTTGGACGCGGTGTAGGAGATCTGCGAGGTCGCCGCGCCGAGCACGGCGACGAACGAGGCGGTGTTGATGATCGAGCCCTTACCGCGCCGCAGCATGTGCGGGATCACGTACTTACAGCACAGGTAGACCGAGGTCAGGTTGGTCTCCTGGACCCGGCGCCAGGCATCAATGCCGGTGGTCAGGATCGAGTCGTCCTCTGGCGGTGAGATGCCGGCATTGTTGAACGCGATGTCGATCCGGCCGTAGTCGCCGGCCACCCGATCGAACAGTGCGCGCACATCCTCTTCGCTGGCGACGTTGGCCGCGATGAACGCCCCGCCGGTCTCGGCCGCGGCCGCCTGGCCGGCCGGCTCGTCGATGTCGACGGCCACGACCATGGCGCCCTCGGCAGCCATCCGCCGCGCGCTCGCCAGCCCGATCCCGCTGCCAGCTCCGGTGATGACGGCGACCCGGTCCTGCAAGCGCTGCATGCGGCTGCTCCTAGTCCTCGGTGGAGATGAAGACGTTCTTGATCTCGGTGAAGGAGTCAAGTGCGTCCGGGCCGAGCTCCCGGCCCAGGCCAGACTGCTTGAACCCGCCGAAGGGGGTCCAGTAACGGACCGAAGAGTGCGAATTTACCGACAGGTTGCCGGTCTCCACGGCCCTGGCCACCCGGATCGCCCGACCGACGTCGCGGGTCCAGATGGAGCCGGACAACCCGTAAGGCGTGTCGTTGGCGATCCCCACCGCGTCGGCCTCGTCCTCGAACGGCGTCACGGTGACCACCGGACCGAAAACCTCCTGGGTGTACGCCGGGGCGTCGAAGCCGACCGGTGCCAGCACTGTGGGCGGGAACCAGTATCCGGGCCCGTCCGGCACGCTGCCCCGGATCACCACCGGCGCGTCGGCAGGGACATAAGCCTGAACGTGGGCGCGGTGCCCGGCCGAGATCAGCGGCCCCATCTCGGTCTCAGGCGAGCCAGGATCGCCGACCTTGACCCCGCGGACCGCTGGTTCGAGCAGTTCCATGAACGAATCGAAGACCGACCGCTGCACCAGGATCCTGGACCGGGCGCAGCAGTCCTGGCCGGCGTTGTCGAACACCGCGTACGGCGCGGTCGCCGCGGCCCGCTCGATGTCGGCGTCGGCGAAGACGATGTTGGCGCTCTTGCCGCCCAGTTCCAGGGTCAGCCGCTTCACATCCCTGGCGCAGCCCGCCATGATCTGCCGGCCGACCTCGGTCGACCCGGTGAACACGATCTTGCGCACCCCGGGGTGGTCGACCAGCCGCTGGCCGACGACCGATCCTTTGCCGGGCAGTACCTGGAAGACGCCTTCGGGCAGGCCGGCCGCCAGGGCCAGCTCGCCGAGCCGGATCGCGGTCAGCGGGGTCATCTCGGCCGGCTTGGCGACGACCGTGTTCCCCGCCGCCAGGGCCGGGGCCAGGCCCCAGGACAGGATCGGCATCGGGAAATTCCACGGCACGATCAGCCCGACCACGCCGAGCGGCTCGGCGAACGTCACGTTCAGGCCGCCGGCCACCGGAATCTGCTTGCCGCAGGCCCGCTCCGGCGCTGCTGAGTAGTACTGCAGCACATCGCGGACCTGGCCGGCCTCCCACCTGGCCGCCCCGATCGGATGCCCGGAGTTGGCCACCTCAAGTGCCGCGAGCTCCTCGGTGTGCGCGTCCACCTCGGCAGCGAACCGCCGCAGCACAGCGGCACGATCGCCAGGCGAAACGGCTCGCCAGGACCGCTGTGCCAGTTCAGCCGCGACGATCGCGGCGTCGGTCTGCTCCGCGGATGTGCCAGCCACGGTCCTGACCGCCTGCTCGGTCGCCGGATTCAGCACGGTGTAGTCAGAGCCGGTGTGGTCAGACACGGTCATACCCTTTCGAAGCAGCGCCGCAGCTCCCAGTCGGTGACCGCCGCGTCGAACGCCGCCAGCTCGACCCGGGCGTAGTTGGCGTAGTGGCTAGCGACATCGGCGCCGAAGCAATGCTGGGCAAGGTCACTGTTTTCCCACAGCTCAAGTGCATCGCGGAGGGCATGCGGAACCTTCGGCCCGTCGTCGATGTAGGCATTCCCGGCGAAGGCAGGCTCCAGCTCCAGTTCGTTGTCGATGCCGTGCAGGCCGGCCGCGATCATGGCGGCGACGGCCAGGTAGGGGTTCACGTCCCCGCCCGGAGTCCGGTTCTCAATCCGGAGCGAGAGACCGTGGCCGACCAGACGGAGCGCGCAGGTGCGGTTGTCGACACCCCAGCGGACCGCCGTCGGGGCGAAGCTGCCCGGCACGAAGCGCTTGTAAGAGTTGATGTTCGGGGCGTAGGCGAGCGACAGGTCACGCATGGCGGCCAGCTGGCCGGCCACGAAATGCTCCCCGAGCCTGGAGAGGCCGTGCGGCCCGTCGCCCGCCATGATCGGCTCGCCGCCAGTAGTCCGCAAGGACAGGTGGATGTGGCAGGAGTTGCCCTCACGCAGGTTCGGCTTGGCCATGAAAGTCAGCGCCATCCCCTCCTGGGCGGCGATCTCCTTGGCGCCGTTCTTGTAGACGCAGTGGTTGTCGCAGGTGGTCACCGCGTCGGCGTACTTGAACGCGATCTCGTGCTGGCCCAGGTTGCACTCGCCCTTAGTCGACTCCACATACAGGCCAGCCCCGGTCATCCCCGTGCAGATCCGCCGCAGCAGCGGATCGATCCGCGAGGTGCCCAGGATGGAGTAGTCGACGTTGTACTGATTCGCCGGGACCAGATCGCGGTAGCCCTTGTCCGACGCCTGCTCGTAGCTGTCGCGGTAGACGACGAACTCCAGCTCAGTGCCGGCCAGCGCCACCCAGCCGCGCTCAGCCAGCCGCGCGGTCTGGGCGCGCAGGATCTGCCGGGGGGAGGCAACCACCGGAGAGCCGTCCAGCCAGGTCAGATCGGCCTGGACAAGAGCGGTCGCCGGCAGCCACGGCAGGCGGCGCAGGGTAGCCAGATCGGGCTTGAGCACGAAATCGCCGTAGCCGCGCTCCCAGGAGGACATCTCGTACCCGCCCACGGTGTTCATCTCGATGTCCACCGCGAGCAGGTAGTTGCAGCCCTCCGCGAAATGCTCGGCCACCTCGTCGAGGAAGTACTCCATCGACAGGCGCTTGCCCTGCAGCCGGCCCTGCATGTCGGTGAAGGCGAGGATCACTGTGTCGATCTCGCCCGCATCCGCCGCCGCCCGCAGCTGGGCCATGCTCAGCATGCCCGGCCTGGCTCCCGATCTGGCGCCGCCGTTGCCGTGACTTTCCGTCATCACCAGTCCTATCCGCGATCAGATCTGTGGTTCGTAGTCGGGTCCGGTCAGGATGCCAGTTCCTGCTCGATCGCGGACAGCTCTTCCGGCGTCCCCTGAACCCGCGGGCCGGTAAACCAGTTCTTCGCCGATACCAGCCAGTAGATTCCAGCGAAACCGAGCACCGCCACGACGGCGAACACCGTGTAGTTGAAGTTGGCGACCGTGATCGGATTGATCGTGGGCAGCATGAACAAGATCGTGATGAAGACCACCCAGCTGACCGCGATCCAGCCCACCACGTAGCTCCAGCGGCCCAGGTGCCACGGCCCGCGCTGGAAGCTCGCACCCTGGCGCAGCCGAAGGAACGTCGGCAGCACGTAGGCGATGTACAGGCCGATGACCGCGATCGAGGTCACCGCGGCGTACGCGGTGGCATTCCACAGGTACGGCAGGCCCAGGATCAGGGCGCCGACTGCCGCCAGCCAGATAGCGTTCGTTGGGGTCCTGGTCCGCTTGTTCACCCGGTGCCAGATCGCCGAACCAGGCAGCGCTCCGTCGCGGGAGAAGGCATAGATCATCCGGGAGTTGGCTGTGATCGAGGACATGCCGCAGAACAACTGGGCGCCGATCACGACGAGCAGCAGCAGCTTGCCGGTGGTCGCCCCGGCCGCGTCCACGAAGATCTGGGCGGGCGGAACCAGCGCGCCCACCTCTTTGGTGTAGTTCTGGATCGCGAACGTGAGGCCGATCAGCAGGATCCAGCCGGCGATCAGCGACACCACGATCGACATCACGATGCCGCGCGGGCCGCTGCGGGCAGCGTCGTGCGTCTCCTCGGTCATGTGCGCGGAGGCGTCGTAGCCGGTGAAGGTGTACTGCGCGAGCAGCAGGCCGAGTAGCAGCACGTAGAAGATGCTGTGCCAGCCGGTGTTGTTGACGGTCGCGGTGAAGACACTTTTCGCTGACTGGTGATGTGACGGCGAGAACGTCAGCACGCCGACGATGAGCAGGACCCCGACGATGTGCCACCACACGCTGATGTCGTTCAGCAGCGACACCAGCCTGATGCCGAACTGATTCAGCAAGCCGTGCAGCAGCAGGACGCACGCGAAGATGATGATCGTCACCCCATGCGCTGTCGACAGCCCGAACTGCAGGTTGAGCAGCGCGTTGATGAAGAACGCGGCGCCGAAGTCGATACCGGCGGTGACCGCTACCTGACCGAGGAAGTTGAACCAGCCGGTGAACCAGGACCAGGCCGGGCCGTTCTTCCTGGCCAGCTTGGCCGACCAGTAATACAGGCCGCCAGCGGTCGGGTAGCTGGAGCAGACCTCGGCCATGGACATGCCGACAAACAGGGTCATGATCCCCACGATCGGCCAGCCCCAGACGATGATGGCCGGACCGCCGGTGTTCATGCCGTACCCGTACAGGGTCAGGCAGCCGGACAGGATCGAGATAATCGTGAATGAGACTGCGAAGTTGGAGAATCCGGACATCCGCCTGCGCAGTTCCTGGGCATAGCCCATGCTGTGCAGGGCTTCCTCATCGCTGAGGCCGACTGTCTGCGCAGGCGCTTGGTTGTTGACCGACACGACGTGCTCCTTGGGTCACGGGCTGGTCTTGAGTACCTATCTGGTCGTGAGCAGTGCTGACCTCGGAGCTGGCCGAGGCAGAGTTTAATGGTCTAATATCAGACCAATGATGGTCCGGTCCGGGCGAATGTCAAGAGCCATCGGCAGAAAGATCACCAGCAGTTACAGACTCCGGCATCCGGGCACGGGGAGGCCCGAGTGCCGGACTTGACGTGCGTGCACCTGTGTCCGGCCGGGTCGGCGGCGGCGCCGGAGGCACAACTGTTTGCTGTTTGCGGAGGCGGTACTGGTGAGCATCGGCCTGGACCTCACTGGCGTACTGCGCCCGGTGCGTTCTGGCAACGCATTCGAGGAGACCGTCGAACGACTGCTCACCGTGATCAAGCTCGGCTTGATAGCTGCCGGAGACCGGTTCCCGCCGGAGCGTGAGCTTGCCGCTCAGCTCGGCATCAGCCGCCTGACGCTCCGTGAGGCGATCCGCGAACTGCAGGAAGCGGGGTACGTCGAGTCCAGGCGCGGCCGGTTCGGCGGCACCTTCATCATCTATACCAGGCCAGCGCCGAGCGTCGGCGAGCTGCGCCGGCTGGCGCTAGAGCACGGCGACAAGCTGACCGACGCGCTGACCTTCCGCTTCGCGGTAGAGACCGGCGCGGCCGAGGTCCTGGCGCAGCAACTGGCGCAGCAACCAGCAGTCATCGCGGCCGAGGTGCCTAGCCCGTCAGGCGGGGAACCGGCGCCGTCCCAGCGCGAGGTGCTGCTGGCCAGGCTGCACGACGTGACCAGGGCAAGCCCGCAGGACTACCGGCGGCTGGACACCGTGTTCCACCTGTCGATCGCCGAACTGACCGGCTCGACGCTACTCACCGCCGCCTGCACCGACGCCCGGATGCGGCTGAACGATCTGCTCAACGCGATCCCCGTGCTAAAACTCAATATCACCCACACGACGGTCCAGCACGCCGCCATCGTGGACGCGATCCTGGCCGGTGACGCCGAACGCGCTCGCAAGGCCGTCGCCGAGCACCTGGCAGGCACCGGCGCCCTGCTACGCGGCTTCCTCGGCTAGCCCAGCCCACCAACTCGTTGATCATGGGCGGTTCTTCGCTGCCACTGTGGGTTTCCGCCCGTGATCAACGAAGCTGACCACTTTGAGGTGAGGATATAGTAAGATTCGAGCTTAAAGTCCGAATTAATCTGTCGGGAATGAGGCTGAGGTTAGTGGCGGTGCAGCGTCCCTCGGTAGCCGGCATCTGGATGGCCGCAGCGGGCATCGCGGTCCTTCCGTTGATCATCACCGAGGGCGTCAGCCATCCGCGGCCGGACCTGGATGAACTGATCTTGCAGCTGGCAGCCGGGACTCTCCCCGGACTCTATTTCGGCTTCACGACATGGATCCGGGCCGACGTCGGCGTCAGCTGCGTCGACACCGGCGTGAGCTGGGTCCGTACTCGGCTTTCGATGCTGTCGAGGTTCGCGGCGGCCGCGATGATCGCCATCGCGCTTGGCGCGGTCACCGAGGCTGGCGCCTGGGGCCTGTACGCCGCGCTGCCCGCCGTGGCGATCGCGATCGGCACCACAGCCGGAACCCGGCTGCTGGACCGGGACCGGAAGCCGAGCCGGGACCGTGAGCCGAGCTGGGCTCGGCGGCTCGGCATCGCGGCTGTCATCGCCGGCTACCTCACGCTCGGAGTGGTCTGCCTCCGCTGGCACATCATCGTGGGCTACGACAACATCGCGGTGGACGTCATCGGAGCCATGGCAGTGACCGCTGCCTGCGCCGCAGGCATCGTGGCCGCCGCTGCATTCACGGGTGGTCGATCCGGTCGAAGCCAAGCACCAGTCGCTCGGGACCGCGCAGGTTGAAGTTCGGCTTGTAGACCAGGGCTGCCTCGTCCAGCTCGGGGCCAGCCACCCGGCTCGCGATCGCCTGCAGGGCGATCGTCGCCTCCAGCCGCGCTAGCGGCGCACCCAGGCAGAAGTGCGCTCCGGCCGCGAAAGCCAGATGCTCCCGCGCGCCGCGCCCGATGTCGAAAGTGTCCGGGTCCGCAAAGACGGCCGGATCCCGCCCGGTCGCTGCCAGCAGGAGCAGCAGCACCGCCCCGTCCGGGGCGCTCACCTCGCCGATCGTCAGGCCGTTGCGAGCAATCCGGCCGGTCAGCTGCACCGGCGGGTCGAAACGCAGCGTCTCCTGTACCGCGTCGGCGGCCAGTTCAGGGTCGGCGATCAGCGCAGCTAGCTGGCCGCGGTGCCGCAGCAGTGCCAGCACCGCGTTGGAGATCAGGCCGACAGTGGTCTCATGCCCGGCCACCAGCAGCAGCACGCAGGTGGCGATCAGCTCATCGGTGGTCAGCCGCTCGCCCTCGTCCTCTGCCTTGATCAGCTTGGTCAGCAGGTCGTCGGCGGGCCGCGCGCGGCGCGCGGCGATCAGCTCGCGGAAGTACGCGGCAAACTCGAGCCCGGCCTGCTCGGCCTGAGCCAGCACTTCCGCCGAGTTAGTGGCGCCGAACTGCGGCTGCACCGAGTGGGCCAGCTGCGCTGACCAGGCAGCGAACCTGGCTTGGTCTTCCGGCGGCACGCCGAGCAGCTCGGAGATAATCCGGACCGGCAGGGGATAGGCCAGCTGACTGACCAGCTCGAGAGTGTGCCCGCCAGCGGCCGCAGCCGCCGACAGCAGCTCATCGGTAACGTCCCTGACTCGTGGCTCCAAGGTGGCCACCACCCGTGCGGTGAAAGCCTGGGAGACCAGACGGCGCAGCCGGGTGTGGTCCGGCGGATCCAGCGACAAAAATGACCTGGTTCGGTCCGCATCCGGCTGCGAGAGCAGGGACCGGTCCCGCTCGCTGCTGGCGCGCGGGTCGCGCAGGACGCGCGAGCAGTCCTGGTAGCCGCCGAACACCACCATCGCGCCGTCAAATTCGACGAACGGCGATGCCTCGCGTAGCTCAGCCAGCAGCGGATAGGGATCGGCGATGACCGTCGGATCGGCCAGCCTGGCGAGCGCAGCCAGGCTCGCTGCGGCGCTCACGCAGGCCCCGCGGCCCTGTCGGCCGCGTCCCCGTCGGCTGCGTCGTCATCGGCCGCGTTCATGTCGGGCATGGCCCGCGCTGGATCCGGTGCTCCGACCGGATTCGGGTAGGGCAGCTCGGCGGCACATGCCAGCGCGATCGGTGCGAGCGCCCCGGCCAGCTCGGCGGCGAAGGCGGACCCCAGCCGGGACCACGGACGGGCAGCCGCGGCATCGGTCCGCTGCTCGATCTCGAGCCGTACCGCAGTGCCAGCCGGCGTCGCCCAGCCACCAGGATCGATCCAGCCCCGATCCGCCAGCCGCCTCGTCGCATCGTCCCATTCCTGGTCGCTCCAGCCCCGGAGCGGCTGCAACTGCTCTCGCGGCACATCGAGGCCGGCCCGCAGGACCAGCGCCTCGCAGCCGTCGATGTCGGCTGCCAGCAGCGCCGCGAAATGCCCGTCACCGCGATGTTCGCGGAGCGTTGTCGCGGCCTGCCAGAGCCGTGCGACCGGTTCGTCAGGCATGGCCATGGCGCCGTTGGCCGCCGCGAGTACCCGGCCGGCGCAGTCGAGATCGGCGGCGGCGACAGCGAGCAGGTCCGCGGCGACTGGCACCGTGTGGTCCAGGTCGCCGAGCACGCGGCTCAGCGCCGCCACCGCGCCCGCGCGGCGGACGTCCAGCGCCCGCTGCGGCGAGATCAGCTGCCACACCGCGGGGAGCGCCCGGCTCACCATCGGCGGTGCGAAGTTGTAGAACGAGGCAGTGACCGGAGCTGCCGTGACCGCGCCCAGCGGCGCCGCTCGTCCGGCGAAATAGCCGCGCCAGAAGCCGCGCAGGCCCGCGTCCTCGAACGCGCCACGGGCCTCCGGCGCGAAGTAGGTAACCCCGTGTACCGGCTCGAACAGTGTCCACATCCGGCGTGCCACAGCAGTGGTGGTCTCCATCATCCGACCCTAGGCGCTAGGCGCGCAGCGCCCAAGCGCTAGCCCCTGCGCTGCACGGCCCGCGTCCTGCTGCCCAGCTAGCGACGGCGCGACGGCCATTACGGGGGGTCGTTTGCGGCGCGGGAAGTATTTACGGCACAATGATGTTGTGAAAAACGTGAGACAGGCATACCGGGCGGTGGGCTCCGGGCCCGGCAACGCTGTTGCCGGCTCCGAGCAGAGCACGCGTGCCCGCATCGCGCGGCTGATCCTGGAGAACGGCCCCGTCACAGCGGCCGGGCTCGGCACTAGGTGCGGCCTGACGCCCGCGGCCGTGCGCCGTCATCTCGACCACCTGGTCGGCGACGGCCTGATCGAGGTCAGGATTGCACGGGTTTACGGCAACCGCGGTCGTGGCCGACCGGCCAGGACCTTCGCGATCACCGACGCCGGCCGCAGCGCCTTCGAGCACACCTACGACGACCTGGCAACGAGCGCGCTGCGCTTCCTAGATCGGAAGAGCACACGTCTGAACTCCAGTCACCTTGT
>OCZU010001799.1_pt1 | contig 13852 bp, 11 predicted proteins | sample 1539001 | NCBI WGS metagenome assembly OCZU01 (sample SAMEA3539306, study PRJEB22396) | soil metagenome | biome: tundra; feature: field; material: soil | place: USA | collected 2010-05 | depth 0.15 m
CGTTTAGGGATCCCTTGGCATTCCGGATTCTGGCTGAGTCGCGCACCCAGTCTCGGAGCTTCTGTTCCTCTGCTGCATTCAGTGTAATCCAATAAGGCATCCACTGTTCAAGCGAAGCGCCGGGATCAAGCGGTGCTCGATCCAGTAGTAGACCACGCCGTCGCTAACTCCAAAGTGTTTGGCCGCTTGTTGAACGGTCAGTTCCTCAGGCTTCTTGAGCACAGCAGGTGGGATGCGATGGCACCCACGGATCCGAATGGGCCACCCGCGATGTTGGCCGCGCCGGTCTAACCGGCGGGCAGGATCAAAGCATTCCGTACGGCGTTATCCGCCAAGCTTAACCGGCCACATGTGTGGGCCGGTCTTAGGCTGCGGGGGCTGTCTCTCGGCGGCGGTTTGCTTGATAAAGTCGTCCACGGCTTTGAAGAACAGATCGGGCGAGGCGAAGTCGGTTTGCGGAAACACCGTCCAGGTGAGCGAAGTGTCCAGCAGGACGGACCGGTCGCCCACATCGAAATACTGGCTCCGGCCGAGAGAGGCCACGCTCCGCAATTCGGCGTAAACATCGTCGGTCGAGCCCTTGCGTTGTAAAAGCACGACGAACGCGGCCCCATTCCAGCGGATAAAGCGGTCCTTCGGCATGAGCATCTTTTTGAAGTGCTGGCGGACGAAGGCCACCACTTCGGTGCGTACGCTCTCTCCGTAGCGCCTCGAGATCAGGTCTGCACGGTCCAACAGAAAGATTGCGGCGTAAGCGGTCTCCTGCGGCTCGGCATCGTCGTCCATGAACGGTTCCGATTCCGCCGCGGGCGCCTCGGGTGGAGGCGCCAAATAGGCCTTCGAACTCCGGATCTGGGTTTCCAGGCGCTCGACGGAGGCGGTCGACTGCAATTGCTGTTGGCGCGACGCTTCCCGCACCGCCGCCAGGCAATCCGAGAGCGTCGCTTTCAGCGCGCGCACGTCCTCCAAGACGGTGGCGCGCTCGATTTGTTGCTCGATCTGCTTGAGCCGCGTAACGGAGCTGTCCTTCTGCACCGAAATGCTGGCCACGGTCTCCGCCAGCATCGAGATCATGGCCTGCAGTTCTTCGTTGCGGCCGCGACGGTGATCGCGGGCCGCCTTGGCGTCTTCTTCGATGGCCGCCAGAGCCTCATCCGCAATTTCGAGCACTTCAAACGGCGTTAGCGCCCCATCCAGACGGGTTAGCAGCCCGTCGATGGTGCCGCGTCCCTTGGATCTATCCGCGGATTCGAATGGCAGCCCGGCCAGCAGTATGCGGAGGGCTTGCCGCAGCGCCGGTGAGAGATCGTCCGTCTGGCAGGCTGGGCCGGTCTGGCCGGAAACCGGACGGCTCAGCCGCTCCAGATAACTTTTAATTGAGATCATGGCACTCCACTTTCCCGCCGGCGGCGGCTGTGCCGTTCGGGTGTAACCGGAACACCACCACGCTTCCGCTCACGGCCCTCGACCCATCGCTGATGGGCGCAATGCTTTGCTCCACCTGGATGGTGCTGCCGTCTTTGCGCGTCAGCCGCGTCACTTGGTCCCGGCCGTAGCGGGCCGGATCGTCAAGCAGCGCGGGCAGCGTGGGAGTTTCCAGTGGTGTTTCGCCGGACTCGTCCCACACGCGATAGATTTCCGCCAGATCGCATCCCGCCACTTCCGCCTGCTTCCACCCGGAGATGCGCTCGGCTGCGGCATTGACAAACTTGATCAAGCCCATGGCGTCCGCCGCGATCACCCCGTCGCCGATGCTGGCGAGGATGGTGGCCAGCCAGCGTTCGTGCGCGTCGATACGCTTTTCCACCTGATGCCGGTACAAGGCGATTTCGACGCCGGAGTACAGCTCATGCCCCTCGAAGGGTTTGAGGATATACCCGAACGGTTCGGTCACCTTGGCGCGGTGTAGCGTAGCGTTATCGGCATGCGCGGTCAAGAACACTACCGGGATGTCGAACTGTTCGCGCACCAGGCGGGCAGTCTCCACTCCGTCGCCCGGACCCTTCAATACAATGTCCATCAGGACCAGGTCCGGCGATGTCCGCCGGATCTCCGCGAGCGCCTGGTCGCGGCTGGCGGCGATCCCCGCCACGGCATACCCGAAGGATTCCAATGTCATCCGGATGTCCTCGGCCACGATGCGCTCGTCTTCGACGATGAAGATACGCGTACTCATTTTTCAGTTCTCCCCAGGGCGCTCCGTGGCCGGAAAGACCACGGTGACGCGAAAGTCCGGCGCGCGTTCGATTTGCACGGTCCCGTTCAGTTGTTCCGTCAGCAGCGTGACGAGTTGCAGGCCGAAAGATGCCCCCTGCAGGGGCGCGCTGTCCGCCGCCTCGACCCCAGCCGGGTTCTCCACTTCCAGGAGCCACGCAGGCTCCGCGAGACGCCGGAAGGCAATCCGCAACTCACCCTCGCGTGTGGCGGCCATGGTATGTTTCAAGGAATTCGAAACCAGCTCGGTCAGCATCAGCGCGCACGGAATGGCCGTGTCGATCGGCAGGACGACCGACTGCACTTCGAGACGCACGCGCACGCGTTCCGGCGTCAATCCGTATGCGTGCATCAATTGCGGCACCAGGCGCGAGACGTAGGCGGAGAAGTCGATTCCCGCTAAGTCTCCGGATTGGTAGAGTGTCTCGTGCACCAGGGCCATGGCTTTGACCCGGCGGCGGGTGCCTTCAAAGACCCGTTTGGCCTCCACATCCTTCAGGCTCCGGGACTGCAGGCTCAACAAGCTGCACACCACCTGAAGATTATTCTTCACGCGATGGTGGATCTCGCGCAGCAGCGCTTCCTTCTCTTTGAGCGAGGCTTGGGTGCGCTCCTGCGCCAATTTGGCTTCAGTGATGTCCCGAAAGACAACCACCGCCCCGACGGGGATGCCGTCCTCGATTTTCGGCGTTCGGGTGAATTCAACCGGGAAGGTGCGGCCGTCGCCGCGTCGGAACAGGTCGCCGGTATTGCGACGCTCCATCCCATGCCGGATAGAAGCGTGGATGGCGCAGCCTTCCGCGGAGCACTCCGTACCGTCCGGGCGCGTGTGATTCACCAGGTCGTGTATCGATTTGCCGGCTAACTCGGCGGGGGCTAGGTCCAGCATGTGTGCCGCCGCGGAGTTGGCAAATGTCACTCTCCCGTCCGAATCCAGCCCAAGTATGCCTTCTCCGGCCGAGTTGAGAATCAGTTCGTTGCGGCGTTGCAGGCGCTCCACCAGTTCGAAGGCTTGTTTCCGCTCCGTGATATCGGAAATGATGCCGTCCGTGTAGTGCTTGCCGTCCCTTTCATAGCTGCCCATGGCCCTATCGTGCACCCAGATCCAGCGTCCGTCGTTCCGCTGCATCCGGAGTTCCACGTCATATGCTCGACCCTCTGTGAAGAGAGCTTCATAGGCCTGTTTGACCCGGCAACGGTCGTCCGGGTGAATTCGGTCGAACCACACACCCGACTGGCAAATCTCCTCGGGAGTGTAACCGTACATCCGCTGGCAGTTTCGGCTCACGAAGACTGCCCGGCCCTCGGCATCGGCGGTCCAGATAACATCGGGTATATTAGCGACCAGCGACCGGTACTTCTCTTCGCTTTCGCGGAGAGCCAGCTCCGCGCGTTTGCGTTCGCGGATGTCGCGGCCAATGCCGGCTGCCCCTACGATCTCTTCCGCGGCATTCCTAATGGGGCAGATCGTCAGTGAAACTGCAACGTCGGCGCCATCCTTTCTGCGCCGCACGGTTTCCAGGTGGGTAACCTGCGCCATGGTTTTGAGGGGGTCCTCCAATTCGGAAGCGGGGCCAGGCCAGAGAATGTTAACGTCCTTGCCCAGGATCTCGGCGGCCGTGTAGCCATAGAGCGATTCCGCGCCCTTGTTCCAACTGGTTATGGTTCTATCCAACGACCTAGTGACAATCGCATCGTCGCTGGATTCCACGATCGAGGCGAGCAAGCTCCGCTCTTCTTCGGCCCGTTTGCGCTCCGTAATATCCCGCATTATGGACGCCCCGGCGACCACCCTACCCGCGGAGTTTCTGATGGGAAACGCGGTGATAAAGACGGCGATGCACGTTCCGTCCTTCCTCAGCCCCACGCTCTCGAACGACCGGATGTCTTCGCCGCGCCTCACTCTTTCGGCAACCTCGCGGACATGGCCGTGTTTCTCCGGCGGCACTAACACGGCCACCGTTTTGCCTACGATCTCCTCTGCCCGATAGCCGTAGATTGCCTCCGCGCCCCGATTCCAACTCATAATGACGCCATTCAAGTCGCGGCCCACCACCGCGTCACCCGAGGCTTCCACGATAGATGCCAGGAAGTCCCTGGCTTCTTCTACCGCCTTGCGCTGGGTTATATCCTGCTTGATGGCGATATAACCGGTAATGGCGCCGCCGGCGTCCCGCACGGGCGTGATGTTCATCTCTTCGGTATAGAGGCTGCCATCCTTCCGCCGGTTGATCAACTCGCCCCGCCACGTCTTCCCGGCGCGGATCGTCTGCCAGAGTTCTTGATAGAACTGAGGATCCTGATCGCCGGACTTCAGAAGCCGCGGGTTTTGGCCGATGGCTTCCGCGCCGCTGTAACCGGTCATCCTGCCAAAGGCGGCATTGACGTACTGAATCCTGCCCCCGGGATCGGTTATTACCACGGCTTCCGCGGCCTGATCTAGCGCGCTGGCGAGACCTATTCTCTCCGCATCGGCGCGCCGGTGCTCCACGGCGTGCAGACCCGCCCGCTGCAAGGCGCCGAACTGCCTGCGTAGCGAGAGCCAAACACCGATTGACGAGGTCAGGGCCAAAGCCACAACGCCGGCCAATTGGGCCTGCCACAGACTGACGCGCAGAAACGCAACCCGCTCCACCACCTCACAAGCAGCCGCCACAATGGCTGTCAGGCAGAATACCCGGATGAGAGTGCGTACGCTGGAGGAGCGCACCTCCTCCGGCTCCGGCCATGCCGGTTCCCGGGCGCCTCCGTTCGTCTCGGACGCGGCAGGGTCCGCCAAGGATAACAATTGGCTGATCGCGGTTGGCATTCGGCCTCTATATCAACGCAGACACGCTGGCGCGGCAGCGGGCTACGGTCGGGGCACGTGCATGTTGTGCTCGGCGACTATACCCAACATGGCGGCGGCCGCCAGATTCGTGGTTGCGAATAGCGGCGTTTTACTGGGAGCCTTGCTCACAATGTAGTGCTGCGCGGCCAGGCCCGCGCTCATCGCGCCCAGCTTGATCGCCAGCGAACCGTAGCTGAAGGTGTGCCCCGACCGCACCAGGGGGTTAGCTTCATTCTTTCCCCAGGAACTGGCGGCGTCGGCGGCATCGGCCCCTGCCAGCATCGCCTGGCTTACGCGCCAGACGGTGTGCCAGCGAGACGCCCTGTCGGCGGCGGATGCGGCTGGCAGAAGGAGAACGGTGAACAAAAGCAGAAATGCAGAGATACGTTGCACAACAACCTCCGAGTAGTTATTCGGCGGTTTTGGCAAAGTGCGTTAGGCGCCTGATTCCTCCTGACTTCTTGTTACGATACCCGTATGCCCGGCGTGGCGCCCCTCCCGTGACTCACACCCTCGACTTTGTTGTGCGGCACGGGTATGTGCTCCTTTTCTTTTGGATCCTGGCCGAGCAAGGCGCTCTGCCGCTGCCCTCCGCACCCCTGCTGCTGGCCTGCGGCGCTCTCGCCAAGGACGGGCGTCTGGTCCCTCACTGGATCGTCCTCACCGGCGTGGCGGCTTGTCTGATCGCGGACAATTTCTGGTTCATGCTGGGGCGGCGGCGCGGCGCCAGGGTGCTGCACTTTATTTGCCGCGTGGCGCTCGAGCCGGACTCCTGCGTGCGCCAGACTGAGACCGCTTACCAAAGGTACGGCAGCCGTTCCTTGCTGGTGGCCAAGTTCGTGCCCGGACTGAACGCCGTCTCCGCACCCCTGGCCGCCATAACCGGCGTGAGCTTTGGCCGGTTCATCCTGTTCGATACTCTCGGCGCGCTGATCTGGATCTGCTCCGTCGCCGGGGTGGGCTACATCTTCAGCGGCCAGCTCGACAAGGCCGGAGATTACGCGGCACGAATGGGTTCCTCGGTCGCGGTGCTGGCCGTAGGGCTGCTGGCCGCCTGGATCGGTTGGAAATTCGCGCAACGCCGGCGCTTCCTCAAGAAGCTGGCGGTGGCGCGCATCACGGCGGCGGAACTAAAGGTCAAGCTGAAAGCCGGTGAAGAGATCGTGGTGGTGGATGTCCGGACCGCTCTCGAAAGCGAAGTGGACTCCGTGCCGGGAGCTTTGCGCATTCCCCTCGAAGACCTGGAGACGCGCCACGACGAAATACCGCGCGACCGCGATATCATCCTGTTTTGCAGTTGACCAAACGAAGCTTCCAGCGCCCGTGCGGCGCTGCTGTTGCAGAGGCGGGGGATCGTGCGCGTGCACCCGCTCCACGGCGGCGTGGATGCCTGGCGCGCGCTTCAGTGGCCCGTATAGCGCGCGCACGACAAAGGCGATAGCAGGATGGTAGAATGCCCATCGCGTGCAAAAAACCTCTCTCCTCGCGGAACTGGCAGCCGAGTTCCTGGGCACATTGATCCTGATCCTGCTGGGCAATGGCGTGGTCGCCATGGTGGTGCTTTTCGGCAAAGGCACGCCCGGCGAAGTCGTGCATGGCGGGTTCACCAACATCACCTTCGGCTGGGGCTTGGGCGTGACCATGGGCTGCTACGTCGCGGGGCGCATCTCCGGCGCGCATCTGAATCCGGCGGTGACCATCGCATTCGCCATCTTCCGCGATTTCGCCTGGCGCAAGGTGGCGCCGTACATCCTGGCGCAGGTGGCGGGCGCATTCCTGGCGGCGGCGCTGGTGTTTTGGAACTACCTGCCAGCGTTCCGCGCGGCCGATCCACACCTGGATCACACCGCCGGCGTCTTCACCACCTTCCCGGCGTTTCCGGAAGTCCCCAGCGCCGGCCTGCTCGATCAGACCATTGGGACCGCCATCCTGCTGTTCATGGTGATGGCGCTGACCGACGCGCGCAATCAGCCGCCCGGCGCCAATTTGACGCCGGTGCTGGTGGGCGCCGTGGTGGTCGCCATCGGTATGTCGTTCGGCGGGATGCACGGGTATGCCATCAACCCGGCGCGCGACTTCGGCCCGCGGCTGTTCACGGTGGTCGCGGGGTTCAAGAATAATGGCCTCACGGACGGGCGCATGGTCTTCTGGGTGCCGATCGTCGGGCCGATTATGGGGGGTGTCATCGGCGCGGCGGCCTACGATTGGGGAGTGCGCCGGTTCTTGCCGGAGTAGTCAGCCGGGATACTGACGCCACAAAAACCGGGCCGGGCGCCGCCAGAGTTCGCTCCACAGTGCGGCTACCAGCTTCTTGCGGCCGGTCGTATCCAGGTTCCGCGCACGTATCGCCAACCACAAACCGAGCGCAAAGGACACGCCGAAGTTCAGCAGCCCGGTCGCTGCCAGCCCGAGCAGCGCCCAGGACATGTCGCGCCAGGGCAGAGGACCGTACCACGCGAGCGAACTCACGTCATAAGCCAGCGATGCGCTCGCCAAGGTGATGTGCCGAACTTCGATCGGCACGCCGGCGAAGACGCTGACAAACGGAAGCAAACCAAGCAGCAGGCCCAGGCATACATATCCAACTATCCCACTCAGGTGATGTTCGACGATCCGCGCCAGATCCACGGCCGATTCCGTGCCCATAGACCGCCGCAGTCTCCGGCTCTGCGCGAGGGCCGCCGGAAGGCGGGGCAGCGCCATCCAGTTGGCGGTCCATCCGGCAGCCAAACTGGAAAGCCACAGAAAGCAGCCGGTGAGCGCCGCAAACGGAACGGTCGGGGACCGCCACAAATGCATGGATTCAATGCCGTGCAGCGCGGCATCGTGGGTGAGGAAAGGGTTGCCATTCTTCCATTGCATCAAGACGTCGATCAGGATCGACGCGGGAATCGCGCCGAGCAGGTTTCCTACGGTCACAATGGTCTGAGTCCGAGTGATGGCGGTAACCAGGCTCACCTCGGATCGCATCCCATCGTCCTTCTCCAACGCGCTGCAAAGAGCCGCCGCCGTCATGGACGGCATCTTGGAGGCCAGCATCCAGCCCAGAAACTGCATCAGCACAAAGCTGGCGGTGTAATTGAGGCTATGCGCTATTCCGGTCCACAGCGGCGCCAGCGCCATGGCAGCGAAAACGTATTTGAACAGGGCTGTGAACGCCGTGATGCCTCCGGCTCCCACAGCGCCATAACCCATGCTCCACCACTCGGACCGCGACTCCGCAATATAGTGTTCGCCGCTCTTGCCGGTATGCCTCACGATCTGACTTGCAAGCCGGTTCACGCTGTTCCGGACCAGGTTGCGCATCCCGCGTTCTTCGGCGAAGCCGCGCACCAGCATGGATGCAAACGCGCGCCCATCTTCCCGGCCCGAGCTCAGGCGCAAAAGCGCCTCCATCCTTTCAAGTTGCGCGCTTACGAGATCCAGGCGAAAGACCAGGTCTGACGAAACCCCCTGCTCCTCCAGGCGTGCATGCGAGATGCCGGTGGAGACCCGGCAATTGAAGATGGTTTCTTTCAATGCATCGCGGATACCTGCGCCGCCAGGCGAGCGCGCGAACCGGTCTGCGGCATCCAGCAGATTTAGGAAGGGAGATTCGGCTTCACACCGGTGCGGCATCACTTTCATGACGCCGCTGGACAGTCCGATCGACGCGGCCCGAATCGCCAGCAGACGGATTGCCGCAAGGATGTGGCCGGCCGAACTGCCCAGCAACTCGCGCCATTCGGATGCGTCCGCTTCGTTAAGACCGGCGATCCACTCGGCATCCGCGGCATCCGGATCCGTCACATGGAGAGCCGCGTACAGGTCGAGTTCATCTTCCAACTGGGGAAGGATGCGCCGCTTGAGGCGCGCGATCAGCTCTCGCGGCAACGAGGTGGCCTCCGCGAATCCCGCCTCGGAAAACAGCCGTGAAGGGCACGCCTTGCCCCATATCTGCTGGAATCTCTGCCCCGCGTCAGGCAGCTTGCGCATGCCTTCGGCCAGATGGCGGAGGCGTTGGGTGCGCGTCTCCGGCGGCGCGCTCTTCAGCCACGCGAGGGTATTCTGCAGCCACTGGCGCTCGGTCTCCTCACCCTGATCCAGGGGCAGCAGCGCAAGGGCTTGCACGGGATCGTCGGAGATTGCCTGCATCCCTCGATAATCGCGCAAAGTCGGGGCGGGAGTGGGTTAGCTCGGAGGCTGGTTCGGCGGGTGGAGCCGTTTCGCAAGATCGTCGATGGCGCGCTGTTGAGCCGCTTGCGTATTTAGCGTTTCCAGGTTTTCCCGGTCGAGACGGTTGGCCCAGCGGGTCAGCGTAGCAAGCTCCGTGGCGATCGTGGCAGTGGTTTCTCCGATGCGGTCCATGCGATGTTCCAGGGCGTCCATGCGACGGCCCAGGGCATCTATGCGCTGGGCCAGTTCTTTGCGGAGTTCTGAAAAATCGGTGTCGAAGGAGACGGTCGCGGCTCCCAGCCGTTCTGTGAATTCCTGACGGAGGGCTACCAAGACGGCCGTCAGATGGTCGTGGAACTCCGTCCGGAGTCTCTCCAGACCAACGGCGAATTCTGTGCGGAGGGCAGCGGAGAGAGTTTCGTTGCTGCTTGCTATTTCCTCGCGCATGATCGCACGGATTTGGTTGAGATCTTCCTGGGTCATGTGGGGCGGCGACTGTTCGCAGTGTCGCACACTTCCCGCGAACGTGTCTGCGCTATAATGACAGTTGCGTTTCCCCGCTCCCGGGTATTCCTATGTTCCTTAGCATCAAAGAGATGGAATTGCGTAAGATTCGTTTCGACGAGACTTTCGCGCCCCAGGATCTGGATTTTCAGCAAGATGAAATCTGGCAGGCGGGTCCGCTGCACGCGCTGGGAACGGCCGAATTGCTGGCCAATACCGAGGGCGAAGTCCGCATCCAGGGCCGCTTCGAAGTGCAGATGGAGGCGGAGTGCGACCGCTGTCTGGGCCGCGCGCGATTTCCGCTGGACACCAGTTTCGATCTCTTCTACCGTCCGGTGTCTTCCATCGCGCGGGAAGAAGAGGTGGAGATCGATGAAGGCGAAGCTCAATTGGGCTTTTATCAAGGCGGCGGGATGGAGTTGGAAGACCTTTTACGCGAACAAATCCTGCTGGTCATGCCCATGCAGCGAGTCTGCAACGAAGATTGCAGAGGGATCTGTCCGACGTGCGGCAAGAACCGCAATGAAACGCCGTGCGACTGCAAGGATGAGCGGGCCGGCAACCGGTGGGCCGCTCTCCAAGGTCTGAAGGACCTGAAAACACTTTGAAAGCCCCGCAGTTCCGGGGTAAACTCTTTGAGGTACCGAAATGCCGAATCCGAAACGACGCCACTCTGCGCGACGGACACAAAATCGCCGTGCGCACGATTCGTTGAAAACGCCCGGGATGTCCGAATGCCCCAACTGTCATGAGCCCAAGCTGCCGCATCGCGTGTGCCCGCACTGCGGACAATACAAGGGCCGCGAAGTAGTGGAAGTCGAGCAGGAGTAGCCACCCGCCCAACATGGTCACCATTGCTGTTGACGCAATGGGCGGAGACAACGCCCCGAAAGCGGAAGTCGAGGGGGCCGTCGAGGCGGCCAGAACGTTGGGGATCAGGGTCATCCTGGTCGGCCGGCAGGAAGTTCTGCGGCGGGAGTTGCAGCAATACGACGACTACCGCGGCTTGCCGGTGGAGGTGGTCAACGCCACCCAGCAGGTCACCATGGAGGACAGCGCGGCGCGCGCCGTCCGGGCCAAGCGCGACAGTTCCGTGCGGGTGGCCTCCCGCCTGGTGCGCGACGGCATCGCGCAGGGATTCGTCTCGGCCGGCAACACCGGGGCCGTCATGGCCACCGCCAAGATGGTGCAGGGTGTCATACACGGCGTGGACCGTCCGGCGCTGGCGGGCATTTTCCCGACGCTGATCGGCAAGCCCGTGGTGGTGATCGATGTGGGCGCCAATGTGGATTGTTCCCCGCGCATGCTGGCGCAGTTCGCGGTGATGGGGGAGGTTTATTCCCGCGTGGTGTTGCATCAGCCGCGTCCCAAGGTCGGATTGCTCTCGATCGGCGAGGAAGAGCATAAGGGCAACGACACCACGCGCGGTGCGACGCCCTTGCTCAAGAGCCTGCCTATCGATTTCGTGGGCAACCTGGAGGGCCGCGATATTTACACGGGCAAGTCCGACGTGATCGTGTGCGATGGGTTCATCGGCAACGTGGCGCTCAAAGTCAGCGAAGGGCTGGTGGACATGCTCAAGCAGATGTTGCAGGAATCGCTGCGGGCCACCATCACGCGGCAGATCGGATCTTTGCTGGCGCGGGCGGCTTTCACCGATTTTAAGAAGCGCGTGGACTACTCCGAATACGGCGGCGCGCCGCTGTTGGGAGTACGCGGCATCTGTATCATATGCCACGGCCGGTCGAACGCGAATGCCATCAAGAACGCTATCCGGGTGGGCGCGGAGTTCTCCAGCGGAAAGGTCAACGAGCGCATCGAGGACGAGTTACGCCAATGGGCTGCCGAACACGTAGCGTTTTAGGCTGGCTCCTGCTTGTGATGCCTTTGTTGGCCCTGCCGGCCGTGGCGCAGGGTCCCAACAACGTAAAGTGGTCGCTCTCACTGGAACCTAGGGCCGCAGCGCCGGGATCGAAGGTACTGGCGCGTCTGGAGGGCCAGATCGACCCGGGCTGGCACCTCTATTCGATGACCAGCGCGGGGGCTATTCCCACCACGATCAAGGTGGCCGCGAATGCCGCCGTGGAGAAGATCCGGGTGTTCCCGGCGCCTCCCAAGAAGGCTTACGATCCAAACTTCCAGCTTGATACGGAGACTTACGAAGGCTCCGCGGTTTTCCTGCTTGAGCTGCAACTGAAGCCGGACGCCGCGGCGGGCGCCTCGGAGGTTTCCGCGGAAGTCCGCTACCAGACCTGCAACGACAAGGTGTGCATTCCACCGCGGCGCCGCACGGCCAGCGCAACATTGACCGTTGACCCGGCGGCGCACGGCGCCGCCCCACCCATTCCCGCGGGATACGCCGAGGCGACCGGACCGCCGAAAACGCGCGCAGCCGCGGCGCCGTCCGCGCAGGTTAGCCCGGACACCCAGAGCCTGGGAGCGTTCCTGCTGGTGGCTTTCGGCTTCGGCCTGGCGGCGATCTTCACGCCGTGCGTCTTCCCCATGATTCCCATTACGATGTCGTTCTTTCTGAACCGGCAGGGGACCCGGCGCGAAGGCGTCTTTCAAGCGGTACTGTTCTGCCTGGGGATCGTGGTGCTGTTCTCGGGGCTGGGTCTGCTCACCACGGCCATTCTGGGCCCGTTCGGCGTGGTGCAACTCGGATCGAATCCCTGGGTCAACGGTTTCATTGCTCTGGTCTTTCTGGCGTTCGGGCTGAGCCTGCTGGGAGCGTTCGAGATCACCATCCCGTCGTCGGTGCTGACCAGCCTGGACCGGGGCACGCAGAAGGGCGGCATCCCGGGCACCCTGCTGATGGGGCTGACGTTCGCGCTTTCCTCGTTCGCGTGCGTGGGGCCTTTCATGGGTACGCTCCTGGCAGCTTCGGTGGGCAGCGGAGGAGCGCGGCCGCTGCTGGGCATGCTCACGTTCGCCTCCGGCCTGGCGCTGCCGTTCTTCCTGCTGGCGCTGTTTCCGTCGTACCTGAAGCGCCTGCCCAAAAGCGGCGCTTGGATGGCGCGAGTGAAGGTGGTGATGGGATTCATCGTGCTGGCCGCCATGCTGAAGTTCCTGGCCAGCGTGGACCAGGTGCTGCAATGGAACGTCATCACGCGCGAGCGCTTCCTGGCGGCGTGGATCGTGCTGTTCGCGATGGCCGGTCTGTATCTGCTCGGCTTCCTACGCCTGGAAGGCATTTCCAAAGACGAGCCGATGGGGCTGGGGCGCCTGCTGACTGGGATGGTGTTCCTGATCTTCGCGATCAGCCTGCTACCGGGGATGTTCGGTGCCAAGCTCGGAGAGTTGGACGCATATATTCCAGTGGCTTCGGGCAGCGGCGGGCTTGGCGGGGCAGGCCAGAGCGGGCTGGTCTGGATGAAGAACCAGTATCGCGAGGCGCTCGACCGCGCGCGGCGCGAAGGCAGGCTGGTGTTCGTCAACTTCACCGGCTATGCCTGCACCAACTGCCACTGGATGAAGGCCAACATGTTCACGCGGCCGGAGATCGCGGGCGCGCTCCAGAACTTCGTACTGGTGGAGTTGTACACCGACGGCACCGACGCAGCTTCGCTGGCCAATCAGGAATTGGAGGACAGTAAATTCCATACGCCTGCCATACCGTATTACGCGATCCTGGATGCCGATGGGAACGCCGTCGCCACGTCTGGGGGCCTGACCCGAGATGCGGGCGTGTACCTGGCGTTTCTGCAGAAAGGCGTGACTGCGAAACCGGCGGCGACCGCGGCGGCTCCAGTCGAAAGCGCGCAGAGCGATCTGGCGGCCCTGCCGGTGACTACGCTCGATGGCGCGCCGGTAGACACCGCCGCCCTGCAGGGCAAGGTGGTGGTGGTAGATTTCTGGGCAACTTACTGCGTGCCGTGCCTGAAGGAGATTCCAACCTTTAACCGGTTACACGAGCAGTACGCGGACCGCGGCGTGGTGGTGCTGGGCGTGTCCATGGACGTGGATGGCGGCGCGCCGCTGGTAGAATCGTTCCTCAAGCGGCACCCCATGAAATACCGCGTGGCGCTGGGCTCGGAGAAAACGACGGATCTGTTCCATGTGAGCCAGTTGCCTACGACGGTGGTCTTCGACCGCCGCGGGAAGGCGCTGCAGCGCTTCGAGGGCTATACGCCGGCGGATGCGCTGGAG
>OCZU010001800.1_pt1 | contig 13852 bp, 11 predicted proteins | sample 1539001 | NCBI WGS metagenome assembly OCZU01 (sample SAMEA3539306, study PRJEB22396) | soil metagenome | biome: tundra; feature: field; material: soil | place: USA | collected 2010-05 | depth 0.15 m
GCATGCCGCCGGCGCCGGTGAGGGTCATGGCCTCCACCAGGAACTGGCCGACGATGTCGCGGCGGCGGGCGCCCAGGGCTTTGCGGACGCCGATTTCGCGAGTGCGCTCGGTAACGCTGACCAGCATAATGTTCATCACGCCGATGCCGCCCACCAGCAGACCCAGCGCGGAGATGGCGATGGCCACCAGGCCGATGAGGCTGGTGATACGGTCGAACTGCTGGATGATCTGGTCGGGGGTGGAAATGGCGAAATCGTCCTTGGCGTCGGTGGGCAGGCGGCGGATGCGGCGCATGATGGCCTCCACTTCCGCGAAGGCATCCTCCCGCTTGCCGGTCTTGGCCTTGGCGGTGATCATGAAGCGGTCCACTTGCGGGTAGCGGCTCTCGGCGGTGCGCAGGGGGATGATGATGGCGCTGTCCTGGCCGTTTTCGCCGAAGAAGCCGCCTTTGGCCTTGGCATAGACGCCGATGACGGTGTACTCGGCGCCGTCCATCATCATCGTGCCGCCGAGCGCCGTGCCGCCGGGGAAGAGGGACTCCGCCACGCTGAAACCGATAACGGCGACGTGCGCCGTGCGCTGGTCCTCCTCCGCCGTGAAAAACCTGCCGGCGTCAAAATCCCGCGGCGAGATCTCGCCCATGTTCGGCGATTGGCCCGCCACGTTGATGTTTTCCGATTCGAAGCCCGGCACCCGGGCGGTGATGGGATTGCCATCCACCACCGGCGGAATGTAAAGCTGCAACCCGACATCCTCCACCGAACTGGACCAGCGGCGGATAAACTCGGCGTACTCCGGCTTCATGGGCCGGCGCTTGCGTTCCTTGGGCGGCTCCATGCTGGGGTCCCCGGAGGTCTTGTACACGAAAATATTGTCGGGCCCCATTTCCTGAAAGAAGACGACCACGCCTTCGCGCAGGCCCGTGAGCAGCGACGCCACGGTGACCACGGTGGTGATGCCAATGACGATGCCGAGCACCGTCAGCAGGGAGCGGAACCGGTGTTCGCCGACCGCCTGAATGGCCAGTTTGACATTTTGGGTTGCGCTGATGTTCACGAATTACTCCGCACGAAGCGCTACCACGGGATCGAGTTTGGCGGCGCGCGACGCCGGATACCACCCGGAGACGACGCCGGTCACGCCGGAGACGGCAAGGGAGAGAGCGACGTAGCTCGCCGTGATGTGCATGGAGATTTCGAAGACCCTGCCCAGCACGGCCGTGACTACCGCGCCCGTGGCGACGCCCACGGCGCCGCCCACGCTGGCCAGCACCACCGCCTCGATGAGGATCTGGGTCATGATATCGCCATGGCGCGCGCCGACGGCTTTGCGAATGCCGATTTCGCGCGTCCGCTCGGTGACGCTGACCAGCATGATATTCATGATCACGATGCCGCCGACCACCAGCGAAATGCAGGTGACCGGGACCACGATGGCGGCGATCATGCCGAGAATCTGATCGATGAAACCGCGAATGGCATCCGGCGTGAGCGTGTCGAAATTGTCGGGCTGTCCGGGGAGTGCGTGAAAACGGGTGCGCAGCACCACGCGGGTTTCATCCAGCGCACCCTCCAGGTCCAGACCGCTCCCTGGCCGGGGGCGGCCAAATAGCGCGAAGCCGTTGCCGGGGCCATACATGCGGTTAAAAGCGCTGGCCGGGATATAGACCGAGTTGTCCAGGTCGCGGCCGAAGGACGATCCGAGGCGTTCCTGGACGCCGATCACGGTGAATTCGATGCCTTCGATGTGGACCATCTGATTGAGCGGTGAGGCATCGCCGGGGAAAAGGGTGGTGCGCACGGTATCGCCAATCACGGCCACGAAGGCGCGGGAACGGTCTTCCTGATCGGTGAAAAATCGGCCATCCACCACGCCGATATCGCGAATGTCCACCATCGCCGCGCCGGCTCCCAGGATGGAACTGTCCTCGCAGATCAGGTTGTCGCGCTTCACATCGGAGGTGTGCTGGCGGTAGGGACTGTAGAGCACACGATCGCCCTCGATGGCTTCCACGAAGCGGGCGTCAGCCGTGTGGATAGGCTTGTTGCGCTTGATCTTTTCGAAGTACTCGCGGCGGCTGAGACGGCCGGTGGCGGCGATCTGCGCCACCAGGAACGACTCCGACCCAAAGGCTTTGGCGGTGCTCTCCTCGGCGTAGACTCCGAGGCCTTCGATGGCGGCGCCCACCATGATCACGCTGGCGACGCCGATGATCACGCCCAGCAGGGTGAGGAAGCTGCGCAGCTTCTGCGCGCGGATGGAATCCATTGCCAGGCGAAAGGCGTTTTGGAAATTACTCCAGGAGCGGATCAGCCCCGAGTTGGTTTGAGACATGAGTGTTCTTATTCTTCAGGATAACGTAAGATGAAGGCTCGGCACGACCTAATGCCCTTACTCCGCCTCGCGTACACGACGCAGTTTCTGATCGCCCTGATGGCAGTCTTTGTGGCTTGGAGCCAGGTGGGCGGCCAAAGCCACCTGGATCTGCTGCCCTGGTCCGTCAAGTTAGCCCTGGGTCTGGCGGCCGCATACTGCGTGGTCCGGGCGACGGCGGCAGCGGTCTCCGGCGATCGTGCATGGAACGGACACACGGTCCGCTGGCTGGGGCTCACGCTGGCGGTGCTGGCCGCCTGTGGATTCGCCACCTACTACGCTCACATGAATCTGGAAGAATCCGACGAGTCGGACCAGCAGCAGGACACCACGATCTCGAGAATGCGCAGTGGCATAAGGCTCCGCCTTGTGCATCCGAGCGCAGCTCGGACTACAGCTCCGTGAGGTTGGAGAGAGCGCGGCGGCTGGCCCGTTCGGCGCCTACTTCGGTGACCACAATGCGGTCGCCGGTGTGAAGAAAGTCCTTGAGGATGTCCTTCAACTGTGCCGCCGTGTAGGTGCTGTGCAGCGCCCACTGATTGGCCAGCACCGGACGGGCTTCGAACGTGCGCAGGCGCGCCCGCAGCGAGGCGTATTCACCTTCTTGTAACAGGTCGCAGGACACCAGATAAAGTTTGAGTGACACAGCTCCATTGGAGGCGAACAAAAGACGAAAGTCAAGGAGCATATGTTACACTTCGTTGAATGCGCAGGCTAGCGGTAATCGTGGTATTGGGTGGGAGTTTGCCCGCTTTTGGATGGGGACCGGAAGGCCACAGCCTGGTTGCCCGTCTGGCGGCGTCGCATCTCACGCCGGCGGCGGCGGCGCGCGTCGCGGAGATCCTGGGTCCCGAAACTAGCTTGGAATCGATCTCCAGCTGGGCGGACCAGGTGCGGCGTGAGCGTGCCGCCACGGCCCCGTGGCACTATATCGATATTCCGATCGACAAGCCGCACCTCGACATGGCGCGCGATTGTCCCACGGGAGACTGCGTGCTTGCCAAGATCGAGGATTTCAGGAAGCAAGTGGTGGATCCGGTGGCCACCGCCGTACAGCGCAGGGAAGCCCTCATGTTCCTGGTGCATTTCGTCGGCGACATGCACCAACCCCTGCACTGCTCGAACAATCACGACAAGGGCGGCAACGACGTCAAGGTTGACCTCTTCGAACGGAATTCCAACCTGCACAGCGTGTGGGACAGCGGGCTGTTGGGACGCATGGGAACAGAGGACGAGCTGTTCGCGCGGTTTTCCCGGGATCTGACGCCGAAACTGGCAAAGAAGTGGGGTAAAGGGACCGTGGATTCATGGGCGGAACAATCTCACAAGGCGGCGCAGAAGGTGGTGTATGGAAAGTTGCCGAAGGCTCCGGCGGGCGAAGCGGTGAAGGTAGACGCCGCGTACGAGCGCCTGGCGGACGGGGTAATCAAGGACCAGATCGAAAAAGCCGGCGCGCGCCTGGCTGCGCTGTTGAACGCGACGCTAAGGTAAGGCAGAAAGCATGGTGGGGCGGACAAAGCTGTTCCCCGCCTTACTCCACTTTCAACTTCGCCAGCGTACCGCTCATGCGCATTTCCCTGGCGCCGTTGGTGAGCAGGATTACCAGGCGGCCGTCGTCCTGAGTGGCGCCGTGGCCGGTGTAGGTCTCGTCCTCGGTGCGCAGATTCAGGCCCGTGAGGAGCAAGCGCGGCCCGGCTTGCCACCAGGAGAAGTTGTAACCGCCAGTCACGCTGCGCAGCAGCGGGAGCGTTCCCACGTCGATAGCGGCGGCACTGAAGCTTCCCTCGGCCGTGGCGTTGGTGAGCAACTGCATCCCGGTGCCAAAGGTCTCCAACTGGCTATCGGCATCGATTTTCCCTGATTGCCAGCTCATCCCCTTGATCTTCGACGTCAGCCTGTAATTCGGCCGCGAGCCGCGCAGGTTGACATCCAGTTTTCCGGTGAGAGAAGCGCGGTCCAGCCCGGCCTGGATGCTTTCCAGTTGCACGCGCGCCACGTCCCAGAGCAGGCGCGCGCGGAAGTTCTCGAAATGAACGCCGCCCAGCAGCAGATCGCGGATCTGGACTGTGCCATCGAGGTTTCGCTGGCGCAGCCAGTCGGTCACCATCGGGCGGCCGAGGGCACGCGCAAACAGGTTGGTGCTGCGGCGCAGGGTGGGCATCAACTCGGCCTCCAGGTCGGCGGCATCCCAGGTTTCGGCGCGCAGGCGCAGACGATGGGGACGCGGCACGCCGGGTTCGTAGCGGTAATCGCCGGTGAAGGCGAGTTTTCCCGCCTGCCCGTCGATGCGGTCCAGCACCACCCGCGCACCGTCGATCTGAGCCTGGGCGGCATTCAACAGGACGGGGTCGGCCAACCCGGGAATGGCGATGGTGGCATCGGCCAGCGCGAGGCGCCCGCTCCATGCCGCGTCGGCCGGCGTGCGATGGTAGCGGAGTTCTCCGCTCCACTGGCCGGCCGTAATCTGCTCCAGAAAGGGCACGGCGGCGAGCGCCGCCTGCGCGCGTAGCGATTGCACCTTCATGGCGTCGGTGGAGATGGCAAGATCCAGCGTCTGGGTATCCAGCGTATAGTCCGCCTCGATGCGCGCCTCGTCGTTTTCACCGCCGCGCACCAGCGCCGGCGAAAGGCGGACATGGCCGTTTTCCAGGATGATATTGGCCTGCTCGAAACGCACGGCGGGCGAATCGGGGATGGCGAGCGCGGTGTCGTGGAAGGCCAGCGCGCCCTGCCAACTGCCCTGCCCCGAGTAGCCGATGGCGCCATCCATGCTGCCGGTGAGCTGCAACTTGGGCGGGAACTGCCCTCCCATGTGGCGCGCCAGTTCCATGATGGGGGCCACCGGAAAGCGATTCCAATTCAGCCCGACGGCCCAGCGCGGCTGGGAAAGATAATCGGTGGCGCGGAAATGAACGGTCAGCGGCAGCGCGGTGTTGCCCGCGGTGGTGGAATGCAATTCGATTTGCTGGTTGATGAGGTCGAGGCGCCCGCGGATTTCCTGCCGCCAGCCCTGGCTGTTGCCGGGCAGCATGTCCCAACGGTGCACGTCGCCGATATCCAGGCGGCCGGTGATCCCCATATTGTTCAACGGCCCAGCCAGATGGAGCCGCGAACTGAGGGTACCGTGAACGCCGGCATCCTGGCCGCTCATCAGGGCGGTGACTTCACCGAGCGCGGCGCGGTCCACTTCCACGTCGAGATCGATGCTCCCCGGCTCGGCATACCAGCGGCCCTTGAGGGTAAACGATCCCAGGCCTTGCGCCGGACGGTCGGCGCGGCCGGGCTTGGCGGAACAGGTAATCTTCCAATCGCCGCCGGAACCCGACGGCGAGACATCGAGATCGGTTTCGGTGAGGTAGAAAACGCTCTTGGTGTCGCCGAACTTGAAGTGAATCCGGCTGTCGCGCACGTGGATGGCGGGGGCGGTGCGAATCACCGAGGGATTGACAATCGAGGCGAAATTCCAGCGGCCCCACTCCGACGCCGGACCCGATTTGGTGAGATTGATGCTCGCGCCGTTAAGGCGTATGGAGGCGATCACGAACCTGCCTCCTAGGAGCGACCAGAAGCTCGGCGCCACCTCCATGGAGCCGGGCTCCTGGATATACACGACCGGCTCCATGCCGATGGCGGGGTCTTCGTAGATGGTGACGCTATCCACCGAAAACCCGGGGCCTTTGAAAAGACTGAAGTGGACCTTGCCGATTTCCACGGTGCGGCCGAGAGAGCGCCCGAGCGAGGCTTGCAGGCGCTGGCCAAACCGATCGGCGGTGAAGAAGGGCGCCACAACACCGGCGATCAGCAGCGTTACAAGCAGCACGCCGATCGCCTTGCACAGCAGGCCGAGGCGGAGCTTCATATGAGTGCTCCGGTGAGGCGGCCGTAAGCGGCGGGATCGTCGATATCGGCCAGAATGCCCGGGTCGTCCACGTCCAGGAATTCCGTTTGGGCGGAGTGCCCGCGCACGATTTCGCGGGCCGCGCCATTGTCCGGCAGCCCGAGGAATGCCGCGATCAGTGCGCGGGCAAACCAGATCGGGTGGCCGCGGCGGCCCTGGTAGCGCGGCACGCGGACCAGGTATGACGTGGTCATGCCTGCCGCGTCCCCGCTCATGGGGACGCTCCCGCCTGATCGCCCCCGCAGCAGCGCATCCAGCGTGTCCCCCGTGACGGTCGGGTGGTCCACCAGGGTGAACAGAACGCTTTCGGCGCCGGGGGGAACGGTGCGCAGGCCGCACTGCATGGAACTGGTCTGGCCGAGCTGATAGTCCGCGTTGATCGCGAAACTGGCCGGCCTCAGGGTGTGCTCGCGGATGCGGTCGCTATGCGCTCCCAGCACCACGATCACGGGTTGGCAGCGTGCGGCGAAGAGGCCGATCAGGGTATCGAGGAAGGTCTCGTCGCGGTAGCGCAGCAGGGCTTTGGGGAAGCCCATGCGACGCGATTCCCCGGCGGCGAGAATGATTCCGGCGACGCTCACTTGGAGAGCACGGCCCGTTCCCCCTCGGCTGCGAACACCGACATGGAAAGCGAGCGCCAGTTGGAGGCGGCGTTACGGCGCACGGCGATCATCTCCGCGGTCACCGAAATGGCGATCTCCTCCGGGGAAATGGCCCCGATATCCAGTCCCATGGGTGCGTGGATGCGTTCGAACGCGCTGCGCGGCATGCCTTCCTTTTCGAGTTCGCGAACCACGTTGAGCACCTTGCGTTTGCTGCCGATCATGGCAATGTAGCGCGCCGGCGTGGCTATGGCGAGTTGCAGCACGCACATATCGTCGCGGTGTCCGCGGGTAACGATGATGACGTAGCTGGTCTCGTTGATCGCCAGTTTCGGGAAAACTTCTTCGTACTCGGCGGCGTGCACCGCGGCAGCCTCGGGGAAGCGTTCGCGGTTGGCGAAGGTATCGCGGTTATCCACCACGACGCTGGCGAAGCCGGCCAGCGTGACCACTTTGGAGAGGCTCCTGGAAATGTGTCCCGCGCCGAAGATGAAGGCGTGCGGCACCGGCAGCACCGGCTCCACGAAGACATCCAGTTGGCCGCCGCAGATCAGCCCGTTGTCGTAGGCGGCATCCTGTCCCAGGTTGAAAGTGAGGTGCTTGGGTTTTTCCGTTTGGATCACCTCCCGGGCCGCATTCCAGACTTCGGCCTCCACGCAGCCGCCGCCGATTGTGCCCGTCATGGACCCGTCCTCGCGAACCAGCAGCTTGGCGCTCTCATAACTGGGGATGGACCCGCGCACCTCGACGATGGTGGCAAGCGCGCACTTCTGCCCCAGATTGCGGAGACGCACCAGTTCCTCGTAAATGTCCATTCGATGACGATTATATCGTGGTGCGCAGTGGCATAAGGCTCCGCCTTGTGCATCCGGGCGGGGTTTACCGCTCCAACAGTTCGTTCACCAGCGCCGGGGTATTGTACAGCTTCCGGAGCACCTCGGTCATCGCCGCCGTGTGCACGGCGACGGTGCGATTGGTTTCGCCTTCGTATACGAAATCGCCGACCAGCGATTCGATATTACCGTCGAAGACCAGGCCCACGATTTCGCCGGCGCGGTTGACCACCGGCGAACCGGAGTTGCCGCCGATGATGTCGTTGGTGGTCACGAAATCGAGCGGGGTCGACAGGTCCAGTTTGTCCTTGCCCTCCTGGTAGCGCGCAGGCAGATTCCACGGACTCCGGAAATCGAAGCTCCGGGCGCGGTCGTAGAGTCCGTAGAACGTGGTCTTGGAAGGCGCCTGCGTGCCGTTCATCGGGTAGCCTTTCACCTGGCCGTAGGAGAGGCGCAGCGTAAACGTGGCATCGGGGTAGGCGTCCTTGCCGTATGCGGCGAAACGCGCCTTCCCGATTTGCTCGCCGGCGCGCTGCTCCACGCTCTGCACGTTGTCCTCCGTCCACTTGATGAACTCGCGCCGCAACGGATCGAGTTTGCGCGCCAGCACGATCATCGGGTCGCCCGACGCCGCCACCGCGGCCTCGCCGCCTTCCACCAGTTTCTTGCGGAACTCGGGATCGGCCAGCTTCGTGCCTTTCACCAGGGTTTCCGCAACTTCATTCGGCCCGCGGCCATTCAGCAGGACTTTCAGGTATGGATCGTTCGGCCCCATTTCGGCGACATCCTGCTCGAGTTGCCCGCCGATTTTGGCGATCTCCAGGCCCGGATAGATCGGAGCCGGGGAGAACATCTCGTAGCGCAGCGATTCCAGCTGTGCCTCGTGGAATCCGGGGAGGCGTTGCGCGTCCGGCTTCTTCACCTCCACCACGTACTGCACGATGTCGTTGGCCAGCCCCAGCAGTTCGGAGCCGGTGGAATGGAACCACCTCTCCTTGAGCCGCGTGGCGGCCTTTTTCTCGGCCTGCGCGATCTGCTCCCAAGCGCCGCCGTATGCCGCTTGCCGTTGCGGGTTTGCCATCACCGCGGCGCGGAACGCCTCCTCCTCCTTGCGCTTTGTCTCCCAAACGTTCTTATCGAGCAGCCCCTTGAGCCGGCCTTCGTATGCCTTCAAGCCGTTCGCCATGCCGAAGATATCGGATCCCGCCTCGCGCGCCTGTTCCGGCCCAAGGGCCGAATATCTGCGCAGGACCGCGATCCGGTGCTTCAGCATCTTGAGTAAACTCGGCGTGGTGACGTCGCGCTCCACCTCGAGTTGCGCCAGCGTATCCATCCGCGAGGTGCTCCCGGGGTGTCCGGCCACGAAGACCAGTTCTTCGTCCTTCGCACCCTGCGGGTTCCACTTCAGGTAGTCCCTGGTGTCGAGCGGCTTGCCGTTGTCGTAGACGCGGAACAGCGCCATGTCGACATCGTGGCGCGGGTAGGTGAAGTTGTCCGGATCGCCGCCGAAGAATGCCGCCTGCTCTTCCGGCGCAAAAACCAGCCGCACGTCGGTGTACTTCCGATACCGGTAGAGCCAGTATTCTCCGCCCTGGTAGAGCGTCACCACATCGGAGCGGAGTCCCGTCTTCTGCAGGCTCTCCCGCTCGATATCGGCGATTGCCGCCCTGCGTTTTGCAAACTCCTCCTCCGGCGTCTTCGCGCCCTGAAGCGCGGCGGCCACGCGCGGCGTCACATTCTCCATCGATTGCAGCACGTTGACTTCCAGGTCCGGCGACTTCATCTCCGCCTCCGGCCTGGCGGCATAGAACCCGTCGCGGATATAGTCTTGCTCCTTCGTTGAGTTCTTCTGAAGCTGGCCGCGCGCCACGTGATGATTGGTGAGCAACAGCCCGTGCCCGCTGACGAACGATCCCGAGCCGCCGTCATTCAGGCGCACGCAGGAGAGGCGGAGGTGATCCAGCCAGGCCTGCGTGGGTGTGAACCCGTACTTCTGCTGCAAGAGCTTGAGGGGAAGGTTGTCGAACGTCCACATGCCCTCCTCGGCGCCAGCCGGCAGGCAGATGGCGCCCAAAGAGACGATCGCCAGGGTGAAACCAAGAGTTTTTTCACGTACAGTCATTTCAGGTCTCCGCCGGTTTCCAGAATATCAGGATCGGGTGGGCGCCTTCACATTCGCCCACGTGATGTTACATGACACTACACTGGAAGTTCATCCATGAATTCCAAGCGAGTCGTGATTATCGGCGGCGGCATCGTGGGACTGGCGACGGCGTACCGCCTCACTGAGCGTTTTCCCGGGGCGCGCGTCTGCGTACTGGAAAAGGAGGCGGGCGTGGGCCGCCACCAGACCGGCCATAACAGCGGCGTGCTGCACTGCGGGCTGTACTACAAACCGGGATCGGTGAAGGCGCGCCTGGCCGTCACCGGAATTCGCCAGATGGTGGAGTTCTGCCAGGAGAATGCCGTTCCGCACGAGATCTGCGGCAAACTCGTGGTGGCGGTGGACGAGGCCGAAGCGGCGCGCCTGCGCGCCCTCCACGAGCGCGGTATCGCCAACGGTCTCGAAGGCCTGCGGTGGATGACCGGCGATGAGATGCGCGAGATTGAGCCCCACGTGGGCGGCATCGCCGCGTTGCGCGTGCCGCAGGAAGGCATCGTGGACTATCCCAAGGTTTGCGATGCTCTGGTCGCGAGGCTCACCGAACGCGGCGCCCGCGTAGTCACGGGCGCGCGGGTGGAAGCGGTACGCCAGGAGGGAGCGGGCTGGATGGCAACGACCACCGCGGGCGAATTCCAAGCCGATTTCCTGATCACCTGCGCGGGGCTGCAATCCGACCGCGTCGCCGCGCTCGCCGGCGAACGGCGTGACATGCGCATCCTCCCTTTCCGCGGCGAGTATTACAAAATCCGGCCGGACCGCCAACACCTGGTGCGCCACCTGATCTACCCCGTGCCGGACCCCCAGTTTCCGTTCCTCGGAGTGCACTTCACGCGGCTGATTCACGGCGGCATCGAAGCTGGTCCCAACGCCGTGCTGGCCTTCGCCCGGGAGGGCTATCGCAAGACCGACTTCAACGCCAGAGACCTCTTCGACGCGCTGACTTATGGCGGCTTCTGGCGCTTCATGCGGCGCTATCCTTCCATGTGCTGGTACGAATTGCGCCGTTCCTTCAGCCGCGAACTCTTCTGCCGCTCCCTGCAGCGGTTGGTGCCGGAGATCCAACCGGGCGATCTGGCCACCGGCGGCAGCGGGGTGCGGGCGCAGGCCATCGCACCGGAGGGCGAACTGGTGCAGGACTTCCGTTTGATCGCGCGGCCCAATGCGCTGCACGTGCTGAACGCGCCGAGCCCGGCCGCCACCGCATCGCTGGCCATCGGCGCGGAGATCGTGGAGATGATCGCGGCGGGCATGTAGGACAGGCCTGCGGGCCTGTCACTTCGACAAAACATAATTCGTCGCAATCTCTTCAATCACTTAGCAACCTTCTGCCGTCACATGCTTTTTCGCTCGTCTTCTCCCCGTAGCGCGGCACGTACCGATTCGGAATACCCTGCCGCGTTCACGCTATCCTGTTGGTTAGGCCGCCTCGCGCGGACTGGAATCCAACTCCGAATATTTCAAATGGGAAACATTCTTCAGAACCTGCCCGCGGGTGAAAAAGTCGGCCTGGCATTCTCCGGCGGACTCGATACCAGCGCCGCCATCCATTGGATGCGCGCCAAGGGCGCCATTCCGTATTCCTACACCGCCAATCTCGGGCAGCCCGACGAACCCGATTACGACGAGATCCCCCGCCGCGCCTTGCAGTACGGCGCCGAAAAGGCGCGCCTCATCGACTGCCGGAAACAACTGGTCGTCGAAGGCATCGCGGCCCTGCAATCGGGCGCATTCCACATCTCGACGGCCGGCGTGCACTACTTCAACACCACGCCCATCGGACGCGCCGTGACCGGCACCATGCTGGTTATCGCCATGAAAGAAGACGACGTCCACATCTGGGGCGACGGCAGCACTTTCAAAGGCAACGACATCGAGCGTTTCTACCGTTATGGCCTGCTGGCCAACCCCGCGCTGCGCATCTACAAGCCCTGGCTCGACCAGGCCTTCATCGATGAACTCGGCGGGCGCAAGGAAATGTCTGAGTACATGCTCGGCCACGGTCTCGCCTACAAGATGAGCGTGGAAAAAGCGTACTCCACCGATTCCAATATCTGGGGCGCCACTCACGAAGCCAAAGACCTCGAACATCTCGACAAGAGCGTCAGAATTGTCGAACCCATCATGGGAGTGCCTTTCTGGCGCGAAGATGTGGCCATCAAGCCGGAAGTGGTCACCATCCGCTTCGAAGAAGGCCAGCCGGTGGCGCTCAACCACGTCACCTACGACGACCCGGTGCAGCTCGTGCTCGAGGCCAATGCCATCGGCGGCCGCCACGGCCTCGGCATGAGCGATCAGATCGAAAACCGCATCATCGAGGCCAAGAGCCGCGGCATCTACGAAGCGCCCGGCCTGGCGCTGCTCTTCATCGGCTACGAACGCCTGGTGACCGGCATTCACAACGAAGACACCATCGAGCAGTACCGCATCAACGGGCTCCGCCTCGGCCGCCTGCTCTATCAGGGACGCTGGTTCGATTCGCAATCCATGATGTTGCGCGAAACCGCGCAGCGCTGGGTGGCGCGCGCCGTCACCGGTGAAGTCACCGTGGAACTCCGCCGCGGCAACGACTATTCCATTCTCGACACCACCAGCCCGAACCTCACCTACAAGCCCGAGCGGCTCACCATGGAGAAAGGCGAATCGACGTTCTCGCCGCGAGACCGCATCGGCCAGCTCACCATGCGCCACCTCGATATCACCGACACCCGCGACAAGCTGCTGCTCTACCTGAAGACCGGCCTGCTCGGGCCGGCCAGCGGAAACTCGATGTCGCTGCTTTCCGAAGGCAGCATCAAACCCGAGCCGGAAGACCAGAAATAGTGGGATAAGCCGGGGTACCCTCTGGGTCCGCTTGTCCATCCGAGCGAAGCTCGGACTCCGCGTCTCAAATCGCCTGCCTGTCTGGTGCCCCGCCGAGCAGGCTCACCAGGTCGCTGAATACGCCATACGCCGTCTGCTCCACCCCGGGCTCCAGCGACACCGTTCCAAACGTGCCCATCAAATCCGTGTGGAACAGAATCAGGTTGCTGGTCCCCGGTGTGCACGCCAGGATGTCGTTCCGCTCCAGCACCTCGGCGCGCACGCGCAGCGATACGCTGCCGCCATTTCGCCGTCCCCGGCTCACCAGCCGCACTGTCTTTCCGCCACGCGCGATCTCCATCACGCGCTCCGGCGTCAATCGCGTAATGCCGCGCGCGCTCACCAGTTGCGGCGTCGTCCGCGCGTCCATCAGCACGTTGGCCAGGGCCGCCGTTTTCGCCGCCGAATCCCAGCCTTCCAGGTCGTACGCCCCGTCTCCCTCGGCGATTCCCATCCTCCGCGCCTCGGCCAGGCCCGCATCCATGCTCCCCCCGCGCTCCATCGTCTCGATCACCACTTTCGACGTCGAATTCAGCACCCCCGTGAACCCCAACACCTTCACTCCAGGCATCGTGTGGCGCCACAGGTTGAACACCGGCGCTCCATCCATCACGCTCGATTCGAAGCGCAGGCCTACGCCCTCACGTGCCGCCTCGTCGCGCAACGCGGCATAAGCGTGCGCGATCGGCCCCTTGTTGGCCGTGACCACGTGCATGTGCCGCCCGAGCGCCGCCCGGATGTGCCCCGTTGCCGGCTCGCCCGTGGATGGATTGAGCGTCGTCAGTTCCACCGCCACCTGCGCGCGCGCCGCGTCCAGGAATTCCTCCACGCTCGCCGCCGGCGGCCCGAACTCCGCCGCCTCCGTAACCTTGTCCGCGAGACCTGCCGCATCCACCGCCGTGCCGTGCCGCAGGGTGTGGATTCCCGTGATCGTGAAGGGAAACTCCTTGCGCTTCGCCCGCAGCAGCCGCGCCAGCGCGCGCCCCACATTACCGTACCCGATGATCGCCAGTTTCATGTAGGACAGGCCTCCTGGCCTGTCTTCCCCTCCTCCTCACCGGAACAGACGCGGCGCGAAATCCTGCAAGTCGTAACGCCATGTCTGCCATTCGTGGGCGAACG